>Ga0335077_10013092_pt1 | contig 10378 bp, 9 predicted proteins | sample Lox_Sample_31_FD_207151 | JGI IMG/M metagenome (GOLD analysis project Ga0335077, IMG submission 207151) | Soil microbial communities from Loxahatchee National Wildlife Refuge, Florida, United States - Lox_Sample_3.1 | ecosystem: Environmental > Terrestrial > Soil > Wetlands | place: USA: Florida...
CGATCGTCCGCGTGCAGCCGCGATCGGGCAGTGTGCATCCAGTGACAGGCGTTCAGCTCGACGGTTCGCACATGAGCCTGACGCTGTCGCCCGCGAACAACGGCCGGCCGGAAGTCACTTGGGACCTGGCCTTTGCCGGCGGAAAATTTACCGGCATGCAGAAACGCGGCGGAGTCGAGATGGCGAAGCTCGAAGGCGTCCGCGCACCGGAACTGAAGCGGCCGATGCCCAAATCCTGGTCGAAGCCCGAGCCCATTTTCAACGGCAAGGATCTCACCGGTTGGGAGCCGTTCCAGGGCGAGAATCACTGGATGGTCGAAAACGGCGAGCTGGTCAACCAGGAGCATGGCGCGGACCTGAAATCCACGCGCAAATTTCAGGATTTCAAGCTGCACATCGAGCTGAATTGTCCCGACGGCGGTAACAGCGGAATTTATCTTCGCGGCCGCTATGAGATTCAGGTCGCCTACGAAAAAGAGCCGGATAATTTTCACAGCATGGGATCGATTTACGGAATGCTGGCTCCCTCGCGCGAGATGCCGCGCAAACCGGGACAATGGGAAGCTTTCGACGCAACGCTGGTCGGTCGCTGGATCACGCTGGTGCGCGACGGCGAGACCATTCTCGACCATCAGGAGATCGCGGGCATTACCGGCGGCGCGCTGGACGCCAATGAGGCCGAACCCGGTCCGTTTTATCTGCAAGGCGATCACACCGGCGGAATGAAATATCGCAACATCACCATCTCGGTGCCGAGATGAAGAACGCGAACGCGGTGGTGCACTGGGCGGGCGGCGATTATTTCGTCGGCGTTCCGCCCAGCGGGCACGCTCTCACGCTGGACATCAACGGCGAGCGATCGAACGCGGCGGGCCCGCTCGAACTGCTGCTGGTCGCGCTGGGCGGCTGCACCGGCGCCGACGTCATCTCGGTACTGAAGAAAAAGCGCGAGCAGGTCACCGCGTACCGCGTCGAGGTGCATGGCGAGCGGCGCGAGGAATATCCCAAGGGATTCCGCAAATTCGAAGTACGCCACATTCTGCGCGGGCGAGGACTATCGGCCGACAACGTCGCCAAGGCGATCGAGCTGTCCACCAACAAATATTGCAGCGTCGCGGCGACAGTGAGGCCGGCCGCGGAGATCGTCACCAGCTTCGAGATCCAGGAGGAAAGCACGGCAAGCGCTTGACCGGCGCAGCGCCACCTCACCGGCGGACATAAATTAACGTGGTAGACGCGCGGCGTCCCCATGTGCACGGCGGGGACGTCGGAGGTTCTGATGCCGTTCGCGAAAGCGAACGTCTCTGGCACTGCTGCGCACTGTCTTCCGCGCTTCCCGGCTCATAATGTCGCGGCCGCGCGGGAGGCATATGCTGCGGATGTACCATCTATTAGAGGTATCTCTGTTGATGCGGAAACTCGGCCTTTTTCTGCTCGCTGCCGCATTGTGCGCGGCGCAACCTTACGATCCCTCCATGTTCGGCGCGCTTCAATGGCGCAGCATCGGACCCAATCGCGGCGGACGATCCATCACCTCCGCCGGCAGCGCCGCGCGACCCAACGAATATTATTTCGGAGCCACCGGCGGCGGACTCTGGAAAACCACCGACGGCGGCATGACGTGGAAACCGGTCACCGACGGCCAGATCAAGAGCTCCTCGGTCGGCGCTGTCGCCGTCTCCGAATCCAATCCCGACGTCGTCTACATCGGGATGGGCGAAACCGAGCTGCGCGGCAACATCATGCAGGGCGATGGCGTTTATAAATCCACGGACGCGGGAAAAACCTGGCATCACGTGGGCCTCACCGACACGCAGGCCATCGCGCGCATCCGCATCGACCCGTCGAATCCCGATATCGTCTACGTCGCCGCGCTCGGCCATCCCTTCGGCTGGAATACGGAGCGCGGCGTCTTTCGCACGCGCGACGGCGGCAAAACCTGGCAGAAGATTTTATATAAGGACGATCACGCCGGCGCTGTCGATCTCGCGCTCGATCCGCACAATTCGCGCACGATGTACGCCGCGATCTGGGACGCCTATCGAACCTCGTGGACCCTTTCAAGCGGCGGCCCGCGCAGCGGATTCTATAAATCCAGCGACGGCGGCGACCATTGGACCGAAATCACGCGCAATCCAGGATTGCCTCAAGGCATCATCGGAAAAATCGGCGTCGCCGTTTCGGCCGATTCGAATCGCGTCTACGCCATGGTGGAGGCCGACGACGGCGGACTGTTCCGCTCCGAAGACGCGGGCGCTCATTGGACGCGCGTCAATGAAGATCGCCGCCTGCGCCAGCGCGCGTTCTACTACTCGCGCATCACCGCTGATCCGAAAAATAAAGATATCGTCTACATCATGAACACCGGTCTTTATAAATCCACCGACGGCGGCAAAACCGTGCGCCAGCTTCGGCCGCGCCATGGCGATCAACACGATCTGTGGATCGCCTCGAACGATCCCAATCGCATGATCAACTCGAACGACGGCGGCGCGAATGTCTCGGTCAACGGCGGTGAAACCTGGTCGAACGAAGATTACCCCACCGCGCAGATCTATCACGTCGCGACGACCATCGATATTCCCTATCACGTCTGTGGCGCGCAGCAGGATAACTCGACCATCTGCGTCACCAGCGCTCCGGCGGGCCGCGGAGGAGGCGGAGGAGGCGGCGACAATCTCGGGCGTCCCACGTATTCGCCCGGCGGCGGCGAAAGCGGCTACATCGCGCCCGATCCCAAAAACGCCGACCTGCTTTACGCCGGCAGCCAGGGCGCTCTGCTTACCGAATACGATCGCAAAACCGGCCACCTGCGCGACGTCCAGGTCTATCCATTGTTTTTCTCCGGCATGCCGTCGAGCGCGCTCAAGGAGCGCTGGCAGTGGACCTTCCCCATCGTCTTTAATCCTGTCGATCCCAACATCCTGTACACTTCCTCGCAACACCTTTGGAAAACCACCAATCGCGGCCAGAGCTGGGAGCGCATCAGCCCCGACCTCACGCGCGCCGATCCCAAAACGCTGGGCGATTCCGGCGGTCCCATCACCAAAGATCAGAACGGTCCGGAAATCTACGCGACCATCTTCACCATCGCGCCGTCGCATCACGACGTGAACGTCATCTGGACCGGCTCGGATGACGGCATGGTCTACATCACCCCCGATGGCGGAAAAACCTGGAAGAATGTCACGCCCCAGGGCCTTCCCGATTTCATCCGCATCAGCATGATCGAAGACTCGCCCACCAAGCCCGGCACCGCGTACCTCGCTGCGAAAAATTATCAGGCCGACGATCGCAAACCCTACGCGTATCGCACCGACGATTACGGCGCCACCTGGACCAGGATCGTCAACGGCATTCCGGGCGACGATTTCGTGCACGCCATCCGCGAAGATCCCCAAAAACCCGGGCTTCTTTTCGCCGGAACGGAGCACGGCATTTATGTTTCCTTCAACAGCGGCGCCGAATGGCAGTCGCTGCGCCTGAATCTACCCGACCTTCAGGTCCCCGATCTGCTCATCGATGGCGACGATCTCGTCATCGCGACGCACGGACGATCGTTCTACGTTCTCGACGACATTTCGGTTCTGCGCCAGCTCCGCGGGCCGATTCAATCCACGCACCTGTTCACGCCCGACCCCGCGATCCGCTCGCTCGATCGCGGCGCGACGCTCGATTATTTTATGCCCAAGGAAGCCGAGAGCGTGAAGATCGAGATTCTGGACAATTCGGGCAACGTGATCCGCACGTTCGTAGGATCACCCGATGAAGACAAGAAAGCGCAGGCGCGCCGAGAGCAGGCGGATGAAGAAGGCTTCGGCCGCGGCATGGTCCGGCCGCCGACACGCAAAGCGGGAGGCAACCGTTACTCCTGGGATCTGCGCTATCCCGGCGCGACCACCTTCGAAGGCCTGATTTTCTGGGGCGCGCCCACCGATCAGGGTCCGCTTGCGGTTCCCGGCGAATACCAGGTGCGCCTCACCGCCGGCGGCGTAACGGAAACGCGCCCGCTGCGCGTCGAGCGCGATCCGCGCGAAATCGACATCAGCCAGGCGGATCTCGAACAGCAGTTCAAACTGGCGAGCCAGGTCCGCGACAAAACCAGCGAGGCGAACGACATGGTGATCCGCATTCGCGCGCTCAAGAAAGAAATTGACGACCGCGTGAAGAAAGCGCCGCCGCTTGGCGCGGCGGGCGAGCGTCTCAGCACGCACCTGAGCGAAGTCGAACAGGACGTTTACCAGGTCCGCAATCGCAGCGGCCAGGACCCGCTCAACTTCCCCATCAAGATCAACAACCAGCTCGCCGCGCTGTTCCGCATCATCGAAACCGGCGACGCGAAGCCCACCGATCAGAGCTACGTCGTGTTCAAAGAACTTTCCGAGCGCCTCGATCAGATCAAGCAGCGATTGGACACAATCCTGACCTCGGATCTCCCGGCGTTCAACCGTGCCGCGAAGTCGGCCGGGCAGGCGGAGATTCGTTGATTTATAAGAATCGGATCCCCTGTATTTTCGGGACAGCGGTTTCAAATCACAAAACTATGTAGGCCGACGCAGCTACCTCGCCAGGAACGGCCAGTGCTGGATCCAGTGCAGGTGATAGTGCCGGAGTTCAAAATATCCGAACGCCGCCAGTGCCACCAGCACCAATGCCGTCCATAACAGCACCGCTCTCCACGGGAACCGGCGTCCTTCGCGATGCAGCACCAGCAGATAGCTCGCGAATACGCCGACAAAATACAAACCCACCATCGGCACCGCGAACAGCATCATGTTGAACACGTCCGGCGTCGGCGTCACGATCGCCGCCAGAATCGTGATCGCCAGGATCGCGTAGCGCGAATGCTTGATCAGCCAGCGCGGCGACGCGATATGCAAGAGTGTGAGGAAGAAAATCACCACCGGCAGCTCGAACACCAGCGAGACGCCCAGGATCACGTTGACGAACAGATCAAAGTAGTATTCGATCGAAATCATCGATTCGACGCCCGCGAATTTGCCGATGCCCAACAGGAACACCAGCGCGTAGCGGAACGCGACAAAGTAGGCGAACAGGCCGCCCGAAATGAACAGCCCCGCCGTGGTCAGCACGAACGGCACGGCCCATCGCCGCTCCCGTCTGTACAATCCCGGCGAGATGAACGCCCACACCTGGTACAGAATCCACGGCGAGGCGACGAAGATCGACGCGACCACCGGCACCCAGATGTAGATGATGGAAAACTGCTCCAACGGATGGACCGCCACGAGCGACCCCTGCCCGATTTTCTTGAGCGCATCGGCGGCCGGCGCCTGCACGAACCGCCACAACGGCTCGGCGAAGATGATGCTTCCGAAAAACGCCACGCCGAATCCGATCAGCATCTTGATGATGCGTGAGCGCAGCTCCTCCAGATGCTCCAGGAACGACATGCGCAGCATGCCGCCTTCTTCGTCGGGACCCTCCGGCGGGGGAGGCGGCGTCGTGCCGCGCGATCCACCCCCGGCCGAGGCGGGCACCACGGCCGTGGAGCCTGGCGCAACGACCTCCACCGCGCCCGGCGCTACAGAATCGGATTGAACGGCAGGAGACTGCTCTCCGCCCTTGGTTTCGTCCATGCTAAAAAATCAGCGCTCTCAACTATGCTGGGGCGTCGCTTCGGTTCGAGGAACCGTGCCCTCGACGGAGGGAAGCGGATGTTCGTGCTGGGCCGCTTCCTCGGCTCCGTGCGATTCGGCGCCCGCAGGTTCGGTAGCGCTTACAGTGGATGAGGTGGAGGGTGAAGGCTGGTACATGTACGGCTGGTCTCCGTTGTAGGCGGAGTCGTCGTAGGTGTAATCGTAATCGGTAGGAATCGCCGGAGCCGCGATAGTGTTCGCGGACTCCTTGGATGCCTCCGTTTCCCGCTCCAGATTGCGCATTTCGCGCTCAAAGGAAGACTTCAGATCGCTCGAAGCCCGGCGGAATTCGCTGAGCGCCTTGCCCACCGTACGCCCCAGCTCCGGCAGCTTCTTCGGCCCGAACAGAACCAGGGCGAGGATGAAGATGAAGAACATCTCTTCGAACCCGATCGGTCCCATGCCCTGCTCCTTTCGAAAATTCGACACCCCGGCGGGCGTCTACCGTCATGATAGCAGGTGTCACTCGCGCGGCGGACCGGCCAGCGCCTCGAAGCTGATCCGGTCATAAATCTCGGAAAGCGGGATCGCGGCATTCACGCTCTCAAACCGGCAGCTCGATTCGAGGCCGACGACGTCCTTCAACCACCACTGCCCTTCTCGCCGCCGGTAAACCTCGACGCGCGGTTGATCTTGCGAAATCAGCGCATATTCTTGCAGCGATTCGATGGCGCGGTACTGCTGCGCTTTGAATCCGCGATCATACGCCTCGGTCGATGGCGAAAGCACCTCGACGATCACGGTCGGGTTCGTCACCGCGTCTTTCCGGGCATCGACAAAGCGCGGCTCGCCGCGGATCACCATCACATCGGCGTAGGTGTACATGGTTCGCGGCGCAACTTCGAGCCGCATGTCGCTGGAACTCACTCCGCAGGGCGTTCCGTCGAGGGCGTTACCGAGCCTCCGAGCCACGTTGCTGATGAGAGTAGCGTGCGCCCACGTGCCGCCGGACATGGCATACACGTAGCCTCCGTAAAATTCGCTGCGAGAGTCCGCTGCCCGTTCCCGGTCCAGGTACTCCTCGGCAGTAATCTTCGCCTGCGCATGCGCCGACATGCCTCCATTGTCGCCGTTTTTGTGATGTACTTCACACATAAGGAGCGATGGGTGACGAGGGGACGAGGCGGGTTCAGGCTCTGCTTTGTAGCCGCCAGCTTGCCGGAACAGCGCGCTTCCCGTACGCTGTATGTATGGAAGTGCGCCTCAATAATCCAGACCTCGAAGCCAAAATCGAGCGTTGGGTGACGGAAACAGGTCGCCCCGCCGAAGAGCTCCTGGAGGACGCGATGGCGAGCTACTTCGAAGAGCTCACGAAAATTCGTGAGATGCTGGACAAGCGTTACGACGATCTCCACACCGGCCGTGTTAAGCCGATCCCTGGGGAGGAAGTCAACGCGTATTTCCGCGAAAAGAGCGCTCGCCGCCGCTCCAGATCCGGCTCGTGATCGGATACGCCTTCCATCCGGAAGCGCGAACTGACCTCGACGACGTTTGGGAGGCCATCGCGTACGAAAGCGTCGATGCCGCCGACCGGGTTATCAGAAAGATATTGACCTCGATCAATCGCCTCGCCTCCTTCCCACATCAGGGTCATCGCCGCACCGATCTCACGACCCGGCCGCTGCGATTCATCCGTGTCTACGACTACCTCATCGCCTACGCACCCGATCAAAAGCCGCTTTGGGTCGTCGCCGTGTTTCACGGACGCCGCAGCCCGCGCGTGATAGCTGCGATTTTGAGAGGCCGCGAGTAACTGCTAAACTAACAACAGATGACCCTCGACGAACTTCAGCGCGATTATTCTTCGCTCCGCCAGCAGGCTGACGCTGTGCGGAGCTATCTTTGACGCCCCCACCCGCAAATCCCAGCTAGCCAAAATCGAAGAACGGACCAACGCTCCCGATTTCTGGTCGAATCCTGAAAAAAGCCAGAAACTCATGCAGGAGCGCAAGCGACTGGAAGAGCAAGTCCGCCACGATACCCGCATCGCGTCCCTCACCTCCGATCTCGATACTCTCTTCGAGCTCGCCCGTGAAGGCGAAAACGTCAACGGCGATATCGAGCACACCATGTCCGGCTTCCGCCGCGAACTCGAGCAGCTCGAAGACGCCATGCTGCTTGCCGGCGAAAACGACTCGCGCAGCGCCATTATGACCATCCACCCCGGCGCCGGCGGCACCGAAAGCCAGGACTGGGCCGAAATGCTCCTGCGCATGTACCTGCGCTGGGCCGAGCGCCACGGCTTTGAGAGCGTCATCACCGATCGTCTGGAAGGCGAAGGCGCCGGCATCAAATCGGTCACCTTCGAAATCAACGGCGAAAACGTTTACGGCCTCCTGCAATCCGAAGTCGGCGTGCATCGCCTGGTGCGCATCTCCCCCTTCGACGCCAACGCGCGCCGCCACACTTCTTTTGCCTCGGTCTTCGTCTATCCCCAGATCGACGACGAAATCAAGATCGACATCCGCCCCGAAGACCTGCGCGTCGATACGTTCCGCGCTTCCGGCGCCGGCGGCCAGCACGTAAACCGCACCGATAGCGCCATCCGCATGACGCACCTGCCCACCGGCATCGTGGTCCAGTGCCAGAACGAGCGCAGCCAGCACAAAAACCGCGCCTCCGCGATGAAGCAGCTCCGCGCCAAGCTGTACGAATTTGAGCTCGACAAAAAACGCGCCGCAGAGCGCAAACTCGAAGACTCCAAACTCGAGATCAACTTCGGCAGCCAGATCCGCAGCTACGTGCTCGCGCCCTATCGCCTCATCAAGGACCACCGCACCAAGCTCGCCATCGGCGACGTCGATCGCGTGCTCGACGGCGATCTCGATTCGCTCATCCACGCCTGGCTGGCGTATCGGAAAACCGGAAAAATCGCGGGCGATGCCAAAGACGATATCGGTGTTGATTAATGTGTCGGATGCCGCCGCACGCATTCGCCAAGGCGGCGTAGTCGCGTTTCCCACCGAAACCGTCTACGGACTCGGCGCCAACGCTCTCGACCCGCAAGCCGTCGCCAAAATTTTCGAACTTAAAGGCCGCCCGCACACCAGCCCGCTGATTGTCCACGTCTCATCCATCGAAATGGCCAAGCGCTACGCCGCCGAATGGCCGCCCATCGCCGACGAACTCGCGCGAAAACACTGGCCCGGCCCGCTGACCCTCGTCGTTTCGAAATCGCCGGAGATCCCCGACATCGTCACTGCCGGACTCGCAACCGTCGGCCTGCGCATGCCGAATCATCCCCTCGCTCTAGAACTCATCGAAAAATCCGGAGTGCCCATCGCCGCGCCAAGCGCCAACCGTTTCACGCATCTTTCGCCGACCACCCCCGAACACGTCGAAGAAGAATTCGGCGGCGCCGTCGAGATCCTCGAAGGCGGCCCCTCGCAAGTCGGAATCGAATCGACCGTGGTCAGCGTGGTCAACGGCGAATTAAAACTTCTGCGACCCGGAATGATCCCAATCGACGCCGAATCCATCCCCACTCCCGCAGGCGCTCACCCGGCGCCAGGTATGTACCCGCGCCACTACAGCCCGCGCACGCGACTGATCCTCGTCGAAGGTCCGCGCAATCTCCCCGATCGCGCCGGCGCATACGTCTGGCACAACCGGCCTGGCGACGCCGCCCGCAGGGTCCGCATGCCCGGCGATCCGCCATCCTACGCGGCGCGCCTCTACGATGTGCTCCACCAGCTCGACTCCGAACACTGGCCCTGGATCGCCGTCGAATGCCCGCCTGACGCTCCCGAATGGTCCGCCATCCGCGACCGCCTGCAACGCGCATCGGCGCAACAGTTCTGAGCTCCACTTTTGGGGAAATTTCCTTGGAAGGAAGAAAGCGCGACGCCCTTCACCGCGCCCTCTCCAATTTCAGAATAGCAAACTAAATTATTGAAAACAAGACTAGATATTGTTTCTGAATTAAGCTAGCATCAACCTCGTGATTCCCCCGGAAAGCCTTGCGCCCGTGACTCGCGCCATCAATGACGCCTTCGGTGTCGCCGCGTTCGACGACATCCGCGACCTGACCGAGCGGCCCGGCTCCAACCGCGCCTTCCGCATCGTCGTGCGGGGATCCGCATACCTGTTGCGCATCAACACGCGGGCCGGCGATATGACGCGTCACTATACCGCGATGCAGGCGGCCGCTGACGCTGGACTCGCTCCGCGCGTGCATTACGCCAGCCCGGAAGATCGTGTTTCCATCACCGATTTCGTGGAAGCAGTGCCGTTTCCGGCAACCGATGCGCTGCGTCGCGTGCCCGCCGCTCTGCGCACCCTGCACGCGCTCGCCCCGTTTCCCGCGGCTCCCTTCAACACCACCTGCACATTCCTGTTGAACAAGGGAGCCGCACTTGACGGCTTTCTCCACAAATTCCGCGCCGCGAACATCCTGCCGGAACGTGACCTCAATGAACTTTTCACTCAATACGCGCGTGTCGCCGAAGCCTATTCGTCCATCGAACCCGACCCGGCGCCGAGCCATAACGACCTGTTCAAGCCCGACAACATCCTCTTCGATGGAACCCGCCTGTGGCTGGTCGACTGGGAGGCTGCGTTCCAGAACGATCGCTATGCCGACCTGGCGGTAACGGCGAATATGCTCGTTTCGAACGAAGCCGAGGAACGCATCTATCTTCACGAATATTTCGGCACAGCGCCGGACTCATACCAGTCCGCCCGGTTCCATCTGATGAGGCAACTCGCCCATATCTTCT
>Ga0335077_10013093_pt1 | contig 10378 bp, 7 predicted proteins | sample Lox_Sample_31_FD_207151 | JGI IMG/M metagenome (GOLD analysis project Ga0335077, IMG submission 207151) | Soil microbial communities from Loxahatchee National Wildlife Refuge, Florida, United States - Lox_Sample_3.1 | ecosystem: Environmental > Terrestrial > Soil > Wetlands | place: USA: Florida...
ATTTTGAAGAGGCGGTGGCGGTGCGGCGGTTGTCGTCATCCCCCGAGGCCTGTAAAGTCCAGGCCAGATTGGAACCGTTAAAAGAAACCCGAAACGCCCCGACAATCCGTCCCGGTTTGAAAACGGATGTCTGGCCGCGATTGATGGGCGACGGCGAAAATTTGTTGTTTGATCCGACCGGAATCGTGACGGAGGCCTTGTTCTCGTTCTTGTATCCGAACAAGGCCGAATAGCTTCCATCGGCCATGGCGGTAACGCACTCCAGCATCGGATAGACAGGAGCGGTGTGAGTTCCGGTGTTGGCTTCCGAAACGCGAAGGAAAGCCGGGGCAGTCAAGGTCATTGATAGGATAAACCCGAAGGCGGCGATGCGGAGGGGAATGATAACAGACGGTCCCGGTTGGTTCGGAAGCGCGCGTGCGACGTGCGATAGATAAGAGATCGGTGTATTTCGAAGCCGTTGCACGATCACTCCCTCGACCGTTCGGATCGGGCAGGCCCGTGCCCGCCGAGGTCGATGTGGTGCGCAGCGTTACTGTGGATTTGTAAATGAAAGACTTAATTCTTCGATCGGCGCGATGTTATCAAACGGATCCCGGCGTGTCAAGGGGTCCTCCCGAACGGTTTCCTCGCCTGGCTTCGCGCTTGGTAAAGCCTTTCTGTAAATCCACCTTCATTTAGAAACCGTTGCTCAAGCTGGCTCAATTGCCGATCGAGCAGAAAGTTGGTCTGGTGGATCAGGCAGACGAGCGCGTTGGCCGCCGTCGCGGGATCGCTCTCGACGAGGTTTTTATAGGTCATATAGGACCTATTGGACCTATAAACCAACTTTCTCACTTCTTGCGCAGTCGGATGGCTCTTTTCCCAAAGCCCCAGGCCGTGTTGGCGCAGGAAATCCTGATAATCCAGCAACAGCTCTTCAAGACTCGCCCGCGCAATGCCCACCAGTTTCAGTTCGGTTTTCCGGGACGTGCCCGAGGCCATGCTTCCCTCGGCGATGTTCTGTTTGCCGCTTCGCGCGGCCTGAACCATCTGGTCCGTGGTGCGCGAATATCGGTTCACGAACCGCTCGCAGAATTTTACCGTGGCGTCATAAACGATCTCCGCGTTCTGATACGACTTCAGATCGCGGTATCCGCCGTGCGGCCCGATCAGCCCCGGGCTCGGCTTCTCGCGTCCGTCGGTCATGTGTGTTCCCGGCTACATCGGCTGAATGGATCGAACGATCGGTTGATCGACAGAAAGGATGGGCTGTTCGGGAATGCAGGTACGGCAATGGGGGATTCAATATTAAACCGGAGCACGTTTACTCCCTCGACCGTTCGGATCGGGCAGTGACATGCCCGCCTGGGTCGATGCGGCGCGCAACAACGCGGACTCGATAATACCAAACTCCATTACTCAGTCGGCGCCAGTCTATCAGGCCATCGGAAACGTGTCAAGGAGCTTATCCGGCAGCCCCGCTACGGGATGTCGAAAACGGTCCCGGAGGTGACGGTTCCGTAAGGCGTGGTGACCGAGATCGGCCCGTCGGTAGCGCCGGCCGGGACGGTTGCATGGATCACATAGTTGCTCGCCACCGTGAACGGGGCGCTCCTTCCATTGAACGTGACCGCCGTGGCCCCCGAAAAATATTTCCCGACGATTGTGACGGTTTTACCGACGGACCTCTGTAGGGGCGAGAAGGTGGTCAGAACGGGTGGAGGCAGCGTAAAGACAAACGCGGATGAAGCCGCCTGATTTGAGGTATTAACCCAGACAGGCCCGGTGGTGGCGCCGACCGGGACCGTCGCATGGATGACGTAGTTGCTCACCATCGTGAACTTCGCGCTGCTTCCGTTGAACAGAACCGAGGTGGCCCCCAAAAAGTTCTTGCCGACGATCGTCACGAGGGTCCCCGGAAGCCCGACGCGGGGCAAGACGTTGCTAATCGTGGTATTGGTATTGCTGGGTGGCGGTGTCGTACTCCCCGATGTCGTATTCCCCGTTTGCAGTACAAAAGCAAACTCACCACTCAGACCGCTTGCAAGCCCGTTGCTATTATAAGCCTGCAAGGCAATATAGTATTGACCGTCGGTAAGATTTAAGGCCGATAGAGGAAGAGAAGAGGCCAGTCCTGCATTTTGAGCTTTTGTGTAGACATGGCTTGAAGTGCCGATCCAAACTTTTACGTTTGCCAGATTAGTCAATGGAGTGCCGCTTGCGGTCGTTGTTGGGTTTTTCCAACTGGCGATCGCGTTGGCTCCAACGATTGGACCCAAGGCCCATGCCGCTGGACGGGATAAAGATAAGAAAAGGAGACAAAGAAAACAGATGAATGCGGGTTTCATATTCGTGGCTCCCTTCTGCTCTGGGATTCGAGAGGCACTCCCAGGCGGATGAATGTTTTTAGAATACGGTAAAATTCTTACCGGATTTTTGGGTCGTTGAGATTAACAGAAGGCCCTTGCCCGGTTCGATCCCTTGAAAGGGGCAAGATTGGAAAGAGCTGGCTTGGCTTTGAAGCCGGGGAACGAGAATCGCATCCGACAGCTGGAACCGGGTGGCCCTACACCGGTCTAGGTCGATGCGGTGCGCCGCAACGTGGAAAACTGAACAGGCGATTTAACTCTCTGAACGCTGGGATGCTAACAGAACGGATCGAATCGTGTCAAGGAGTATTTGAGCCATTGATTAAAGCCAGCCATTAGATTTGTACCACCCGAGGGTCCGACGCGTTCCCTCTTCCACGGAAATGCGGGGCGCATAGCCCAGGAGGTCACGGGCTTTGGTCAAATCATAGCTCCGATGATTTAAAAAAAATCCCAGGCGCCGGCGATTGAGCGGAGGGACAATCCCGAAGGGACGACATAGCGATTCACATAAAGTGGCGGCCATGGAAACCGGTCCGGCCGGAATCGTCCATCGGGGAGGGGTTTTACCCGCGACTCGGGCTATGACGCCGACCCATTCCCGTAGTCGAAGGATATCCGGCCCGCTCAATAAAAAAGTTTCTCCTCGACCCATGTCCGAGCCGGCCCGCAACAATCCGTCGATCAAATCATCGATATAAACAGGATGCACGCGCGTGTCACCGGTGCCGATCATGATAAAGCGACCCCGTGTGACGGCGCGAAACAACTTCAACAGGCGAAAATCGCCCGGCCCATACACCGCTCCGGGGCGGACAACGGTCAGGCGACCGGCATCGTTGCGAAAGAGGTCTCGAGCGATCGCCTCGGCTTCAATTTTACTCTTGAAGTAAATATTGGTTTCACGAAAAGGCGACGCTTCCCGGACGGGCTCGCCGCTGTCATTGCGGTGGATGCCGCCGCTGCTCACCAATACGACCCGACGGACTCCGTTTTGAATGGCCTGATCCAAAAGGCGTTGGGTTCCGGCTACGTTGATGTCGAAAAACCGGTCTCCGCTCAATCCGAATTGCTGCGTGGCTGCGAGATGAAAGATCTGGTCGGTATCTTTGCACAGACCCGCGAGCGAAGCGGCGTCGCTCAAATCGCCGTAAAAAAACTCGATCTTCTTTCCGCGAAGACGAGCGACATCCCCGTCCGGCCGAACCAGGACCCGAACCTCCGCTCCAAGCGTTTGCATCCTGTGGACCAGGTGAGTCCCAACGAATCCCGTGGCCCCCGTGATCACGATGCGTTGCGTTCCCTTCATGAAATCGATGTCCTCCACCGGTCCCATACGGCGTAGGTCCGGCGCGCCACGGGCTCGAGTGTATGCCAGGTCCGCTGAATCCAGGGTCGATAAACCCGTGTCATGACCGTGCTCTCGGCGGGTGTGGTACCCCATTCTTCTTTGAACCGGATCAATCCCGAGCGTTCACCGGCGGACTCCCCAAAACTGAATACGGGGATTCCACGGCCGTGGCACCAACCAATCGCATGATTCACCAAGGCATTCGTCGGCCGAAATCGTGAAGCAGAAAGTTCGGCGGCTGATATCCAGTAGATCGCCATTCGGGAAGACACGAGGAGAATCACCAGGCCGATCGGATGGCCATTCCGCCTTGCCACAAAAGAAACGGCGAGCTTTTCGCGAAGGAGCGCCTCGATAAAACGCCAAGGCTTTGCGGTTCCACCGATCCGATCCATCGTCGCCCGGTAGATCCGGTAGGTTGGCCGGACCTCGGCGATCTCCGGGGTTTCCTCAACGATGACGCTTTCCCGGACGCTTTGCTTGATCGCCCGGCGTACCGAAGAGCGATATCCCCGCACAATTTGTTCCAAGGGGCGATCCAGGGTTAACAACGGACAGCTGCGCTTGAAACTCACGACGCCCCGGCCCAGTCGGAGACAGTTCATCACCGCATCGGGAGCCGTGGGCGGAACCGAAAAGCGCGTCTCGAAGGCCCCGTAACCAGCCGCTTCCGCATCAATCTCCTCAGAGATACGAAAAAGCAGTTCAGGATCATCAAGATAATCGGGATGGATCAGCGGCCCGCCATAAGAATCAAAGACAAGGGAGTAGTTGGCGCGAAATGGCCAACCGGCTGAAAAGCGAATGAGCGGCAGCCCGGCCACGACCCGGCCGTCCGAATAGAACAGGCGGTAGACCGGCTGCACATAACCAAAACAGGACGCGACAGCCTGGCCCCAGATAAATGCATGCTGAGGCGTTGTCCATGGAACGCCGTTGACAAACGCATCCCATTCCGCCGCCTCGAGACAAGGCCGGGCGATGATCCGCCCAGATTTTGCGGCCCGGGGTTTTTGTAAGGGATCGTGTGACCGGGGTTCCGGAGGCATGGTTCTTGAGAAAGGGTTAGGGGTCATTCCTCAAACACGCTGAGTTTGTCGAGTCTGCCCTTTGCGTCATCAATTTCATGACGCAAAGAAGGCTGGTCCTGTGCCAGTCTTATGAACTCCTCCAACTCTTTTTGCGCTTTCAACAGGTTGCCCTGATCCATTAGGAAACGTCCAAGATGATAATGAATGATTACAAGGTTCGGGTTCAGGCCGAGTGCGGTGCGGAACTCTTCCATCGCCTTATCCAGGTCTCCTTTCGCTAAGAACGCGGTGCCGAGATTATAGTGGGCGACGGCATCATTCGGGTTCAGGCCGAGAACGATTCGATATTCCGCGATCGCCCCGTCAAAATCCCCTCTTCCGGCCAGTGCAACCCCGAGGTTATGGTGGACGACGGCATCGTCCGGGTTCAGGCGGAGCGCGGTTCGGTACTCCGCAATCGCCCCCTCATGATCTCCTTGATGTTCGAGGGCCGTCCCGAGATTATAATGGGCGACGGCATCGTCCGGGTTCAGGCGGAGCGCGGCTCGGTATTCCGCGATCGCTCCCTCATGATCTCCCTGATGCTCGAGCGCATTCCCGAGATTATGATGGGCATTTGTATCGATCGGGTCCAAGAGCAGGGCGGTACGGTATTCCGCGATCGCCTCGTCAAGATGCCCTTGACGGGCAAGCGCTATCCCAAGATTATAGTGAGCGACGGGATCGCTCGGGTTCAGACGAGCAGCGGTTCGATATTCCGTAGTCGCTTCGTCGAGATCCCCCTGGGCGGCGAGAGCGAACCCGAGATTGACGTGGGCGTTTGCATTGTTTGGGTTCAGACGAATAGCGGTACGGTATTCCGCGATCGCTCCCTCAAGGTCCCCCTTTTGCCGGAGTGCAATCCCAAGGTTATAATGGGCGACCGCGTCGTTTGGATTCAGGCGAATGGCGGTACGGTATTCCGCGATCGCTCCCTCCACGTCGCCTTTCTTCTGGAGCTCGAGTCCCACGTTTAGCGGTTTGGCGTCGTCCCGGCCGCCGTTCTGCATATTCGGCGCACAGCCAATCGCGGCGATCCCCAACCCTAATGAAAAGATGAACGTAGCGCCCGATCTCACTGTTCCGCCTTTTCCTTCTCGTGGCCGATCCGATGGTAGAAAATTCATCTTACTCTTTTCTGTCGAGGGTGTACAGGGGAGAAGAAATCAGGGGGGACAGTAAAGCGGGGTCGCTTTTATTTCACGACGGATGGAAGCTCCTCAAATCAGGATACGATCCGGCGTCTTACCGAGGAGAAACAACCGGGGGTTGGATTCTGGATTGCGGTGGCACCTGATAAAGGGGCCGGGCTTGTTGGGGCCGTCCCGCTGACGTTGGCGGAGCGGAGGGTTCGGAAGGCCTCTTCGGTAACTTGACGCTCTTGGGGGGTGAAGGTTGTCTTGGCTTGAGTTCGCGGCTCGGCTCGGCGTGCTTATCCGGCAGATGGGGCGTTTGCTTTGGGACGATCGAGGGTTGAGAGGGTTTGGCGAATTCCCTGACGATGATGTCTTTGCGGATCTTCTCTCCGGTATCCCGACCCTGTTCGGCACCCCGCGGACCCTTCTCCGGGAACGAGGGTGCCTCGACAGGGGGGCGGCCTTGCGTAATGACCGCGTGAATTTCCTTCACCCGTTGCTCGAAGAGGGGCGGCGGGGCCGAGGGAGGACGGTTGTAAACCACCGGGCGATGAATCGTCGTCGGCGGAAGCCGATCCGCCGGGACCGCTTTCTCGGGCACGGGCTGTAGGCTGGCGCGGGTCGGAACAACCGGCGGCGGGCCGACCGCCACTCGGCCGGCCCGAATCGGGTCTTTGGGAGGAACAAACCCTTCTTCTTCCGGCAAACCGGTGACGAATCGATGCCGGGACATCACGGTCATCGCCCCCGGCACATGATGATTAATCAGGTTGGTATCGGGATGAACAGATCCGTGGGGATGGTGATGGTAGACTTCGCCGGGTCCCAGCGGCACCCAACCGACCCAGGTCGGCCCGTAATAAAATCGCACACAGCCGGGTGTCCATATCCATGGAACAGTCCGCGGTACCCAAATCCACCCTACGGTTCCGACCACAACCCAACGGCCATAGTGATAGGGAAGCCAACCCCAGGGTTCGTACGAGACCCAGGTCCAGCCCCACGGCTCTACCCAGACCCACCGGCCGTTATGATAAGGGGCCCAACCCACGGACACCGGGGGAATCCAGACCCAGCCGTAGGGTTGGATCTGATTCCAGTTGCCGTAGGTATTCAGGTCCGTCACCCCCATCTCGGTATCAGAGGGGAGATGCTCGTGGTTCTCGGCCCGGGCCTGTTGGGCATCGCGGTCTTTATTCCATCGATCCCAGTCATCCGGTTCCGCGGCCGCTTCCAATAAATAGTCCGGGGCGTCTCCGCCCTCGATCGCGACGCGTTGGTCGGCGGCGATCACGATCGGCTCCTCATCGCGGATCAGTTCCACCTCCCCGTTACGGACCGTCATGACGGTTGAACCGTCCTCGGCCACATCCACTCGAAAGGCCGTCGAACGCGTCACCTGGGCCGCGGCTTGCGGGGTGTCGACTTCGAGAAAGGGCCGCCGTGCGCCGGTGCGGAAGGGGGCTTGGGCCGCGAAACTGGCCACGCCCAACGTCAGCTGGAAATGGGTCCAGTCCGGTTCCAGACTGAGAAGGTCCAGGTTCGTGTTTTCGGCCAATCGGACCACGGTCCCGTCGTCAAACTGGACTTCGGCCCGAGCGTCGTCGGTCGCCCAGAGTTTATCGTGAGGGCGGAGCGGCATGTTGACGGAGGCCGCCACCCATTCTTCATCATCGCCCCGCTGAAGGAGGACCTCGCCCTCGATGAGGCTGATGCGGGAGACCCGTACGGTCCCATAGGGGTTGGTTGGTTCTTCTCCCGCAACGGCCGTTGGCGGGAATGAGGCTGCCAGGCTCCACAACAACAGCGCGGCAAAGCACCGGATGATGACACTCACGGCGGTCCTCCTTAAGACAAAATTATGATTCCAAGGGGGAGGGAGAATCAAGTCTGAATCCGCGCGGTCCGTTCCGGGGATGGCAAGGGCATCGAGAGGTTTAAGGCCACGGTGATGGACTATCGGGATTCCTTCGGGTTGGATTTCAACGTCTGGAGCAATTCGGCGATGCGAGACCGCTCATAATCGGACAGCGCGTCCCCAGCGAAACGGACGCGATAGTAAAGACCGGTCAGCTCGGCTGCGGCGGGACGGAGCGGCAAAGGCGCGTCCGGAATTCTGGGGAGAAATTCCTTGGGGGTGAGGGTGGGTGGTTTGGGGTAACCCTTGGCGCGGAGCAGATCGAGCATTTGATAATAGAACGCGTGCGGTTTAACTTTCCGCAGCCGCTTTCGCCACGGCAACTTGATCCCGCCGTCCGATAGATCAAGATGACGCATGCCCCAGAACAGGGCCGCGGTTCCGCAAAGGACCGCGAGCATGATCAGGATCGGGTGAAGGAGTGCGGAGGAAAAAAGGGACCACGCGGCATCGAACGCTCGGCTCACGCGGGTCATGAATTCGATCCGGACCTTCATGGTGTCTTCTTTCACTTCGTTGGCCAGGCTGATCTGGTCGTGGATGCTGAAGTAGATCACGTACCGATTCCACCACCACTCGAGCGAGTCCGTCGAGCGGCCGATCCACCCCAAGAAGCGGGAAGATTCATCCGGGGAGGCCAGAGGGGTCGGATCGAACGGGATCCATCCGGACTGCTCGAACCAAACCTCGACCCAGGCATGCGCGTTGCTCTGGCGAACGGTGTAATAACGCCCGAATTCGTTCCATTCGCCGGGGAGGAAGCCCGTCACCAACCGCGCCGGGATGCCGATACTGCGCAGGAGAAGCGTCATGGCGGTGGCGTAATGCTCACAGAAACCGGCCTTCTGACGGAACAGGAAGTCATTAATGGGCATGTCGGAGGAGGTGGGCTTGACATCCAGGGTGTACCGGTAATTGGTTTGGAGGTATTTTTCGATCGTCGTGATCTTTTGAAGGACGGTATCGGCGGTCGGGGTTTCCCGGAGGATGTCCTGGGCGAGCTGCCCGATCCGGTCCGATTTTTCCGGCATCTGAAGAAAAGGCTGAAGCGAGGGGCGTGGAGCAGGAATCGTTCGGCCCTCGGCATCCGAGCGCGTTAGGGAAGGAAGCATGGAAGTGAGGGTATAATCGATCCGTGAGGCCGGAACCATCGGCAGGGAGATCGAATTCATCGGGTTCACCCGGATGGTGGAGAAATCCCCGCCGACCTGGATCGCCTGCGGCGCGCCGAATAGAACGGCGGTATCGAGAGGCTCCAAGATGACCTCCTGGGTGATCGTCCGTTCGGGATGTTGTCTGTAGGCCAGGTTGAAGACGCCGTTTCCCTCGGATAGGACGGTGCGGCCGCTTCCAAAACTATTCCGCCACGTCCGGCCGTCGTAGAAATCGTACACCATTCCCCTCCAGTAGATTCCTTCGACTTCCGGAAGCAGCCGGGAAGTCTGGATCCGCATGATCACCGTCGAATCTTTTTTGACCAAACCGATCTCGCCCAGATCCACTTCATTCGAAAAACCGGACATCCGGATCAGGCTGGAATGGGGTCGGTGAAAAAAGCCGAGTCCGACCCGCGGGATGAAGATGAACAGGAGGAGCGAAAATCCCAGCGCGGCGATGGCGATGGTGTTCGTGCTCATAAAAAAAGGCCAGTTCAGTCCGGACGACCATCCGGATGGGGACGGGCCGGAAGATTTCGACTTCTCGGTTGTCAGATGATGGAGCAGGAGGGCCCAGGTGGCGGTCAGGAGATAGAGTACAAAGGAGATCAGGAAGCTGACATCAATCGTATAGGTGGACGCGGCCAGGAGTTGGAGGAAACTAATCAGGTAAAGTTGAATATGATCTTGGGGCGTGCGGAGGTTGAAAAGCTTGTTGATCATGAGAAAGACGACAAAATGGGTGCTGGCCGTCAGGAGCGATTGGGAAAATACCGTAAGGTCGATGATAAAAAAGGCCAGAACGGTCAGATTGACCGACGTCCAGATCTGGCGGTTTAGATTGAACGTCATCCCGCGCAGGACCAGAATGAAGCTGGCTGCGACGGCCGCAACCGCCGTCAACCCGAACAGAAAGGAAAATTCATTGGTCAAGAGCAGGGATAACAAACCGATCAAGGCCAGGAGGCGGGAGGTGATCTGAAAGGTGAAGTCCAACGTCATCGCCGTCGTCCTCCCGTCTGGGACCAGACCTTGAATCGCGGCTCGCTGGCCACCAAGACCTCCGAATAACGTCCGCGCTGACGGTCCCACACCGAATCGGGGGAGGACAGAATCAGGATCCGACGGCCTTCGAGCGTGACCGCCCGGCCGAGGGCCGCGATGCTTTGGTTGACCCGGTCCTGCTCGGTCGGATCCGCGGAATCATAGACAGGCTGGATGAGCGCCAGCTTTTTCAGAACGGCGTCGAGCTCCGGAGACGTTTCCGCCCCCGCTTCACTTTGAGAAAGCGTCCGCAAGGTGACGGCAAATCCGCGGTGGCTGAACGCGTAGGCGAGGGAAGCGGTCAACTCAACGGCCCGCTCGAAATTTTGAAGTTGTTCTTCGGATCGAGCC
>Ga0335077_10013095_pt1 | contig 10377 bp, 8 predicted proteins | sample Lox_Sample_31_FD_207151 | JGI IMG/M metagenome (GOLD analysis project Ga0335077, IMG submission 207151) | Soil microbial communities from Loxahatchee National Wildlife Refuge, Florida, United States - Lox_Sample_3.1 | ecosystem: Environmental > Terrestrial > Soil > Wetlands | place: USA: Florida...
GGCTTTACGCCGAGATGTTCCATCACCTTTTTCCGAAACGTCACTTGTCCCCGCGCGGTCACGGTCAGGGTAGTCATAGCGGAATCCTCGCGTGCTGCCTTACTTTTTAATGGTAAGGCCAAAGTGCATTACAAGCAAGACATAAGAATGCAGGTGGGTTGATTACTCTTGGCGGATTGAAACACTGCTTTTGTTGGATAATGAGTTTATGCACCCAGTTGAACTCGAAGCTCAAAATTCACAGCAAGCTGTCGATCTCAAAGAACTTGCGCAGGATCTTGTCCGCCGCGCTATGGCTGGCGGCGCCACCGCCGCCGAATGTGTCATTCGCGAAGGCGATGAGTTCTCCACCCTGGTACGGCTCGGCCAGGTGGAAACCCTGAAAGAAGCCGGCTCCCGCGCTATCGGCATCCGTGTGTTTTACGGGCAGCGCTCGGCCAGCACCCACTCCAGCGACTTCTCCCGCGAAGGCCTCGACCGCATGCTCAAGTCGGCGCTGGAGCTGGCCAAGATCACCTCCGAAGATCCCTACTCCGGAATCCCCGAGCCGTCGCAGCTTGGCTCCATCCCCGGCGATCTCGATCTTTATTCGGCCGACGTATATTCCCTGCCGGGAGAAGAGCGTATCAACTATGCCCGGCGCTGCGAGAAGGCGGCTCTGGATTACGACCCACGCATCAAGAATTCCGAGGGCGGCTCGTTCGACGCAGCCACCGGCCACAAGATTCTGGCCAACTCGCACGGGTTCGTAGGCGAGTACAAGCGCTCGTATTGCTCGGTAGCGGCAGTGCCGATCGCGCAGGACGACAAAGGCGCCATGCAGCGCGACTACTGGTTCTCCGTCTCGCGCAATTTGGCCAAGCTGGAATCGCCGGAGGAAGTTGGAAAAATTGCCGCGCAGCGCACGCTGCGGCGCTTGGGGGCGCGCAAAGCGAAGACCGCCCATGTTCCCATCGTTTTCGATCCGCTGGTGGCGACTTCGATCCTCGGCCATATCTTCGAAGGCGTGAACGGCGATTCCGTGTACCGCGGCGCGTCGTTTCTCGCCGGAAAGCTTGGCCAGAAAATCGCGGCCGATCAGGTGAACGTGATTGACGATGGCACCATGCCCGGCGGATTCGGCACCAGCCCGTTTGACGGCGAAGGCATACCTACGCGCCGCACGGTGGTCATTGAGAACGGCGTATTGAAGTCCTATTTGCTGAATACTTACACCGCGAAAAAGCTCGGCCTGCAGACCACCGCCAACGCCTCCCGCGGCCTCGCCGGCACACCCGGCATCGGCTTGGGGAATTATTTCCTGCAGCCGGGCACGAAGACCCCGCAACAACTCATCGGCGAAATCCAAGACGGCCTCTACGTCACCGAATTCCTTGGGCACGGCGCCAATCTCGTAACCGGCGACTACTCGCGCGGCGCCTCCGGCCTGTGGATTTCCAGTGGCGAGCTGACCTACCCGGTGGAAGAAATCACGGTGGCGGGAAATCTCAAAGAGATGTTCCTCAACATCTCGGAAATCGCCAACGACCTGGAATTCCGCGGCTCGGTAGCGTGTCCCACAATTCGCATCGACGGCCTCACCGTCGGCGGCGAATAGCCACCGCTCACCGGGCTCTGCAGTTGGGCAATTACTAAATTACCCAATTACCAAATCCATCAAGAGTACAATTTTGTTATGGGCGGGCTCATTGAACAGCCTCCGCTGACCGAGGAACGCGAATCCCACTGGAAGCCGATGCTCATCGGCCTGGTGGTGGTGGTCGTGGTGATCGGCGGCATTGCTCTGCTCCTGCGCAACAAACCGAAGGAGCCAAGCGGGCCTCCGCCTTACGCGGCCAATGTCAGGCTCACAGACATCAAGATGAGCGCGGCGGAAAACTTTGTCGGCGCTTCGGTTACCTACATCGACGGAACCATCAGCAATACCGGCAGCCAGACCGTCATCGGCACCACCGTCCACGTAGTTTTCAAAGACACCCTCGGCCAGATCGTACAGGCCGAAGACGTGCCCATACGGGTCCTCCAGACCGGCGGACCGTACGCCGACACCTCAGACCTGCAGTCCTTGCCCCTGGCACCCGGCCAGAGCCGGCGCTTTCGCCTGACCTTCGAGCACGTGAGCGCCGACTGGAGCCATGAGTATCCCGAGCTGCAGGTGACCGGCGTCTCGGTGAGATAGCGGATGCTATACCCTGATTTTGACGGGGACCGCGCCCTCATGCAGGCTTCAGACACGGAACACCACACACCCCGTCCAGCCAGGTTGTGAATCGGCCCTGCGCTCGCTCGCACTGCAGGCGGTGGCGTTGCCGGCGGTCGCGCACTTTTTCTGCCAGGGGTGGAAGCAGATCAAAGGTGATGTTTGCCGGCTGAAAGTTCTTAGGATCGGCGTGGGTGATGTAGTGGGTGAGCGAGCCGAGTGCGGTCTCCCGCGGGGGCGGGATCAGGGCATGGCCGCAAGCCAGGGCGGCGGCATGAATCCCCGCCATGAGTCCGGTAGCGATGGATTCAACGTATCCTTCGACTCCGCAAATCTGTCCCGCGAATAGCACCCAGGGATGCCCCTTAAGCTGCAGAGTTTCATTCAGCAGAGACGGCGCGTTGATGTAAGTGTTGCGGTGAATCTGTCCGTAGCGCAAAAAGCGGGCGTTCTCCAGCCCCGGAATCAGGCGCAGAACCCGCGCCTGCTCGCCGAACTTCAAATGATTCTGAAAACCAACCAGGTTGTAGGAGTCAGCCCGTAGATTCTCCTGCCGCAACTGCACCACGGCATAGGGCCGCTTGCCGCTCCGCGGGTCTTTCAGTCCGACCGGCTTCATCGGCCCGAAGCGCAGGGTGTCGCGTCCGCGGCGGGCGATTTCTTCGATGGGCAGGCAGCCTTCGAAATAGTTCAGCTTCTCCCAGTCCCGCGCTTCGACCGGCTGGGCTGAGAGCAGAGCGTCATAGAAGCGGTTGTATTCCTCGGCGGTCATCGGGCAGTTGATGTAGTCCGCCGAGCCCTTGTCGTAACGCGCTGCCAGATACACTCGCGACATGTCGATCGAATCCGCCTCGACGATGGGGCTGATCGAATCGTAAAAATACAGGTTATGTGGCGCGGGCGCCCCCGCCCGCGACCTGTCGGGAGCATCCCCAGCCGCGCACAATCGCGCAATCTCCTGCGACAGCCCCTCAGAAGTCAAGGGACCAGTCGCAATGACAGTGATCTCATCCCCATGAATCTCCGCGACCTCCTCGCGCCGCACTGTAATCAGCGGTTCGCGGGAAACAGCCTCGGTGACGCTGGCGGAGAAAGTCACCCGATCGACTGCGAGCGCATGCCCCGCGGGCACGGCACACCCGCGCGCGATTTCGAGCAGCAGCGACCCCGCCCTGCGCATTTCTTCCTTGAGCAGCCAGGGTGCGGTGTTTTCGCTGTCAGACTTCAAGGAGTTGGAACACACCAGTTCTGCGAAGTCCCCGGTCTGGTGCGCCGGAGTCTGGCGCACGGGGCGCATCTCGAAAAGTTCCACGGCGACTCCGCGGCGGGCGCACTGCCAGGCCGCTTCTGCGCCCGCGAGACCAGCGCCGATAATGCGCACCGCAGGCGTCATCTTCCGGTTGCGCCCCCCGCCACGCGCAGCATGGCATCTCCATGAAGACTGAATACCCTGCGATCGTCCAGAGATTCAGCCCCGAGCTTTCGGTAGAACTCGATGGCAGGGGTGTTCCAGTCCAACACCTGCCAGCGTACCCCGCAGTAGTTTTCCTTGAGAGCAATTTGTGCGAGGTGGACCATGACAGCTTTGCCGATACCTTTGCCCCGGTGCTGGCGGCGTACGTACACATCCTCTAGGTAGATTCCCGCACGACCCTCGAAGCTGGAATAAAAATTGAAATACATCGCATAGCCCGCGGGGTCGCCATTCCATTCAGTAATCAGCATCTGAAACTTCGGGCTCGGCCCAAAGCCATCGCGAAGAAGGTCCTGTTCGCTGACCTTGACCGGTAAACGCTCGAATTCCGCGAATTCATGCGTCATGGTGACCAGCAAAGACGCATCCCTGGCTTCGGCTTGGCGAATGAAGAGCATCGGCGGGAACATCCGGGAGGCTACCCAATCACAATGGCTATTATAGATTCCTGGGGACGAGAGAATTCTCGCCGCAACATTGGGCCGCGCGATTCAGGCCTTCACTCCCGCCACCGCCTGCAGCGGTTCTCCGATCAGCATGGCGGATTTCCAGTCGTCGAGGAACTCGGCGCCCAGTTGCCGGTAGAAGTCAATGGCCGGAGTGTTCCAGTCCAGCACCTCCCAGCGCATGCAGAAGTAACCTTCTTCCCAGGTAATGGCTGCCACGCGGGCGAACAGTGCTTTGCCGATCCCATGCTTGCGCAGTTGCGGGCGCACGAAGATGTCTTCCAGGAACAATCCCACGCGCCCCTGAAACGTCGAATAGAAGTCGAAATACAGCGCGTAGCCGGCGGGCTGCCCGTCCCATTCGGCAATCAAGGCGCGGAACCTGGGGTGCGGTCCAAAGCCGTCGCGCAGAATGTCCTCCTCGGTCACGATAGTTTCGTGCGCCAGGCGTTCGAATTCTGCCAGTTCATGGATCAGGGTGGTCAGCAGCGGCGCATCGGCTTGGCCGGCTGCGCGAATGGTCAACATGGCTTAGGAATCTCCAAGGCGGGATTCGCGTCAGGCAGTTATTATATAAGCGCTTTTACGGAGGACTTCATGTCGCGGATCGCATTGATTGAGCCCGGGCAGGCGCCGCCCGAGGTGCAGGAAATCTACGAGCAGAAGCTGCGGGGCAAGCCCGGCAATGTGCACAAGGTGCTGGCGCACCGGCCGGAGCTGCTCAAGAACTTTATCGGCTTTTACGCCAGCGTTGGGCGTTCGCTGGATCGCAAGCTGTATGAACTGATTTACATCCGCGTCTCCATCATCAACACCTGCCGGTATTGCCTGCAGCACCATCTTGCGTCCTCCAAGCGCGCTGGCGTGACGCCGGCGGACTGGGCTGCTTTGAAAGCCGGCAACTACAGCAGTTTTTCCGACAAAGAGCGCGCCGCGCTCACCTACGCCGATGAGTTGACCCGCGCCCCGGGGGCAATCGATGACGATGACTTCGCCCCGTTGAAGGAACATTTCGAGGATTCCGAGATTTTGGACTTGCACCTCCTGGTCGGCGTCGCCAATCTCACCAACCGCTTCACCGGCCCTCTGGGGTTGGAAGTGGAGTTCCCGGAGGAGAAAATCTAACCCGCCCATGGAGTGGTGGGCGTCCCCGCGCGTGCCCAACCGGCCGCGGCGTTAAAGAATCTCCCTGGCATCTCCTACTCGCCGTGTAACCCGCTCGCGATCCAGGTATTCCAGCAGCGGGATCGCGTATTTGCGGCTTACGCCCGCGAGATCTTTGAAGCGTGCCACGTCGATCTTCGGCGATCTGGCTTTCTCCGCCTTCAGCCGGGCGCGCAGATTCTCCAGCGCCTCGCGATGGAATACAAGTTCGCTGGAGATTTTCACCAGCACTCTGTCGCGCAGCAGGAGGGTCACGATCTTCTGCGCCCGGGCTTTATCGACTTTGAGTCCCGCCAGCACCTCGTAGAGTGCTGGAACCCTCAGCCCGGCCGAGGCGAAGGCGGTCTCGATGACTTTCTTGGACTCCGCCTCTTCGTCTTTCATGACAACGCCGGATCCGGGCAGACGCAAGACATCCCCGGCGATCTCCAGCTTGCCTTCGCCAGCGAGCCGCTCAATCACCGCCGCAAAAACACCGGCTGCCACACGTAGTTGCTCTCGCAGCAATTCCCGGCCAACCCCTGGAACCAGAGGGTTTTCACGATGAAACGCCGCCACCGCTTCAAGGGCGTGAGCAGCGGCCGCGCGAAAGGTTCCTGCCGAGAGCATGACGTCGCCGGCCGTTACGACGCGGCCTTCCGACTGCAACTTGGCCGACAAGGAGAGTATCTGCTCGGGTCGCCATCCGGTCTCGGCGACCGCGGCGGAGAGAGCGAGACCCTGCCCTCCACGGCGGGCGATTCGCCCCTGAAGAATTTCTGCTGGGCTGCCCTGCAAAGCGCGCAACGCCGCCATAGGATCATCCGCGCGCAGCTTCTTCATGAGAGGCGCGGCATCCAGAACTACGCCGCCGCCGATGGTCAAAACGGGGGAAAATTGCCGGATGATGAAGCGGTCGCCGGGCAGCAGAAGGGTCGGCGCAGATAGGCGCAACTGTGCGAATCCGCTCCGGCCCGGCTTGAGCTGCGTTTCACCCGCCAGAGCTACTTCTGCAATCGCCTCCCATGTATAAGCGTGCAGGTGGACCCGTGCGTGGTTCTTCAACGTCCGGGCAGAGGCCAGCAAAGAGAGGGACACGCCCAGCCGCCGTGTTGTCTGGAAAGTCGCAGGCGGGGCTAACACCATGCCACGAGCCAGTTCATCTTTTTGGACGCCTGCCAGGTTGAGCGCGGTCCTTTGACCGGCAGCGGCCTGCTCTGCAGGCTCTCCGTGCACTTGCACGCCACGAACCCGTACACGGCGCCTGGAGGGAAATACCTCGAGCTCTTCTTCCTTGCGAATCGTTCCGGATATCAGGGTTCCAGTGACGACCGTGCCGAAGCCCTTCATGCTGAAGACGCGGTCAATGGGAAGGCGCGCGAATGCCCCTGAATCCCGCGCAGGAACTTCGAGGGCCGCACGGACCAGGGCCTGCTTGAGTTCGTCAAGCCCGGCGCCGGTGAGAGAACTCACCGCGATAATGGGGAACGGCGCTGCCGGTGTGGGGAGGGCGCCCTCGCCCGCCACTGCAGGAATCGGAACACCTTGGGATCTGAAGTATTGCCCGTCGCCTGGAGCGGGCGAGTCGCCCGTCCCCACACGAGCATTGCCCCCGCTCTGCTGGAATTCTTCCACCTCCAGCCGCACGACGTCCAACGTCTCCCTATCCACCAGGTCCGACTTGGTAAGCGCCACAATTCCCCGCTGCACGGAGAGCAGCCGGCAGATATCGAAGTGCTCCCGTGTCTGCGGCTTGATGGATTCGTCCGCGGCAATTACCAGCAGCACCAGGTCGATGCCGCCCACACCCGCCAGCATGTTGCGCACGAAACGCTCGTGGCCTGGGACATCGACAAAACCCAGCCGCAGATTCTCGCCATTCGGGCCAGGCAGCTCCAGGTGCGCGAAGCCGATATCAATGGTGATGCCGCGCCGCTTTTCCTCTGCCAGACGGTCGGCGTCAATGCCGGTGAGCGCCTTCACCAGGGCGGTCTTGCCATGGTCGATATGCCCTGCAGTACCTATAACCACGGACTTCATGGGGAGATACTATAGCTGGCGGAGAGCTGTATATTCATGAGTCCAGGCAGCAGAGGTCAATGTCTCTTGTGCGGCGTGCTCCTCTGCTGCGTCTGCGCTGCAGTTCTCCCCGCGCAGACAGGCGCCAATTCCGGCCTGCAGCGCGAAATCTCGCTGGGCAACACCGCTCTTCACCTGGGCAGATACGCTGAAGCCCTTAAGCACTTTGCCAACGCCAGCCGCCTCAGCGGAGAAACTTCTTCGGAGGCATTCCGTGGTCTTGCCTGGGCTGAGTTGCGCCTGGGCAATCTCAAGGCGGTGCGAGAGAACGCTCGCAAGGCGCTGCAGTTGGCCCCCGGCGACCGGGAGCGCGCCGAGGCCCACAACCTGAGCGGCACGGCGTGGCTGCAGGGCTACCTCGAATCCCATCACAAGGACGAACTGAGAGCGGCGGCAGAGGAATTCCAGCAGGCTGTGAAGCTCGATCCCAAGCTGGATGTAGCCTACTTCAACCTCGGCACAGCTTTGGTGATGGACGGCCACAGCGCCGAGGGTGCCGAGGCCTTCCGGAGATATCTCGAGATTGCTCCCGAAGGCCCGTTAAGCGTGCGGGCGCGCCGCTACGTGGCCAAGCCGTCATTGGTACAGGCGGCGCTGGCGCCCGATTTCACTCTCAAGGACGCCGCCGGCCACGCTGTTTCCTCCGAGTCCCTGCGTGGACGGTTGGCTTTGCTGGATTTCTGGGCGACCTGGTGTCCTCCGTGCCTGGCTGCCTTACCCACGCTTCGCGGTATCGCGGCTGAGTTCCCCGCCGACCGCTTCGCGCTCATCAGCATTGACGAAGACGCCCAGGGGCCAGTCTGGCGGAGCTTCATAGCGCAGCAGCAGATGAACTGGACGCAGTGCCGGGATGACGATGGCGTGGTGTACCACAGTTTCGGTTTTGCCGCGGTTGGCGACCTGTCTCTGCCGCGCTACGTGCTTCTGGATGCCGACGGCGTCATCCTGCACGTTTTCGACGGTTATGACCGGCCCGCAAAAATCGCGGACGCAGTGCGGCAAGCTGTAAGTTCTGCCCCAAAAACAGTGCAACCCTAGCCAACCGGGACTGTCTCAGATAGAGACAGGCACTCAGCCGCCGACCCCCATTTATAGCTATAAGTAAATATCGCGTTTAAAGGCGATTTAAGCCTTGCCGCCGGCGCGGAGGTGCTCCGGGGGGCCTGCTCCGAATCCGCGAAGCCCGCCAGAAGCCAATTGTGGGCAATCCCGGGGCATTCTGCCGGGGGTTCGGAAGGAGCGGCCTGACACGGAAATTCAATCACTTCGAGCCATTTTCAATAACTTATAGATAACTCATTGATAACAAAAGCGTGCCTGACACTACGGCATCCGCGGTTGAAACCGTCTTCTCCACAAAGCCCTGGATGAAAGCGTCGCCGCAGTTTTCAACAGAGTTTTTTCTGTCCGTCACCAAGGTGCAGATGCGAGAATAACCTTACCGCTCATGTCCACCTCCCTCGCCCCAGCCATCGGCCCTGACCTTCTTCGGGAGCACGGCATCACTTCGGAAGAGTACGAAAAAATCCAGAAGCTGCTTGGCGGCCGCGAACCTACGCTCACCGAACTCGGCATTTTCAGCGTGATGTGGAGCGAGCACTGCTCGTACAAATCCTCCCGCATTCATCTGAAGCGCCTTCCTACCCGCAGCCGCCGCGTGGTGCAAGGGCCGGGGGAGAATGCAGGGATCATCGATATCGGCGATGGCTGGGCTTGCGCGTTCAAGATCGAATCGCACAACCATCCCTCGTTTATTGAGCCCTTTCAGGGAGCAGCCACGGGAGTAGGCGGAATTCTGCGCGACATCTTCACCATGGGAGCGCGGCCGGTAGCGGTAATGGATTCGCTGAGGTTTGGGCCGATTTCCGGCCAGGTGCCCACCTCTGAGGTTCATAAGAACCACTCCATCCTTGAAGGTGTGGTGAGCGGCATTGCTTCTTACGGAAACTGCTTTGGCGTTCCGAACCTAGGCGGCGAGACCAAGTTCGAGCCTTGCTACTCCGGCAATCCGCTGGTCAATGCATTCGCTCTCGGCCTGGTGCGCAAGGACGAAATCTTCTACGCCCGCGCCTCGGGTGAAGGAAATCCGGTGATTTACGTGGGCTCGAAGACAGGGCGCGACGGCATCCACGGCGCCACTATGGCGAGCGAAGAGTTTCACGAGGGTTCCGAAGCCAAGCGGCCAAACGTGCAGGTGGGCGACCCGTTCATGGAGAAGCTTTTGCTCGAAGCTTGCTTGGAAGCTATGCAGACCAGCGCGATTGTCGGCATTCAGGACATGGGCGCGGCCGGGTTGACCTGTTCCACCTGCGAAATGGGCGCGCGCGGCGGGGTTGGAATCGAAATCGAACTGGACCGCGTACCACAACGCGAAACCGGAATGAGCGCCTACGAAATCATGCTCAGTGAATCGCAGGAACGCATGCTGCTGGTCGCCCGGAAGGGCCGCGAACAGGAAGTGTTCCGTGTTTTCGAGAAGTGGGGGCTGGACGCGGCGGAGATCGGCCGGGTTACCACCGATGCCCGGTTGCGCGTTCGGCAGCATGGGGAAGTGGTCGCGGAAATTCCGAATTCCGCACTCACCGATGATGCCCCGGTGTACAGGCGGCCGTTGGAACGATGGGAACCTCCCGTGCTGCGCGAAATGCCCGGCCACGTGAGATTGGGCCGCGATGGCGATTTTACCGCCGACTTAAAGCGCCTGCTGGCCAGTCCCAACATCTGCGGCAAGCGCTGGATCTGGCAACAGTACGATCACATGGTGCAAACCAACACGGTCGAGGCGCCGGGGGCGGGGGACGCGGGCGTGATCCGCATTAAGGGCTCGCAGCGCGGCTTGGCGATGGCGCTCGACGGCAATGGCCGCTGGTGCCATCTCGATCCTCGCCTGGGTGCGATGCATGCCGTTGCCGAGGCGGCGCGGAATGTGGCGTGTGCCGGAGCGACGCCCGTGGGTGCAACCAACTGCCTGAACTTCGGCAATCCCGAGAAGCCGCATATCATGTGGCAGTTTTCCCAGGCCATTGACGGCATCA
>Ga0335077_10013096_pt1 | contig 10376 bp, 15 predicted proteins | sample Lox_Sample_31_FD_207151 | JGI IMG/M metagenome (GOLD analysis project Ga0335077, IMG submission 207151) | Soil microbial communities from Loxahatchee National Wildlife Refuge, Florida, United States - Lox_Sample_3.1 | ecosystem: Environmental > Terrestrial > Soil > Wetlands | place: USA...
TGAACTGCTCGACTGGCAGAAGGAATACAACAGCCAAGTCAACAAGATCCGCTGGATGATCGAGCAAGTGATCTCACACTTCAAGAACTGGACCATCATGCACACCGATTATCGGCGCCCGCTTAAACATTTGGGACGACCATTTCAGCGGTAGTTGGCCTGCACTTCTACCGGTCGGCCTGAATAACCCTGATTACAAGGAATTGGTCAAAGCATTACGGTTGCTTCTGAGCGTCAGGCCGCCCTCGCGGGTCGGCCGGGGCGACTACACCGCTCTCCGGCAGCGACAGCAGTTGCCCGGCCGCACGCCGCAGGCGTTACGCGCCGCACATGCAGCGGTGGTGATAGGCACTGGCGCAAGCCCGAGCCCAGCGCCACGGACGACGAGCACGATGCTGAGCGTTACGCAGGAGGCACAAGGTGAAGGGCCGCGCAACAACCTGCGCGGCCCTTCGGCCAGGTGGGCAGCGTTGCCGGGTCATCGGCCAGGGTTCAGGTACCGGTGCACGTCTGGCTGGCTTGCACCAGGAGGTCCCCCAGCGCGTAGCGCACCGGGCTGCTCTGCAGGTAACCGGTGTTGGGGGTGGCGATGAACTGGACGCCAGCGCCGCTGGGGAGAGCCGCGGGATGGATGACCGAAATGGTGGATCGTTCCCGGAGCGGGTGCGGGCGCCCACCCCCCACCACCTTTAGCAGCTGACCTTGCCCGCCACTGTATGCCTGGCACGGGTTGTTATTGACGTGGAAGAGGTCGCGGAACGGTGCGCGGCGGGGCAGTCTCGGATTGAAGATGACACTGGCCGGCACACCATCCGCGCGGAGTTGGCGTTGCAGTCCGGCCGGATCGCGGAACTCGCGGACGGTGATCGAGACCGTGCCGTCGGCCTGCTTGACTACGGTCCAGGCCGCCAGCTGGGTGGTGGGCTGGTGGCTGACCGGTGTCAGCGTGCTCACGGCGAGGACGGCCCCGGCCGCCACGGCCAGCGCGGCGGCCACGCCGGGAAAGAACCGCCGGGCGCGAACCGCGCGGCTACGCTTCACAATCTGGTTCACCGGGGTGTTCGAATGGACACCGGTGAAGGACTCCCGCACCGTTGTGATCAGTTCATCGTCGTTCATGACGGGGTCTCCTGCTGCTGGATATGGGTAAGGTCGTCGCGCAGCGACGCGATGGCGCGGGCCAGATGCTCCTTGACCGTGCCGGGCGCGATGCTGAGTACCTCTGCGGTGCGGCAGGTATCCAGGTCGAGGAACAGGCGCAGAGCGATGACCTGTCGTTGGCGGGCGGGCAGCCGCATCAGAGCCGCCATGATCTTGGGATCGACGGGGCTGTCGGCTGCCCCGCTGACCGCTGGCAGATCCGCGACGATGCCGGGGTCGGGCACCGATATCTCCCGGCGGCGGCACCGCCACCGGGAGATGTTCGCGTTCAGCGCGGTGCGGATCACCACGCCGTCGGTGCGGGATGCCTGCTGACCGTTCGCCACGATGCACACGCCCGGGCGAATGCCTCGTCCACGAGATCCCGGGCCGTGTCCTGGTCACCGACACTGACCAGGACGGTGCGGAAGCACTCATCCCTGAACCTGCGGTAGAACTCCGCGAAGTCCAGTCGTTGGGTTCCCACACTTATACAACGCACAACGCCGGCCGACGGCCGACCTGGCTCCGGACCGCTGGCGGCCGGGGTGTTTGGCCATGGACACCGCGATGCCGTTCAGCGATTCTCTTATTACCCGTCTGGCCAGTGACGGAGGAGCGGTCGAAGTGAATGAGAGTGATCGGGCCGGGGCCGCCAACCTGGAGAAGGTCGACCACGTGGTGGTCGTGATGCTGGAGAACCGGTCCTTCGATCACATGCTCGGGTATCTGTCACTCAGCGGCAGGCGCCCGGAGATCGATGGCCTGCGCCCGGGCCTGGCCAACCAGTACCAGGGGCGCAGCTACCCGGTGCACCACCTGGGCGCGACGGCGCTGGGGATGGACCCTGACCATTCCGGCGACGCGATCGACCGGCAGGTCGGCGGCGGCGATATGAGCGGTTTCGTGGCCAGCGCGGCCGCGACCCTGGCCGCGCAGGGAATCGAGGATGGCGACCCGGGCTGCGTCATGGGCTATTACGACGGCACCGACGTGCCGGTCTACGACCACCTGGCGGAGGAGTTCGCGGTCTGCGACCGCTGGTTCGCCTCGGTGCCCGGCTCCACGCTGCCCAACCGCCTGTATGCGCTGTGTGGGGTGGCGGCCGGAAGCCGTGATGACCGGCCGTCCTATGTGCCGCCGCTGTACCATCAGCCCTCCTTTATCCGTCATCTGGACGCTCACCGCATCTCCTGGCGCTGGTATTCCTTCGACCCGGGGACGCTTCGCCTCGCCGATGTTCACTACCGCCTGGGCCATCATCAGCAGTTCGGCTACTTCAGCAAGACCGGCCTGCCGTGGAAGACCGTGTTCGACATCAGCTGCAACCCGAAGATCCCCAGTTTCCTCGAGGACGCCGCGGCCGGGACGCTGCGGTCGGTGTCGTGGATCGACCCGGCGTTCACCAACTTCAACCCGCTCGGCTTCCCGGTCAACGACGACCACCCGCTGGCCGACATCAAAGACGGCCAGGACCTGGTGCTGGCCGTCTACGATGCGCTGGCCGCCAGCTCTCAGTGGGAGCGTTCGCTGCTGGTCATCGTCTATGACGAACACGGTGGCTTCTACGATCACGTGCCGCCACCGGAGGCCGCAGACGATGAGCCCGGCATGTTCGGCCAGTACGGGGTGCGGGTGCCAGCGATCATCGTCTCGCCGTGGCTGGAACCGAGCACTGTGTCGCACACCGTGTTCGACCACACCTCGATCATCAAAACGATCCTGCTGCGCTTCTGCCCGGGCGCCCTGCGCGGGGAGCCAGCCAGAGGAAGCCGGGCCAGGCCGGGTCCGCAATACCCGGGCACGCGCGTGACCCAGGCCAGCCATCTTGGGGAGCTGCTGACCCGCACCTCGCCGCGGCCTGCCCCGCCGCGGGATGCCCTCGTGCGGCAGGCCGCGGCCCGGGCCGCCCGAACCGAAGCCAGCTCGCTGCCCGGGCGTCACGGAGGAGGCGACCACCCGCTCAACGAGCTGCAGAAAAGCATCCTCGCCGCGACTCACAAACTGAGCAGCGATGGCCACCCAGCGGACGCGCCATAGCTCAACCGCGCGCGGGCACGTCCGCGATTACTGACCGGAGTCGCGGACCTTTTTCACTTCTTCCGCAGTGAGCCGGGCAACGACCGCGGCCCGCGTGGCTGGATCGAGGGCGTCGAGCTGGTCATGGATGCTCTGCACGGCCAGATCGGCTTCCTGGTGCTTCTCACGTAGTTGGTAGGCCGCTGCGGCCAAGACCGCGGCCGCCGCCGCCAGCAGCAACGCCCGGATGATCCGCGTCGATGAGCCCATGTTCTAACCTTCTCCCGTGTCGCTGATCGTCCTCGGGTGCGGCCAGGTGCTCCGGTGGTTCCCGGGCGGAGCTGGCTGTGGTACTGCAATGGCCCGGATAGATAGCGGGTGGCTATCTCCTGGATGATCTCGCTCTGGCGGGGAATCCTTTCTGGATGCCCGGACCGCCTCTAGTGCATCACTCATGACCCGCTCACGTCACTGCCATCTGGCTCTTTTCCCATCGGGGCTGAGCCTGGATCTCGGTGGGAGTGAGCTGCCCTGAGGGAGGCTCGGCTGCGCCACTCGGACCGGGCCCAGCCCGGGTTCTGGTCAAGGTGCAGCCGGGCTTACTGATCTCCTGGCTGCACTGTTAGATTTGTCCCGCAGCGGCCGGCCGGTCAGCTGAGGCTTCCAAGGGGAGTTAGGTATGACGGCGGCGCCCCAGCCGGGACCAGACGACGAACTAGGACCGGTCGATTTCCTGGCCATCGAATTTCCCGGCGGTCAACTCACCGCCGCGGGTTTTGAGAGGCTGCTTTCCCTGGCCGACCAGGGCGTGGTGGACATCCTGGACATGGAATTCATCACCAAGGACGCCGGAGGCATGAGCAAGAAGATTGACGTCTGGGAGTCCGCGGTCCCCGGCGGGGTCGACCTCAGCGCCTGGGCTGGGGCGTCGTCAGGCTTGCTCGATGCTTCCGACGTCACCGAGATCGCGGCGGCGATGCAGCCAGGCAGCGTCGCCGTGGTGGTGATCTACGAGAACCGGTGGGCTCTCGGCCTGGTAGACGCCTGGCGGCGCGACGGCGCGCGGCTGATCGCCAGCGGCGGATTGCCCGCAGACGAGATTGTCGCCGCCCTTGACGCAGCTGAGTCATCCTGATCCAGCGGCATTCCGCACCGACCCAGCGACGAGGAGGTCACCGTGGGCCTATTGAAGACCGCCGCCACAGTCGCGGTCGCCAGCTCCGTGCACGGCCGCATTCAGCGCCGTCAGCAAAACCGGTGGGCCGCACAGGACCAGGCCAATGCGGCAGCTGCGCCCGCCCCGCAACCGCCAGCGCAGTACGCGGCTCCAGCACAGCCGCAGCAGACTCACGCGGGGCCCGCCTCAGCGCAGGAACCTGCCACTGCGCCGCAGACAGCCGACATGGGCGACCGGCTGGCCCTGCTGAAGCAGCTTGGTGAGCTGCTGTCAGCGGGCGTGCTGACCCAGGCTGAGTTTGAGCAGCAGAAAGCCCGCATCCTGAACGGCTAGCGTAGCGGCCGCCGCTGCAGCTGAGGTTGGCTGATCGGGCTGCCGAGACCATAGCTAACCATCGACTCGAAACGACAGGCCACGGGGTCAGCGCTGAGACCAGATGCCGTCGCTGCCGCCGTAGGGATTGGTGCCGGGACCCATGGCCCAGTACATGCGCTTGCCCCGGTGGCCGTAGCTGTAGCGCATCCGGGAGAAGTACAGCGTGCCGTTATGGCTGGCGACCTGGTGCAGCCAGACGGTCAGCTTGCAGGGGTGGCCCTTGCAGTTGGAGACCGGCACGCAGCCCGGGTTCCACAGGTAGAGCGTCCCGGTCGCGGTAGCGCTCCGAGCGCCCCAGGAGGACCAGGTCAGCTTGGTGGCGATCGGGGAGCCGCCCTGCCCGGCGTAGATCGTCGCGGGCTGGGTGGTGAACTGCCACGGCGTGTCGTCGGCGACGACCTTGACGGCTGGGGGTACCGCAGCCGCGACTGCCGGGGCCGTCGGCAGCATGCCTGCCCCCAGCACGGCCGCTCCTGCTGCCAGCCCGCCAAGGACGGTCCGGATCTTTATGTGCCTCATGTGGTCATGTCCCCTTCCCTGGGGGACGTCGCTGATCGGGCCCAATCCCTCTCCCTCTCCGCCTGCCAACCTAGGGTTGGCCCGGCCATCCCGGGCAAGCCCGACGGCGGTGCGGTTGAGGTCTGGCTGTACGACAGCTACCTCGCATTCTGGGACCGCCAACAGTGATCATTCCCCGCGGGAATGATTCGGCATCGGCCAGTCCGGCACCGTCCAGGTCTCGGCCGGGGAGACGTCACGTCATTTCACGGGCCAAGTCTGGATGGCTAACTTAGTCATACATTTTCCCGGCCGCTGGTGGTTATTATGACGGATGCATCCGGGCCACGGTCACCACAGAAGGTTCCCGGCCAGCTGAGCCTGTCGTGACGGGTTACACCCCGGCACGCACCCGGTGGTAAAGGCAGTGACTGGATGAAATGGAGTTACTCCCGCATCGCGCGGAGATCAGAGTAGCCGAAGTCCGTATTTCATCTGTTCTATGTGGAATTGATTGAGGGCTAGCATCTTGATAAGGTTGCCCCCCCTGGGGAACACGGCACCCGGGGAAAAGGGGGAGGTTTCTACATGCATGTCCGAGTGCGAATCATCGCCGGAACCGCCGCAGCTATAGCGGCAGTGGGCCTGGCAGTACCACTGGCAGCTGCGGCAACATCCAACGCCCCATCAGCATCCGGCCTGGTGATGTTCAGCGGGGTGACCACCAGCATGGCCAATGTGCCTACGGTGCCGATTGTGGCTCGTGGGGCATTCAACGACACCGGGTCGATCACGCTGAGCGGCGGGTCCCGCAGCCACCACGGCGTCCTGGTTATGAGCCAGGGAAATATCCGGGTGACGCACACCAACAGTGCATTGTCCGATGAGAACTTCAACAGCACCACCTGCCAGTTCACCGCGGTAGAGCGGGTCAGCTACATCGTCACCGGGGGCACCGGGGCCTACGCGCACGCGTCCGGGCACGGCCTGGCCGCCGTGACGTTCGAGGAGGTCGCTCCCCGCAGGGCCAACGGCAAGTGCAACACCTCCAACAATGCCGCTCCCGTCTCGGAGGTGACCGTGTTCAACGCGGCGGGGCCGATCTCCGTTCCGTAAAAGGGGGGAACATGCATATCGGAGTGCGAGCCATTGCCGTGACCGGCGCAGCTGTAGCGGCGCTTGGCCTGGCAGTGCCGCTGACCGTGGCTGCAGCTTCGGCCAAGTCCCCCAGCAGCTTCCGGCCTGGTGATGTTCTCCGGGGGGACGACTGAGCGGGTCACCGTTGCCACCGTGCCGGTGGTGGCCCGGGGGGCGGTCAAGGACAGCGGGACGGTTGTCCTCAACATGAACTCCATCCATGCCAATTACAAAATGAGCCAGGGCACTATCCGCACGGCGGATACCTCGGGCGTCGTCACCACGCAGATGAACACCAGCACCTGCCAGTTCACGGAGATGATCCGGGGCGGGTACATCGTGACCGGGGGCACTGGGGCTTATGCCCACGCAACTGGCCACGGGCTGTACGCGGCACCGTTCTCCGTGGTGCTGCCGCGCAAGGCGAATGGCAAGTGCAACTTCGCCAGCTCGGCGGTGCCCACCTCGGCCGTGATCACGATCCAGGCGGCCGGTCCTATCCGCATTCCTTAACCAACAACAGCACGAAGTAAACTAGCCTGGGAATGGCAACGCTCCCAGGCTAGTTTACTTCGCTGACCAAGAGTTGATCTGCCGCGATTCGCGTGAGCCCTTTAGTGAGCTGCGGCGTACTCTGCCTCAGCACTCGCGGGGCATGAGAGTCACGCAACCGGGCGTCCAGCAGCCGGGCTCCGGGTCCCAGCAGACAGCTACCCGCTCTGCGCTCCCCGTCGCGTTCGGGTGGGGTGACCGTACCTAGACTCTGCGGCTGACTGAGAGGGCGGCCCACGAGGCGGGCGGCCTGGACCGCGCCGGGTTGGCCGCGGCGGCGACGGCGACTTCGATGACGCTCGGTGGGCTGGTCAAGCACCTGGCCTGGTGGAGACGGACTGGCTGGTGGTGAAGCTGGCCGGGCAGCCGTACGGGCCACCGTGGGACGAGGTGGATTTCGGCGCCGATCCTGACTGGGAGTGGCGCACCGGGGCGCAAGCTGACCCGGGGCAGGTGTACGCGCTGCGGGCATGTTTCCGCTCGGTACGGCCATCGAGGGATGCGACGTTGAACGTGGTAAGACGCAACGGGACGGAGTTCCGGGGCTATCCCTGGTCGACACGGACCATGTTGCCCGCGGGGTCGCGGACGGCGAAGTCGCGGACGCCCCAGGGCTGGCTGACGGGCTCCTGCAGTACTTCGACGCCGGGCGCGGCGGCGATCTTGTCGAACGTTGCGTCGAGGTCCTTACAGCGGAACTGGATCATGGACAGCGCACCCTTGGCCAGCAACGCGGCCAGCGAATCCCCGTCTTCCCGGGAGCGGCCCGCATGCGGCTGCGACAGCACGATCTGGACCTCGGGCTGGCTGTCGGTGACGAGGACGATCCAGCGGAAGCCCTCGCGGGCAACCTCGTTGCGCACGGTCAGGCCGAGGGTGTCGCGGTAGAAGGCCAGGGCAGCGTCGGGGTCATCGACGGTGACGTGTACGCCACTGAGTGAAACGGTCATGCACCGATGCTAGAGGGGTGCGGCGGTGGATGCTTCTCCGAAACTGCCCTCTTCCGCGTGTCCCTGGCCCCGGCCCCGGCGCGGCCGGGTCAGCACCATCGCCTGGCAGGCGGGCACGGCGCGCAGCTCGTCGTGGTTGCGGGCGCGGTACATGGATGGCGTCTCGCCGACGATCTCAGTGAACCGGGCCGAGAAGGAGCCGAGGCTCGTACAGCCGACCGCGAAGCAGACGTCCGTCACGCTCAGGTCGCCGCGGCGCAGCAGCGCCTTGGCCCGCTCGATGCGCCGGGTCATGAGGTAGGAGTAGGGCGTCTCGGAGTACGCCTCGCGGAACCGGCGGCTGAAGTGCCCCGGCGACATCAGCGCCGTGCGGGCCAGCGCCGGGACGTCGAGCGGCTGCGCGTACTCGCGGTCCATCCGGTCACGGGCCCGGCGGAGGCGGCGCAGCTCGTCGATGTCGGCGCTCATACGCTCCCCAGGACGCAGTCCCACGATGGGAATGGCACGGTCTTCATCCAGCTATCCTGCCCTGACCTCGTCGGAAGCAGCAAACGCGGCCGCCGGTTCTGTCCCTGCCGTTAGCGTGACAGGATGCAGCCGACACCCCTGGTCCCCGGCGATTTCGCCGTTCCGGCCGGGCTCCGGACCGAACTGTTCGTCATCGAGCCGCTCGATGTCCGGCACAACGAGTCCGATCACGCGGCCTGGACGGCCAGCATCGAGCACATCAAGGCGACCCCGGGGTTCGCGGGCCGGGAGTGGCCGGACCGGCCCATGTCGCTGACCGAAAACGCCGCCGATCTGGCCCGCCATGCCGAAGACTTCGCGGACCGAACCGGGTTCGCCTATGCCGTGCTCGACCCCGCATCGGGCGAGGAGATCGGCTGTGTCTACTTCTACCCGCCCCGGCAGGCCGGTTACGACGTGGACGTGCGCTCCTGGGTCCGGGCCGACCGCGCCGAACTGGACAAGCCGCTGCATGACGTGATCCGCTGCTGGCTGGCCGAGGCGTGGCCGTTCCAGCAGCCTGACTACGCCGCGCGCTGACCCAGAGCTATCCGGCTCGCGTGACGCGGAGCGGCAGCCAGCGCCGCCCGGCGGTCCGGAGCGGGCGCCTAGTCTGCCGGCGGCGGTGCCGCGGCCAGTGCGGCCGCGACGGTCGGGTACAGCGGCAGCACCTGCTGCAGGCCGATCGCCTGCAGCGCGCGCCGCACCGCCCCGCCGCGGGCCACGGCCAGGCGCAGCTGGGCGTGGCTGGCCGCCACGGTGTCCCGGGCGCCCAGCAGGGTGCGGATGCCCGCGGAATCGCAGAACTCGGTCGCGGTCAGGTCGGCCACGATGACGGTCACACCGGGGCTGGCCGCGGTGCGCAATTGCTCCCCGACCCAGCCCGCGTTGGCTAGGTCTATCTCAGCCGGCATGGGCACAATGACCGGACAGCCGCGCTGTTCGCGAATATCCATGGCTGGCTCCTTGACCCGGATATACCCAACCCAGCCCTGGTACCGGCCGCGGCCGGCCCCGGCAGCAGGCGCGGCTGGCCCCGGTACCAGGGCGGATGAGGCATGACCGAAACCTCCTCCACCAGTGGTCTGGTGCTGGGCGCCGTGCCCTCGATGTATATAACACGCCCGTCAATTACCTGACAACACTCGACTTAGGTTTCCTGGCCCCGCATACTGAACTGACCGGCCTGGGCCGACTGGGGCGCGAAGAAGGGCTGATCATGGTGAACCCGGACTGGGCTGACCTGGACAAAGGCCTGTTCAGCATCTCGGTGGCGGCCGAACTGGCGGGGCTGCACCCGCAGACCCTGCGGATCTACGAGCGGGAGGGGCTGCTCGATCCGGGCCGCAGCCCCGGCGGCACCCGCCGCTACAGCCAGAACGACATCACCCGCCTGCACGAGATCTGCGCGCTCACCGGCGACGGCCTGAACGTGGCCGGGATCCGCCGGGTCCTGGAACTCCAGGAAGAGACCCGGCAGCTCAAGGCGGAGGTGGTGCGGCTGAGACAGGCGCGCCGCGGTCAGCAGCCGGGCTGACGGCGGGGCGGGGCCCAGTCTCAGGCGAGCATCTTCTGCACCGCCTGCCGGGTGACTCCCAGCTCGCGGGCGATGTCAGCCTGGGAGAAGCCGTCCGCGGTGAGGTCGCGGATCAGGTCGCGCCGCTGGGCATGCAGCCGCCGGGCGGCCAGGAAGTGCTCCAGCGCCTCGGCGCGAACCTCCTTGAGGCGGCGGAAACGCTCCTGCTGGTCGGCGGATTCGGGGTATTTAGCCATGGGCCCCAGTGTGACAACCCCCCGTTGTCAATGTCAACCTATGGTTGTCAATTATCGCCGGCGGCTGGCCAGGCTTTGCCTGCTGGCCGGCTGCGGGGCATACTCGGACATGTCGTCACGAGACCGCCTAATGGGCATATGAGCAGCCCACCGCGTGGCTCCACTCAAGCGCCAAGCTCTTTGTCCAGACCGCGGCGGCTGCTCACCTGGGATCACGCCTGCTCCGCTCCTGCGCTGGAATGCTCGAT
>Ga0335077_10013097_pt1 | contig 10376 bp, 11 predicted proteins | sample Lox_Sample_31_FD_207151 | JGI IMG/M metagenome (GOLD analysis project Ga0335077, IMG submission 207151) | Soil microbial communities from Loxahatchee National Wildlife Refuge, Florida, United States - Lox_Sample_3.1 | ecosystem: Environmental > Terrestrial > Soil > Wetlands | place: USA...
GCCCGGCCTGCGGTGGTAGATTCGGATCACGTGGATTGATTTAGGGTCTGCTTGCCGGGCCCAGCTAATTGCAACCACGTAAAAAAAAGTGCTAAAGGCAGGTCGGCTGGTGGCAGTTCGGACCCTGTGGCCTTTGGCCCGGGGTTTTTTGTTTATGGGCCGACCTTGCCGGATGCTGGAGGACATACGATGAGCGTCTGGCTGCATGCTTCTTCAGATCATTCTCCCGCCCTCGTGGGCAGCGAGGGGGAGTTGATCTCCGTATCGGTTACTGTTGAGCCGCGCGAACTGGAGCACCTGCTCGAGGCGCTGGCGGGACTCGACTTCCCCATCAACCCGGAGATCTATCATGACGCCGCCGTGGTCTACGTGGGACACGATGGCGAACAGCGCCTGGAGCCGTCCACCGTGGTGGAGTTTCCGGCCTACGCCGAGCGATTGCCGAAGATCCGCGCGGTTCTCGAAACCTGCGGGTTCCCGCGCGACGGCGTCTCTGTGTCACGTATGCTCGATGAAATCCATGCGGACGATCTGGCGGAACCCGCCCCGCCGGGCGCAAGCTACGCCCGCCGAATCGTTCGGAAGCATGCGACCGCGGCGGCCGCGGGCAAGCACTGATGCGAATCTTGTCAGTGCGATTGCCCGAGAACACCGCCGAGGATCTGGATCAAATAGCCCACGCCATGAATCGCTCCAGAAGCTACCTCCTTCTGAGGGCCCTGGAGAGTTATCTCTTAGAGTATGCCGACTACCAGATCGCTTTGGACCGTCTGCGAGATAAGGATGATCCGATTATCTCGAGCTGCGAGCTTCGAAGACGAATTGCCGCAAAGCAGCGCCGGTAGGCTACTTGGCGGGATAATTAGTTACAAATCCCGGCGAATTCGCAGGGCTCTACAGACTTCGGGTCGGGGAATATCGAGTGATTTAGTCGCGCGTTGCAGCAGGTTATCTAATCCTGCGGATTGGGCACCGGCGCGACGGCTACCGCAGGGGCCGGCCCGGCTCGGCTTGAGCTCCGAATAAAAAGCTCTCCTGCGCCCACGGCCTCCCGGCGCTATACTGGTACGTTCCGAGGTTTGCATGAAAAAATACGGGAAGTTTATCGCCCTGGTGGTGGTGATCGTGGGCACACTGATCTGGCTTGCTACGGCCGGAATCAAGGACAACCAGACGTATTACAAGACCATCGCCGAGTTGAACCAGATGGGCGATCAGGCTTATTCGAAACGGCTGCGCGTGGGCGGCGACATCGGCGCGGGCTCGATCGTACGCAGCGGCAACGTCGTCGAGTTCATGCTCGTTCAGGAGAAGCTGAACCTGAAGGTGGCCTACGATGGCGCCGACCCTCTTCCCGACACCTTCCGCGATGGCGCGCAAGCCCTGGCGGACGGCAAAATGGGGCGGGACGGTGTTTTCCATGCAAACAAAATCCAGGCTAAATGCGCCTCAAAATATGAAGCCAAGCCGGGCGGCAAACCCGCCGTGGCGCCCACTTACCCGAGCAAGGCCAGTCTCTAAAGAACGCGTATGGAAAATATAGGAGCCCTTGCTGTCCTTCTGGCATTCTGCCTCGCCATCTATGCCGTGGTCGGCAGCGTCACCGGCAAACTGAGGCGCAATCCTTTTCTGATTGTCAGCGCCGAGCGCGCGGTCTACGGCGTGTGGTTCCTGATCACACTGGCCGCTGCCGTCCTGGTTTCCGCGCTGATGACCGGCGACTTCCGCTTTGTCTACGTGGCCGAGGAGAGCAACCGCGCCATGCCGCTGATCTACAAGTTCACGGCGTGGTGGGGCGGCCAGGCAGGTTCGCTCCTGTTGTGGAGCTGGCTGCTGTCGACTTACGCCGCCGTGGTGGTCTTCACCAACCGGCGCAAGCACCGGGACTTCATGCCGTATGTCGTCGCCGTGCTTTCCACGGTGCAGGCTTTTTTCCTGATTCTCAATACGTTCGTGGTGAGCCCGTTCGAGATGCTTGCGGTGGATAAAGCCATTACCGCGGTGCCCGATGGCAACGGTCTGAATCCCCTGCTGCAATACCCGGCGATGGCCATTCATCCGCCCATGCTGTACCTGGGCTACGTCGGCTTCGCTGTGCCGTTCGCTTTTGCAGTCGGATCGCTGATTACGAGGCAGCCGGGCGACGACTGGATCCACACCACGCGGCGCTGGACTATGGTGACCTGGCTGTTCCAAAGCTGCGGCATTGTGCTGGGCGCGGCCTGGGCGTACCACGTGCTCGGATGGGGCGGCTACTGGAATTGGGACGCGGTAGAGAACGCTTCGCTGCTGCCGTGGTTGGGCGGGACGGCCTTTCTGCACTCCGTCATGATGCAGGAGAAGAAGGGCATGATGAAGGTGTGGAACATGGTGCTGGTCTCGGCCACGTTCTTCCTCTGCATCTTTGGCACTTTTCTCACCCGCTCGGGCGTGGTCAGCTCGGTGCATGCGTTCGCCCGATCGCCCATCGGAACTTATTTCGTGACATTTCTTGCGATTGGCATCGCGGCAACGGCGTACCTGATTCTCGACCGTCTCAGTTACCTAAAGAGCGAATCGCAGCTCGAGTCGGTGATTTCCCGCGAATCGAGTTTCATGTTTAACAATCTCGTCCTGCTGGCGAGCTGCTTCGCGGTCCTCTGGGGTACACTGTTTCCCGTTATTTCGGAAGCCGTCTCCAAGGAGAAAATCAGCCTGGACGCCGCCTGGTTCAACCAGCTCATGATTCCGATCGGGCTCTTCCTACTGGTGCTGACGGGCGTGGGGCCGCTGTTTGCGTGGCGGCGCACATCCGCCGAAAGTCTGCGCCGGAATTTCAGCGTGCCTGGAATTGCCTCCCTGGTTCTGGTGGGGGCGCTCGTGGCAGCCGGAGTGCGGAATTTCTATGCATTGATCTCGTTCGGATTCTGCCTCTTCGTGGCCATTACGATCGTCATGGAGTTCTTCCGGGGCGCCCGGCAGATTGCTGCTAAGAACCAGATGAATTTTGCGCACGCCGTGGTGGAGCTCACGCATCGCAACACGCGCCGCTACGGAGGTTACCTGGTCCACATGGGCATTGTGCTCATGTTTATCGGCTTCACCGGAGCCGCGTTCAACAAGAGCCGCGTGGATGAAATGAAAATAGGCGATTCAGTGACCTTGGGGTCGTACCGGCTCACGCTCAAGGACACTCACGAAGGCGAGAACGACAATTACATGTCGCAGAAGGCTTCGGTCGAGGTATCGAAGAACGGCGAGTTTCTCAAGATCATGGAGCCCGAGAGCCGCTTGTACAAAATCACCGGCGGCCGCCAGCCCACCCATGAAGTGGCTGTCCGCACGCGCTTGAACGAAGACCTGTACCTGAATTTCGCCGGAATGAACGGCGACCGCGCGGTCATCCAGTCGTACGTATTTCCGCTCGTTACGTGGATCTGGATCGGCGCCCTCACACTCATCTTCGGGACCCTAATCGCGCTGGTGCCGGGCAAAGTGAAGCGGGAGTACGCACGCACGCAGGTGGTGGGTTTCACGAGGAAGCATGTCCCGGTGGAAAAGTAGTTTTCTGCTGCTGGTCGTAACCGGGCTCTGTATCGCGCAGACCGAGTCGCAGCTCGTCAGCGATGACGTCCGCCGCGTGGCCAGGCACATTTCGTGCCAGTGCGGAAGCTGCACGGAAGACGCCAACTGCATGATGTCCGCGGGGCAGTGCGGTTTCTGCAAACCGGCTCGCGCCAAGATCTGGAAGATGCAGCAGGCGGGGCTCTCCGATCAGGCCGTCGCCGACGCGTTTGTTCAGGAATACGGGGCCAAGATCTACCGCGCGGACCCGAATGCCTACGGCTGGGTGGTGCCGTACAGCGCGCTCGCGCTGGGGACGCTCGTGGTAGTCTGGTTTGTCCGGCGCTACCATCGCCCCGCGCAGGCCGCGGAAGCGCCCGCGCAAACCGATGAAACCCTGGGCCGCTATCGCGAGCAAATCGAGCAGGACCTGGCTCACCTCGACTGAATGACAATCGTTCTGGCTAGTCTGGTCGCCATCGGCGTGATCGCTTTCATTTTGAGCGTCAGGGCCAAAGATCTACCGCAGCCCGAATCTGTCTCCCCATTTCATCACCTGGACGAACGCAAGGCGGCGATTTACGAGAACCTGCGCGATCTGCAATTCGAATATCGCGTGGGCAAGTTGTCCGATCACGATTATCAACAAACCAAGCTCGATCTGCAGCGCGAGTTGGCCGCCGTAATGGCCGAGATCGACCGCGTCAAAGCGGAGATTGCCGCGGGCAAGATTCCGGCGCCTGCTCCGGAGCTGGTAAAAGCGCCGGCAGCCAGAGCGCCCGCGAAGTTTATCTGCCCATCCTGCAAAGCGGAGTTCGCGCAGCCGCTGAAATTCTGCGGCGAGTGCGGCAAGCCGATGAAGGTGGCGCAAGCATGAAGGGATTATTGAGATTTTGCGTGGCCGGTCTGGCCCTTGCGAGCCTGGCTTTTGCCGCAGTCGACGGCACGGTGATCAATCAAACTACCGGGAAGCCGCAGCCGGGCGCTACCGTGACGCTGTACAAGTTGGGCCAGGCGGGGCCGGAAGCGATCGAGAGCGTGAAGTCGGGGCCGGGCGGAATATTTCACATCGCGCAGGATGCGCAGGGACCGGGACCGCGCCTGGTGCAGGCGGCGTACGATGACGTCACCTACAATCACATGCTGCCGCCGGGCAGCCCGTCGAATGACGTTACAGTCGATGTCTACAATTCGTCGAAGCAGCCCGGAGACGCGAAGGTGGATCAGCACGTGGTCATCTTCGAACCCGTGCGCGGCCAGTTGATGGTGGCCGAGTGGTACATGTTCCGCAACACCGGCAAGATCACATACAACGACGTGGAGGGCGGTACGCTTCACTTTTATCTGCCGCCGTCCGCGAACGGCGCGGTAAAAGTGAACGCGACGGCGCCCCAGGGCATGCCCGTCCCGCAAGCCGCCGACAAAACGGCCACAGCGAATGTTTACAAGGTGGCCTTTCCGATCAAACCCGGCGAAACGCGCATCGACATCAATTACACGGTACCGTTCAACGCGCCCGGCACCTTCGAAGGAAAGATCCTCTATAAAGGGGGACCTACGCGACTGGTGGCGCCGAATGGGGTCACGCTCAAGGGAGATGGCATTCAAGCGATCGGGAAGGAGCCGAAGTCGCAGGCCGGCATCTACGACGTGAAAAGCTCGGATTTTAAGGTGGAGATTTCCGGCGCGGGCTCGCTCGAAGCCGAAAACGCCGGCGATGATTCGGGCGGCGGCGCCACATACGAACAAATCCCGCCCAGAGTCTACGGAAAGATGACATGGATCCTGGCGCTGACCTTTGGCATTCTGGTGCTCGGATTCGCGCTGCTGTACCGCGCGCGCGTGCCGGCAACTGCGGAAGCCGGCGCGCGCGAAAAAGCTCCAGCACCGGCCAAGGGAAAGAATGAGCGCCGTCGCCGTTGACTGCGCCGGCGTTTGGAAATTCTACGGCGATTTCCCGGCACTCCGCGACATTTCTTTTCAAGTTCCTGAAGGAAGGTGCCTGGCGCTGATCGGCCGCAACGGCGCGGGCAAAACCACGCTGCTGCGCATCCTGGCGGGCTTCTCACAGCCTGGTCGCGGGCAGACCAAAATCTTGGGAAATTCTCCCAGGGAGCCGGACGCGCGGCGGCGCATCGGTGTTCTCGGCCACGGTATCGCCATCTATGACGAGCTGTCGGCTCTCGAAAACCTCCGCCTGTTCGGTAAGCTTTACGGCCTGCCCGACCCGGAACAGGCCGCGCGCCGCTGGCTGGAACGCACGGGCCTCGAGCGGGTTCGTGACGGCCTCGTCCGGGAGTTTTCTCGCGGCATGCGGCAGCGGCTGGCCGTGGCCCGCGCTCTGCTACACGATCCATCGGTTCTGCTTCTTGACGAACCCTTCACCGCGCTGGACGACCGCGCCATCGCGGTGCTGCAGAGCGTCCTCCGCGAGGCGCTCGCCCAAGGCCGTACCGTCGTCATGTCCACTCACCAGTTGCGCGAGGCCCTGGAGCTGGCTACCGACGTGGCGCTCATCAGCCGCGGCCGCCTGGCCTTCCACGGCGAGCGCACTGCGGAAATGCTCAGCGACCCCGGATGGGTCTACGCTCGCTACGGGGAGGGTTGATGCGCTTTCTCCGGCAGGTGGCGGTGATCACCGCGAAGGATCTTCGCGCGGAGATGCGCACCAAGGAAGCCATCAACGCTTCATTCGCTTTCGCGATTGTCATTCTGCTCATCCTGAGTTTCGCCTTCGATCCGGACGAGGAAACCACCCGCGAAATTTCTGGCGGGTTGCTTTGGATTGTGTTTACGTTCGCCGGCACCCTGGTTTTGAATCGCAGCTTCGCGCGTGAACTGCCCAATGACTGCCTGGACGGCCTGCTGGCCGCGCCTGTACCCGGATCTGCGCTTTTTCTCGGCAAGGCTCTCTCCAATTTCGTCCTCATTCTGGCCATGGAACTGGTGGCGCTGCCCGTGTTCGGCATCTTCTATAATGTGCGATGGACTCAGCAGTTCTGGCCGCTCATGCTGGTGGTAACGCTCGGAACCTGGGGATTGACAGCCATCGGAACCATATTCAGCGCTCTGACGGTAAACATCCGGCTGCGCGAGGTCATGCTGCCGTTGCTTGTTTTCCCGCTGATGATACCCATGCTCCTGGGAGCTATGCGGCTGACCGCAATGCTGGTCGCGGGGCAACCGATCGCCGGAGACGAAACGGTCTGGCTGCGCCTGCTGTTCGGGTTCGACATCATCTTCACGGCCCTGGCGCTCGTGCTCATGGAAACGGTTTTGCGGGGGTAGAAACATGCGTCAAAAAGTCATGATCGGTATGCTCGTGTTGGCGGCGGTCATCCTGATGCGCAATCTGTATGTGATCTCCGTCCTGCCGGACGAGGTGAACCAGGGTCAGATTTTCCGCATCATCTTTTTCCACGTGCCCGCGGCGATCATCGCGATGACGGGCTCGGCCGTGGCGCTGATCGCCAGCGTGTTGTTCCTGATCAGGAAGGATTTTTTCTACGATTCGCTCGCGGTGGCCGTCACTGAGGTCGGTTTGGCGTTTCTGGCGGTGAATCTCGTGACCGGCTCCATTTGGGCGCGTGTGATCTGGGGCGTATGGTGGGCCTGGGACGCGCGGCTCACCTCCGCGCTGATTTGCTGGGTGCTGTACGCCGGGTACCTGATTTTACGGCAGGCGCTCGATGAACCCACGCAACGCGCGACGTTCGCCGCCGTCTACTCCATCTTCGCGTTTGTCGACGTGCCAATCGTCATTTTTTCCATCCGCTGGTGGCGCACTCTGCATCCCCAGCCGGTGTTTTTCAGCAAGTCCGGATCGTTTCCTAAGGATTGGACGTCTGCGCTGGTGGTGAACATGCTGGCCCTGGCCCTGCTCTACGCGGTGCTGACCATGATCCGGCTGCGCCAGGAGCAGACCCAGCGAGAGATCGATTACCTGCGGCGCACAGCGCACGCGATGTAGACTGGCAGACGCAATATGAATCTTCACTTCCTGATGCCGCTGGCCGCCCTGTTGCAGGCGCCGGACGATGCCATCCGCGACGAGATCGCGCGTTTGCAACGCAATTTTCAGGGTCTGATTTGGGGTTTCGTGGCCGCCTGGGTCATTCTGCTGCTGTATACGAGCATGATCGTGGTTCGCGAGCGAAAGATCCGGCGTGAGATGGAGCGGCTCAAGAACATGGTAGAAGACGCCGAGAAGAAATCGTGAACCGGAGAAGTGTTCTTCGCACGCTGGCGGCTGGAACTGCTGCCAGTTGGGCCGGCGGACGGGCTCTCGCACAGGCGGCGCACGGCATGCCGTCGCCCAAGATTCGCGATATTTCCGTAATCGCCACCGCGCCGGCGGGCCTGCGGCTGACCGTGGTCAAGATTACGACCGATCAGGATGGCCTCTACGGTTACGGCTGCGGCACCTTCACGCAGCGCGCCGAGCTGGTGAATGCCGCCGTCGAAAAATATCTGCGGCCGTTTCTCATCGGCAAGCCGGCCGACCGGATCGAGGACACCTGGCAGGCCTGCTACAACAGCTCGTACTGGCGCAACGGTCCGGTTCTCAACAATGCCATCAGCGGCGTCGACCAGGCGCTCTGGGATATCAAAGCCCGACAGGCCGGGATGCCGGTTTACGAAGTGCTGGGCGGCAAGTGCCGCGAGGCGGTGGATTGCTACACGCACGCCGAAGGCGCGGAAATTGCCGAAACCATCGATCGCGCGCGCAAGTTCATGGAGCAGGGCTTCCGCCACGTGCGCGTGCAGGTCGGCGTACCCGGAATGGACGGCTATGGTTCGCGGCACTCAGAGGCGAAAATCGACGCGCTGCACTCGGGGCCCGTATTCGAGCCGAGGCCGGCAGCCCGTCGTGCGCTTGCGCTGTTTGAAGCCGCCCGTAAAGAACTCGGTTGGGAAGTTGAGCTCCTGCACGATATGCACGAACGCTACACTCCGAATCTGGCCGTGCAACTGGTCAAGGATGCCGAGCCGTTCAAGATGTTCTTTATGGAAGATCCGCTTTCGCCGGAGCAGATCGACTATTTCCGCCAGATTCGCCAGCAGTGTTCGACACCCATCGCCATGGGCGAGCTGTTCAACAGTCCGCACGAATGGACACCGCTGATCCGCGACCGGTTGATCGATTTCATTCGCATTCACGTCTCGCAGGCCGGCGGAATTACGCCGTGCCGCAAGATCGCGGCATTTGGAGAGATGTTCGGCGTGCGCACCGCCTGGCACGGGCCGGGTGACGTGTCGCCCATCGGCCATGCCGCCAACGCCACGCTCGACCTGGTTTGCCCCAACTTCGGCATCCAGGAATATTCGCCGTTCAACGATCGTCTTCAAGAAGTCTTCCGCGGCTGCCCGGTGATGAAGAACGGTTACCTCTACGTCAACGAAGCTCCCGGCTGGGGCATCGAAATCGACGAAAAGCTCGCGGCCAAGTACCCCTACGGCAGTTTCGAAGGCGAAGAGAGGCGGCGCTTGAACGGCGGCTGGGGCGAGATCCGCAAACGCGACGGAACGGTGATCAACCAGTAACGATTGCTATACTGGCTCCAAGACCTCACGAGCCCGGAGAGATGGCCGAGTGGTTGAAGGCGCACGCTTGGAAAGCGTGTATAGGGGAAACTCTATCGAGGGTTCGAATCCCTCTCTCTCCGCCATAATTTTCTAACCTCCAGCATTACAATCATATACAGGACGTGATAAGCTCTTGGTGTCTATGATTTTGAGAAAATAGACACCAAAGGGCGAAATGCTCCGGCGGAGCATTTCGCGGGCAGCTTCCATGTTTCCGAACGATGAATCGCTGCCCAGGAACGCACAGTGGCTACCGGCAAAAAAGTCCGCATCATTAAGAAGGTCCGGGAGCGGAGCGGCGTCTGGCGCTTCGTCTCCCTCGACAAGATCGGCACCCGCTACGTCTGGGACAAGCGCCCCGGCTACTATTTCGTCGAATGGTGGCAGGGTACGAGGCGATGCCGCCAACTCGCCGGCCGGACGCCAAGCGAGGCCAGCGAAGCCCAGCGCCGCAAACGCAACGAGCTTTTGGGCGAGCTCATCGCCGCCGGAAAAGAGATCCCCAAACCCGAAGACGGCTCGGCGACGCCGATCGTGGACGCGATCCAGACGTTCCTTGCACACGTCAAAGTGCATTCCCCACACAAGCCGAAAACCCACCAGCGCTACGAGAAGGTCCTCGACCACTTCGAGCGCCTGCTCGGAAAGAAGAAGTTTGTCGAGGCCGTCACCCGCGCGGACATCGACGACTACAAGGCCGCCCGCAGCGGGGAGACCAGCGAGCAACACAGGAACCGTCCCATCACCCCGCGGACGATCAATTTCGAAGTGTGCGTGCTGCGCACGTTCTTCTATTTCCATATCAACGAGCGGGGACTGCGCATGGAAAATCCGTGCGCCCATTTCAAGCCGCTCAAAGACGCCCTGGCGAAAGCAAAGCGACGTCCCCCGACCTATACCCAGCCGGAGATCGACAAGCTGTTCGCCGCGTGCGATGCGTTCGAGAAGACCGCTTTCGCCACACTGCTTCTTACCGGGCTTCGCGACGAAGAGCTTTGCTTCCTCACCTGGAGAGACGTAAACATCAAAGACCCCCAGAACGCGATGGTGCGCGTGACGGGAGAAGGCAAGACCGGCTTCACGCCCAAGGACTACGAGATCCGCGAGATCCCGATCCCCGATGACCTCGCCGCCCTTCTCGCCAACCTCCCGCGCTCCGCCGAGTGGGTCTTCCCCACCAACCGCGGCGGACGCCAAACCCATCTCTTGCGCACGCTAAAGGAAATTGCCGATGCGGCCAAAGTTCC
>Ga0335077_10013098_pt1 | contig 10376 bp, 4 predicted proteins | sample Lox_Sample_31_FD_207151 | JGI IMG/M metagenome (GOLD analysis project Ga0335077, IMG submission 207151) | Soil microbial communities from Loxahatchee National Wildlife Refuge, Florida, United States - Lox_Sample_3.1 | ecosystem: Environmental > Terrestrial > Soil > Wetlands | place: USA: Florida...
GCCCGGCAGCATCGGGGTCAAGGATGCAGCTTTTTATTCCTACGCTGCTCCCGAGCCGCAAGGATTCAAAGAGGCGCGGGTGCGCCCAGACGCCGCGTCGTATGACAAGCAGCTTGGGGAATTCATCTTGATGTATGAGGACGTGCGCAAGTCCGAATCGCCGACGACGGCATTACTCGAATTTTGCCAGTCCACTTACGACGCCGCAGCAAGTTTGGGCAATTGGGATCGCAAAGAGCTCGAGGTATCTCGTCACTAGATTTTGTTGGGGCCACGTTCCGCTTGGGCGAGAGATAGAGTAGCCTTATCGGGACTCATGGCCGCTAGCTCCCTGGATCGCCTGCTTCATCAACTCGAAGAGTGCCGCACCTGCTTTGGGCGCGGGGAGGCTGCTCGCGTCTTCGCCCTGTTATCGCGCCTGGAAAGACAGAAACTCCCTGACACTGCAACTCTGATTCGCTTCCATGAAGCGCTCTTGTTTCTGCGAGCGTTTCCCCATGGGCCGGAAGTTCTCCGCCGGAGCGAGCGTCTGTTGCGAAATTTCTCGAAAAAAGTAGAGCAACTCGAAGAGGCGGGAGCGGATATGGACGATTTTGATCCGCTGGAAGTCTCGGGCATCGCCGGCACTGTCATGCAGGACACACTCAGTTTTGACCTGGTGCGCTGGCTGGTGGATCGCGTTCCAGAGGCAGAGATCATCTGGGATGATTACTCGGAAGAGCGAGAGATGGCTGCGGTCTGGCGGCGCCTGATGCCGCTTCAGGAAGAAGATGGCTACGTCGAAGCCAATATTCCCTGGCAGCGCTGGCTGCAAACCGCCGCCGGTGGCAAGAACAGGAATCTGCAATGGATGGTCCGGCAATTCGCGCAACTGCCGGTGCCAGACGAAGAGAAGTCTCTGCTCTATGATTCTCTACGTCTTCCCATCCGCTGGCGCTTGGAGGATCATCGCCTCTCACGCACCCGGAATTGGCAGCCGGTACGGCGGGCGTTTTTTCATCATGAACCGCTGATCGCCCGCGGAGAAGTCTCGCTGGCACGCGAACTCGCGCAAACGCCACCGGTTTTGCATCGCTTGTCGGCAAAACAGGGCGCGGCCGTAATGAACATGGTCCGTGAAGTCATGCTGGTTCGTTACCGTGAGCTTTACGGCACGACGCTGGGGGATCCGCGGTCGGTGGTGCGCGCCGATGTGGGGCGCGGCGTTTCTATCTACCTGTGGAACCTGCCTCCCGCGCGGCGTCTGCCGCTCCGGACCTATGTGGCCGGGTTCTCACTGAAGAATGGTGTTCCAATCAATTATGTCGAGGCCATCGGGCTCTGCGAGTGGATGGAAATGGGGTTCAACACTTTCTACACCTTTCGCGGCGGCGAGGTTGCCTGGATTTACGCGCAGGCGTTGCGCTGTCTCGTGGAGTTGACGGGGGCGAAGTGCATCTCGATGTACCCCTACCAGTTGGGGGACGGCAACGAAGAAGCCATTGAGTCCGGAGCCTTCTGGTTTTACCGCAAGCTGGGTTTTCGGCCGGGCCGCAAGGATCTACTGAAGCTGGCGGAGCGTGAAGAGCGAAGGATCGCGCGGGATCCCAAGTGCAGGACTTCTCCGAGGACGCTGCGCCGCCTGGCGGCCGGACATGTTTTCTACGAACTGCCGGGAAGTCAGGTTGGCGATTGGGATAGCTTCTCCACACGCAAGATCGGGATGAAGGTGAACCAGCGCATGGCGCGAGTGTTCGGCGGAAGCAGTGAGTGCATTCGGAGTGCGGTATCGAAATGGCTGGCGCGGGTTCTCGGTGTGCCACGGTCTTCTTTGGGACCGATGGAACAGGCGAGTTTCGAGACCTTCGGAATGGTTCTATCGATGGTCCCAAGCGTGGCATCGTGGAGCCGGAGAGAGAAGCAAGTCTTGCTGCAGATTATCCGTGCCAAACCGGCAGCGCAGGAAATGCGCTATCTACATCTGACGCAGCAGCATTCTCGACTGCGAGAGGCCTTGCTAAAGCTGGGTTCGTGACATCTGTCTGTGCCTGCAGGGCATAATGCGTTCGTAAATTAAAGACACGGTAGTTCATTATTTTGCACAGCAGATGCAAATGTTTGCAGCAGGGAGCTCCCGCTTTGGACCTCACTTTCCGCGCCGGATGCGGATTCTGCTTGACATCGACTTACACCCCACTAGAATCAACTCAAATTTTCCCGTCCCGACTCTGGATCATCTCCTGCCAGGCCAGACTGCTGTGACTTGACCAGAATAGTCAATCGGTCTACGTGCGACACTTTCGAGTTTCAGAAATCAGGGGCGTTTGGGGGAGTGATGCAGCGGTGGGTGGCGCCGGGGAAGTGTCTGCTTGTTTGGGCAGTACTTTTGTGCCTTACTGCCTCTGTTGGAATGACCCAACGGATTCCAGCAGTCACCTCGATCCACCCGCGACTGACCCATTCAACGTACTTTGGCAAGCCTGCAGACCGAATCAACGCGCTCGCAGTCGGGCCCGACGGCACGCTCTACCTTGCAGGTGTGACGCTGACCAGCGCGAATCGAATTGATACCACTCACTGGAGCGCGGGCCGAGGGAATCCGTTCGTAGCACATGTTTCGGCGGACGGCACCAAGTTGCTGTATTTCACAGCTTTGTCAAACGGAAGCGCCGGCGAAGCCCGTGCCATCGCGGTGGATGCAGCTGGAAACGCTTACGTCACAGGAGAGACGCGGGAGCAGACTTTTCCGGTCCGCAACGCGCTGCAAGCACAGTGCAGTCTCGATAGCGCCGGGGAATGCTCAGGCGACGCATTTGTCGCCAAAGTGGATCCGCGAGGATCGTTGGTGTTCGCCACCTATCTGGGTGGAAGCGGGGAAGATGCCGGCAATGCTATTTCCGTGGATCACGATGGGAGTATCTACGTTGCGGGTTCCACCAGGTCCGTGGACTTCCCGAACGTCAACGCCGTGCAGGAGGTTGCGGGAGGTAAACAAGACGCCTTCGCCGCCAAGATTGCTGCCGATGGCTCCCATGTAGTGTATGCCACCTACCTGGGAGGAAGTGGCTTCGACGAGGCGCGGGGCATCGCGGTGGACGGAACGGGCAGCGCGTACGTTACCGGGAAGACTGAATCTCTGGATTTTCCCACCCACAACGCGCTGCAGTCACGGTGTGTGTTGGCGGATCGGGCTATCTGTGCGGGTGAGGCCTTCGTCGCCAAGCTCTCGGCCGACGGATCCACAATTCTTTACTCGACCTACCTGGGCGGAAGCGGCGGCGATTCCGGCAGTGCAATCACGGTGGACACTGGAGGCAATGCCTATGTGGCTGGGGTGACTTCCTCTCTTGATTTTCCTCTGGCCCGGCCGCTGCAGCCAACACTGGCAGGCAAGAGTAATGCGTTCGTGAGCGAGATTTCCCCGGAAGGGTCCGAGCTCACATTTTCCACCTACTTCGGCGGAAGCGATTCCGACCAGGCGCGTGCCATTGCGATCGATCCAGTGGGGATCCTGGTGGTGTCCGGCTGGACTCGCTCCGTGGATTTTCCCACGCTCGGCGGTGTGCAAAAAGTCTGCCGAAACTCAGCCGGCGGGTGCAACGTGGATGCTTTTGTCTCGCTGCTGGATGTCAACCAGGGAAGACTTGTGTTTTCCAGCTATCTCGGAGGCAGCGGCGACGATGTAAGCCAGACGATCGCAGTGGACGGGCATGGCGGGGCATACCTAAGCGGGTGGACGGACTCGAAGGATTTTCCCAGGGTGGGGATGGTTCCGGCCTGGCCGGGTCGCGTCTCGAACAGCTCCGGCGGCAGTTTTCTCGCAAAGATTGATGAAGTCCCGCTCTCGCGGCAGACTTTGTATTGCAACGGGGGAACCAACAACTGGACGGGCGGAGCCGGCGATAACAAATGGACCAGCAAGGGGAACTGGAGCCTGGGTCGCATTCCCATTTCGAGCGATAGTGTCTGCATTGCCAGTTCATTCTCCGGGACCACGATCACGATTGCGTCTCTGGCTAACGTCAATCAGGTCATCAGCGGACTGAACACCGCCGCACCGATCTCGTTTTCTGGCGGGCCACTGACAGTTTCCGGGTCAGCCACTTTTTATGCCGATACCAAGGTCCAATCTGGTGTGCTCAACTTTGGCGGTTTCAGCAACATGGCAACTCTTGAGCTGAGTGGCGGGACATTGACGGGCCCGGGCACGCTGATTGTCAGCGGCTTGCTGACCTGGTCCGGTGGCGCGATGTGCAGCAGCTACTCGATGTCGGCCCAGGCTTGCACCACGCCCAACCAGGCCCAGGCTGTCACCAATGCGAACGGCGGAATCGCGCTGCCCTCGGGATCGATCGCGTTGAACGGCAGGGTTCTGAACAACGCCCAGACTGCGACTGTGAGTGGTGGGTCCATCACACTGTTGAATAGCGCGGTCATCAAGAACAAGGCGGGAGCTACATGGAATCTGGCGTCCGACGCCAACATCACGGTCGGCGATCTGGTCTCTCCAGTGCCCACTTTCAACAACGACGGGACCCTGGCCAAGACGGCGGGCAGTGGCGTGAGCACGATCCAGGGAGTGTTCAATAACACGGGAGCAGTTCAGGTCAAGCAGGCGACCTTGGATATGGTCGGGGGAGGGGTTTGTAATGCGTTTTGTCCCGGGACTTGGACTGTGGGTACGGGGGCAACCCTGCAATTCGATTCCCAGGCATACACCTCATTTGCGCTCGGCGGCACCGTTGGGGGAACTGGGGCCGCGGGGGCGGGCGCAGTGAATTTCGCGAGCGGTAGCGAGGCCCTGACCGGCAATTACAACATTCGTGGCGGGACTACGGTGAACACTGCCACGGTGACTTTCAACGGCACGGTGTCGAATACCGGCGCAGTCACGGTGAACAGTGGAATAGCTGTGTTCGCAACCACTTCGGTGGGTACCGTGACGGTTCCAGCAATGACTTTGAAGGGCGGCGCGCTGGTGGCCAACGATAATTTCACGGTGACTGGCTTGCTTACCTGGTCAGGCGGATCGATGTGCACCGTGTACACGCCGCAAACCGGGTCATGCGCCGCCACCTCGACCCCGGCGACGACAACCGCAAACGGAGGGATTGCGTTTGGCGCGGGGAACGTAATGTTGGATGCCCGTATCTTGAGCAACAAACAAACCGCGACCTTGGCAAGCGCGATTTCCCTGAATCTCTTGGACGGCGCGACCGTGAACAACCAGAGCACTGGGACCTGGAACCTGGCAGCCGACGCCAATGTGTACGGTCTTACTGGGACGTTCAACAATAGCGGGGTGTTCGAAAAAACCGGTGGAACCAGCACCAGTCTGGTGCAGCCGGTATTCAATCACACGGGCATGGTGCTGGCCACTGCCGCGACCCTGGATTTTACCGGCGGGGGCACGTGCGCACTCGCCTGCTCGGGTACCTGGAACGTGGCTTCAGTCGGAACCCTGCAATTCGACACCGCGGTATTTTCGTTGAGTGGGAAAATCAGCGGCGCCGGCACCGTATCCTTCAGCAGCGGCACGGAAAGCCTGACTGGGGGCTTCGCTGTCACGGGGACAACGAATTTTAGCGGTGGAATTGTGGGCTTCAACCAAACCAGCCCCGTCACCTTCGCCGGGCCGGTAAATCTCACAAACGGATACTTGTATGGCGGCGCGACTCTGAACCTCAACAGCCTGCTGACCTGGACGTACGGCGTAATGTGCACAGCCTACTCGCAGGCCATGGCATCCTGCACCATTCCTGGGGCACAGGCTGTGACCAATGCGAATGGGGGAATAGCTCTCCCCTCGGGCTACCCGGTGCTGAATGCCCGCATCCTGAACAATGCCCAAAACGCGACTATGTCGGGTGGGGGATACTTTCTCAATCTGTTGAACAATGCGGTATTGAATAACAAGCAAGGTGCGACCTGGAATCTGGCGGCAGACGCCAGCGTGTTGGGACCCTCGGGTACGTTCAACAATGCAGGGACCTTCGGCAAAATCTCAGGGACGACTACCAGCACCATCCAGACAATTTTCACGAACACCGGAACCGTCCTGGCCGGCTCGGGTACGATGGCCTTCTCGGGCGTGTTCGCGCAGAGTGGTGGCACCAGTTTCTTGAATGGAGGCAACTTCTCCTGGTCACTCCCAGTGACCTTCGCCGCCGGAAGTCTGGCCGGGTCGGGATCGGTCAATGGTGTAGTGGTGAACGCTGGCGCGGTTCTAGCCCCCGGGACTTCGACAGCTCCAGGAGTGATCACGTTTGCGGGCTCGTCGAGCAGCTACACCCAGAACCTGTTGGGCTCATTTGACGTCAAGGTGGGAGGGACGGGGGCAGGGCAGTTTGATCAAATCACCGTAGGTGGCGCCACCGTGTTGACCGGAACACTCAATGTAAGCAAGATCAATGGCTATTCTCCTCCACACGGGAGCACGTTCAAGATCATCACCAGCGGATCGGTGACAGGGGCGTTCACCAAAGTTACCTCCGGTTGGCAAGTGACGTACAACAAGGCGTCCGTCGTTCTCACATTCCCGTAAGAATGAAGGACTATACCGGGTGTTCCTTGGAAAGCGGAATCGGCATCTGATAGGCTATTGGGTTTCCCAAACCGAGGACGATTCCACCATGCTCAGCAAGAAAGTTGTCAGCGTTATTATCGTTTCACTGATGGTCTGTGCCCTGCCGGTCTTTACCACTGCAGCCGACAAGAAAAAGAACAGTGCCAACCCTGCGGAGACTCCCCAGCCATCCTATGAACTGGCCCAACCGGCCAAAGAAAATATTGATTACTCCATGTATCAGCAGATTCGTGAGGAGGGGTTGAAACACTCGCACGTGATGGAGTACGCATCAGCGCTCATGGACGGGATTGGTCCGCGTCTCACGGGATCGCCCAACGTGAAGCATGCCAATGAGTGGACGCGAGATCAATTTACCGCCATGGGATGCGTCAACGCCCACCTGGAAGATTGGGGAGACTTTGGCATGGGTTGGCAGCAGCTCAATACCTGGGTGCGCATGAGCTCTCCCGACACCGCCGTGTTCATCGCGCAGGCCGCTCCCTGGTCACCGTCTAGCAATGGCGCCGTCAACGCCCCGGCGGTCTCGATGGAAGTGAAGAAAGCAGAGGACCTCGACAAATACAAAGGCAAGGTGACCGGCAAGATTGTCTTCCTGGGTGAAATGCGCGAGGTCAAGCCGGTCGAGAAGCCGCTATTTGAACGCTACGACGACAAGGAGCTTGCCAAGCTGGTCGAGCACCCGCTGGCTCCTGAACGTGACTATGAAAAGTACATCAATGAGTACGCGCAGCGAATGGAGGTGCTGGCGAAGACGAAGGAGTTTCTGGTTTCCGAACACGCCCTGGCGGTGGTCCTCCCCAGCCGTGATGGTAGCGACAATGGTGGTTCCGGCGGGACGATTTTCGACGATGGCGGTTTAGGTCGATCCAATTACCAGCGCGATCATGCCTTGCCGCTTCCGGTAGTGGTCATGGCGATCGAGAACTACGGCCGGGTGTATCGCCTGCTGAAAGCAAAGGTGCCGGTGACCATCGAGATGAACGTGGATACGAAGTTCTTCGGCGATCACGAGCACGGTTTCGACACCATTGCTGAGATTCCCGGCACCGATCCCAAACTGAAAGATGAAGTGGTGATGGTGGGCGGCCATCTGGACTCCTGGGCGGCCGGAACCGGGGCCACCGACAACGGCGCCGGGACCGTGGTTGCCATGGAGGTCATGCGCATCCTGAACGCGCTGCACGTCAAGCCGCGCCGCACCATCCGTGTGGGCCTGTGGACCGGGGAGGAAGAAGGCCTCTTCGGTTCCCGACTCTATGTGAAGCAGCACTTCGGCTACGTTCCGCTCTCCACCGAACCCGACCAGATGAAGAAGCCGGAGTGGCTGCGGAAGCCTGCTGGCCCGCTGGAGCTGAAACCTGATCAGCAGAAAGTTTCCGGCTATTTCAATCTCGACAACGGCAGCGGCAAGATCCGCGGAGTCTATTTACAGGAAAATGGTGCAGTGGCTCCCATCTTTGCACAATGGATTGCACCGTTGAATGACCTCGGCGTCACAGCGCTCACCTTGCGGAACACGGGTGGCACTGACCACTTGTCCTTCGACGCCGTAGGGATTCCGGGTTTCCAGTTCATACAGGACAACCTGGATTACATGACCCGGACCCACCATTCCAACATGGACACTTACGAGCGGCTGCAGGGCCCCGATCTGGAGCAGGCAGCCACCGTGGAAGCCATTTTTGTCTACAACACAGCGATGCGTGACCAGATGCTGCCCCGGAAACCGTTGCCGCATCCCGAACTGGATGAGCAGCGGTCAAAGCCGCTCATCCATCTGATGCCCGGCGCAATGGAGGAGGTCGAAAAGGACGAGAAGCCGGCGGAAATGAAATAGTTGCGGTCTATTGTCCGCGCACCAAACGCAAGGCGCTGGCCAGGTTAACGTCGCCGTTGGCAGCTTTTTCTTCCTCAGCTGGGGTTGTGGCAGCATCACCCTCACCGGGTGCGAGGAACAGGTTGCTCTCCACCCCGTGCTGCCGGGTGTAGAGGTCGTAGTAGCGGCCGCGCAGCGCGTACAGTTTCTCATGGCGACCACGCTCGAGAATTTGTCCTTGTTTCATCACCAGGATCTGATCAGCGCGGCGGATGGTGGAGAGCCGGTGCGCAATCACGAAGGTCGTACGCCCTTGCATCAGGTAAGACAGTCCCCGCTGAATCAAAGCCTCGGATTCTGAATCAAGGCTGGAAGTGGCTTCGTCGAGGATGAGAATGCGCGGCTCGGCCAGAATGGCTCGGGCGATGGATATTCTCTGGCGCTGTCCTCCAGAAAGCTTCACTCCGCGCTCGCCGACCACGGTGTCATACTTCTCCGGGAACGCTTCGGCAAACTCATCCACACAGGCAATTCGGCAAGCTGACATGACTTCGTCCTCTGTGGCATCCGGCCTGGAAAACACTACGTTATCTCGAATCGTCCCATCAAACAGAAATGATTCCTGCAGAACCACTCCCAACTGGGTGCGATACGAATCCAGCCGGACCGTGCTCAAGTCAACGCCATCGACCAGAATCCGTCCCTCCGTGGGAGTGTGAAACGCAGCGATCAAACCGATGGTGGTTGACTTCCCAGACCCAGACGAGCCGACCAAAGCGGTTACCGTACCGGGCGCGGCGTGAAACGAGACATCTCGCAGGACCAAGTGGCCGCCGTCGTAGCTGAAACCGACTTTCTCGAATTCGATGTCGCCGCGAACGCTGCCGAGGGTTTGCTTGCGCCTGGGGTCGCGATCCTCACGACTCTCCCCCAGAATCTCCTGAGTGCGTTCGAGCCCAGCCAGGGCTTCGGTGAGTTGGGTGCCCACCTGAACGATCTGCATAATGGGCGCGATCAGGAAACCCAGGAAAAGTGTGTAGGTGAAAAAACCCCCGATGGTTAGTGAGCCCGCAGCAACCTGATGCGCGCCCACATACATAATTACCGCTCCTACCACTCCCAGCAGGACGCTGGCAGAAAGCGTCATTACGGAAGTTGCTGTCAGGGTCCGCAGGACGTTGTCCAGCAAACGCTGCACTCCGCGGGCGAATACGCTGTCTTCGCGTTCTTCGGCATGGTAGCCCTTCACCACGCGGACTCCTCCGAGTGATTCCGCGAGCCGTCCGGTGACTTCGGCATTAATCTTGCCGCGCTCACGGAAGATGGGACGGATGGTACCGAACGCTTTTCTCAAGGCAATGGCGAACAACAGCAGAAACCCGAACGCCAGCGCCGTCATCAGGGCGCTGATACGAAACAACACGACCAGCGAGATTAACGCCGTAATCAAGCCACCTGCCAAGTCAACCAGTCCGGTGCCGACCAGGTTCCGCACGCCCTCAACGTCGCTCATGATGCGTGCCACCAGAGCGCCGCTCTTGTTGGAGTCGTGGAAAGCCACCGACAACCGTCCGATATGCACCTGCACCTTGGAACGAAGCTCGGCGATCAGTCGTTGGGCTGCCTTGGACAGCAGTTGCGTCAGGGCAAACGAAGTCGCCCCCTGAATCAGTGTTGCTAGCAACACTGCTCCAACCAGCGGCTTGAGGAGTTGCAGATGGTGCTTGACCATGACCGTATCGATCAGGTACTTGGTGGAGTAGGGAAGCACCAGGCCGGAAACCCGGTTGATCAACATCAATAGAAAGCCCAGGGCCAACAGCCCCCGGCGGGGACGGATTAGTTCCCCAAGGATGGGCAAAACCGTGCGCAATCGTTGGCTGGCCGGGCGCGTATCGCGGGGCGGTTTGCTGGGCGGCGTCACGTTGTGTTTAGACTCTTGCCGTAGTGGCGACGCTTCATTTTATGGGATTGCGGCTGAGGGGAGAGCCC
>Ga0335077_10013099_pt1 | contig 10376 bp, 5 predicted proteins | sample Lox_Sample_31_FD_207151 | JGI IMG/M metagenome (GOLD analysis project Ga0335077, IMG submission 207151) | Soil microbial communities from Loxahatchee National Wildlife Refuge, Florida, United States - Lox_Sample_3.1 | ecosystem: Environmental > Terrestrial > Soil > Wetlands | place: USA: Florida...
CCCGGTCTTCGGGATGCGCTGACGACTTGCAAGCGCGTCATTTGCAAGGAACCACTGAGTTCGTTGGGCCTCATTATAGGACCGCGCACAATGATTCGCCCTTCGGCGTCGGCATCGTAGGTCGGCTCTCGCTGTTCCGAGCTAATTAAGGTCTGGATACGGGTCCATGCGACGTTGCTAAACGTCAGTTGCGCATCAACGGGATAGTTGGCGACCAGCTGCGCGCTTCCCTGCCCGTGAATCGCCGAACCCGCGAGCTTCGAGTCGAGTGTGAAATTCAGATTGCCGGCGGAAGTGTTGGCGGAAGCAACCAGGTCGCCGAACGTCTTTCCCTGGGCGGCTATTCCAGTCGCTTTGAGGTTCGCGTCGAGGGCATGAAACAAAACCCGCGGTTCTTTTTGCTGAACTTCCGCGGCGCCGCTGGCGTTAAGCTGCAGGGAGCCATTCAGTCCAGGCCGCCTTTGTTGAAGATTCTTGATGCGCGCGAGATCGATCGTGCTGCTATCCACGCGAAATTGGATGTGGCCCATTTGAAAATTGCCGGCCGGATGATCGAAGCGCGCGTTCAGATCGATGCGCGAAGGGCCTGCCACAACCTGGAACTGAGGCACGTCGACAGTCTGGGCGAGATAGGTCACTCGCGCCCGGACGTGATCGATCGGCTCACCGTAGAGTACGGCGTTGGCGAGGTCGAAATCGACATCGCCCTGTGGATTTTCCGTTGTGCCGGAGAAATATGCGGTGCCGGAGAGTTTCCCTTTTGCGGGAAGATCGTTTCGATGCGCGATTGCGAGCGCGCGCTCGATCGGCAGATTGGTCAAGTTCGCGGTTGCCTCGGTGGGATAGCCGTGCGCCAACCGGGTACTGCCGTTCACGCGAATGTCCGCCCCTGCAAAATTGGACGTCAACTTGTAATCAACGGATTTACCGCTCGTGCGCGCGGATAGGTTCAGGTCGCCGTAATCTTCTCCTTCAGAACGGAGTGCATGCACCGCAGCGTCGGCATTGATAGTGGTCAGCAAAAATTCTGCTCTCGGCTCTCCGGCCGTTTTCACTTGAGAGAGATCACCAGATAGGACGACATTCAACTGCGCGATACCGGCTGTATTTGGCCGCTGATTCTGCAGCGCCGCAAGCTGCTGAAGATTTACCTGATTGCTTTCGATGCAGGCCTCCAGGCGTCCGCTCAGGAAGCTGTCGCGCGGATGCTCAAACTTGCCCGACAAGTTGACGCGGGCCGGTCCTGACTCGATGAAGGCATTCTGGAGCGTCACCAACTGGTCCGACAGCTTGACCTGAGCCTGCATACGATCGAATGGCTGCCCCGCTATCGCGCCGTTCGTCACTACCATTCCTGCTCCGCCTCGTGGGTTCCCGACCGTGCCGGTAACGGCAACGTTCGCGCCGAGCATGCCGGAATATCCCGCGCTCTCGCGGCCCATCAGAGCCAACAGGTCCGCGATGTCCCCGTTCCGGATGGTGGCGTTGGCGGATACTGGTTCGTTTGGAGGCGCTTCCCAATTGCGCAGACCGACGCTAGCCGACGCCAGCATCTGCATCGTTCCGCGAGTGAGACTCGTGTTGCGAACGCTCGCGCCTGTGCTCGACACCGTGGCGTCCCCGCTGAACTGATCGAACGCACGGCCTTCCACGCTGAAACGGTTCACTGCGAAATGTCCAACGATGCGAGGCTCGGTCACGTTTCCTGAAACCATTCCGGTGAAACTGGCTTGACCGCCGTTGAGCATAATCGGCGGGTTCGAAGCCATGGAAGTAGCCGCCAGCAAATCGTTGAGGTTCGTAGAAGTGAGGGTGACGTTCAACTGCTTGCCTACCGAACCGCTGAGCGTTAGCCGCGAGTGCGGCAAAGCGATATACGAATTCCGGATGCTGACGTCCCCCTTCGCCCCGTCGTAAGCCGCGTCGAGCCTTCCTGACATCGGGACACCGCTCTTGCCCGGCGCGATCGACAATCGCGCGTCACCGATCAAAGTGGAAGCTGCGGGCGCCTTGAGATCTCCCGCTGCCTCAACAGGCCCGGACATAACACCGTCGTATGGAAACTGCTTCAGCCCGAAAGATCGAGCGGCGGTTCGGACGTCGAGGCCGCGAAGCTGGGCGTCTATGCGATACCTGGCGAAGTCCTTCAGTGACGCATTGCCCGTCAGCTCTCCTCCGAAAACCGCCAGCCGCAAGCCCTTCAGTTCCAGCGTGTGCGGATCGAGACCAATCGCGGAATAGAAGTTGACGTTCGAGATGCGTTGATCTCCCTGCTGGAACGCTAGATTGGTTGCTTGTACATTTCCGGCAATTTGGTAGTTGTTCGCCGCGTCCAGTTTCGCTGTGCCGTTTAGCAGGACAGTCCCCTCCGGCCGGGAACTGAGTTTTGCGAGACGGCCTAGTTCGCCCAAAGAAAGGCGGCTTTTGAACTGAAGTCCGCCTTGACCGCTCGTAGTTTTCAATGGCCCGGACGCTTCGATGGTTGATTGTCCCAACCCGAGTCTCAGCCCCGTTACTTGAATACTATTGGCCGCAAGCGAGAGATTGGCATCCAACCGCGCCGTCTGAGGCGCGCTGCCGGATCCTATGTTCAGCGGCAGATCTCCGGCTTTCTTTAGATCGGCGAGCGCGAGAAACCCGTTGATATGCGCCGAAATCTTAGGATTGCGGATATCTTCGATTGAACCGTCAATCAGAAGCGCCGACTCGGCCGTGGTGATTCGGGCTTTCTGAAAATCGATGCGATCCCGCTGCAGCGTGATGGGCAGCGTGACAGTCAAGTTCACCGGCGTGTTTCGCCCGGATGCGACGTAAATAGGCTCAAGCGACAGCTCGCCCTTGTATCCCTGCGTCAGAATATTGTAGAAAAGCTGCGCGCGCAAATTGTTCCCTTTGATATTCAGGTTCTGCTTTTGAGACGCTAGCGCGAGTACCCCATTGGTCAGTTCAAAATGACTGACTGCCAGATTCACTACGGTCTCAAGCGGAGTTTGTTTGGACTCACCTTTCTTTCTCGGCTCCGGAACATTCGTCCGGCCATCGGGCAAAACAATCACATTCACTTGCGGCCGGTCGATACCCAAATACGCGATGTCCAGGAAGCGACGGATGCTCGCAAAAAGCCGAATATCCAATTGAATCCGCGCAACGCTCAGAAACGGGTCTGCGCCGGCGGGTTCGTTGCCGTGGATCACAAACCCCGCAACGTCCGCCCGTAAATGCCGAGCGTCGAAGCGAAAAGAAGCGATCTCTACTCTGCCTCCGACGCCGTCCTCGGTGGAGCTGATGATTTTGTCCTTTACATAGCTTCGAAACCAATCGGTCTGGCTAACGATCAGAGCTGCGGCGACCAACACGACCGCCAAAGCCACAACACCGATCGCGGCATTGCGCACAATCTTCATCGGCCGAGTCATTGGAACGCCTCCTGCTTGTACTCGATGCGAATGTTTTTGCGAGCTTCGGCCAGCCATTCGTTGAAATTCTGATTGATGCGCTCTCCCTCCAGCGTACTTTTGATCTTCGAGGCGAGCGCATCGAAGTTGTCGTTGGGGTACTGCCGCCGTAGTTGCGCCGCGTGCTGTTCATAATAGGTTCGGACGTCCTCGTCGGTGATCAGCACTCCCAGTCGGAAGCGCTGGTCGATAAATCGCAAAACGGTAAGTTGCCACAGGAGCTCCTTGTGTAAACCTGCTTCCGTTAGCCCATAACGCGCCAAAGCTTCGCGCAGCCTTGAATCCGTACCGCCGAATCGGTCGCGCCGAAGCCGGTCCAGCAGCTCGGAAGCGTCCGTATCGGCGGGACGCTGATAGTTTCCAGTCGCGATTTCCTGCCGGATCACTTCCTGATCGATCAGACGCTCCGCCGCCTGGCGTTTGGCGGCCGGGCTCAGATCGAGCGGCTGGCCGTTCAGAAACTCAGTCAGGGGAAGGTCCCGCTCGATATCGCTCTCCTTGACGACGCGTTTACCGACGACTACTGCGATGCGGTCGAGAACCACCGCGCCCGGCAGCGCGCAGAACAGGATCAGCACTAGGATCGCGCAGCGCATCTTCAGAACGTCTGCCCGATGGAAAAAAAGAACTGGAAGTGGCCAACACTTTGCTGCACAGGCGTGCAGTAATCTGGAAGCCCCGTGGTCACGGTCGGGTTACACTGCAGTAATTGAGCGGGCGTGCCTTTGAATCCGACGAAGGAAGGTGGATTCAGGCTGTAGGCCAGGTCTCCCCGGATCGGTCCGATCGGTGTTCGGTAACGCACGCCAAAACCGACCGCATGCACCGTATAGTCGAAGTCCTGAAGATTCTTTTGGTGAAAGCGGAAAGAGATGTTGCCGGCGCCGCTGAAAACGTTTCCCATGTCGTGAAAGAAGACGCCCTCGATGTTCTCCCCGATGAACGGAAACCGCAGTTCCACGTTGTTGACGAAGAGCGCATTTCCACCCAACGGGAAGCCTGTCGGCTGTGAAGTTGGTCCGCCTGGGACCAGCGGCGCGCCCGTGTCTCGAGGTCCGGCCTGATTGTAGGCAAAAGCGCGCAGCGAGTCGGCTCCGCCGGCGAAAAATCGCTCAGGCAAAGGTACCGATTCATCCTCCGAAACGCCGGCTGGAGAGGAAAACGGCTGGATGATCCCAAATTGGGTTTGCCGCGCCAGTACGAGATTTTTCGTAAGCGAGTAATAAGTTGCATTGCGGACCAGGACGCGGGCGAAGCTGCGCTGCGAGCCAAAGAAGCTGCCGCTCACTCCCATGTCGGCGGTATTGTAGATGCCCTTATGCGGGTCAGCCGGGTTGTCGCGGCGGTCGTAAACGAAATTGGCCGACAGCATTCCGATGCGCACGGGCTGGAGGAATTGAGGAACCAGAAGAACGGGAATGACGACGCTGTTGACGCTTACCCGCCGGTAGGCGAACTGAAACAATCCGGTCAGCGTCTTGCTGAATTTTTGAGAAAGCTGAATAGAACCTTCTTCGCGCTTGGAAGCGAACGTCCGCACATCCAATGTGTCGTCGAACAGGACTGTATACGTCAGGTTGCGGCCATCGACGTTTCGAAAGCGCGGCTCAAAATAACTAAGCGATGCGCGCTTCTCGATGGAAGAGTAGAGACCGCGTGCCGTGATCATGTGCCCCAGCCCCAAGAAATTCAGGCGGCTGACGGCGAGAGAGAAGTCCGGACTAAAGCCGGTGGTTCCGGCTGGAGATGAAAGATCCGCTGTGCTGGGCGTGCCGAACCGCGCTACCTGGGCGCCGACTCCGACTGAGACCGTGTAGCGGTTGGCCTCGTCGAAGTGATAGAGAACATATTTGTGATCGGTACCGCCGTCGGGGTTTTCGATCGCTGTGTCCACGCGAGAAAAGATTCCGAGATCGTAGAAGCGCTTCTGGATATCGGTCTGGCGAAGCGGTGAAAGAGGATCGCCGGCCTTGAGCGTGATGTTGCGGTCCACCAGGCTTTGCCGGGTTGTAGCCAAACCAGACGTCACGACCTCCCGAACATATTGGCGATCGCCTTCGGTGATTTTGTATACGACGGCGACATGATGTGGCGCGCCGCTTTCTTTCCAATTTGCGTTGAACCCCGCGCTGGGGAATCCATGACCGTAGTAGTACGTCAGAATCCACTCGCGGTCCGCAGCCAGATTCACGTCGGAGAAGGGCTGTCCCGCAGCCGACGCAAGCTGACCCGCGAAGTCATCCGGTTGGAGCTTGGAAGCGCCTTCGATAGTCAGCTTGTCGACGAACCACTGTGGGCCTTCTTGGATTCTCTCCGTTACCGCGACATCCCCGGTCTTACCGTGGAAATCCCGCTCCACCAGCGAAGTCACCCGGACATCGCGAAAGCCATTGGAGCGATAAAGATTGGAAATGTTCTCTTCGTCCCTGCGCCGGAATGCCTCACTGTAGCGTCCATGGCGCAGACGCAAAACGCCTGAAGGCTGCATGAACATTCTTTCTCGAATCGATTCCGTATCGAAGTATTTGTTTCCGCTTACATTGACCGCCACCAGCCTGTAGCGCTGCCCGCGTGAGATGACGTACTCGATCACTTCGAGATCCTGCTGCGGCGGCTGGACGCGAAAATCCACTTCGACATCGTAGTAACCTTGGCTCTGGAAGTAATCTTCCAGGTTGCGTTTGCCTTCGACCAGCAGGTCGTTGTCGACGGCGCGCTGCTGAAATACCGGAACGTAGCGTTTCAGAAGTCGCCTGGATACCTTCGCTTCAACCGCATTTACCTGGATCTTGGGGCCAGGATCGATCTGCAGAGTGGCGCGGACGCGCCGATGCACATGATCGTAATCCATTTTTTGAAGATCTACTCGCGCGGTCAGGCGATCCTGACTTTGATATTTGCCCAATACGCCCTGGACGCCCTTGTGCGTGCGCGAATCCGTCACCTGGCGCCACCAGTGAATGATCGGAATGCGCCACCCTGTGGCTCGTAGAATTGTGCTATCCGGGAGTTTTGTGTCGCCGTTTATGACCGGCATCTCGTATTTCGCCCGCTTCCCCAGTCTGACCTGAAAAGTGATAAAGACTTGCTGTGCGTCGTTGTCGCGCTCGACCATCGGCGTTAGCTTCGCTTCGTACAGGCCATTGGCTTCGAGTAGATGTCGGATGCTTTCGGTGGACCGCATGACGTCTTCTTCGTGAAAGGGCGTCCCTAGGGAGAGCTGTGCTGTGCTGATGACTTGGCCGCGGTTCGGGTCCGTAATCACTTTTCCCTCGACGGAGACTCCCCCGACAAACCAGATGTTCTTCGTGACAAAACGAACGACAACACCATCGCCGGACGGCTCGGCTTCAGCGACGATGTCGTCGAAATGGCCGGTGGCGAATAGGCCGTCGATTGCTCGCGCTACATCCTGCGCGCGCAATGGCTCGCCTTTCCGCAATGGCTGAGCCTTGTCCAGGTCTGCCGGATCGAGCGGCGAAGCTGGAGAGAACTGGATATCGACGATTCGGCGGCCTTCGAACTGCGCAACTTGCCCCGCTACGCTAAAGCAACAAAATAAGAAGGCGCATACGCCGGTAAACGCACCCCACACACCCCCGGATACAACCGCTGTCACCTACGTTTGACACTTCCTGATTGGATTAGTTACGCCGAGGCGTCAAAACGTTTCCTCGCGCATTATCTTGCAACTGGGCGCGACAGGAGCCCCTTCTCGTCGCATAGATCTTGGTGAACTCGGCGCCAAGAAAAAACAGCTGCGCTGAATAGTAAACCCACACCAGAAGCGTCACGAGCGAACCCGCCGCGCCATAGGTGGACGCAAAGCTCTCTTTGCCGAAGTAGAGTGCGATGAGCTGCTTGCCCATGGTAAAGACCAGCGAGGTGACTGAAGCTCCCACGACAACATCTCTCCACGTGAGACGGACACGAGGAACAATCTTATAGATGGCCCCGAACACCACGGTGATGGCTACAAATGAAACGACAGAGTTCGCCAGATGAAGCAAGAATTCAGGAATTGGAATAAAGGAAACGAAAAACCTGCCGAGCAGTGCGATCCAAGTGCTCCATAAAAGCGAAGCCAGCAGGAGAAGCCCCCCACCCAGGATCAGAATAAAGGAAAAGAACCGGTCCTTCAGAAGTCTCCAGAAGCTGCCGGCAATGCCATTCGTTTTGACGGAAGGAACATGCCAAATTGTGTTCAGCGCGTCATGAAGTTCCAGGACCACTGAGGACGCGCCAAACAGGAGTGTAAACAGGCTGAGAATCGTTGCGATCAGGCCCGCCGCCGGCCTTTGAGCGCCCTCGATCAGCGATCGGACCGCCTGAGCAGCGCCAAGTCCGACGAAATTCTGAATCTGCCACGTGAGCTGGGCTTGTACCCTAGACGTTCGGAATACCAACGCACCAACCGCGATGATAATCACCACCAAAGGCGCCAGGGAGAGTAAGGTGTAAAAGGCGAGTGAGGCTCCCAGGCGTTGGGCGTTATCGTCGCTCCATTCGCGAAAGGTCTCGCGCAATAACTCGCGCATAACGTTCGTTGGCCTCTGCACACGGCTGTGCGTTCCTGAGACGTCACATCCACAGCGCCAATTTCGTAAGCTCCACCAGAGGCCTTTGTAACGGTAACCGTATTCAGCGCTGGTGAAACGACGAATTCCAGCCGGGGGTCTATGGTACAGGAGAATAGCATGAAGCCAATCATCACTTTTCTAACGATCACGATAGCTTGCAGCATTTTCGTTTTTGGGCAAACGAAGCCGAGCACTGCGGACACCCGCTTTATGAAGAGCGCGGCTGAAGGTGGGATGGCGGAAGTCAAGCTCGGCCAGCTGGCTCAGGAAAAGGCATCCAATCAATCGGTAAAGGACTTCGGAAAGCGGATGGTGAACGACCACACCAAGGCCAACGATCAACTAAAGGACCTGGCTTTGAAAAAAGGCGTCGATCTTCCTACTTCGATCAGCGCCAAGGATCAAGCCACCTACGATCGTCTGTCTAAACTGTCCGGCAGTGAATTCGATCGCGAATACATGCGCGACATGGTGAAGGATCATCAAATGGACGTATCTGAATTCCGCCGGGAAACCCAAATGGCAAAAGACGCGGATACAAAGGCCTTCGCGCAGCAGACTCTTCCAACGTTAGACGACCACCTCAACCAGGCCAAGCAAATCGACAGTCAGATCGGAACTACTTCGCGCAAGTAAGGCGAACTCTTCTACAAGGCGAGCTCTTCTACACGGCCCGCATCGATTCAGCGGACCATGGAGCTCGGCCCACGTGCAATCCCGCGCGCGTCGGCGCCTCGAGGTCCTCAGCAGTTTATCGGGGTTGGTGTGATCGCGACACCGCCTAATCCGTCCAGCGTTCCCGCAAAACCGTAAGCGGAATCGTCAGGCGATATACGGCTGGGTTCGGCGCATCTGCTAACAAATCGAACGCGCCCCCAATACTCGGCGGGCCGTCCTGCCCGCCCAGGAAGGTTACCGATCGCGCCGCCACCGGACCCGCCAAATTTCGCCCACTATGCGACCATTGCCACATCCCCGAGTCGAGCCTTGTGGGCGAGCCGACGATGAAATGCATCTGCACGCTCATGATAGAAGAGCTGTCGCTAACGATCGCTTGAACGGCCAGCCGGTCGCCGTCACGTGTCCCGCGCACCGACTGGATGCGGAACAGCGACAGATCCTCGTGCCCGGCCGGATCTTCGAGTGCAGGGCGCGTGGAACGCCCGCAGCCGAGCATAATCAGGCAAAAACCTGCGGCTAATTGGATCGTCCTGGTCACACCTTCAGTTTCTCAAATCATTTAAACTCAGAAGTGTATGCAAAAGCGCTCCTGGCGCTGAGCCTTTGCGGCGCCTTGGCCAGCCCCGTGCTGGCGCTAAATCCTCGCCGCGCGCTTACCCAATATACTCGTACGTTGTGGACCCAGGAGAATGGCCTGCCGCAGGACACTGTCCGTGCGATCACGCAAACCAAGGATGGTTTCTTGTGGCTGGGCACCGACGAAGGCTTGGCCCAGTTCGACGGATACGACTTCGTAGTTTTCAATAAAGAGAACGGCGCCCTGCCGAACAACAGCATCGCGGCGCTCTGGGCGGCTAGCGACGGGAGCCTTTGGATCGGCACGCCGGGCGGCCTCACACGCTACAGCGACCGCAAGTTCACTACCTTCGGCAAGAAGGAGGGGCTGCCGGACACATACATCAATTCGATCACCGAAGATCGATCGGGCGCGATCTGGGTCGCGGCGGGCATCTACGTAAGCCGTCTCCAGAACGGGCAGTTCACCAACTACAGCCCCAGCCAAGGTTCTCCAATCGAAGCCCTGCGGATCGTTTATTGCGGGCGCGACGGGAAAGTTTACGCCGCCGGCTACGCCGGAGTCGGACGATTCGATGGAAAGAGATTCGTCTCCGTAGCCGGACCAACGGACATGGGCACCGTGGTTACCACCGTCGTTCAGGATCGCCAGGGAAATCTTTGGATCGGCGGAAGCGGTGGTCTTCTGATGCAGACGCCCGCTGGCAAGTTGCGTCTCTATCAGACTAGGGAAGGGCTTCCCGACAATTTCGTCCGCTCGGTTTGGGAAGATCGCGATGGGAATCTCTGGGCCGGGACAAACGGGGGCTTGGCTCGCATGGTGGGCGACCGCTTCGTAAGTAATCAGCAAGCCGACGCCAGAGAGCGCGGCTGGGTACGATCCATTTACGAGGACGTGGAAGGCAATCTTTGGGTAGGCATGAACAGCGGACTCGCGCGTCTCCAGGACGACATCTTCACCATCTACGGCGAGTCTGAAGGTTTCCCCAGCGATGAGCCCACCACGGTTTTCCAGGACCGGCGCGGGCAAATCTGGATCGGCTTTCAGGATCGCGGTCTCGTGGAGTTCGGGTCCGGTCAGCCT
>Ga0335077_10013100_pt1 | contig 10375 bp, 9 predicted proteins | sample Lox_Sample_31_FD_207151 | JGI IMG/M metagenome (GOLD analysis project Ga0335077, IMG submission 207151) | Soil microbial communities from Loxahatchee National Wildlife Refuge, Florida, United States - Lox_Sample_3.1 | ecosystem: Environmental > Terrestrial > Soil > Wetlands | place: USA: Florida...
GGTGCTGTGGACCGACTACTTCAAGCCGCCGCACTTCGAGAAGTACCCCCAGCTGCACCAGCTGTTCAACGAGGCGACCAAGCTGGCGGGCGCCGGCGGCACCAAGGGCAGCCTGGACGTCAGCACTGCCGACGAGCTGCTCGGCAAGATCGAGGAGATCTCCAAGATCTTCTGGGAGACCAAGCAGGGCTGACGTCACCGCAGGACGCACCGACGCCGGAGGCCGCGCGGGACCGCGCGGCCTCCGGCGTTGCGCCACACCAGACCAGGCCGTCCCGCCAGGCACAGCAGGTATCGCTGGCATGGGCGAGGCGAACCGTCGGCATCACTTGCCGCGGGCGGTAGGTTGCATGACAAGAGCAGACGGCGGCTGGCGCCAGCGAGGGCGGCCGCCGCAGTGGAGGACGCAGTGACCGGAAAGACGGGTGCGCGAGGGGGCGCGACCGCGCCGACGGCCGTGATGGCCGAGGGTGAGGCCGTGAGCGACCATGCCGTCCAGGACCAGGTGACCATCCGCATGCCAGCCGAGGGGGCCTACCTGTCCGTGCTGCGCACAGCCACCGCGGGCCTGGCCGCCCGGCTGGACTTCACCCTGGATGAGATCGAGGACCTGCGCATCGCGGTGGACGAGGCCTGCGGCATGCTGCTCGCCCAGGCGGCGCCCGGCGCGGACCTGGTGTGCGACTTCACGCTGGCCGAGGACAGGATGAGCATCGCCGTCTCCACCCTCGCCACGCAGCCCCGCCCGCCGTCGCGCGACACCTTCGCCTGGACGGTGCTCTCGGCGCTGGCTGGCAGCGCCGACGCGTGGGTCGGGCCGGGTGACAAGGTCACCGTCATGCTCAGGAAGATCCGAGAGTCGTCGAGGCCCGGGTGACAGGCGAAACCGAGACCCGGCTGACCGAGAGCGTCGGCGCGCAGGTGACCGAGAAGATCGAGATCACGGTCACCGAGGGGCTCGACGCCGCGGTGGACGAGGCCGCGCTGGACGCCACGCCGAAAATCCAGCACGCCGTCCCCGACCGTGGCCGCGCCAGGGATCTGTTCGAGCGGCTCTCGGCGCTGCCAGCAGACGACGAGGAGCGGCTGCGCATCCGCGGCGAGCTGGTCGAGCTGCACCTCCCGCTGGTGGAATACCTCGCGCGGCGGTTCCGGAACCGGGGCGAGTGGCTGGATGACCTCACCCAGGTCGCCACGATCGGCCTGATCAAGTCGATCGACCGGTTCGACCTCGCGCGCGGCGTGGAGTTCTCCACCTACGCGACGCCCACCATCGTCGGCGAGATCAAGCGGCACTTCCGTGACAAAGGCTGGGCGGTCCGGGTGCCGCGCCGGCTCCAGGAGCTGAAGCTGGCGCTGACCAAGGCCATCGGCGACCTCGCGCAGCGCGAGGGCCGGGCCCCGACCGTCGCCGAGATCGCCGCCCACCTGCAGATGACCGAGGAAGAGGTGCTGGAGGGGCTGGAGTCGGCCAACGCCTACTCCACCGTCTCGCTGGACGCGCCCGACTCGGGCGACGATGACGCGCCCGCCGTCGCCGAGTCGCTGGGAATGCTCGACGACGCGCTGGAGGGCGTCGAGTACCGGGAGTCGCTCAAGCCGCTGCTGGAGCAGCTGCCGCCGCGGGAAAAGCGGATCCTGCTGCTGCGCTTCTTCGGGAACATGACCCAGTCACAGATCGCCAGCGAGCTCGGCATCTCCCAGATGCACGTCTCCCGGCTGCTCGCCAGGACCCTCACTCAGCTCCGGGCCGGGCTGACCGCCGACGACTAGGCCGGCTGGCCCGGCCGGGCGGGCTGGCGGGGCCGGGCGGGCCGGACGGCCCGGGCTCCGGCTGCGGGCGATCTGGCCGCGGCCGCGCCTCCCCCGCCGCTGCCTCCGCCGCCTCCTCCTCATCATGGGCCGTCATGGCGCGCAGGCTGGGCGGCGCGAGCAGGGCGGCGAACCCGGCGACGGCCAGCACGACCGATGGCACCCCCCAGTCGAGCCGCTGGCCCTGCAGCAGGTAGATCCCCACGATGCCGACGAACAGCTGGGTGAGCAGGGCCGGCGTACGGCTCCAGCGGCGGGCCCGGGCGAGGCCGGATGCCACCAGGGCCAGCGCGGCGGCGCACCCCACCCCGATCAGCGTCAGCGCGATACCGCTGGCCTGCTGGTAGGACCGCCCGGCGACGGTGTCCACGCCGACCAGCACCGTCGCCACCAGCACCATGGCCGACTCGGCCGCCTGCACCACGGCAGCGGCGCGGAGCGTGGCCGGACCATGCCCCATATGCCGGGCACCTCCTCACCCTCATTACCCTGATCACGTGCGCGCGATGCTCATCGTTAACCCCCATGCCACCTCTACCACGGCCCTGCGCAGGGATGTCATCGCACGCGCGCTGGCGTCCGAGCTCGACCTCACGGTCGTGCAGACACGGTACCGGGGCCACGCCGCCCATTTCGCCGGGGAGGCCGCGAAGGGCGGTTACGATCTGGTGCTCACCCTCGGCGGCGACGGCACCGTCAACGAGGCGGTCAACGGCCTGCTCCACGCCTCCCCGTCCGGCGGCCCGGATGCGCGCCCGGCCCTGGCGACCGTGCCGGGCGGCAGCGCCAACGTCTTCACGCGGGCGCTCGGGATGCCGCCCGATCCGGTGGACGCCACCGGCCGTATTCTCGCCGCGCTGACCGGGGGCGGCTCCCGCACCATCGGGCTGGGCCTGGCCCAGGACAGGTACTTCACCGTAAACGCGGGCCTGGGCTTCGACGCCGAGGTGGTCCGCGCGATCGAAGGGCTGCGCGCGGATGGGCAGGAGGCGAGTGCCGGGCTTTATGTGTGGACCGCGATCCGCCATTTCTACGGCGTCACCAATCGGCGCCAGCCCGCGCTCACCCTGGAGCGGGACGGGAGGACGTTCAGCAAACGATTGTTCTTCGCGATCGTCTCCAACGCCGCGCCCTGGACCTACCTGGGCAGCCGGCCCGTCAACCCGAGCCCGGAGGCCCGCTTCGACGCCGGCCTCGACGTATACGCCGTGTACACGCTGGCTACCCTGCCCACGCTGGGAACCCTGCGCCACATGCTCGGAATCGGGCACGGCTGGCCAGGCGGCCCAGACGGCCCGGGCGGGAGCACCGGCCTCAAGCATGCCCTGAGCCTGCACGACGAGCGCGAGCTCACGTTCCGCGCCAGCCGCCCGATCGCGTTCCAGGTCGACGGGGAGTACGTCGGCGAGCGCGAGCAGGTGACTTTCTGTTCCGTTCCTGATGCGCTGCGCATTATTGCCTGACGGCCAATCCGCCGCCGGCCGGGAAGTGCCAGCAGCGGGACTGGACCCGGCGGCAATGCGGGCGGCACAACAGGCATCAAGAATGTGACCTATCTGACACAGAAAACAGCCCAAGCCTTTGCCACAGCCTCTTGCCATTGATCCACGAGATTGAGAGGCTGGTGACTGGTTCGAGTGCGCAGCATGCGTCTTGCGTGCTGTCGTCTGGTCAGCTGGGTGCACGCCCGGCTGCCGGGCTCGGGTCAGGGGCCACGCGGGGGCCAAGGCTCTATGAACCGGCGATAGACGTGTTCTCCAGGGCCAAGCGCGGGCCTTGCAACGTGGCCTAGCTCGTGAAATCGTTCACAAGCCAGGCCGGGGCGGATCCGGGCTACCAGCCCGGCATGTCGAAGAGGAGTGGCCGCATGGACTGGCGCCATCACGCCGCCTGCCGTGAGGTGGATCCGGAGCTGTTCTTCCCGATCGGCAACACCGGGCCGGCGCTGCTCCAAATCGACGAGGCCAAACGGGTATGCATGCGCTGCCCGGTGATCGAGCCCTGCCTGCAGTGGGCGGTCGAGAGCGGCCAGGACGCCGGCGTCTGGGGCGGCATGAGCGAGGACGAGCGGCGTGCGTACAAGCGCCGTGCCGCCCGCATCCGCGTCCGCGCATAGCGGCGCCCCTGAGATCCCAGCGCCGGGGCCAGGACTCCCGGCGCCCGCGGGACCGCCGGCTACCCGGCGTGGCCCGGTCCGGGTTCGCCCGCCTGGGGTGCTGGTTCCAGCGGCAGGGCGACCAGCACCGCGGTGCCGCCGCTCGCGCGCGGCGATATCTCCAGCCGGCCGCCGAGCTCGGAAACCACCAGCGTGCGCACGATCTGCAGGCCCAGGCTTGCCGCCGCGTCCAGGCGGAATCCCTCCGGCAGCCCCACCCCGCTGTCCTCGACCGTCACGGTGAGCCCGGCGGGTGCCCGGTCCACGGTCACCGTCAGGGTTCCCGCTGGCGCGGCGCCCGGCGGGTGAGCCAGGCCGTGCTGCAGCGCGTTCTGCAGCAGCTCCGTCAGCACCAGCGCCAGCGGCGTGGCGATCGTGGCCGGCAGCAGCCCGAACCGCCCGCAAACCACCGGGGTGACCTTCGCCTCCGGCGCCGACAGCTCACCCGCCATGGCGGCCACCCGCTGCGCGATGTCGTCGAAGTCGACGATCTCCTCCGGGGTGTAGGAGAGCGTCTCGTGGACGAGCGCGATCGACCCCACCCTGCGGACCGCCTCATCCAGCGCCGCCCTGGCCTCCGGCCTGGAGAGCCGCCGCGCCTGCAGCCGCAGCAGCGCCGCGACCGTCTGCAGGTTGTTCTTGACCCGGTGGTGGATCTCGCGGATGGTGGCGTCCTTGGTCATCAGCTCGCGCTCGCGGCGGCGCAGCTCGGTGACGTCGCGCACCAGGATCAGCGCGCCGGTGCGCAGGCCGCCCACGACCAGCGGGATGGACCGCAGCTGGACGACCGACCCGTTCCCCTCCACCTCGGTCTCCCGCGGCGCCCGGCCGCTGGCGGTCACCATCAGCGAGTCGTCGGACGGCTGGTCCGGGGCGCACAGCTGGGCGGTCAGCGGCCCCAGCTCGGCTCCCACCAGGTCGGCGGACAGGCCGAGCCGCCGGTAGGCCGACAGCGCGTTGGGGCTGGCGTAGCTCACCTTGCCGGACCGGCCGAGCCGGAGCATGCCGTCGCCGACCCGTGGCGACCGGACCAGGGCGGGCTCCTCACCAGGGTGCGGGAACATGCCCGCGGCCACCATCTGGGCGAGGTCATCGGCCCCCTTGAGGTAGGTCAGCTCCAGCCGGCTGGGGGTGCGGGCCGAGCTGAGGTTCGTGCTCCGCTCGATCACCGCGATCACGGCGCCGTCGCGGGTCACCGGGATCGATTCCCGCCGGACCGGCACGCCGTGAGTCCATTCCGGGTCGCCTTCCCGGCAGATGCGCCGCTCGGCGTGGGCCGCTTCCACAAACGGCCGCTCGCCGGCCGCCGCGACGGTGCCGACCATGTCGTCATACAGCGCCGTGGGCCCGGTCGTCGGGCGCATCTGGGCCAGCGCCACCCAGCCGGACCGTGTCAGCAGCGGGGCCCACAGCACCAGGTCGGCGAACGACAGGTCGGCGAGCAGCTGCCAGTCGGACACCAGCGCGTGCAGCCACTCGACGTCAGCCTCGGTCAGCGGGGTCAGCCCGCGGGCCAGGTCGGTCAGGGTTGGCACGTCTCATCATCGCACCCGGTCCTGGCCGGCCCGGCCGCCGTGCGGGATCATGTCCGGACGGCGTCCCCAGCGGGAAGGATGTGACAGTGACCGCCTCCCCTGCTCGCGGTGACGCGGACGGCGGCCCGCCCCTGCCCGGCCAGCCGAGCGCGAGAATCCCCAAGTACTACGCGGTGAAGCGGCAGCTGCTGGAGCTGACCAGGGCGATGGCACCGGGCAACCCCGTTCCGCCCGAGCGTGAGCTGGCCCTGCGGTACGGGACGTCACGGACCACCGTGCGGCAGGCACTGGCCGAGCTCGTCGTCGAGGGACGGCTGCTGCGGATGCAGGGCAGGGGCACGTTCGTGGCCATGCCCAAGGTCGCCCAGATGCTGGAGCTGTCCAGCTACACCGAGGGGATGCGGGCTCAAGGGCTGAACCCGCAGACGGTGATCCTGGACACCGGCTACATCCCCGCCGACGACCAGCTCGCCGGGCTGCTCGGTATCCGGGCCGGCAGCCGGGTGCTGCGTATCCACCGGCTCCGGCTGGCCGACGGGGAGCCGATGTCGGTCGACTTCTCGCACCTGTCCGCGCAGCGTTTCCCGGGGTTGCGCCGCAATCTGGACCGCCACCCGTCGCTGTACGAGGCGCTCGCCACCGACTACGGCATCGAGATCGCCGAGGCGCAGGAGACGATCGAGACCGGGCTCGCCGACCCCAGGGACGCCCCGCTGCTGCGGGTCGACGTCGGCATGCCGCTGCTGCTGCTGTCACGGCACTCCTTCGACACGGCCGGCACCCCGGTCGAGTGGGCGCAGTCGCGCTACCGCGGGGACCGCTACAAGCTGATGACCCGGCTGCACCGGGGCACGCGGGGCCCGGGCAGCACCGGCCAGGAGCTCAGCTGACCGTCGGCGCCCCCGGAAGGGCCCGCATTCAGGGTGCCGAATGGCAGTCAAGCGGGCCAGCCGCAGGAGCGGCTGGTCCTCAGCCGGTCACCAGCTGCCGGGGCTGCGGGCGCCATTTCGCCGCGACTGGTTTGCGCATGATGAACCGGTCGAGCGGCGCGTACCCGCGGGAGCCCGCCGCGGCGCCGTAGTAGGTCACCGTGATGGAACTGGTGCCGCCGGGCTCGGCCGGCGCCACGTCGAAGGACGCGAACCCGAACGGCGTGGCCAGATCCCGGTGGGCCAGCCACGGGGCGGGCTCGGCGGCGATGACGGAGCGGCGCTGGCTCCGCGGGCTGCCGGGGCCCACGCCGGTGATGAGCGCGCCCTCGGCCGGTGTGCCGTGGTCGCCGGCCGTGGGGGGAACCGGGTGCCCACCGCCACCGATGATCATGTGCACGGTACCGTCGCGGGTGTCCATCACGGCCGGGTCGCTGCCGCGCGGGGCGGGTGTCAGCAGGCCGCCCGCTAGGACGCCGCGGACAGGGAAGCTCCGCTCGTAGTGGTGCTCATGCCCGGCGACCACCAGGTCGACGCCGTAGGCGTCGAACAACGGCATCAGCTCCTGCCTGATCCCGGGGTCGGCGCCGTTGAGATGGGCCGAGGACATGGCGACCTGATGCATGCAGACCACGATCCAGTCGATCTCCTCCGCCCGCTGGGCCGCCGCCAGCTCCGCCTCCAGCCAGTCCCGCTGGCGGCCGCCGCTGTAGCCCCGGATGTAGGGGTCGTAGCCGCGGGCCAGGTATCCCGGCACGTGGTCACGCCGGTACCCGCTGAACCCGCCGTCCTGGAGGCAGACGTCGTCGTTGTTGATGGCCAGCACCCGGACCGCCCCGACGGTGAACGCGTGCCAGTTGCCCCGGAACTCCGCCGAGCCGTTGCCGGGCAGCTCGAACCGCGTCTGGTAGGACGCATAGCCCTGCGGGCCGTTGCCCACCTCGTTCTCGTGGTTGCCGGCCGTGGGCATCCACGGCCGGTACCGCGCCGAGCGCGAGATGTTGGTGAAGTAGGCGTCCCAGGTCGCCACCGGCGCGTCGCTGATGTTCGCGTAGCACAGGTCGCCGTTCATCAGGTGAAACAGGGGATCGAGCGCGTTGACGGCGTCGACGATGTAGCCGGCGTTCGGCGTATGAGGGCCGAGCCCGCGCCCGGCCGGGGCCGGAATGGAGTGATCGCCGAAGCTGGTGAACCGGAACCCGGTCCCGCGCCCGCGCGGTCCGGTGCGCAGCGTGCCGCCCACCGGACCGGCACCGTCGTGGACGACCTGGTAGCTGAGCGCGGTACCCGGCGGCAGGCCGGCCAGCGAGGCGTGGTAGGTCCAGACCACCTCACCGGTCAGCGCCTCGGTGTAGACCCGCTCCTGCGCCGGCACTTCCTGGCCGAATCCGTTGCCGGGCAGCCCCACCCGCAGCCGGGGACGCGCGGCCGGGGCGGGCGCGGCCCAGGAAACAGCGATCTGGCTGGCGGCGTCCGCGCCGAACTGGAGGTGGACCTGCCGCGGTGGCGGGGCCCCGGCCGCGCCAGGGCGGCGGACAAGTGCGGGAGCGCGGCGTGCATCCGCCATCAGCGGCGCCGCTGCGGCCGGGGCGGCTGACCGGGGAACCTGCCGGCGGGGTTTTCCGCCCGGTCGCCCCTCACACGCCTCTCCCATGGTCATTCGCGGGCAGCCCCTGCCCTCGGTCACCAGTATGCTGCCCGCCCCTGCCCCGGAGGTTCCCGCCAGGTGAACGTGCCTGGTCGCGGCCGTGAAGGTTGACGGCTGCCGCGCCACGCCGTGGGCGGCACGGCCACCCCTGGCACGGACGTCGCCTCCTGGTAGCGTCACGGGCGTGACCGAGCAGAGCACCGGGCCCGCCGGGGCGGGCACAGCGCAGGGCCCGCGGCACGGCAGCGGGGAAGCACCACGCCACGGCGGGGCGCGGGCGGTGGCCGCCGCCCGCGCGCACGGTGTGGCCACGATGTTCACCCTGTCCGGCGGCCACGTGTTCCCGCTCTACGACGGGGCGGTCACGGCCGACCCGCCGATGCGGCTGCTCGACGTCCGGCACGAGCAGACAGCGGTGTTCGCCGCCGAGGCGACGGCCAGGCTGTGCCGCCTTCCCGGCCTGGCGGTGCTCACGGCCGGGCCGGGGGTGACCAACGGGGTGAGCGCTATCACCACCGCGCATTTCAACGGGTCGCCGGTGGTGGTGCTCGGCGGCCGTGCCCCGGACTACCGCTGGGGCTCGGGCAGCCTGCAGGAGATCGACCACCCGCTGCTGCTCGCCCCGGTCACCAAGCGCGCCTGGACCGAGCACCAGGCCAGCCAGGTGGGCGCCGCGGTGGACGAGGCGTTCCGGCTCGCTGCCAGCCCGCACCGGGGACCGGTGTTCCTCGACTTCGCGCTGGAGGCCCTGTTCGGCGAGGCCGGGGACGCTCAGCCGCCACCCGGCGCGGCCGGCCCGGCGGCCCCCGCTCCCCCTGGCGCCGGCGACGTGGACGCGGTCGCGGGCCTGCTGGCAGGCGCCAGCCGGCCGGTGCTGGTGCTCGGCTCGGATGTGTGGCTGGGCGGCGCGGAGGTAGCTGCCCGCGCGGCCGCCGAGGAACTGCGGCTGCCGGTGATCACCAACGGCCAGGGGCGGGGCGTGCTGCCCGGTGGCCACGACCTGCTCGTCACCCGGGCACGGTCGGTGGCGTTCCGGGAGGCGGACCTGGTCGTGGTGGCGGGCACGCCGCTGGATTTCCGGCTGGGCTACGGCGAGTTCGGCGGCCAGGACGGGGCCCCGCCCGCCGGGGTGGCCCACGTGGCCGACGCCCCCGGCCAGGTCGCCACCCACCGCCCGCTCGCCGCGTCCGCCGCGGGCGACCTGGCGGCGTTCTTCACCGCTTTGCCGGACGCGGTCCGGGCGGCCGGCCGGGCCAGTGCCGCCGGGCACGGCCCTGCCCGGCAGGAGTCCTGGCCTGCCTGGGAGGAGTCCTGGCTGCCCCGGCTGCGGGCCGCCCGCGACGAGGCGATGGCCGCCGACGGCGCGCTGCTGGCCTCTGCCGCCGACCCCATCCACCCGATGCGCATCTACGGCGAACTCGCCCGGCTCCTTGACGAGGACGCGGTCGTGATCGGCGACGGCGGCGACTTCGTCTCCTACGCGGGCAAGTACATCGAGCCGGTCCGTCCCGGCGGATGGCTCGACCCCGGCCCGTACGGGTGCCTGGGCACCGGCCTGGGCTATGCCATCGCCGCCCGGATCGCGCGCCCCTCGGCGCAGGTGGTGCTGCTGCTGGGCGACGGCGCGGCCGGGTTCTCGCTGATGGACGCCGACACGCTGGTGCGGCACCGGCTGCCGGTGGTCATGATCTGCGGCAACAACGGCGCCTGGGGCCTGGAGAAGCATCCGATGCAGGCCCTGTACGGGTACGACGTGGCCGCGGACCTCCAGCCACGCTGCCGCTACGACGAGGTGGTCGCCGCCCTGGGCGGCGCAGGTGAGATCGTCACCCGCCCGGACGGCATCGCGCCCGCCCTGCGCCGTGCCTTCGGCTCGGGCGTGCCGTATCTGGTGAACGTGATCACCGACCCGGCGATCGCCTACCCCCGCTCCACCACCGGCATCTGACCTGCCACCGGTATCCCGCCTGCCACCGGCACCCGGGCCGCCACCAGTACCCGCCCGCCGCCACCTGCACCCGCCCGCGGGCGCGGCACCATGGTCCCGGGACCCTGGTCAGGGCCGGTGGGCGGCCGCCGCCCGGGCCAGGAACTCCTCGCGGTTCACCACCACCCGCTCGACCGTGCCCGCACCCACCACGCGGTCCTCGCCGCCCTCATCGGCGTCCGCGCCGGGCCAGTGCCCGGCCTCGCGGGCGATGAAGCTGAATACCAGCCTGCGCCCCTCGACCTCGGTCAGCTCCGACTCCACGACGACCTCGGCGCCTATCGGGCTGGCACGCCTGTGCTCCAGCGA
>Ga0335077_10013101_pt1 | contig 10375 bp, 10 predicted proteins | sample Lox_Sample_31_FD_207151 | JGI IMG/M metagenome (GOLD analysis project Ga0335077, IMG submission 207151) | Soil microbial communities from Loxahatchee National Wildlife Refuge, Florida, United States - Lox_Sample_3.1 | ecosystem: Environmental > Terrestrial > Soil > Wetlands | place: USA...
TGCCCAAGGCCGAGCTGCAGGCGGCGGTGGAAGCGTACGTGCGGCTCGGGCGCACGCTGCTGGCGAGGGACGGCGGCAACGAACGAGCCAAGGGCGGAGGCAAGCGATGAAGCTGGCGCTGTTCGGCCGCGGGGGGATGGGAAGCCTGGTCGAGGCGCGGGCCACCGGCGCCGGGCACCGGATCGCGGTGGCCTTCACCGACCAAGACGCCGCGCGCACGCCGGAGGACCTGGCGCGCGCCCTCGCGGGTGCCGACGTGGCCGTGGACTTCTCGACCGGCGCGGCCGTCCCCCGCCACGTGGAGGCGTGCGTCCGTGCCGGGGTGCCGCTCGTCGAGGGGACGACGGGGTGGCAGGCGCATCTCGCCGAGGTGCGGGCCGTCGTCGAGCGCGGGCGCGGCGCGCTGATCTACGGGGCGAACTTCTCCGTGGGCGTGAACCTCTTCTACCGCGTCGTGGCGGCGGCGGCCGCGCAGTACGCGCGCGACCCGGGGTACGCGCCCTTCCTCGAGGAGGCGCATCACGCGCGCAAGAAGGACGCGCCGTCGGGCACGGCGCTGAAGCTGCGCGACCTGGTGGCCGGCGCGTACGGCGGGCGGGAGCTCCCGGTCGCCAGCACGCGGGCGGGGTACATCCCCGGGACGCACCTCGTCGGCTTCGACGGCCCCGCGGACCAGGTCGTCCTGACGCACACCGCCCGGTCGCGCGAGGGCTTCGCGGCGGGCGCGCTGCTGGCGGCGGCGTGGATCGCGGCGGGCGGGCGGCGGGGCGTGTACGAGTTCTCCGAGGTGCTGGACGACATTCTCGCCTTGGCGGGAGGTGCGGCACGATGACGACGACCGTGGAGTGGATGAAGGGCTGCGCCACCGCGCTGGTGACGCCGTTCAAGGCCGGCGGGGCGGTGGACCTGCACCGGATGCGCGCGCTCGTCGAGCGGCAGATCGCCGGCGGCGTGAAGCTGCTCGTGCCGTGCGGCACGACGGGCGAGCGCGCGACGATGAGCGACGACGAGGGGCGCGGCGTGGTCGCGGCCACCGTCGAGGTCGCGCGGGGCCGGGCGCGCGTGGTGGCCGGCGCCGGCAGCAACAACACGGCGCACGCGATCGAGCAGGCGCGGGAAGCCAAGGCGCTCGGCGCGGACGGCGTGCTGATCGTCGCGCCCTACTACAACAAGCCCACGCAGGAGGGGCTGCTCGCCCACTTCGCGGCGGTGGCCGAGGCGGTCGCCCCGCTGCCCGTGATGATGTACAACGTGCCCGGCCGCACGTCCTCGAACATCGCCGCGGAGACGACCCTCAAGCTCGCGCGCGACGTGCCGAACATCGTGGCCATCAAGGAAGCGTCCGGCAACTTCTCGCAGATCATGGCCATCCTGCACGAGCGGCCAGCCGGCTTCCGCGTGCTCTCGGGCGACGACGCGGTGACCCTGCCGCTGATGGCGCTCGGCGCCGACGGCATCGTGTCGGTGGCCTCGAACGAGGTGCCGGACCTGATGGCCAAGCTGGCCGACCTCGCGCTCGCCGGCCGCTGGGACCAGGCGCGCGAGCTGCACTACCGGCTGCTGCCCCTGATGGAGGTGAACTTCGTCGAGTCGAGTCCCGGCCCGGTCAAGGCGGCGATGGCGATGATGGGGCTGCTGGAGGAGCAGTTCCGTCTGCCGCTGGTGCCGGTCAAGGAGGCGAGCCGCGCGAAGGTGCGCGACGTGCTGAACACCATGGCCCTGCTGGGCCCGAGGGCGCATGCCGCTGCGTGAGCGGATCGAAGCGCTGCTCGCCCGGGAGCCCCGGTCGTTCGAGCCGGCGGACCGGGCCCTGTTCGACGAGTTCCGCGCGGCGCTGGGCCGGGGCGAGGTGCGCGCGGCCGAGCCCGCGGGCGGCGCGTGGCGCGTCAACGCCTGGGTCAAGCGCGCCATCCTGCTCGGCTTCCGGCTGGGCGCGCTCGTCGAGATGTCGGAGGGCCGGACGCTGCGCTTCTTCGACAAGGACACCTGGCCCGTGAAGCCGCTCGGGCCGGGGGACGGCGTGCGCGTGGTGCCGGGCGGCTCCTCCATCCGCGACGGCGCGTACGTGGCGCCGGGCGTCGTCTGCATGCCGCCGATGTTCGTGAACGTCGGCGCGTACGTGGACGAGGGCACGATGATCGACAGCCACGCGCTCGTGGGCTCCTGCGCCCAGATCGGCAAGCGGGTGCACCTCTCGGCGGCGGCGCAGATCGGCGGCGTGCTCGAGCCCGCGGGCGCGTTGCCCGTGATCGTGGAGGACGACGTGCTCGTGGGCGGCGGCTGCGGCGTGTACGAGGGCGCGCTCGTCCGCCGCGGCGCGGTGCTCGCCGCGGGCACCATCCTGACGGGCTCGACGCCCGTCATCGACCTGGTGAAGGGCCGGACGTACCGGCGCACGGCGGACGCGCCGCTCGAGATCCCGGCGGGCGCGGTGGTCGTACCGGGCGCGCGGCCCGCCGCCGGCGAGCGCGCGGCGGCGCTGGGCGTCCTGCTCTACGCGCCGGTGATCGTGAAGTACCGCGACGCGAAGACCACGGCGGCGACCGCGCTCGAGGAGGCGTTGCGGTGAAGATCAGGGTCGGCGTGCTGGGCGCGACGGGGGCGGTGGGTCAGCGGTTCGTGCAGCTCCTCGATGCTCATCCGTGGTTCGAGCTCGCGGCGCTCGCGGCGAGCGAACGCTCGGCGGGCCGCCGCTACGCCGAGGCCTGCACGTGGAAACTCGACACGCCGATGCCGGAACAAGCCGGCGGGCTGGTGGTGCAGCCGGCGGAGCCCACGCTGAAGTGCGACGTGGTCTTCTCGGCGCTCGACGCGGGCGTCGCGGGACCCATCGAGGAGGCGTTCGCCGCGGCGGGCTACGCGGTCCTGAGCAACGCCCGGAACCATCGCATGGCCGCCGACGTGCCGCTGCTCGTGCCGGAGGTGAACGCGGAGCACGCGGCGCTGATCGCGGTGCAGCGGAACAAGCGCGGCTGGAGGGGCTTCATCGCGACCAATCCCAACTGCTCGACGGCGACCCTGGTGCTGGCGCTCGCGCCGCTCGAGCGGCGCTTCGGTCTGAAGGCCGTGGCGGTCACGACGCTGCAGGCCGTCTCCGGCGCGGGCTACCCCGGGATCCCGTCGCTCGACATTCTCGGCAACGTCGTGCCGTTCATCGCCGGCGAGGAAGAGAAGATCGAGCGCGAGACCAGGAAGATCCTCGGCCGGCTCGCCCCGGGCGGCGGCGCCGTCGAGCCGCTTGCGGCCGTGGTCAGCGCGACCACGACGCGCGTGCCGGTGGTGGATGGGCACACCGAGTCGGTCTTCGTCACCCTCGGCACGGATCCCGGCCTCGACGCGGTGCGCGAGGCGCTGCGCGGTTTCCGCGGCCTGCCCCAGGAGCGCGGGTTGCCGAGCGCGCCCGCGCACCCGGTGCTCGTGCTCGACGCCGACGACCGGCCTCAGCCGCGGCTCGACATCGGGCGGGAGCGCGGCATGGCGTCGATCGTCGGCCGCCTGCGGGCCTGCCCCCTGATGGGCTACAAGTTCATCGTCCTCGGCCACAACACCATCCGCGGCGCCGCCGGCGCGGCGATCCTGAACGCGGAGCTCCTGCACGCCCAGGGACTCCTCGGGCGGTAGCGGGGAGGTGGCCGGCCGCGTGAACCGGCCGCTCGTGCTGGGCGGGGTGGTGGCCTACTCGGTCCTGGTCGCGGCGCTCCGCTACTTCGGCGTCATCGGCACCACGGGCACCGTCGTGCTGTTCGCCGTCATGATCGTGGATCTGGCGGCCACGCACTGGATGCTGCGCCGGATGGCGCGGCGGCGCTGAAGGGCGCCGCGCCCGGTCCTTGCCGCTGCCAGTGCCGCGCCGTAGCTTGCGCCCTTTCATGGAGTCCTCGCCCGCGTGACGGTCGCACCGAACCCCGAGTTGGTCACCCTCGACGCCATTCGCGAGGCCGCGCGTCATCTGCGCGGCGTGGCGGTGCGCACGCCGCTCCTGCCGGTGGACGAGCTGTCGGACCGGCTCGGCGTCCCGGTGTTCGTCAAGCCGGAGAGCCTGCAGCGGGTGGGGGCGTTCAAGCTGCGCGGCGCCTTCACGCTGGTGCGCCAGCTGGCGGAAGGCGGCGCGCGCGGCGTAATCACGTACTCGTCGGGGAATCACGGCCAGGCGGTGGCGTACGTCGCGCGGCGCTTCGGCCTGCGGGCCGTGATCGTGATGCCGGAAACGGTCGCGGCGCCGAAGCGGCGCGGCGTGGAGCGGCTCGGCGGCGAGGTCGTGCTCGCCGGCCGCACCTCGCAGGACCGCTACGAGCGCGCGGCCGACATCGCGCGGCGGGAGCAGCTGGCGATGGTCCCGCCGTTCGATCATCCGGCGATCATCGCGGGGCAGGGAACGGCGGGCCTCGAGATCGTCGAAGACTGCCCCGACGTGCGGACCGTGGCGGTGCCGGTGGGTGGCGGAGGGCTCGCGGCCGGCGTGGCGACCGCGGTGAAGGGCCTCCGGCCCGCGGCCGACGTCTTCACGGTCGAGCCCGAGGGCGCGCCCACCTACGAGCGGGCGCGGGCGGCGGGCACGCCGGTGACGCTCGAGCACACCGGCAGCGTGGCGGACGGGCTGCTGCCGCTGCGCATCGGGACGCTGACCTTCGCGCACCTGGCGCGGCACGCCGCCGGCGCGTATCTGGTGTCGGATGCGGCCATCGTGGAGGCGGTGCGCTTCGCGCTGGACCGCCTCAAGCTGGTGGTCGAGCCCTCGGGGGCGGCGACCCTGGCGTGGCTGCTGAGCCAGCGCCGGGGATCGGCGGCGGGACCGGTGGTGGCGGTGCTGTCGGGCGGGAACATCGAGTGGGAGGGACTGCAATCGCTACTGGCGGCGAAAGCGTGACGGCGGCCGGCCCGCTGGCGGGCGCCAAGGTGCTCGTGGCCGACGACGACGCGGCGCTGGTCGGCACCCTGACCTGGATCCTCAAGGAGCAGGGGTGCCTCGTCGTGGCCGTGCCCGACGGCCAGAATCTCCTCGAGCGGCTGCAGGACGAGCGGCCGGACCTCGTGCTGCTGGACATCATGATGCCCAAGGTGGACGGGCTGCAGCTCCTCGAGCGGATCCGCAACGAGCCCCGCTGGCGCGACCTCCCCGTCCTGATGATCTCCTCGATGGATCCCGAGGACGGCACGGCCAAGGCCCTGGGGCTCGGGGCGTCGGACTTCGTGGCGAAGCCCTTCCGCGTGAAGGAGTTGCTCGCGCGCGTCGAGTCGCAGCTCCGGCGCGGCCGCGAGCTGCGCACGGCGCGCGAGGAATCGCGCTCGCGCGGGGCGATCGCCGACATCCTCCACGAGCTGACGGACTCGCTCAAGCCGGACGAGATCTATCACATCCTCGCGCGCCGGGTCGCGCGGGCGCTCAACATCTCGCGCTGCTCGCTCGTGCTGGCCAAGCCGGGCGACGTGTACGGCACGGTCGTGGCCGCGTACGAGAACCCGATGCTGCGCAACCTGCGCATCGAGCTGGCCCGCTACCCCGAGATGCTGAAGGCGCTCGAGACCGACCAGCCGGTGATCGTCGCCGACGTGGCCAGCGACCCGCTGTTCGTGGACGTGCGCGCCATCTGGGCCAAGAGCGGCATCCCGGTCCCCACCCAGTCGGTCGTCGCGCTGCCGTTCCGGATGCGGGAGGAGCAGAGTGGCGTGCTCTACCTGCGGACCGTGCAGGGCGAGGTCCCCCTGAGCCGCGACGACGCCCAGTTCGCCGATTCGGTGATCAAGGCGGCGGTGGCGGCGATCGAGAAGGCCCACGACTTCGAGTCCGTCGTCTCCGACAAGGAGCGGCTCGAGACGCTCGCCGCGACCGACTCCCTGACGGGATGCCTCAACCGGCGCGCGTTGCTCGAGGCCGTGGAGCGCGAGGTGGACCGGGCGCGGCGCTACAACCTCGTGCTGGCGCTGCTGATGGTGGACCTGGACCACTTCAAGCGCATCAACGACACGATGGGCCACATCGTGGGCGACGGGGTGCTGCGGCAGCTCGGCGAGCTGCTGCGGCGCGACGCGCGCTCGGTGGACGCGGTGGCCCGGTACGGCGGCGAGGAGTTCGTCGTGCTGCTGCCGGAGACGGCGGCGCACGGCGCGATGATCTACGCCGACCGGATGCGGCAGCGGATCGCCGCCTTCTCCTTCGGCGAGACCGCGCATCCGGTCAAGATCACGGTCTCGGTGGGCGTGGCCTGCTTCCCCGACCCAAAGGTAGATACGCCCGAGTCCTTCATCGCCCTGGCCGACGCGGCGCTGTACCGCGCCAAGGCGGACGGCCGCAACGTGGTGCGACAGTGAGCCAACGACGTTGTCCCAAGTGCCACAAGGTGTACGCGGGCGACGCCCGCTTCTGCCCGCAGGACGGCAGTCCCCTCGTGGACGTCACGGCGCCGCCCGCGCCGTCGTCGTCGGGATCGACGCAGATCCGCCAGGCGGTGAAGCCCAAGCCGGTCGACGCCGATCCCGCGAAGACGCTGCGGAACCAGGTGCTGGACCAGCGCTATCAGGTGGTGCGCAAGCTCGGCGAGGGCGGGATGTCGTTCGTCTACGAGGCGAAGGACATCTCCAACGGCGAGTCGGTGGCGGTGAAGATCATGACGCCCAAGCTCGCCCAGGACAAGACCGCCGCCGAGCGCCTGCGGCGCGAGGCGGGCCTCGCGATGCGCCTCGACCACCCGAACATCTGCCGCATCATGCGACTGGGCGAGACCGAGGACGGGCTGATCTACCTCGTGATGCCGCTGCTCAAGGGCGAGCTGCTCTCCGACAAGGAAGTCCGGGAGGGGCCGATCCCGCTCGCGATCGGCGTGCCGATCATGCGGCAGGTGTGCGACGCGCTGGACGTCGCGCACCAGCAGCAGATCATCCACCGCGACTTGAAGCCGGAGAACATTTTCGTCTGCCCCGACCCCGACGGCAGCCTGCGCGCCGTGGTCACCGACTTCGGGCTGGCGAAGGAGAAGCGCGCCGAGCCCGGGATCGCCAAGCTGACGGCCACGGGCATCATCCTCGGCACGCCGGAGTTCATGAGCCCGGAGCAGATCCGCGGCAAGCCGCTCGACGGGCGCTCCGACATCTACGCGCTCGGCCTGGTGGCCTTCGAGATGTTCACGGGCAAGCTGCCCTTCGAAGGGAAGTCGGCGCAGGACATGATGATCGCGCGGCTGCGCGGGCAGCCGCTGCCGCTCCGGAAGGCGCGCACCGACCTCGAGTTCACGGCGCAGTTCGAGAAGGCGCTGATGAAGGCGATCGAAGCCGACCCGGCGGCCCGCTACCAGACGGCCGGCGAGTTCGGGCGCGCGCTCGAGGAGGCGGCCGGCTCGGGCGGCGGCGGCATGATGGGCAAACTCAAGAGCCTGTTCTAGGCGGCACCGCCGCGCCCCGGCTCCCGGCCCCCGTTCCATGAAGCGCTTTCCGGCGTTCGATCCGCCCGAGTACGTATCCTGGTCCGCCGATCCGGAGCTGGTCGCCGCGTTCGGCGAGACGCCGCGGCGCGACGGCGCGCGGCGCCAGATCGTCGAGTCGCTCGACGAGGCCGCGCTGCTCGCGCTCTACGCCGGGCTCGTGCGCACCCGCCTCCAGGACATCGTCCTGAAGCGCTGGGTGCGGACGGGCGTGATCTCCAAGGCCTGGCTCGGCACGGGCGAAGAGGCGATGACCGTCGGGCCGGTGCACGCGCTCGACCGCGCGCGCGACATCGTCGTCCCGATGATCCGGAACGCCGGCGCCTGCGCCGAGATGGGCATGCCGATCGCCGACAACTTCCGCTCCTACCTCGGCACCGGCGGCGCGCCGAGCGGCGGGAAGGACCTGCACGCCGGCGCCCTGGCGCACCACGTCCTGCAGCCGATCTCGCACGTGGGCGACGTGGTGCCGGTGACCGCGGGAATGGCCCTCGTGAGCCGGATGCGCGGCGAGGGCTTCGTGACGCTCACGTGGATCGGCGACGGCTCCACCAAGACGGGCACCGCGCACGAGGGGCTCAACTTCGCCGCGGTGCAGAAGGTCCCCGCCGTCTTCGTCATCCACAACAACCAGGTCGCCCTCGGCACGCGCCTCGGCCAGCACCACCTGAGCGAGGACTTCGGCGAGCTGCCCGAAGCCTACGGGATGGCCGGCGCGTCCTTCGACGGCAACAACGTGCTCGACGCCTACGCGGCGGCGCGCCTGGCGGCCGAGCGGTGCCGCGCGGGCGAGGGCCCGGTGATGCTGGTGGGCGACACCTTCCGGATGGGCGGTCACGCCACGCACGACGAGCGCGAGGCCCGCGAGCTCTTCCCGGCGGAGACCTTCGCGGCGTGGGGCAAGCGGGACCCGATCGGCCTGTTCGAGGAACACCTGAAGCGTCTCGGGGTCGGAGCCGGCGTGCTCGAGTCCGTCGAGGCCCGCGTGGACGCCGAGGTCGGCCGCGCCGAGCAGGACGCGCTCGCCAGCCGCAGCACCAGCGTGCCCGATCCGGCGACCGCCATGGACGGCGTGTATGCGAGGTGAGGCGGCGGCGCAGCCCGCCTTCGGGTTGCCGCTCTGAGCCTTACGCGGCTGGCCGCCGTACTGGCGGCGGTGCCGGCCATCGTGGTCGGCGGGGCGCGGGCGCAGAGCGCCTCTCCGCGTCCGCCGCTCCGCATCGTCTCCTACGTCTTCCGCGTCGCGCTGCCCGATTCCGGCGGCGCCTTCGCCGCGCAGGCCGTCGTCGGCCTTCGTCGCGCGAAGGCGGGCCCGGACTCCCTGGTCCTGGATCTCGTCGGTCTCACGGTGGATTCCGTGACGGCCCCCGGCGCGACGCGAGCGGCGCGGCACGGGCGCAGGCCGTTCGCGTACGACGGACGGGAAATTCGGGTGGCGCTGGGGCCACGGCGCGGCGCCGGCGTGGAGACGGTCACCGTGTTCTATCACGGCGCGCCGACGGACGGTCTGTTCCTGCGTCCCGACGCCCGCGGGCGTCCGTCCGCATTCGCCGACGATTGGCCCGATCGCGCGCGGGACTGGATTCCCAGCGTGGACGATCCGGCGGACAAGGCCCCGGTGCGGTGGGAGGTGAGCGTGCCGGCGGGGTGGGAGGTCGTGGCGAACGGACGCTTCATGCGCCGCGAGCCTGCCGCCAGCGGCCGCGCGACCTGGATCTACGACGAGCGGCGCCCGATTCCGACCTACACCATGGTGCTGGGGGCGGGCCGGATGACGATCAGCCGCCATCGCCCCGCCGTCCTGGGGAACGACTCCGTCCCGATCGAGGTCTGGGCGGAGCCCGAGGACTCGGCGTTCGCGGACTCGGTGCCGTTCCGGCGCGCGACCGAGATCGTCGAGACGATGGAGCGACTCGTGGGCCCCTTCCCGTTCGAGAAGCTCGCCCAGGTGGAGTCGTCCACGCGCTACGGCGGCATGGAGAACTCGACCGCGATCTTCTATCCCGAGCAGCCGTACGTCGCGCGCCGGCTCACGGAGGGCGTGGTCCGCCACGAGACCGCGCACCAGTGGTTCGGCGACGCCGTGACCGAGCGGGACTTCCACGACCTCTGGCTGTCGGAAGGGTTTGCCGACTACTTCGCGGTGGTCGTCGGGGCGGCGCTGGACGGCGACTCGGTCATGCAACGGGGAATGGCCGGGCTGATGCGCGGGTACCTGCGCTCGCCGGTGGTGGGCCGGCCCCTGGTGGATTCCGCGGAGACCGTGCTGACGCGCCTGCTCAACGCCAACAGCTACAACAAGGGCGCGTGCGTGCTGCACATGCTGCGCCGCACGGTGGGCGACTCCGCGTTCTGGCGCGGCATCCGGGCGTACTACCGGGAGTACCGCGACTCGTCGGTGACCAGCGCCGACTTCGAGCGCGTGATGGAGCGGGCGGCGGGCAGGCAGCTCGGCTGGTTCTTCGCCGAGTGGCTGCACCAGCCCGGCTATCCGCAGCTCGACGTCGCGTGGCGATGGGACTCGGCCGGCCACCGGCTGTCGATCGACCTCGCGCAGGTTCAGCCAGCGGCCTGGGGCCGGTTCACCCTGCCCGCGCTGACGCTCGAATTCTCGAGCGGGTCCGGACAGGCGATCCGGCGCACCGTGGCGCTCTCGTCCGCGCGCCAGAGCGTCCAGTGGGACGTGCCGCAGCGGCCCACGGACGTCCGCGTGGACCCGGACGGCGACTGGCTCCTGACCGCGCAGGTGCACCCGCAGCCGTGAGGCCGCGCTAGTGGAACCCATTCACATCCAGAGCTTCGTGGCGGCTTCACCGGAGAAGGTGTGGCGCCAGCTTCTGGAACGTCCGGAGGTCGTGCTCGACGCCCTGCCGGTGACCGCGTGGCCGGAGCCGCGAGAGGAACGGGCCCCCGCGCGGCTGTCCGTACGCTGGCCGATCGGGGGCGATGCGCCGGCGACC
>Ga0335077_10013102_pt1 | contig 10375 bp, 6 predicted proteins | sample Lox_Sample_31_FD_207151 | JGI IMG/M metagenome (GOLD analysis project Ga0335077, IMG submission 207151) | Soil microbial communities from Loxahatchee National Wildlife Refuge, Florida, United States - Lox_Sample_3.1 | ecosystem: Environmental > Terrestrial > Soil > Wetlands | place: USA: Florida...
CATCACCACGTCCGTCAGAAGCAGGTGAATCCGCCCCTGAAATCTCTCCGCGACGTGCAGCGCTTCGGAAGCCTCAGCGGCCACGAGCACGTGGTATCCCGCTGTCACCAGAAAATCGCGTGTCACATTCGCGAGCAGCTTGGAATCTTCCACCAGAAGTATCGTTTCGCTTCCATTCGAAACTTCCTCGCTCTGCTTGCGGAGCGTGTCCCCGTCCGCGGCCCCGGTGATGCGTGGAAAATAGATTTTGAATGTTGTGCCGCGTCCCGGTTCGCTATAGACCCAGATGTGGCCTCCGCCTTGCCGCACGATGCCATAGACCGTCGCCAGCCCCAGTCCCGAACCGCCGCCTTTTTCCTTCGTGGTGAAGAACGGCTCGAAGATCCGGCTCACCGTTTCCTTGTCCATTCCTTCGCCGGAGTCCGTCACGGAAAGTTGTACGTAGGGGCCTGGAACCACGCCGAGATGGTTGCGCGCGTACGCCTCGCCCAAATAAGTGTCGCCGGTCTCCAGCGTGAGCCGCCCGCCCTTTCCCATAGCGTCCCGCGCATTGGCCACCAGATTCAAGATGACCTGCGAAAGTTGGCTCCGGTCGATCTTGATCTCTCCCAGGTCCCGCGCCAATACCAGATCCATCTGCACATTCTCTTCCACGATGCGGCGCAGCAGTGGTTCCAGGTCGTTCAGGACGCGGTTCAGATCCAGAAGTTGCGGTTCGGACACCTGCTGCCGGGCGAAGGCCAGCAACTGGCGCGTCACTGACGCAGCCTCTTCGCCCGCCATTTTGATCTGTTGCACGCGCTCAATGTGCGGCGCATCCGCCGGACCCATGGTCAACATCAATTCCGCGTTGCCGAGGATGACGCCGAGCAGGTTATTGAAGTCGTGTGCGATGCCGCCGGCCAGCCGCCCAATCGCCTCCATCTTCTGGGTGAGCAGCAATTGTTCTTCGAGTTTTCGCGCGCGTTCTTGCTCGCTGTCGCGCTGTTGCATGGCCAGTTCGCGCTGCGCGACTTCGGCCTTGAGCGCTTCGTTCGCCGCGACCAGTTCCGCCGTACGCTCCCGGACCTTGGACTCCAACTCCTCCTTGGCTTCCCGCAACTCGTCCTGAGTCCTTTTCTGCAGCGTGATGTCGCGGATGGCGCTGAAGACCAGGATTCCGTCTTTCGAGCGGAAAGGGCTCAGGCTGATTTCGACGGGGAACTCCGTTCCGTCCTTGCGCAGGCCGAATAGCTCACGTCCTGCGCCCATGGGCCGCAATCTGGGCAATTCCCCGTACTCCGTGCGATAACGGACGTGATGGCCGCGGTACCGCTCTGGGATCAGGATTTCGACGGGCTGGCCGAGGAGTTCCTCCCGCCCGTAGCCGAAGAGCCTCTCCGTCTGGGCATTTACCAGGGTGATTCGGCCATGTTCGTTGGCAATGACCATGGCGTCCGGCGCGGATTCCAGCAGCGCGCGGAACTTCTCGTGTGTCAACGGCTGCCGGCTGGAGCGGCTTTGGCTGGCGGAGCGACGCCTGTTCACCATGTCGTTCGTGGTCCCCGTCTACGAAATCAACGCGCGGATGAGATCAGATTCTGGGAAAGCACGATTCCCAGAACATGGTTCGGAGCAAGTCCCAGGTACAGCGTGATCAGCGCCGCCACCGCGACGACCATCGCCGCCGTCGGGCTGAGCCCTTGCGGCGTGTCGGTGGGCAATGTTCCTTTGTATTCCCGCATGTACATCACCACGATCAGACGCAGATAGTAATATGCCCCGATCACGCTGTTCACCGCCATCAGAATCGCCAGCCACAAAAGGTCGGAGTGTATAGCGGCCTTGAAGATGTAGAACTTGCCGAAGAAGCCGGCCGTAATTGGCAGTCCCAGAAGCGACAGGAGGAACAGGCTCAATCCGGCGGCTGCAAACGGCTGCCGCGTGCCAAGCCCGGCCAGGTCATCGAAGGTCAGGTGTCGTTCCCCGCGCCCGCCGAGTTCGGAGACAACGGTGAAGGCCCCGACGGAGACCAACGCGTAGCTGGCAAGATAAAAGAGGACCGCGGCGTAGGCCGGAGCCACGGCTTCCGGATCCTGCCGCACCGAAGTCACCGCCGCGAAGGCGACCAGCGTGTACCCGGCGTGCGCGATGGAACTGTACGCCAGCATGCGCTTCACGTTGGACTGCACCAGCGCTCCGAGATTCCCCACGAACATGGTCAGCGCCGCCAGAATCCAGAAAGCCCAGAACCAGAATTGCGTTGCCGCGTGAATCGTGCTGAAAATCCGCAGAAGCAGCGCGAAGGTGGCTGCCTTCGGCCCGGCGGAGAACAACGCCGTCACGGGGGTCGGCGCGCCTTCGTAAACGTCCGGCGTCCATACCTGGAAGGGCGCGGCCGCCACCTTGAAGCCCAAACCCACCAGAATCAGCGTCAGCCCCAGCCGCAGCAGATTGTTCGATGGGTCGGCGTCAGCCAGTTTCGCTAGGTTCGTGGAACCCGTCACCCCGTAAAGCAGCGCGATCCCATACAGGAAAAATGCGGTCGCAAAGGAACCGAGGAGAAAATACTTTACCGCCGATTCGCTGGCCTTGATCGAATCGCGCCGGTAGCCGGCCAGCACGTAGCTTGAAATCGAGGACATCTCGAGGCCGATGAACGCCGTCAGAAGTTCCTGCGCGGAGGCCAGCACGCCCATCCCGGTGGTGGCAAAGAGAATCAAGGCGCAAAACTCGGCGCTTTCCAGATTCTCGCGCTCGAGATAGGAGTCGCTCGCCAGAATCACGAGAAACGAAATGAGCCCGACGAGCCAGTGGAAGAACAGGCTGAAGGTGTCGAACTGAATCTGGCCAAAGAAGGCCGTGCCAAAGTAGCCGTAGAAAGTGGCCAGCGTTCCCAGGGCCGCGCCCACCAACGCCAGGAACGTGAGCGCCTGCCGGTTCTTCAGAAACGGCTGAATCAGCATCAGGATTACGCCCGTGCCGCACCAGATCAGCTCCGGCAGCACCAGGCGCAGACTTTGCAGCATTTGCTGGTTGAGCGAGATCATTTAGCGCGACGCCAGCCTTTCCGTGGAGTTGCCGGCGGCGCCCTTGCTCGCAATCGGCGGAGCGCCCGGCACCGCCACCTCTTGCATCACGTTGCGGTTCATCTGCTCGAGCACGGCCTTGCAGGGCTCCGCAAAGCGCCGCGTGAAGAATGGCGAGCCGATTCCCATCCACAGGGTCACCACCGCCATGGTCGCGAGAATCCACTTTTCCCGCGCGGAGGCGTCCGCAAGCGCGCGGTTCTTTTCATGGGTCACTTCGCCGAAAAACACCCGCTGGTACGACCACAGCAGGTAACAGGCCGAGAGAATCACGCCCGTGGCCGCCCAGGCTGCCCAGTTCCAGTGCGCCTGATAGGTCCCGAGAAGGATCAGGTATTCGCCCACGAACCCGTTCAGCATCGGCAAGCCGAGCGACGAGAGCACGACGAAGAGGAAGAACGCCGCGAGCTTCGGCATCGGTGTGGACAAGCCGCCGTAATCGCTGATCTCAAAGGTGTGGCGCCGGTCGTACAGCATGCCGACGAGCAGGAAGAGCGCCCCCGTCGAAATCCCGTGCGCCAGCATCTGGAACACCGCGCCCTGCATGGAGATGTTGTGGAAAGCGAAGATGCCCAGAACGACGAAGCCCAGGTGGCTCACGGAGGAATACGCCACCAGCTTTTTCAGATTGGGCTGCACCAGCGCCACCAGCGCTCCGTAGATGATGCCGATGATCGCCAGCACCGCCACATACGGCGCCGCACGACGCGAGGCATCGGGGAACAGCGGCAGGCAGAAGCGGATCATGCCGTACGTTCCCATCTTCAGCAGCACGCCCGCCAGGATCACGGAGCCCGCCGTGGGCGCCTCCACGTGCGCGTCCGGCAGCCAAGTGTGCAGCGGGAAGAGCGGCACCTTGATGGCAAACGCCACGAAGAACGCGAGGAAGAGAATCATCTCCGTGCGCTCGGACAACACAAGTTGGCCGTCGTGAATCAGGCGCTGGATGATTGGCAAGTCAAAGGTTCCGGTGGCGTTATACAGCCAGATGATGCCGACCAGCATCAGGATGGAACCGGCCATGGTGTACAGCACGAATTTGACGGCGGCGTAAATCCGGCGCTCGTGGCCCCAGATGCCGATGAGGAACACCATCGGGATGAGCATGATCTCCCAGAAAAGGAAGAAAAGGAACAGGTCGAGCGCGAGAAAGACACCGACCACGCCGACTTCCAGCAGAAGCAGCATCACGTGGAATTCCTTAAGACGGTGATGCACACCTTGCCAAGACGCCAGCACGCAAATCGGCGTCAGGAACGTCGTCAGGATCACCAGAAACAGGCTGATGCCGTCCACGCCCAGGTGATAGTTGATCGGCGGCCAGGTAATCCAGTGCGCGAATTCTTCCAGCGAATAACCCGCCTGGCCGATCGGCACGGCTCGCAGCAGGAACAGCGAGAACAGGAATTCGACCGTGGAAACGACGAAGGCCAAACGCCGGATCCAGAGTTCATCCTCGCCGCGCAGGAACAGCAGCGCCAGCGCGCCGAACGCGGGGAAAAAGACCAGCACGGTCAAGAGATGTCCGTTGAGGGCCATCATCAGCGCACCCCCCCGACCAGCACGGGATGCAGGATCGGCCAGAAAATGATGGCGAAGATCACGATCGCCCCGACCAGGATCCACACCGCGTAGCTGCGTGTGTTGCCGGACTGCGTGTGCCGGACCGTGTCGCCCACGGCGGTGGCGCCGCTGGCGATGCCATTCACCGTACCGTCGATAACTCCGGCGTCCACGACCTTCCAGAACAGGTTGCGCGAGAGCCACACGAGCGGGCCAATCACCGTGGCCTGGTAGAACTCATCGACATAGTATTTGTTGTACAGAACCTTGTAGGCGCCCGCCATTTCCCCGCGCTTTGCGCCTTTCCTGTACATGCGCCAGGCGACGATCAGACCTACCACCGCGGCCGCGACGGCCACGCCGGAAAGGATCAATTCGAGCGAGTGCGCTTCAGCGCCTTCCACCTTTGCTCCGCCAAACACCGGCGCGAGGAATTCCGCGAAGTAGTTCCGCCCACCCCAGAGCGCCGGTGCGGCCAACCATCCGCCCACGAGCGAGAGCAGCGCGAGGATCATCAGCGGCACCGTCATGTTCTTCGGCGATTCGTGGACATGCACATGGTGCTCGTCATAACGCGGTTGCGTGAAAAACGTCAGCCAGATCAGCCGAAACATGTAGAAAGACGTCAGAATCGCCGCGAATAGCCCGACGCCATAGAGAACCTTCCCGCTGTATTCGTAGTTGAATGCGGCGAAGAGAATCGCGTCCTTCGAGAAGAAGCCCGCGAAGGGAATGAACCCGGCGATGGCGATGGTTCCGGCGAGCATGCACCAGAAGGTGACCTTGATCTTCGAAGCGAGGCCGCCCATGCCCCACATGTCCTGCTCGCCCCCTATGGCGTGAATCACGCTGCCGGCGGAGAGGAAAAGCAACGCCTTGAAGAAAGCGTGGGTCATCAGGTGGAAAATGCCCGCCCCAAAGGCGCCCACGCCGCAGGCGAGGAACATGTAGCCCAACTGGCTGACGGTCGAGTACGCCAGAACGCGCTTGATGTCCGATTGCAGCAGGCCAATGGTCGCGGCGAAGAAGGCCGTTGCACATCCAATGATGGCCACCACGTACATGGCCGTGAGCGTGTGCGTGAAGAGGAGGTTTGAGCGCGCTACGACGTACACGCCGGCGGTCACCATCGTGGCGGCGTGAATCAACGCGCTGACCGGTGTCGGGCCTTCCATCGCGTCCGGCAGCCAGACGTACAGCGGAATTTGCGCCGACTTGCCCGTCGCGCCCATGAACAACAGCAGGCAAATCGCGGTCATGATCCCCAGCGTTCCCATCGGCTCGACCGCCATGTTCCGCTTCGCGATCTCATCGAAGACCGTCCGGAAATCGAGCGACTGGAACGTGCGGAAGATCAGGAACATGCCCAGCATGAAACCAAAGTCGCCGATGCGGTTGACGATGAACGCTTTCTTGCCCGCATCAGATGCCGATTGCCTGAGAAAGTAGAAGCCGATCAGCAGGTAGCTGCAGAGGCCGACGCCCTCCCATCCCACAAAGAGCAGGGCGAAATTCGCGGCCAGCACCAGAATCAGCATGAAGAACATGAACAGATTCAGGTAAGAGAAGAAGCGGTAGTAGCCGCCTTCATGCGCCATGTAGCCGGTCGAATAAATGTGAATCAGGAAGCCCACGCCGGTGACCACCAGCGCCATGACCGCGGTGAGTTGGTCGAACTGCAAATCAAAGCCCGCGCGGAAATTCCCGGCCACGATCCAATCGAAAAACGGCTTCACGAAAGCCTGGTGATGCGCCTCGTAATAGCCGTGAAACTCGCGCACGGCCTCCAGCGCGCAAGCGAAGGACAGCCCCGTCGAGCCGAGCGCCACCCAGCTGACGATCTTGTTCGGCCACTTCGAGCCCAGCAGGCCGTTGATCGCCGAGCCCAGCAGCGGCAGCAACGGAATGATCCAGAGATATTCGAGTATCGGCATTAGAGTTTGAGCAAATCCACGCGTTCGACGTTGAGCGAACGCCGGTTGCGCGCGGTAAGAATGATGATGCCCAGGCCCACGGCCGCTTCCGCAGCCGCCACGACAATCACAAACAGCACAAAAACCTCTCCGTCCGGCTTGCCAAGCGACTGGCTGAACGCCACAAACGCCAGGTTCACGGCGTTCAGCATCAGTTCGATGGACATGAACAGCGTGATGATGTTGCGCTTGAAAACGAAGCCCACGATGCCCAGGCCAAAGAGAATCGCGCTCAGCAAAAGGTAGTGGTTCGTCGGGACCATGGTCAGCTCTCCCGCTGGGCCAGCACGATCGCGCCCAGAATTGCCACGAGGATCAGGAAAGACGTCAGCTCAAATGGATACACAAACTCGTTAAACAGCAGCATGGAAAGTGCTTTCGTGGACGTCAAGGCCCCGCCTTGCGCCGCCGGAGAGAGAGAACCGCTCGAGCGCGCAATCGCCGCCGCAATGAACCCGGTCATGGCCACGGCCAGGGGAATCCCGGCGTAGGTGGCGAGCTTGGAGAAATTGGTGCGCTCCTCTTCGCCCGCGTTCAGCAGCATGATCACAAAAACGAAGAGCACCATGATCGCGCCGCCATAGACGATGATCTGTACGGCGGCGATAAATTCCGCCCCCATTAGAAGATAAAGCCCTGCCAATGCGACCATGACCACGATCAGCGAAAGCGCGCTGTGTATCGGATGGCGCTGCAGGATCAGGCTGACGGCTCCCAGCACCGCCAGTGCGGCGAGCACGAAAAAGATGACGAGTGGCGCGGTCATGAGAGCCTTCCCCAAATCAGAATGGCCACGGCGGTGAGAACCACGTTGGCGATGGACACCGGCAGCAGGAACTTCCAGCCGAAGCTCATGAGCTGGTCGTAGCGGAAGCGCGGCAGCGTCCCGCGCATCCAGATGTATACGAACAGGAACGTGAACACCTTCGCCAGAAACCAGAATGGGCCTTGCACGATGTCGTTGATCATCGGGAACACGATCAGAGCCGCGCCAATAGCGGCCAGCGCCGTGCCGACTCCGGGCAACAGGATCCGCCCCAACAGATTCTCGTAGCGCATGCCGTCAAAAATCACCCACAGGCCGAAGGGAATCAGCAGCACCGAGGGCAAGTAGTGCGTGAAGGTCCACGAAACCGGGAAAGGAGAGAGCCAGCCGCCGAAAAAGAGAATCGTCGCCAGGCAGGAGACCGTGATCATGCTGGTGTATTCCGCGATGAAAAACATCGCGAACTTCATGCTGGCGTATTCCGTGTGGAATCCAGCGACCAGCTCCGATTCGGCTTCCGGCAGGTCGAAGGGCACGCGGTTGGTCTCCGCAATCGCCGCGATGAAGAAGCACACGAAGCCGATGATCTGCGGAAAGATGTTCCAGCTCAGGATCCCGCGGCCGGTGCCGCTCTGGTGCTCGACGATCCCGCGCAAGCTGAAATCCCCGGCGATCAGCAGCACGCCGACGACGGAGAGCGTCAACGCCAGTTCGTAGCTGATCATCTGCGCGGAACTGCGCAAGCCCCCCAGCAGCGAATACTTGCTGTTGGACGCCCAGCCCGCCAGCGCGACCCCGTAAACGCCGAGGGCGGTGATCGCGAACAGCACCAGCAGGCTGATATTCACGTCCGCGATGCCGACGTGCGTCTCATACCCGAAAATCTTGAACCGCTGCGGCCCGAAGGGGATGACCGCGAGCGAGGTGAGCGCCAGCATCAGCGTGAGGAACGGCGCAAGAAAGTAAGCCAGCTTGTCTACATTGGCGGGCAGCGGGTCTTCCTTGAAGATGAACTTCAGGCCGTCGGCCAGCGGTTGCAGCAGGCCGTGCGGGCCGACGCGATGTGGTCCCCAGCGCGCCTGGATGTGCGCGATCACTTTGCGCTCGATCCAGGTGAGGTACGCATCCATCGTGAGCACCAGCAATACCAGGATGGCGATCTTTAGGATCGGGACGATCAGGAACGCGTACTCGGTCAGGAATTCGTTCACGATTTCGCCTCGGCCTCCGGCAGTGATTGCATCATGGTGCAGAAGCGGCCGAGCGTGCCGCTGGTGAAGAGGTTATTGTTGGCGGAGCGGATCAGCTGCACCGGCACGTCGTACGGCGCGTGGCCGTTCCGCGCGAAGTCCGGCCGCGTCGGCTCCGCGCCGCCGGTCACGAGGCCCGCGGGCTGAACGTTGTAGCCCGGCACAACCTTGCGAATCTCCTCAAACACCGCCGCCGGGTTCTTGTAATGCAGGGCTTTTCCCAGGCCCAGCCGCTCCAATTGGTGCGAGAAGATGCGGAGAAGATCGAAGTCCGGCCGCGTCCCCATCACTTCCGCGGCCTTGCGAAGCAATTGAATTTCACCCGAAGTATTGGTGACGCTGCCTTCTTTTTCGTAAGCCGAAGCAGCGGGGAACACGATGTCCGCTTGCAGCGCCGTTTCCGTCAAGAACATTTCGTGGACGATCAGCAGTTGCAGCTTGCCGCGCCCAAAGCCCAGCGTCCCATAGTGCGCCAAGGGGTTTGCGCCGATCACGTACAGTGCCGCCAGCTTGCCTGCCTGCGCGGCTTCCACCATTTCCGGCGCGGTCAGTCCGCGCTTGGCGCAAGGCTTTGCCCCCCAGTGTTTTTCGAAGGCTTGCACGGCGGCGCGATTGTCCAGGTAGGCGTAGCCGGGCAGACGATCGGGCAGCAAGCCCATGTCCGCCGCGCCCCGCGAATTGGCGTAGTCGCCAAGCGCCATATAGCGCGCCTTGCCCTGCAATTTCGAGCCAAAAGCGGCCAGATGGCCGATGGCCGCGCCCGTGATTGCGGATCCGAAGACGATCGCGACATCCGGTTCGGCTTCAAGCGCCGCTTTCAACGCTTCGAGTTGCGCCAGCAGGCCCTCCGTGAAGTGGCCTTCACCGGTGCCGAGCCACCGCGCGATGGCGGCCTCCTGCACAGGGCCCAGAACAATCGATTGCGTGGCCTTGCGCGAAAGTTTCGTGTCGCTCCCGTTGACCAGGAACAGCTTCGTGCCGTTGTGCCGGATGCCGGTGCGAATCTGCCAGGCGACCAGCGGATTCTGGTTCGCGGCGTCGTTGCCGATCAGTAGCACGGCTTTGGACTGGTAAAGCTGCTCCATCGTCAGCATGGACTCCGCGGCGCGATCGTTGAGTGCGGTGACCAGCCCGGTATAATCCGCGGTGCGGTGGTGGTCGATGTTGTTCGTTCCAAACGTGGCCCGCGCCATCTTCTGCAGCAGGTAGTTCTCTTCGTTCGACGTGCGGTTGGACCCGATGAAGCCGACTCCCTCCGGGCCGTAGGCGGTGTGCAATTCCTTCAGGCGCGTCGCCGCCGCCTGCATGGCCTCCTCCCATGAAACCGGAAACAGTTTCTCGCCCTTGCGCAGAAGCGGCTGCCTGATCCGCTCCGGGTGGCGCGTAAAATCGAAGCCGAACCGTCCCTTCACGCAGAGAAACTCCTTATTGATGCCGGAGAGGTCGCGGTTATTGGCGCGCAGAATTTCGTGGTTGCGGACGCTGAGCGTAGTCTTGCAGCCGTTCGAGCAATGCGTGCAAATCGTGGAGAGGTACTCCATCTCCCAGGGCCGCGTTTTGTAGCGGTACGTGCCGCTGGTCAGCGCGCCGACCGGGCAAATGTCGATGCACATGCCGCATTCTTCGCAGTCGAGGTGATCGCCGCCGTTGGGAATGATGATGGAGTTGGCCCCGCGCATCCCGACGCCGAGCGCCTTCACGTCCATCCCTTCATCGCACACGCGCACGCAACGGAAGCACAAAATACAGCGCGGC
>Ga0335077_10013103_pt1 | contig 10375 bp, 10 predicted proteins | sample Lox_Sample_31_FD_207151 | JGI IMG/M metagenome (GOLD analysis project Ga0335077, IMG submission 207151) | Soil microbial communities from Loxahatchee National Wildlife Refuge, Florida, United States - Lox_Sample_3.1 | ecosystem: Environmental > Terrestrial > Soil > Wetlands | place: USA...
GTAAGGCCCCGAGGCTAGCTACAATCTCTCTCACTGTTCTGACGCTACGAAATTCTCTGGAACTTCGCATCCCCATTTCGGGTTGACCGCCCTCGATTCTCTTCACTCCTATCGTTCGCCACGCCCCGAAAGGGCTGTTCCCGCGAACCCACTTTAGGGCGTGTCTAGCCCTCCGTCTAACCTTATGTTCAACCTCAGCAGTATGTGGCGCATATCGAGAGTCTCGAAGTGGGTCCGTCAACCTCCGTGAGAGCATTCGCAGCATACTGCCGTTGTCTTGATCCCGAAAGTAAAGGTACAAACTATGATCCTGGTTGCGTTTACTTTTTTTCATGTCCTACTGAGCCTGACCGGCCTTGCGGCAGGCTTCGTGGCGATCTCCAGCCTCATCAAGGCCAAGCCAACCGACCGTTGGACAGACGTATTCCTTTGGACGACACTCGCCACTAGTGTCACGGGGTTTATGTTCCCGGTTCACAGATTCATGCCGTCCCATGGAGTCGGAATCCTGTCTGTTATCGACCTCGGGTTCGCCTATTTCGCTCTATACAAACATCGGCTCGACGGAAGATGGAAGCGCGTCTTCGCTATCTCCTCGGTTATTGCTCTCTATTTCAATGTCTTCGTTGCGATTGCGCAGTGCTTCGAACACATTAAGGCCCTCAAAGTCCTTGCGCCGACACAATCAGAACCTCCGTTTCTTGTAGCTCAACTGATTGCTCTCGTTGTCTTCATCGCTCTGGGCGTGATCGCCGAGAGGAGCGCTCGCGCTCTGTCAGCCACGCTGTCAATGTGAGAACAAAACTGGACATCGGGATAAAGGGCCGTGCGCTACAGGTACTTCCGAGTCTTTACGCTTAGGCTGTGTTCCGTTTGTGAGCTGCCGCCAAAAGTTCAGACTCTTGGTAATCTCACTTCTTTCAAGCTCCGCTCTGATACTTGCGTGGGCGTACAGCCGCGGCCTCGAGCGGGGCATATCAATGCCAGTCTTCGAGTTCGGGGTGTGAAGTGTTGCGTACAGTCAGTATGGAGTGACCGGCGCCAATGCGCTGATCGTGGGTTAGGCTGTGTGTTTATCAGGACACGCAGTTCAGAGCCACGAGCGGAAGGGAGCCGGTCATGAAGGAGAAGGTACGATTTTTGAGTTTGGATGTCCATGCCGAGACGATCGCCGTAGCAGTCGCGGAGCCGAACGGTGAAGTGAGGAGCCTGGGAACGATTCCGAATCGCGCCGAGTCAATTCGCAAGATGATCCGGAAGCTTGGCACAGCAGAGAAGTTGAGAGCTTGTTATGAGGCGGGGCCGACGGGCTACGTCGTTTACTGGCAACTCGCAGAGCTAGGAGTTCAGTGCGAGGTTGTTGCACGCACGCTGGTACCGGTCAAGGCAGGTGATCGGGTAAAGACAGATCGGCGGGATGCTGAGAAGTTAGCGCGTTGCTATCGATCCGGTGATCTGACGGCAGTATGGGCTCCTGATGAAGGTTCCGAGGCGCTACGGGATCTGGTGCGTGCTCGTGAGGCCGCCAAGCAGGACCAGATGCGGGCGCGGCATCGGTTGAGCAAGTTCCTTTTGCGCTCAGGCCAGCGTCCCCCAACCGGTGTGAGGCCGTGGACCCGGCTGATCTGGGTTGCACAGCTCCGGCTTACACAGTCAGCTCAGGAGTCCACGCGGCAGGATTATCTACACGAGGTCGAGCACATGCGTGCGCGGGTAACGCGTCTGGAGCAAGCCATCATGGAAGCAGTGCAGCTGGCCTCACCCTCATTACAACAAGTCATCAATGATCTACAGGCACTTCGTGGTATCGCAGACATCTCGGCTGTGACCATTGCGGCCGAGTTGGGCCAGTTATCCCGCTTTGGCAGTGCTCGACAACTGATGGGTTATTGCGGTGCTGTGCACAGCGAAGACTCCAGTGGCAAGCGAATCAGACGCGGAAGCATCACTAAGACTGGCAACGCGCACTTGCGACGAATCGTCGGCGAAGCAGCATGGAGCTATCGTCGACCACCTTGCATCTGGTATGGATTGCGCAGACGACAAGAGAGCATTTCAGAAGAGGCCAAGGAAATTGCGTGGAAAGCGCAACACCGCTTGCACAAGCGGTATATGAGGCTGGGTGCGGCCGGCAAGCCCCAGGGGAAGATCATTACTGCGGTTGCTCGTGAATTGCTGGGATTCATCTGGGCGATTGGAACCAAAGCAGAGACGACCGTCAGCCAGCGAGCTGCGGCCTGACAAAACAAAAAAGCAAAAACTTTCCAAATAAGGAAAAAGCAAAAACCGTACCAAGGAAGCGGTCCCACGCATCCAAAGCTTCAAGCTCCCGCCGTCATTGTGAGTCTGTCTTCGATTGAGACTCGATGTTCCTAGAACTTACACAAATACACCCCAGCATTAGAGAATTCGCCAAGACGCTTTTTCAGTTTCGATTTCCCGCGCTCGGCGGGAACTGGCGCAGTATGAAGTCCTGGATTAGTCCATTGAGCATGCTTCCGCCGGTGCTGATCAGAGCTCCCTCGAATGCCAATCACGGTCCGCGATTACTCGAAGGATAATAGATATGCGGAGTCTTACCGTGCTGCTCTGTGCCGAGCACGCGGAGAATCCACTTCATGGTTTCGCCAAGGGCAAAGTGGCGGAGCTACGCTGCGAGCCCTTGAATCCGGCAGCTTTGGTGGTCAACGACGTCAGGTCACCTCGACGTAAGCGTCATTTGTCGTCTGTTCGACATGTCACCCTCTCAGGCACTCCAGATACGAGTGATCGTCACAACTCTCACGCACTCGCGTACGTGAGACTTTGTCTGATAGTGCCTGTGGGCGTCCGGTCCACGGGAGAATGAATTGCCAGAACACTACACGGCGCACTCTCCTCCAAACTCGTGACCGTGCTCCAAAGCCGTGCAATGTGCGTGCTGTGCTGCCTGAGTCCGATGATCAGCAGATCAGCGCGCTTCTCGCGAAGAAAGGAAATGACACCGTCGACTTCTTCGGCTTCGACCAGGTGCCCGGTTACCTCCACGGAGTGTCGGCGCCCCTCGGCAACGGCGGACTCGATGAGCTCCTCATAAAATCGCTTTCGGTCAGCCTCGATACCTCGCGCCGCATCCGGTGCAACTGTGACGACGAAACCTGTGTACGCAGGAGGCGGCTCAATGACTGTGATAGTTTGCAGGGGCGCGCCGATCACCTTGCACAGATTAATACCGGCAATCAGTGCATCACGCGCCGCCGGAGAATCGTCATATGCGACGATGATCTTCTGAAATGGTTTCGATTCTTGATTCATCGGATTTGATGTGCCTTTCTGATTTAGGGGATTTCGTTTCTTGCACACTCACGTCAGCTTGAACTCCATCAGTCGTCCCAGTCCCGGAGAGGGTTACCATTCGTATCAAGGCGCACAAATTCCTTGGCCGGGCGGAGCCTCGGTTCATCGGCGTTTATGCCTATCGGCACTCTATACAATCCAATGTAGGAATCCTTGGGCTCCCCACCGATGACATGCGATGCGCGGGCCACTTCTATTGGTGGTTGAAAGATGTTTGACTGCATTGGGCCAGCACTCATTCTGACCTCCGCCGGTTCGGTGATGTAACTTGCCTTGTCCTGCTTTTTTCACAACGAAAGATCAACCTCACTCATTTGCGCTTGTTCCGATTGCCTCGTTCAACTCGTCCTGAGCCTGTGCGTATTCCAGTTGCGATTGGATTAGCTCTGTTTGGGCTTCCGATTCTTGTGCAATGGCCGCTTCGGCCTGCGACCGGAGATTTGTGCCCTGGGTCACGCCCTGCAATGAAACACGTTCTGCTTCTTTGCGAGCTGCGAGCAACTCTCGTGATACCGTGACCATTTGTTGTGCCCGCTCGAGCTTGTTGTAGGCGGCCTGCACCTTCACTACAATTTCGTCGCTCACTCGTGCCAGGTTTTCTTTAGCCTCTACCACCTGGATGTCGCGTTCGCGGAGCGAGGCTCGTCTCTTGCCGCCGTCAAAGATGTCATAGCTGAAGTGAACTCCGAATGTCCCGAAGTTCCGGGCGAGAAATGGGACGTTGTTCTGGTAGCTGTATCGGGCGAAGGCTTCGACGTTTGGCATGTATTCACGTTTGGCAGCGCGCACTCCAGCGAAAGCTTTTTCCACTTCCGCTTTCGCCTCTGAAATCTCTGGATTGGAGTCGAGCGCAAGCTTTACACATTCATCGCGAGAGGAAGCCTCGAAGGGAGACGGAACGTTGGCATCGAGTAGAATCTCGCTCCGGATGGGAAGGCCCACGGTGTTGTTGAACTCGATGCGCAGGTCCGACAGCTGCAACTGTGCAGCCAACAAATCCTGTTTTGCTTGCAGCAACCGTGCTCGACTCTCGATCAGGTCGGCTTCTAATGTGCTCCCGTATTTGACCTGTTGAACCCGTTCGGTCTGAAGATCCTCAGCCGCGCGGATACTGGCTTCAATTGCATGTTGTTGCGACTGCAGAATCAGAATCCTGTAATACAGCTGCCGCACTTTAAGCGCTACCTGGTCCTTGACTGAGGCAGCTCTTCCCTTACTGGCTTCTAAGTCGGCACGCACAATGTCGTTTGCCGCCTTTATTTTGAAAAGCTGCGTCACCGGCTGGACCAGACCTGTGCCGCTGCTCTCGAAGGTTTTCGCTCCTTGGTTGATAATCGACGAGCGGACGGGGATTGGAGTGCCTCCTACTGTTCCGAAGGCGCCCGCCGGTATCTCTATCAATTGCGTATCGGTCACATGGGTGAACACACTATCGTTTCTGAGCACCGGTAGGTATGCGCTTCTAGCTACTTCCTTGGCGCGCTCGTTTTCCTCAACCTTCAAGGAGGCGATCCGAATATCGTGATTGTGCTCCAATGCGAGCTTCACTGCCTGCTGCAAACTCATGGTTTGCGAAACAGATGAATCTTGAGGCTGCGCCACCGCGCATATCTGTCCCGCGGAGAGAAAGCCGAGAATCAGTAGCGATCGACTATTCATGGCCGGCCCTCCTGTGGCGAGCCTTCTTGCAATGCAGGTAGTTGACGAAAATTCATCGGAGATTTGCGCAATGCCGCTGTGAAGAACAACATTGCGACGCAAGACCATATAAGAAGATGGAACCCGTCAAGGAAAGTAAGGCTGTAGGCCTGGAGTCGCAGTTTGCTGTCGATCACACCCAATGCATCTCCGACACTGCCAACTAGGCCGCCGGATCTCCCTGCCAGGCCCGCAGCCAGACCATGCAATGAGCCATCCGTCCGCCAACCGCCCGACTGGACATGTAATCCGAGGAGGTTGGAATGTATTTCCTCCCGGACCGCGATGAAGTGGACCATCATTGCGACACCCACCTGTCCGCCAAGCAATCGAACGGTATGAAAGAACGCTGCAAAGGTCAATGCGCGTTGTGGCGCTTGAAGCGCTCCCGAAAATGCAGCCTGCAGGACCAATGACGAAACTAGTCCCACCATTGCAAAAGATTGTCCAACCGCCATGAGCAGTTCAGATCGGAAGTAGTTCTCCGGGGCCCAGACGCTCGTGAAATTAGAGTCGATGATGCAAGCGAACGCGATGGCGGTGAATCCGATCGCCATAAGCAGATGCGGATCGATGCCCTTATACAGGAGTAACGCTCCAACGAATGCCAAACCGAGTTCGAAGATAGCGGTCCAGAATACGGCCGGGGCGTACTGCTCGGCGTCGAGCCCGCGCACGGACAAAGAGGACGGAATTATGATGACAGTGGCCAGCAATACGAATCGGAAAGAGAAAAGCGCAACTGCCAATAGGATCGTGTTCCAATTGCGGAGGTAGGGTAAGTCCACCAGAAAGTTCGGGCTTCGCAACCGCTCAAGCACCGCACACAGCAGAAACAGTGCTGAGCCCAAGATCAGTCCATTGAACAGCCCCGATCGCCACCAGTCGAGCCTTTGCCCCTGATCCAATGCCGCGTAGAGGAGCGCAAATCCGGCGCTGAGATACAAGAATCCGGCAAAGCTCGGCCGTTGTTTCTTGCTTTGCGGGATCGGCGATGGTGGGATTCCGAAGTAGATGCACGCCATCATCAGAGGAGTGACGATCGCCGGAATCCAGAACATCCAGGTCCATGAAACGTGGTTTCGGAAGAATCCGTAAATCGAGGGGGCCAAATTGACCGCTCCCTCAATGCAGATCGCGTAGAGCGCGAGAACGAGGGCTAGATACCGCAAAGGAATATTGCTGAGGGCAAATGTCAATGTCAGCGGATAGAAAGTACCCGAGGCTAAACCAGCGAGTAGTATCAGGACGATAATCATGCTGAAGCTGTGGGCAAACGGAAGCAATGCACAGGTTACGGTGAACGCCGATGCGCAGCTCAGAAGCACTGACCTCGCTCCCAGCAACGCACCGAGATAGACCGAGAATGGACCGATGAACATCAAGGCAGCGTTGAATGCCGTGCCCACCCACGCTCCGTCATCAAAGCTGATTCCGACGCTTCCCTTGAAGTCAGCCAGGCCCAGACCGAGCAGTCGTCCGGTGAGTGTGACGATAGCCGAGCCCAAAATAACTCCCGCAATTCCTAGCAGTGGGCTGTGAGACAGATCCACGGGCAAAGGTGACCGTGAGGGAGCACTCGTATTGGAGCTTCCAACTGGAACGGCGATAACGTTTGCGCTCATTGGCTACCTCCCTGTTCTCACGGTGACTTCTGCAGATAGGCCAGGCCGCAGTTGCGAAGTAAGGTCTGAGTTGTCGAGGGCGATCTTGACCGGAACTCGCTGTACCACCTTGGTGAAGTTTCCGGTGGCATTGTCAGGGGGTAGCAACGCAAACTGCGAACCGCTCGCTGGAGCAACTTCGAGAACCCGGCCCTTGAACAAACGGCCCGGATAAAGGTCGACACGAACCTCGGCGATGTCTCCCGTCTTGATGTTTGTGAGTTGGGTCTCGCGGAAGTTCGCTGCAATCCAACGAGTGGTATCCACGAACGCCATCACTTGTGTTCCCGGAGACACGAGCTGTCCCGGGCGGACTTGACGCTCGCCCACAGTTCCGTCCGCCGGCGACAGAATGCGCGTGTATCTTAGGTTTACCTCCGCGACTGTGAGCGCGGCCTCTTTAGCGTGAAGGTCCGCAACAAGTTCGTCCTCTTGGGACTCAAGTACGGCTTTGCTGCGGCGTTCTGCTTCGGTCGCCGATTCATCGCTTCTCAGCAGAGCATGCGCTTGCGACAGGTCCGCATCGCGACTTGCCGATTGTGCGGCAAGTCTCTCCTCATCGGCCACCGCTTGCTCAACCTTCTGTTGCGTCGTAGCGTTCGAACTGAACAGCGCCTCCTGCCTTCTACGTTCTTCGCGCGTTCGAGTCACATCTGCACGCGTGGCCTCTTTACCAGCCTGAGCAGCGACAATATGAGATTTGGCATCATCAACGCCGGCGAGCGCCCGCTCAATCTTTGCGTCTTCCAGCTCTCGCTGCCTATGGTTGTTTGCGATAGCGGCCCGAGCAGCCTCGACAGCTGCGGCAGCCTGCGCAACCTGAGCTCGGTAGTCATCGTCGTCGAGTTGAACCAATAGATCGCCCTTATGAACTACCTGGTAATCATTGACCTTCACCTCGCGAACGATGCCTGAGATTTTCGTACTGAGCGGAGTTAGATCGCCGCGAACATAGGCATCCTCCGTTTTCTGCGCGGCGCTCGCCCCCTCCCACCCATTCCAGTTACGCGTAATTGTTACAATGACCGCCACCGCCAGCCCGACGATGATCAGAGGCGTTCCAAATTTTTGCCACGTGGCTTTCAGCACTGGCGATTCGATAACTTGTGCCGTTTGACTCATAACTGATTCCTTTTCCGAAATTACTTTGCTGCCTGGAGAGACGTGCCCGTCAGCGCGCTGATAGTGTGAGTGGTGACTTCTCTACAATCGGCTTCGAGCGTTGGGCCGCTAACTCTTGGTTGAAGTTGAAGTCGGTTGTTGTCGATCCGGTAATTAAGCGCGAACTGCGGCTGAATGTGAGGTTCTGGAACGCCCACTGAACAAATACCAGCAACCTGCTTTCAAATTGGACGATATACATCAGGTGTATGAAGGCCCACGCGAGCCACGCGAAGATGCCTGAGAGCTTGACTCCGAAGGCATTCGCAACTGCATTGGCGCGCCCAATCACTGCCATGCTTCCCTTATCGAAATACTTGAATGGCGGCAATGCCTGTGCGGTTTTGATCCGTTTAGCGATGGACTTCGCCGCATACGTGCCTCCCTGCATCGCCACCTGGGCAAGACCGGGCAGTGGTTTTCCAGATCGATCGACCGATATCGCGAGATCTCCGATCACGAATAAGTTCGGAAAGCGGGATACCGTCAAATCGGGTCCAACCTTGATCCTGCCGCTCTTGTCAGTCTCTGCCCCCGTACTTTTGGCTAGCGCCATTGCAAGTGGAGGAGCGGCAACGCCTCCTGCCCAGAGGACGGTTCTAGCATCAAGGTGCACTTCTGTGGACCCTTGGGTAAAGGTGACGCCTTCACGATCAATCCCCTTGACCATGACTCCAGTGCGAACCTGCACGCCGAGCCGTTCTAAAGCTGCGGTCGCCTTGCGCGACAGCTCTTCAGGGTATGGCGTTAAGACTCGGGAAACCCCATCCATGAGAATGATCTGAGCTTCCTCGGGACGTATCGATCGAAAGTCGTTTCTGAGTGTTTGGCGGGCAATTTCTCCGATCGCCCCTGCGAGCTCGACCCCAGTCGGGCCGGCTCCGATAATGACGAACGTGAGCCACGACGTTCGGGTAGCTGAATCAGAGATACGTTCAGCTACCTCAAACGCGTAGAGAATCTTATGACGAATATCTATCGCTTCTTCAATGCTCTTCAGGCTGGGTGCCCATTGACGCCATTCCTCGTGCCCGTAGTACGAACTTTGTGTACCAGCCGCGACAATGAGAAAGTCGTATCGTATGATCGCACCGTCCGCGAGAAGAACAGAATTCGTCTCGGGATTTACCTCGACGACATCGCCGAGCAGGACCCTCGCATTTCTTTGCTTACTTAACACACCGCGCAAGGGCGCCGCGATCTCTCCCGGTGAGAGAGATCCCGTGGCGACCTGGTAAAGCAATGGCTGGAAGAGATGGAAGTTTCGGCGATCAACAAGCGTTACATCCACGGGCGCTTTCTTCAGCGCCTGGGCTGCCTTGAGTCCTCCAAAACCGCCTCCGATAATCACAACATGGGGCCGCGCGGACATAGTTATACCTCGCAAAAACAGTATTTGGCCGGCGAACTCCGGTTCTCCCGGAACCCGCGGTCGTGCCTTGATTCGTTTAGTAGCGTGGCAGCCACTCAGGTTTTGAGGAGCCCCTCGGAACAAGTACCGTCCGGAAGGAGCCCGGCGTACGTGACAAAACTACCTGGTCAGTCAGCCCTTGATACGTGCCCAGTGGAGTTTCAGCGCTGAACAGATCAGGAGCAACCAACGCGTGCTCGTCGTTTGAGCCGGCGGCCTGTTGTGCATAGGTCTTATCGAATATGCCCAGGGAGAGCAACCACAGCACGGTTCTGGTCAGGGAGACGACCACTCGATAGCTTCCTCCCTCGATGGAGCGCCGCCGTAGTGCTTCAAGAACACCGACAGTGCCAAGCCAGCCCACCACGTTGTCGCAGATCGGAACGATCGGTGGTTTTGAAGGCTTCGTTAGGGTTCCCTCGATTGAGAACACGCCAGTAACCGCTGCACCAATCTCATCGAAGCCGACCCAATTCGACCAGGGCCCCTGTTCGCCGTGGAGAACAACCCTGGCGTGAATCAATCCGGGCTTCTCGTAGCTGAGCTCTTCGGCGGTAAGGCCATATCGATCGAGATAGCCAGGGCGCCGGTTCGAGAAGAAGATGTCCGCATTTTTCAGGAGGCGTCCGAACCTGGCACGATCTTCCCTGGAGCCGTCGAGGATTGTCGAACGCATTCCTACCTGGGCATCCCAAATGAAGGACTCGACCTCCGTGTCGTTCGGCCTCCAGACGTTGAGAACGTCGGCTCCGTAATAGCTCAGGTCTCTGCCGATGGCCGCTCCAGCAATGACGTGTCCCATTCCCAGAGCGCGAATTCCTTCCAGCGGAGTCTTCGCACCCTGCTTGAATGGCATCGGCTCGCTCTCTCCAATTTTCTCTACGGTGATCAACGGCATCTTGGAGAGCACGTCGATATACTGGCTCTCCCGGAGAAATTCTTGGTTGGTGCGAACCTTGGCGAAAACAAGTCCCGCCTCTTGGCCGGCAGCCTCCAGATCGTCGGCGCGCCATTGGAGAATGGCGTTATTGACGGACTCAGAGCTTTGGCTGGCCCGAAGAAAGTTGAGAGCACGTGCCTGCAGTTGCGGGTAAATATTGAGTGC
>Ga0335077_10013105_pt1 | contig 10374 bp, 10 predicted proteins | sample Lox_Sample_31_FD_207151 | JGI IMG/M metagenome (GOLD analysis project Ga0335077, IMG submission 207151) | Soil microbial communities from Loxahatchee National Wildlife Refuge, Florida, United States - Lox_Sample_3.1 | ecosystem: Environmental > Terrestrial > Soil > Wetlands | place: USA...
TCCATAAGCGGTGCCTATGAAATCACGTCCGTCGCGGGAAGACGAGAGGAAAAATCGGTAGGCTTCCGTACCGATGGATCCAGATGAGTGGCTGGGGTTAAGCTTACGGCCCGCCGCCGAGGAGCATCCAATCGCAGATTAGAGGACACCAGGTGGATCATGCCAGATGCTGCAATCGATACCGATGTTCTAATCGTGGGCGCCGGGCCGGTGGGGCTGTTTTTGGCGAATGAATGTGCTCGCCGCGGGCTGAGATGGCAGCTCGTCGAGGCGCGCTCCGCGCAGTCGGAGCATTCGAAGGCCCTCGCAATCATGCCTCGGACGCTTGAGATCTTCGACATGGCCGGCATCGTCGGTCCATTCCTTGAGGCAGCGAACCGTGTCACGTGGGCTGCGGTGATGGCGCACGGACGCAGGCTTGCGCGCATTCATTTCACTCCTGAGGAGAGCCCGTACCCTTTCATCGCCATGGTGCCTCAGGATGTGACGGAGAGACTGCTGGTCGAAGAACTGCGCCGCAAAGGTGGAGACGTCGAGTACGAGACGGCCTTCGTTTCAGCGGTCCAGCGCGAGGATTGCGTAAGCGTGACGCTCGACCGGCGCGGCGAACACCTGGAACGTACCGCTGCCTTCGTCGTTGGCTGCGACGGCGCGCACAGCAGGGTCAGGCATCTCTTGAATCTGCCGTTCGAGGGAGCGGGCTACCATGGCTCGTATATTCTGGCCGACATCGAGGCGAACGAGTCCCTTCCCGCCGACGAACTCCAGCTCTGCCCGAGCGAATTTGGCCCCTTGGCGATCTTCCCGATAAGCGCCACCCGGCGGCGGATAATAACCACCATCGAGAGGAAAGAAGGAGGCGAGAACACGGAAGAAGAAGGTCCCTCGCTGGAACTGGTGCAGCAGATGCTCGATCAACGCGGACCTGGTGGGGTGGAGGTACGCGCCTTACGGTGGAGCACGTATTTTTACATCCATCACCGGCAGGTTGGACATTTGCGCGTGGGGCGTGTGTTCGTCGCCGGAGACGCCGCCCACATTCACAGTCCTTTCGGAGGCCAGGGGATGAATACCGGTCTGCACGACATCTGGAACCTTGTGTGGAAACTCGATCTTGTCCTGCGCGGCCGCGGTGGTGAGCAGTTGCTCGAGAGCTACACCGACGAACGGCGTCCGATTATCAAACGTGTGATCGAGGTCACCGATTTCGCCACCAAAGCGATGGGCACGCCGAGCAAGCTGGCGCAGGCCGTGCGCGATATAGTCATCCCGGTAGTTTCCCGTCTGGCGCCGTTTCAGCACGGCTTCGTGCAGACACTTTCCGAACTCGGGGTGGCTTATCCCGGTAGTCCGATTGTTGAAGGACCCGGGACGCGATACTTCGACGATTCGATGCGCGGTGGCAAGGGCATCGGCAGCCGCTTCCTGGTCATGATCGGCAAGGACGCGGACTCATCGACTACAGAGGGCGCGAAGCAGCTCTGCAAGTCGTTCAGTGATGTCGCCGAGTTACGAGTTGCGACGCGTCCCCGCATAGCTCTTGTCCGGCCGGATGGCTACACGGCATACACGGCCGACGATCGGAAAGGAACCGCAGCTTTGGCATCGGTGCGTTCGGTTCTAGAACGCCAGGCGGCTTAATCGGGATTCTCAACTGCGGCTAAGGAATTCGATGATCTGCCGCTCTGCCCAACGGCCGTCGTAGCCGGCGGGCTCCGCCAGAAAGCCGCAGTGACCGCCCTGTCTGGTCTCAATGAACCGCACGTTGGCGTTCGCCAGCAAGCGGGCGCGGGTCCGAGAGGTCATGGGAACGAAGGGATCATCCTGAGCGTGTATCACCAGGGTGGGCACCATGATCCGCTCCAGGACGGGTGAAGCGCTGGCACGGGCGTAGTAATCGTCGGCGCCGGAGAACTTCCAATGCGGGGCCGTGACCGCGTCATCGAACTCTCGCACGCTGCGCACGCCGCGCAGGCAATTTGCATCGTAGCGCTCGGGAAACAGACTCATCTTGCGGCGAAAGCTGCGCTTCAGATCGCGGAGAAACCTCCACTCATAAATCCGATTTTGCCAAAGGTGAAGGGCATCTGCCGCTGCCGCCAGGTCGATTCCGGGACAAACCACGGCCACAGCACGCAACTCGGGAGGCGCATCGCTTCCCCACTCTCCCACCAGCTTCAGCGCCATGTTGCCGCCCATAGAAAAGCCCGCCAGGGCGATGCGGGAAAGCTTGTCCGCGGTGATTAACTCCCGGACCACCCTGCCCACATCCTGCGACAGACCGGAATGATAAAGAGTCGGTGACAGCGCTTCGCTGTCGCCGCAACTGCGCACGTTCATGCGCACCACGTTCATGCCGGCCGCCCAGGCCTTGTTGGCGGTTCCGATCATGTACTGTGATTCGCTCGAGCCTTCGAGGCCGTGGATGATGACGACCGTCAGCTTGCTTTGGCGATCGCTCTGCCAGTTGCACCAGGCAAGCACGCGGGCGCCGGGCTCGACCTCGAACAAACGCCGCTCGGGCGCGGGGAGCAGGTTGCGGCGAGGCAGCAGCGCCGCCGCTATGGTCTGCCGATGTCCGCCACGCAGCCCGCGCCGCGGCCTAAACGTGTCTGCTCCGCTCCGGTCGCTAAGCATCTATAATCATTCTGTTGCCGAACCGCGGCAGATGCAATGGCGCGCGGTCCGCGTGCTGGAGAGGAACTTATGCCGATTTTCGAGTATGTGTGCGCAGGCTGCGGAAAGCAATTCGAAATCCTGATTCGCGGTTCGGAGAAGCCGCATTGTCCCAAGTGCAACGGCACACGCCTGGAACAGCAATTGTCGGCTTTCGCCGTCGCGGCTGGCCACGCCAGCGACAGCGCATCTGAGTTCGCCTCCGGACCGGCTCCCGGCTGCGGGCAATGCGGCATGGGCGGCGGCTCCTGCGCCCTCGACGACGACTAGCCGCTCGTCCTTCCCTTTCGCAGGGCGGAATGCGGGGACTCCGTACGTCTGCCGCTGCTGTTTTGGCAAGCGCCTTCTTTTCGATCACGGCGGAAAACGGTGTAGACTGCCGGATTCGAGTCTGGGGGAGGACGGATGAAAGGGGTGGTGTTGGCAGGTGGACTCGGGTCGCGTCTGCTCCCGCTTACCCGCGTGACCAACAAGCACCTGCTGCCGGTATACGACAAGCCCATGATCTTCTACCCGCTGCAAACCCTTGTGACGGCGGGAATTCGTGATGTCCTGATTGTCACAGGCAGCGCCAGTGTTGCCGACTTCCAGCGCCTGCTGGGCAACGGCAAGGAATTCGGCTTGCAGCGGCTCAGTTTCGCCAGCCAGAAGGGTGAGGGTGGGATCGCCGACGCTCTGCGTCTGGCAGAGGAATTCGCCGCCGGGGAAAAGATCTGCGTGATCCTGGGTGACAACATCATCGAAGGTGAGATTGGGATGGCTCGCGAAAGCTTCGAGCGCCAGGACGGAGCCAAGATCCTGCTCAAGGAAGTTCCCGACCCGGAGCGGTTTGGAGTCCCGGTGTTCGAGCATGGCCGTATCGTCTGCATTGAAGAGAAGCCGAAGCAGCCCAAGTCCGGCTATGCCGTCGTCGGCATCTACTTCTACGACCCCACGGTTTTCGACCGCATCCGCAGGCTCCAGCCCTCTGGGCGCGGCGAGTACGAGATAACCGATGTCAACAATTCCTACCTTTCGGAGGGCAATCTGCTCCACGAGTTGTTGGAAGGATGGTGGACCGATGCCGGCACCTTCGAATCGCTTTGGCATGCCAGTACGCTGGTGCGGGAAAAGGCAGCCAGGCAGGCTGAGACTCCGGCAACGGCCGGGATGGGGAGGCGGTAGGTGAAGATCCTGATCGCGGGCGGGGCTGGCTTCATCGGGTCACACTTTGTTCGTCACATGCTGGCGCAGCATCCCGCCTATCAGATCGTAGTAGTCGACAAGCTGACCTATGCCGGCAGTCTTGCCAACCTGAAGGACGCGCAGTCGAATCCACACTTCCATTTCTGCCAGTTAGATATCTGTGACCCGGAGGTGAACGAAGCGGTGCGCGGCGCCGACGTGGTGCTGAACCTGGCCGCCGAGAGCCACGTGGACCGCAGCATCGAAGATGCCAGCGTGTTCGTGCGCAGCAACGTGGAAGGCACCTTCCGCCTGCTGGAGGCCTGCCGCCGGCAACACGTCGGACGCTTCGTGCAGGTCAGCACCGACGAGGTGTACGGTAGCCTGGGCGCGGAGGGAAAATTCGACGAGAATTCCCCACTCTCTCCCAACAGCCCCTATGCTGCCACCAAAGCGGCGGCCGACTTGCTGGTGCTGGCAGCTATGCACACCCACGCCGTGCCCGCCATTATCACTCGCTCCAGCAATAATTACGGACCGTTCCAGTTCCCCGAAAAATTCATCCCTCTGATGATCGCGCAAGCCATGGCGGGCGAGCCTTTGCCGTTGTATGGCGATGGCCGGAACGTGCGCGATTGGCTCCACGTCGAAGACCACTGCCGTGCGCTGGATGCCGTGCTGCATCATGGCGCGGAGGGCGAGATCTACAACATCGGCGGCGAGTTTGAAATCGAGAATCTGCAGGTGGCCTGGCGCATCCTCGATCTCGTGGGACAACCCCGCTCCCTGGTGCAATTCGTCAGCGATCGTCCCGGCCACGACCGCCGCTACGCGATGAGCTGCGAGAAGATCAAATCGGAGCTGGGCTGGCGACAGCAGCGAACCTTCGAAACTGGCCTGCCCGACACCATCCGTTGGTACGGCGAAAACCGCGAATGGCTCGACCAAGTGCGAAGCCCAGCCTATCGCGAATACTTCGCCCGCCACTACCACGACCGCGAGCGCACTCTCGCGCCAAAGCATTCTGCAGGCTGATTACGCTTCGGGCCGCGTAGCAACGGCCAGCAGTGAAGTCCCAAATGGCAGCGAGCGGCCGGAAGCGATCAGGCTTGCTTCCCTTTCGGCGGCCCAGCGCAGGATACCGTTCACCATCGGCACAGGCCGCAGTTCAGCGAGGAAGAGGTCGCGAGCTTGCTGAGGCGAATGCGCCTGGTGCGTCCACGAGGTCGCACGACGCTTCACCCACATGATGGGATACGTCGTTGCCATGAAGTAGCTGACGTAATCGACTCGGAAACCCGCGGCCAGGAGCCTCTCTCGCAGTTGGTTCCGGTCGTAGCGCCGCTGATGTCCGGCGAATTCGTCGGCATAGCTCCAGAGGCTCATATCTGCCGGCACGGTGAGCAGCAGTTTGCCGCCGGGAGCGAGCAGAGCGCGCGCAGACGTCAGGGCACGGCTGTCATCCGCCAGGTGCTCAATGACGTCGAACATGCCGACCAGGTGGAACTGAGTACAGAACGGCGGCGCGTGCATGTCGCCCTGCACCAGAGCGCAGTCGGTACGCTGCCGTGCATAGCGCAATCCACCCGCGAACATATCCATGCCCACGACGCTTCCCCCACCGGCCATTTCCAGCAGCCGCAGCACGTTGCCGGTGCCGCAACCGATCTCCAGTGTCCGGAAGCCTGCCGGGAGTGGCCGGGCGGCGCGCTGCAGCGCGGCGGCAATCACCTTGTTGCGTGCCATGAACCAGAAATGGCGGTCTTCGGCCGCCACCAGTTCTCGGAAGAGAAGATCGTCGTCCGGATAGAAGGATTGTGCCGCCGCCGGTGCTTGATCGGAAGCGCTCATGCCGAGCGAACGCACTCCAGGATGATGTGGGTGTAAGGAATGCGTAACAGATCGTGGCGTACCGTCGCCTTCACGGCGGGGAAGATCCGCGACGCGATCCGCACGTAGCCATCCTCGCTGCGCACGAACTTTCCGCGGTCATGGCGAACCAGATAGCGCGCGGCCGCCGACTGGCGCGGAGCAAAAACGCCATCCAAAGTGACCAGCCTGCCTCCCTGTCGGAGCGCGTCGTGCGCCATCTGGAATAGCTGCAGCGCTTCCGCATCGTCCAGGTGGTGGACCACCCCCAACGCCAGCGCCACATCGAAGTACGCCCGCTGCGGCTGGTATTCGCTCACGCGGGCACAAACGAACGTGGCGCGGGGAAATTGCTGGCGTGCCGCCTCGATGTATTGCGGGCTGGAATCGAATCCAACGTACTCGGTATCCGGGAAGTACGACACCACTGTCCCCGGCCCGCACCCGATATCCAGAATGCGGCAGCCCGGCTGCGGCTTCACATATTCCTCGACGTAGCGCTTGATGTAAGCGGGTCCGCCAATCGCCTTCCAGAACCACCGGTAAGCGCCTGGGAACGACAGGACGGAGCGCACCCCAGCCGTAGCCTCCGTGTCGCGCTTTTCACCCGTGGAATTCAAGCACCGCCTCGATCACACGGCCCTGGTCCGCCGCGGACAGGCCATTGTAGAAGGGCAGGCGAAGCAACCGCTCGCTGACCGTCTCGGTGACTGGACAATCCCCCGGTTTCCCGCCGAAACGCTTGCCCATGGGCGAGAGGTGCAGCGGCAGATAGTGAAAGACTGCGAGAATCTGCCTCGACTGCAGGTGGGCGATGAGTGCGTCACGCGATTTCGGCGATGGCATCACCAGATAGAACATGTGCCAGGGTTGCTCGCAGCTCTCGGGCACCAAGGGCAGTTGCACGTCATGGTGCTGCGCCCACGCCTGCAGGCGTTCGTGGTAACACTCCCAGATCTGGCGCCGCCGGGATTGAATCTGCTCCCGGGCTTCCAGTTGCGCGTAAAGAAACGCCGCCAGCAGATCGGAGGGCAGGTAACTCGAGCCCACATCGACCCACGTGTACTTGTCGACCTGTCCGCGGTGGAACTGGCTGCGGTTGGTTCCCTTCTCGCGGATGATCTCGGCGCGCGCGATGTAGCGGGGATCATTGATGAACAGCGCGCCGCCTTCGCCGCAGGTGAAGTTCTTGGTTTCGTGAAAACTCTGCGCCGCCATGCAGCCAAAGGTTCCCAGATACTTGCCGTGGTACTTCCCGAAGAGTCCATGAGCGTTGTCCTCGACCACAGCGATGTTGCGCCGTCTCGCCACGTCGAGAATCACGTCCATCTCACATCCCACGCCAGCGTAATGCACGGGGACAATGGCCCGCGTGGCTGGCGAAACCAGGCGCTCCAGTTGGCGTTCGTCCAGGTTGAGCGTGTCCGGCCGGATGTCGATGAACACCGCACGCGCGCCGCGCAGCACGAAGGCATTGGCCGTCGAGACAAAGGTGAACGACGGTAGGATCACCTCGTCGCCAAGCTGAATGTCGAGCAGGAGGGATGACATCTCCAGCGCGTGCGTGCAGGAAGTCGTGAGCAGCGCGCGGGCAAGTCCAAGCTCCTCCTCGAAAAGGCGGCTGCATTTCCTGGTGAACTCGCCATCGCCGGCGATGTGTCCGCCCTCGACGGCGGCGGCAAGGTGGCGGAGTTCGTTGCCCGCCAGTCCGGCCCGGTTGAAAGGAATGCGATGGCTCATGCGCCGCTCGAGGCCCGCAAGCCGGGCCAATAGTGATACCAGAGCTCGACCGACCGCGTCGAGAACCCGCATTTCTGATATCGCCGCTGTCCGCGCACGTTGCGGCCTTGCGTAACCACTGTTACCTCGGGAGCTCCCTGTTGCTCGAACCAGCGCAGCGCGGCGAGCACCAGCTGCTGCCCCAGGCCCCGCCCCTGCGCTTCCTGAGCGACCGCAAATAGTCCGATCTCGCCGATCGGCCTGCTGAGATGACAGGTGATGTAGCCCGCGGGCAGGGATTGATGCTCCCCCACCAGCACAGCCTGCGCGTATCCCCGCGTGCTGTTTTCGATCCAGGTCTGGTACAGGGAATCACAAAGCGAATCCGGAAAGTTCTTGTCGTAGTAGAAGCGCGAATCGCGATGGCTCGCCCTCGCGATCGCCCGCAAGCCAGGCAGGTCCGCGGGCTGGAATGGTCGTACCGGTACCGAGCCGAGATCGGCCGCTGGCCCTGTCACCTCCCGGCCTAGCGTGACGCGCACATCGACAAGATGAAAGCGGGCATCTTCCGCCAGTTCCACCGTCTCCGCATCCGCCGAGTCGGCCAGGAAATAGAGGCAATCGATGCGCTGAGCATCACACCAGCTTTGGATCTGCCGCAGCGATTCCGGGGTCAGTCGATTCGCAGTGGCGCGCGCGATGCGGCAGCCAAAAAACTTCGAGTCCCAGTCCAGAAAACGGCAGGGGGCGTCGTCGCAATGGGTCATCCGATCGCCTTGGAATGGGCAGGCAGAGGCGCTTCCGCCTCGCCCGGTGCGGCGCCAGATCTGCCGGCGAGACCGCGCTCGTGCTCGGCCACCGTCTGGATGGCATAGCTGGGCCGGTCCATCATGCGGAAATGCATGCGCGCCAGGTACTCTCCCATGATGCCGAGGGCAAACAGTTGCGCCCCGGCAAAGATGACGATGATGGATGCAAGAAATGGAAAACCGGGAACACTGCCTCCATGGATCCAGTAGCTGGCCAGCACGAACACCAGGATCGCAACTCCGAATAAGGTGAACACAAATCCCAGAGCGCTGGCCAGTTGCAATGGCAGAGTGCTGAAACCGGTCATCATGGTGAGCGCGTGCCTCACCAGCCGGCGGAAGCTGTAGCCGGATTCGCCCACGCGGCGCGCTTCATGGCGGACCGGAATGGCGGCGAAGCGGCTCGTACCCCAGGTCAGCAGAACGTCGATGCAGACCGAGGGCGCGCTGTATGAGGCGAATGCCTCTCGCATCGGCCGGCGGAAAACGCGAAACGCCGACACCTTGCGCGCCACCTGCGCCCCCATCGTCCCCTGCAACACCCACTTGGTGACCACGGATGCCAGATTGCGCCATAACCCGTGCTGCCGCTCGTCGGGCGTCCCATAGACCACGTCGTATCCTTCCGCCAGCTTCTCCAGCAGCTTGGGGATCTCGTCGGGAGGATTCTGCAGATCGTCGTCCAGGGTGACAACCAGGTCACAATGCGCGGCCCGTATACCGCACAACAGCGCATTGTGCTGGCCGTAGTTACGCATCAGGTTGATGGCGCGCACCGACGGGTGCGACTGCGCCAGTTCCTGAAGCGCCGCCCAACTGCCATCGGCGCTGCCATCGTTCACCAGCAGCAGTTCGAACCGCGGGGTCACGCCGGACAACACCCGTTCCAGCCGCGACACCAGTTCCCCCAGCGTGGCAGCGCTGTTGTAGACCGGGACCACCACCGAGATGCTCGGCGCGTTCAGGATGTCCGCTGCAGCCATCTGGAGACTATCTTATAAACGGTTTTGGGAGCGAAGCCGAGGAGGAAATCCGGAGCGGGGCAAGGGACCATTGAGAAACTTTGGGGTGGGCGGTGGGATTCGAACCCACGACAGCCGGAGCCACAGTCCGGAGTTCTACCACTGAACTACGCCCACCGTTGCGGCTCTTCGATTATAGCAACCAAACGTGACGGTGCCCCACATCTGCCTGCAGTTGGCAGATGTGGGTACGACACACATCGGCGAGCCCACATCTGCCAAAACCAGGCAGATGTGGGGCACCTAAATTTTTTTCTTTATTGCTTTAGCCGCGGCCCATGCCAACGTACTGGTAGCCGATGGAGCGCATGCGGGCGCCATCCAGCAGGTTCTTGGTGTCGATCAAAATGGGGCGGCGCAGCAGGCGCTTGATGCGCTCAAAATCCAAAGCCCGGAATTCCGGCCAGCCGGTGCCCACCACCAGGGCGTCGGAACCTTCCGCCGCGTGATAGGCAGACTCGCAATAGCGCACCGGCATCTTGTCCATTTCCAGCTTGGCGTCGGGAATGGCGACGGGATCATAGGCGCGCACTTTCGCTCCCTTGGACATGAGCGACTTGGCCAGATGGATGGAAGCCGAGCCGGCCACCGAGTTGGTATTGGGTTTAAACGAGAGTCCCAGGATGCCGAACTCCTTGCCGGTAACCGATTCCACCGCGCCCGAGAGCTTGTCGACCACCCGGTCGCACAGCGAGTCGTTGACTTCGCGAGCGGCGCTGAGAACGCGCAGTGACACGCTGTGGCCGGTAGCCAGTTGCGCCAGGGCTTCCATATCGCTTTCGACGAAGGGTCCGCCGAATCCGGCGCCCGGCTGCAGACAGCGCGGTCCGATTTTTTTGTCGAGGCCGAGGGCGAGTGCCAGGTCGACGGAGTCGGCCTTGACGTGCTCGCACAGATTCGAGAGTTCGTTGATGAACGAGATCTTGGTAGCCAGAAACGCAGTGGAGGCTTCGCGGACCAGCTCCGCGGTCTCGTGGTTGGTCACGATGATGGGCACGCCGCGCATGGCCAGCGGACGGTAGATCTGCTTCAGCGCCTGCACCGCCTGCGTGGAACGGGTGCCGACCACGATGCGGTCCGGCCAGTTGAAGTCTTCCACGGCGCAGCCGTCGGTC
>Ga0335077_10013106_pt1 | contig 10374 bp, 8 predicted proteins | sample Lox_Sample_31_FD_207151 | JGI IMG/M metagenome (GOLD analysis project Ga0335077, IMG submission 207151) | Soil microbial communities from Loxahatchee National Wildlife Refuge, Florida, United States - Lox_Sample_3.1 | ecosystem: Environmental > Terrestrial > Soil > Wetlands | place: USA: Florida...
GAACGCGACGAAAGTGTTTGCGCCGTGGGTCGCGTCACCGAGCAAGACGCCGCCCGACCGCTGGTACGCGGCGTATCACCAGAAGGAATCGCGCGCCGAGGCGCTGGCGAAAGCGTGCGAGCTGCTGAAAATTCCGCCCGGACACGTCCGCGTGATGAAGCTTGAGCCGAACGGCCCGCCTAACACGAATCCGGCGATCGACGCGTATCACGGCAGCATGATTTCCGAGCGGACCACGCCGCGCGACACACAGGGCAATCCGGCATATGCGCCCGATTGGGCGTTCTTCCTCGGCAAGCCGAACTAAGCCAAGGCTCCATTGTTTACGCCCGACCACCAGCGGGCACGGGTGCGATACTTCTTTTATTGCTCGCCTTCCGCTTCCCCCTTGACACTACATAACGCGTACGTTATATTACACGCGTGGCATGGAGTATCGAAGGCACGGGCGAGCTCCAAGCGTGGTTTGCAGGATTGACTCCGGCCGGGCGTGTGTCGGTCGCCGGGAAGATTGCGCTGCTCGAGGAAAAGGGCCCGTCGCTGGGACGCCCGCACGCCGACACACTCAAGGGATCCAAAGTCCCGAATCTCAAAGAGCTGATCATCCAACACGCCGGTGACCCGTACCGGGTGATCTTCGTCTTCGATCCGCGTGGTACAAGACGGCCATACCAGAGGCCGAAAGGATTTACGAAGAATACATCGAGGAAATCAGGAAAGAAGGGCTCATCTGATGCGAAAGACTTGGACGCAGATCAAGAACGAAACGATGACAAAGAGGGAGCAGCGCGCTGCGGCACAGCTGGCGCTGCGAGACCTCGCGGAGATGGAGTTAGCCGAACTGCGCGAAGCACTTCAGTTGAGCCAGGAAGACCTGGCGAAGAAACTGAAAGTGACACAGGTGGCAGTCTCTCGACTGGAGAGGCGCCCGAATGTGCTCGTTGAAACCCTCTCCAATTACATCGAGGGCCTGGGCGGGAAACTGGAACTGCGCGCCGTTCTTTCGAAACGGACGATCAAACTCACTCACCTGCTGGCTTCCGCCGGGCGGAAAAAGGCGGCGCGAACGGCCAGGAGAAAGCCTCTCCGAAGACGGCTCGGAAGGTAGAGGGCCGCAGGGTTCGCAGAGAATGCAAGAAACGAAGTTTTCTTAGCGACATTTGTGTGTCCGCCGGGTTTAACCGATTGGATATGGCCGCCCCCGTTTTGTGCCGGGGGCGGCCGAATCCGCTTCATACTAATTCATGGCTGGCGGGGCCTCGAACTGCCGCCGAACGCCCGCCCGGGCGCAGCGAGGCAATGGAGGATTTAATACATGCGAACGTTCCTGAAATTCCGGCATCTTCTGCTTCTGGCACTACTTTTCGCGGTACCCGCGATATCGTTCGCGCAGGTTTCCGTGGGCGTGGCGATCCACATAGGACCGCCCGTGCTACCGGTGTACGAGCAGCCTCCCTGCCCTACGGAGGGATATCTCTGGACGCCCGGCTACTGGGCGTACGGCCCGGCGGGCTACTTCTGGGTACCCGGAGCGTGGGTGGCTCCGCCGCAACCCGGATTGCTCTGGACACCCGGCTACTGGGGATTCGTGAACGGCGGATACTTCTGGCACAGGGGCTACTGGGGACCGCACGTCGGCTACTACGGCGGGGTTAACTACGGCTTCGGCTACGGCGGCGTCGGATTCTGGGGCGGACGCTGGGAAGGCCAGCGCTTCATGTACAACACCGCGGTGGTCCACGTGAATGAGACCGTGGTGCGAAACGTCTATGTGGACCGCACCGTGGTCCGCAACACGACGATCGTGAACAATCACTACAGCTTCAACGGGCCGGGCGGCGTGCGCGCGATGCCGACGGCCGAAGAGCGCGGCTACATGCACGAGCAGCATCTCCAGCCGACGTCAAATCAATACTCGCACGAGCGCATGGCCAGCCAGGATCACGGCAATTGGGCGTCGGAGAACCACGGGAGCCCGAGTCACCCGGAGGGTATGGGCGTGAACGCGCGCCAGCTTCGCCAGCAGGACCGCATCGCGCAGGGAGTTCATTCCGGCCAGATGACGCCGCACGAAACCGCGCACGTGGAACATCAGGAGGCGGGGATCCATCATGAAGTCCATCAGGATCGCGCGGCCAATGGCGGCCACCTGACTCCTCAGGAGCACGCGCAGGTGGAGCACCAGCAGAACCACGTGAGCCACGAAATACATCAGGACAAGCACAACGATAGGACGGACGAAAAAGCCGAGCACCGCTAGAGCGGCGATCGTTCCGTTGCGCTGAAATCGGACTGAGAATCAGGGGCGTCTCGAGCTTTCGGGGCGCCCTTTTTTTTGTAGCGCCGGCATCCTGCCGGCGAATTTCATTTTCGATTTTTGGCAGACAAAGATGCCGCCAGGATGGCGGCGCTACGAAAGACCATGCCCGGACACTCTCGGCGGATGGGCGACATCGAGCCAAGCATGTTTGCCGGGCAAAGTCCGCCGCGGCGGATGCCCCTACGGAGAAAGGGCAATGCGCGGGGCGGTTTACTGCGTGCAGCCTGCCTTTGCGGCGCTGACGATGCTCGAAACCTGCGCCCAGCCGGTCACATGACCAACGAGATCTGCCTGGCCGTACGCGACCTGATAGTCGCTCGAATGCTCGATGCGGTAATCCATGACTCTCTTCGCGAAGCAGCGGCAATCCACGTGGGCGTAACCGGCGAGATCGTTGCGGCAGCCGGATTCGTTGGCGTTCGCTTCCGCGTTGATCATGCCGCGGATTCGAGACGGAATCGCCGCGAGCCGCGGGTCGGCGCCGAGCGGCGCGAGCGCGGCCGAAGCCGCGGCTGGCGCTGAAGCGGAGTGAGCCGGCGAAGACGATGACGCGGAGTGGGCGGGCGCGGGCGGTGGAGTCGCGGCAGCAAAGCTCTGGCCCGGCGCGGATGTCCAATTGACGTGAATTACCTCGGCGTGCAGCCTCTTCCAATTCTCTTCCTGCGAGTTCACGGCTCTTTCCCTATTGGCTGGGATTCCGCTGAGGATCTGGCAGCCACCATGCGCGTGAGGATCGGTGACGTGATACGTCGCGAGAACTTCCTGGTTCCACGCGGCTGTGAGCGCGGGCTGAGCTGCGTCGGTCACGATCGGGCCACCGCTGTATCGGACGTCCTTGGTTGCCTGACGCGTGTACAGGACGCAATGGTAGGCCTTCCCTGCCGTGGCGACGGACTGAGCGGGCGCAGTCACGGCAGGCGGCGGTGCCGGTGCGGCGGCGTGGACCGGCGCGGGAGGAGCAGCGGGCGCGGCCGGATGGGTCGGCTCGGCGCTGTTGATGATTCGGTGCTGCATGGTGTTGGTCGTGCTGCCGGGCGGCGCGGCTGCGGGAGGAGTCGAACCCGGCGCGGGCGCATACGTCCAGTTGACGTGGATCAGCGTTTGGCCGGGCGCCTTCCACGACTGCTCCATGGCATTGATGTATCTCTGCGGGCCGCCGGGCGCGTTGGGATCGAGAACGTCGCAGCGGCCGTACAAAGTGTCCGCGGGGATGGAATAGTGCGCGCGAATGTAAGCGCTCCACGCATGGTTGATCTCGGCGTAGCTCATGGCATCGGCGTGGACCAGGGAGTCGTTGACGTAATTGGTGGCGTGTTGCGTTCCCTGCCCGACGGTAAAGGTGCACCAGAAGAGGCTCGCCTGCGCCGAAGCGGACGGGGAGGAAAGCAGCGCGACGAACAGGAAAAATCCGGCTGCAAGCATCTTCTTCATGCGAATCGGCCTCCGCGCGCGAGCGCTCCGTGGAAGCGCGGATGGTATCGCCGAAGGTGTGCGGGGTCAACCGGGAGGCGAATTCGCCGGCGGTTGCGGCTTAGGGGGTGTTCTTCCAGCCGGTCTCGACGATTTGACTCTTGGCCTGGCGGTCCTGCGCTTGGAGTTGCGCTTTGCTGTCTTGAGCAAGCTGTAGCCCTCTCGCGCCGGGTCCGAAGGAAGGGCACCCGACCGGATAGGGACCGTTGCTCTTGAACGAATACTTCTGCTTGAGGAACGCAAGAAAGTTGTTCCCAATCGTGACGAGATTGTCGGGTCCCTTTCGTGTGAGGTCGTGATTGAGGACGACGCCCGTTCCCGGGTCCGCCGTGAAGATTTCGGTGAAGTAAACGGTGGGGTCGCCGTGCTGGGAGGAGCAGTACATGTAGGCGAGTCCGGACGTATCCGGAGCCGCAGCGGGAGTGGAGGTGATCCGGTGCTGCGTGTTCGTGGCGGCGGTCGGAGCTGCGGTCGGCGCTGGCGTCGGTTGATGAGCCGTGCTCGTGTGGGGCGCTGCCGGCGCGGCGGGCGCGGCCGTTGGAGTGGGCGCAGGTGTCGCTTCGTTGGGCGCGGGCGCTTCGTAGCTCCAGTCGGTCTCGACGATTTGCTTGCCCTGCAAAGCGTCGCGCTGGTCGCGGAACATGCTCAGCGCGTTCATGATCGTGTCCGAGGATTTGCACGTGACCGTGCCGGCGTACTTGTACTTCTGCGCGAGGAATTTTGTGAACGCGGTGGAATAGGGCGCGCTCGACGGAATGCCCGCCGTGTCGAAGGCGTCGCTGAAATAGATCGTCGGCTTGCGGACGTCCGAGAAGCAGTATGACGCGCTGGGCTTGTCTCCCGCGACCGGCGCAGCAGCGGCCGCGGCAGCTGCCGGAGCAGCCGCGCCTCCCGGCATCGGCGCAGCCGCATACAGCGACGCGGCCGAAGCGGAAGTGGCCGTCTGGCTCGGCTTCCATGTGACCTGCACGACTTCCCATCCCTGCGCCTTCCATATGTTTTCTTCGGCAGCGAGGGACTGCTCGGCCACCGAGGAATTCGGGCTGAGGCCCTGGCAAGTGATCGATGCGGTGGTGTCGAGGTGGTAGGTTGACCTGATGTACGCGGCCCATGCTCCGCGGAGCGCGACCTGCTGGTTCGCCTCCATCGGAATCATCTGGCTCTCGTACACGGTGGCGTGCGAGCTGCCGGGCGTGACCGAGATCGCGATGCAGTGATACGCGCGCATCTGGGGCGTCTGCGCCGAAGCGCGCGGCGCTGCGAACGCCAGTGCTGACAGAGTGACCGCTACCGTCGCAAGCGATGCTTTCATGTGGATGAACCTCCGCGCAACCGATCTCCCAGGCTCGTCCGCCAACACTAAGGGCGGGCGACTTGGGAGCGCTTCATTTGCGAAGCGCGGATGTTATCGCCGAAGGTGTGGGCGGTCAACCAGGAGACAGAATCCCCAACGTCGGTTCGCCGCAGCGGGCGAGTGGGATCGGGCACCTGACGGCTATGGTTGTTGCTGTTGTGGTTGCGGTGGGGCGGCTGGCGGTGGTCCTGGTCGCATCTGGACCATCATCCCTGGAGATAATGCCTGGGCACTAATGGACCTTACATACGCATCTCCAACCGAGTTCTCGATGATTTTGAAAGCGCCTGTTCCTTGGAATGTGTGCACGATCGCGAAGTACAAAGCATGAACCCTTGATTGGAGCGGCGCGTCGTTTCTCATGTCGTACACGTTGGCTCCGAGGCGAAGCATTTCGTCGATGTCAACGCGCCTGAGGTGCGTTAGGAAGTTGTTGTGGTTCGCGAAGAAGGTGGAAATACGTGTGGCTGCTCGGTTCGCTCTCTGCTTGGGCAATGAGCCAAACATATACGCAGCCAGCCACTGCTTGACCAAGCGTTTCGAGAGCTTGATTGCGTTCTGACACTGTTGGTAGAGGGCCGGGCCGTAGATAGGCAGAATGGGAATCCAGGCCGGAAGCCGCTTTGGATCGGCCTTTAGTATGGCCTCGGCTTTTTCGAACTGGTCAATGATCGCCTGCGCCGGTGCGAATACTACGGTGCCATCTCCCCGTTGTATGACAAATTGAGGGTCAGTTGGACCCAGTTCCGATTGCGTGTCCATCACGATCTGATTAGCAGAAAGTATGAGCATTGTCGCCGCGCTCTTGGCGACATTCGGAACGATGAAACGGATATCGGTAAATTTGTGACGAAGTATCTTGACTATCGATTCTGCAGCCTCTGCGAGGCCGCCGGGGCTGTGAACCAGAACGTCCAAGGATTGCCCCGGGATCCTCTGGGTACACTCCAGAAATCCGTCCTTATCCATTAGGTCAAGGTTCACTTCCTGACCCACCAGCTGCAGCTTGGGTTGGTTCAGAAAGTCCGACGCATAAACCAAAAGCGGTCTACCAGTGTGGACAGCGAGTTCGCGAATCTTCCCCCGCCGAACGGTGTCGAAATCGATATTGCCGTTAGGAAGGCGCGTGCGGTCCAGTTCGAGGCGCACGTCGTTCCAAGTAGGCATGCAGATTGACCTATTCTTGGTTTGTGCTGCTCGACGAAGTAATCTCTGGACGCGAGAGCGACTGCAGGACGGAGAGGTATTGCTCGTTCGTAATTCTAAAGAGCTCCAGGGTTCCCGCGAGTTCGGGGTGCCTCTGGATGAACACGTCTGCCTGTTTGGCGACTTCATTTGGCAGCTTCGGTTGTCGTTGAACTGCCATACGCACCTCACCTCGAGGAATAGACGTACCCGTCACCGAAGAAGTACGACTTAAATCGTAACCAGCCTAACCCCTTCGGCGGGCGGAGGCAATGAGTAACTCGTACCAATGCTACGCAGGGGAGAAGCGAGCGAACCTTCCTTCGCCTGACCTTCGCCTCACGTGGTCTTTACGCCCAGTGCCCGAGAGCCAGCATATGAGTTTCATGGGATCCTTTGCACCACGGCATAGCATCACTCACGAGAATCTCGATCTTCCACAGGGCTGATCGCAGTCGCCTCGCGCTCGTCCCGGGGGTGAAGAGTGGCTTCAGGGCCATGCGGTTTCTCAAGCAGTTCCGTTGCGTGACCGACATGACCAACGGTAGCAATGAACACCATGGCCAAATGATACCGCAGCAAGTACGAACCTTACACCAGATTTGGATCGGATCGAACCTATGGCAACATCAAGCCAAGGATCCGCGCCCGGCAAAGTCTCGAAGCCTCGGGACCGTGCCCCTACGAAGACCCACAACAAGCGGTGTCATCCCGAGCGAGGCCATCGGCCGGCTTTTGGCCGAAGGCCGACGAGGGATCTGCTGTTGCCGTGCGCGACGAAAACCAAAAGCAGATCCCTCACCGACATCCCCGACAGAAAACGTCGGGGCTGGGTTCGGGATGACAACCGCTACTAGTAGCCGGTGGGAATCGCGAGGTTGTCGATGTAGGCGCCGCTGCGGGGCGACTCGTTCCACACCTGGAACCCCGTGACGAAGTAGAAGATGTACGCCGAAGCGAGGCCTCCGCTTGCGCCGTAGATCGGGAACACGGTTTGCCCGCCGACATCGTAGAAGTCGACGTCCTGCATGACGGCGCGTCCCCAGTGCGACAAATCGAGAAAATCCACGCGCGACTGATTCGCGTTGATGCTCGACTTGATGGGCACGCCCGCCATCGACTTCTCACCGGTGAAGAGCAGATCGAGATCGCTCGCGCGCCCGCCCGCTCCTTCCTTGATGATCTGCGAAATCGTGACGCCGAGCTGCTCCCACTGGTGCTCCTGTTCGAGCGATGTGTAGGCGACCAGCTTGCTCACTTGGTTGCTGCCCAACGATTTGCGCACTTTATTGATCGCGAGACGCACGGCGCCGGGCGTAAGCGCGGAGTTGTTGCCGTTGACGCGCGGCGTGGCGAGCTCGACGGGATACGTCGCGCGGTTGAGGTTGAGCCACGTGCCGGTGGTCGCGTTCGACTGATGATAGAGGATGCCGAAAAGCGAGACGGGCGACGTGCCGGTGAGGCCGTCGTGGACGATCACGTCGGTCGCGACCGTGCCGCTGGGAAGCGCGTCCACCTGAATGAGCGAGTTGAACGGATCGACGAGCAGCACGTTGGCCGAGCCGCGATTCGTGGTGAGCGTCGAGTCGTACACCTGCACGGTCTGGTTGTAGTAGAAGAGCTGCGCGCCGGGCGGCTTCGCCATCGCGAATTGCGCGGCGACGCCGGAAGGCAGGCCGCTCGTGGTGACCGTGCTGATCGTGCCGAGCACGCCGTTGCCGTTGGTTTGCATCAGCTTGTCGAGGAACGCGCGGAATTGCACCATCGCGTTTTTCACTTCGCGCTTGGCGGCGTTCTCGACGGCTTTTTCGGGAGCGTTCGACGCGTACTCGACGAGCTTGGTGATTTCGACGGCGTGGCGGAAAAATACGGGAGTGACTTGCGCGACGTCGTAGATGGTGCCCGAGCCGCGTCCCAGGTCGCCGCCGTCCATATTCGCGAGGCCGGCTTTGCCTCCCGGACGGATTTGCAGCGGAAGCCGCATGTTGCGCGCGCTGACGCGTTCCACGTCGCCGCGCTGCTGGATCATGGTCAGGAGGATGTCGTCCCGCTCGTAAAGCAGCGGAAGCTTGTCGCGGACCTTTTCGAGTTGCAGCGCAACCGATTGCGCGTTTTGCATTTGTGCCATGGTGTTGGGTTCCCCTTTGGAAGAGAAATTCGTGAGTGGTGATTGGTGAGTAGTGATTGGTGCGCGGTGTCCGTTACGGACGGTGAGAAATGAGGTAGTAGAGTGCGGAATACTTGCCGAGCATGTGTCCCGGTGCTAGCGTAGGCGCCACGTTATGCGACGGTCATCATTCCTGACAACCCTGCCGCTGCTCGTAGTGCCGGCGCTCGCCCCGCTGCCATCGGCCGCGCAATCGCTGCCGTCGAAAAAGGAAGCCGCTGAAATTCTGGATAAGGCCGGGAGTCGAATGGTGCTAGCGAGGCCTGGCGCTCCGCCGTTCCATCTGATCGCCAGACTGCGCTACCAGATCGACAAGATGTCGGTTGATGGAACTTACGAAATCCTTTGGGCATCCGCCAGTCAGTACAGGGAAGAATTTCGACTCGGGCAGTTGAGCGCAACAGACGTCGCACTCGGGGACAAGCTATACATCCTCCGAAACACCCCGACTCTGACGTATCCGCAATGGAGGGTGCGCATGCTGACAGGCCTTCCCAAACGAGGCGATGCGCCGTCAAACGCCCCTGTTGCAAAGGTCTACGCGAGCAAAGACGACCCTCAACACCTCGTATGCGCCAGACTCGACTTGCCGCATGAAGGGGTGACGAAGTGTTTTGCGAAAGATACTGGCGAACTCATGTCTATTCAAACCAAGGCGGACGAGATTTCTTTCAGCTCAGTCTCCGATGACTTCATGGAATTCGGCGACGTTCGCTATCCTCGGCACGTCCTTTCGACGATGGCCGATAATATCCTCGAAGTTCACCTGGACAAGCTTGCAGCGGTAGCGCGTTTTGCCGACGAGGTCTTCAAACCCCCCGAAGGCTCGACTGCGCACGACTGGTGCCCCCAGCCTGAGACCCGCAATCAGCAAGGCGAGGGTTTCGTTTCCTGGTTGGCCAAGACGGGAGTCATCGGCCCCCCGAGCTCGGGATTCGACGGCTTCCACGGCTACTATTACTATACGGAAGTCGCGCCGGATGGTCGCATCGAAAGGGTTGCTGCGATCTCTCCAGATGGTTCGTCGAAAGACCTTCCCACGAAAACCGCAAGCGATGTGCGTTTCCCCGTCCTGAGCTGTGCCGGGAAATCAATCGAATACGAGATCATTTCTGGCGTGGGGACTCGCGGCCCATAAGTCGAACGGTCGGGCCATGAGCGACTGGGACGCGGCTACAAATTCAAGATATCGGAGTCCGACGGAAAAAGCGGCTAGGCGCGGACGCGCATGAGGATCCTTCTCAAGAGGTACCAAGCTGCGGCGTTGATGGGGACCGCCATAGTCAGTGCCTCGCGATCAGACAGATCGAAGATGAATCCGACGAGGCATCCCGGAAGGAGCAATGCTAGACCAAGAATCGCCGGGAAGGGGTTCGTGTGAACGTTCGCAAACCGCGGAGCGATGAGGCCCACGATCTGAACGGCGCCAAACAGCAACCAATAGTTTCTTTCGGTCACGTAAGCACTCTTCGAAACGTGTGAATTATCTGGCCGCAAAGATACTACAAATTCAAAATATCGGCGTCGGAGAGGCGGGCGCCCTTCGACTTCGCTCAGGACTCCCGCAGTCCGCTCGGCATCTGCCGCGCGGAAAGCGGTCCCTACAGGTTGAGAATATCGGAGTCGGAGAGGCGGGCATAGTCGATGTCGCGCGGGGACATCGAGCGCGAGGCGTCATTCCCTCCCCCGCTCGAGCCGGCGATATCGACGCGGCGCTCGGCGGCGCGCTGTCGGGTGCGGCGGTCGGTGTTGGCCGCGACGATGGTGGATGTCCATTCGTTGAGAACGCGCTTAGCGACGCCGGGCAGAGCCTGGCGGGCGCGTCCAGTGATCAGCGAGACGATGGCGCGCTGGTGCTCGGCGTCCAGCGAACCGGAG
>Ga0335077_10013107_pt1 | contig 10374 bp, 11 predicted proteins | sample Lox_Sample_31_FD_207151 | JGI IMG/M metagenome (GOLD analysis project Ga0335077, IMG submission 207151) | Soil microbial communities from Loxahatchee National Wildlife Refuge, Florida, United States - Lox_Sample_3.1 | ecosystem: Environmental > Terrestrial > Soil > Wetlands | place: USA...
TCCTGCCCCGACGTTACCCAGGGAACATGAAGGCCAGCTGAAGCCCAGCCAGCTTCTCCGCCAGGCCGGAGAAGCTGGCGATCCGGCCCGCGTCACCGGGACCCGCAGAGAACGTCATCCGGGGCGGGGTGGCGGGCGCGGCTGGGGATGGTTTTGCTTGCAGGGCTGGCGACCTGGCTGGTGCAGTCCGGGTTTCGGCTCGTCCTCGGCGAGTGATTCGCCTGCCCGGCCTCGTCCGCTCCGGCAGTCCGGTTACCGGCGGCCGACACGTCCCGGGGGCTGCGCCGCTCGCACAGATGGCTCCCGCATGGTACGTCGCTTCCGTTCCCGTCATCGCGACCGCTCCTGGCTGCGGGAAGGGCGCCAACGTCCGCAAGGTCGTCGCCAGGTACAAGGCCAGGAAGTACCGGGCAGCCGGATACCGCACGGACACCTTGTACTGCGGGAACAGCAGCTACGGCTACCGTCATCTGGAACCGCACATCGCGCAGTACTTCGGGGGCTGGGCTAACTTCACGTTCTCGATGGCCCAGACGCTGAAGGCACCCGCTAGAGTCGTTCCCCAGAACAACGGCAACTACCTGGAGAGCGCCCCGATCTACCAGTGTTTCTTTGCGGGCTATTACATCATCTGGACATTCTTCGTGGTCCCCCAGATCAGCTCCGGTACCATCGTCACCGCGTACGGGCGTGAGGGGAGGAGAGTCAACCAGTCCTGCCCGTAATCTGTACGCGTAGCCTGGAGCGCAGCGACGCCAGACGCAGTGAGGAGTTCCGTGGGACGCATGGAATTCGGGCCGAGTGTGGTGCCCGAGTTGCGGGAGATCTTGCTCTCGACGTCCGAGGCGGCCTTCTACGGTCCTGACGGCAGGCTGACTGAAACCAGGGAGGTGCCGTTCCTGGAGGAGTGGCACCTGACCCGGCTGGACTTCGACCCGGACCTCGGCAGGAGCAGGATCATCTGCGTCCTTACCGGGGCAGGCGAGGAAGTGACGGCGCTCATCGATGCCGACGACTTCCCGAACTTGCGGGACAACACGTCGAAAAGCGCGGGATGGAACGCTTCGGCCTACCACGACCTCGCCGTCCACTTGTCGGTCCTGATCCAGGAGCAGATCCTGACGTGGGACCCTGCCGATATCGGCTCCGGTGAGATACACATCCGCCGTCCCGCAGACCGCGCTAAGCCGGCGGCGCGTTAGCGGACGTCGTCGCGGCTGACCAGGTAGCCGCGGCTCTTACGGCAATCCGGGCCAGCAACGAACGTGGCCGTGTTGATCTGCGACAGTTCGAACCCGGTCTCCACCGCATCCTTCCGCTCGTCGCGACAGTGCCATAGCACGCTCGGTGTGACCAGCCGGGCGCGCTAGGGGACGGGCTCGAGCAGCCCGACCGCGCGGACCTTGGGCGCGGGACCGGCCAGCCCGGAGGCGAGCAGCAGCGCGTAGATCCCGCCCTCGCTGTGCCCGAACACCGCCAGCCGGGCCCGGTCGACCTGCCGCTGGGCGGCCAGGAAGTCCAGCGCGGCGACGGCCTCCTGCTCGTAGGTCCCGAGCCCGGCCCGCTCGGGATGGGCGGCGAACTTGCCCCATCCGGTCTGGCCGCTGCCCAGCTTGTCATAGCGCAGGCTGGCCACCCCGTCGGCCGACAGCCAGCTGGCCACCGCCTCCAGCGTGTTCCGGCCGAGCAGGTCCTCAATAGCGGCGACGCCGTCCAAGGTCTCCGCAGGAACCGCATCTGCCCGGAGACGCCCACGTCACGTGCGGCCGCTCGCGCATCGGACCAGCGCGGACGTCCCCTGATTCAAGCCTGCCCGTGCAATGCACGGTGTCCAGAGCCGCACGGCCCGTCATCCCGGGACCTACGCCCCGTCATCATCACAAGTCCACCGTGGCCTCGATGGCGAACCGGCGGCCGGGTGGACTTCCCAAACCGGGATAACCGGGTCCAGGCCGTCGTCCTGGCCTACGAGACCGGGCTGGTCGGTGTCGGCCAGAATCACGGGGCGGGGGGCATCAGCCGGTAGCCGACCGAGGGGTCGCTCTGCAGGATCTGGCCGCCCTCGTCGCCGAGCTTGCGCCTGATCCGGTACGCGTACACCTTGAGGTAGTGCAGGTCCCCGGCGTACTGCGAGCCCCAGACACTCTCCAGGATCATCCGGCGGGTGCAGACCTTCCCGGCGTGGTGAGCGAGGAAGGCCAGGAACTCGAACTCCTTGGCGGTCAGATCCAGCACCCGCGCGTCCAGGGTGGCCTCGCAGTGGACCAGGTCGAGGTGGAGCGGGCCGACGTCGAGTTCGGCCTGGTCCTCCTCGGCCGCGGCGTGATGGCGGAGGGCCACCCGCAGGCGGGCGTTCAGCTCGCGCATGCCGAACGGTTTGGTCATGTAGTCATCGGCGCCGCCATCCAGCGCGGCGACCTTCCGGTCTTCCGACCCGTCCGCGGACAGGACCACGATGGGCACGTCGCTCCAGGTCCGGATCCGCTTGGCGACGTCCATCCCGTCCATGTCGGGCAGCCCGAGGTCGAGCACGATGACCTCGGGCGCGCGGATGGCCGCCTCGGCGAGTCCGTCGTGCCCGGTCGCCGCGGTCCAGACCTCGTGCCCCAGCGCCTCCAGCCCTACGCGGCACACGTTCAGCAGGTCCCGGTCGTCATCGATGATGAGAACTCGCGGCAAGCTGCGGCTCCTCGGTTATGGGTGTGGCCACCGGCAGCGTGAAGCAGAACCTGGCCCCGACGCCGGGAGCATCCTCGACCCAGATGCGCTGCCCGTGGGCTTCGACGAAGGTCTTGGCGATGGTGAGGCCGAGGCCGGCGCCGGCATCGTCGTTCCGGCGGGCGAAGAGCCGGAAGATCTCGTCTCGCCGGCCCGGGTCGACGCCCGGCCCGTGGTCGGTCACGAAAAGCTCGATCTTTTCCGGCGTCACGGCCGCGGCGCCGATCACGACCGGGGTGCCGGCCGGGCTGTGCCGGACGGCGTTGTCCACCAGGTTGGCCAGGACGCGCGACATGAGCACCAGGTCGGCGTCGATGGGCGGCAGTTCGTCCGGCAACTCGACCCGCAGTTGGTGGCCCCGCCAGGCCGGGGGCGGGTCGGCGACGACCGCCGACACGAACTTGCTCAGCGTGGTGACCGTGCACCGCGGCTCGAGGACGCCCGCTTGGATCCGGCTCATGTCCAGGAGGTTCTGCACCAGGTCGGCCAGGCGGTCGGCCTGGACGTCGATCAGGGCGGCCAGGTGCCGCGTCGAATCCGGGCTGATGTCCAGTTCGGCGTCGGACAGCGTGGACGACGAGGCCTTGATCGAGGCCAGCGGGGCCCGCAGGTCGTGCGCGACCGCGGCCACCAGCGTCTTGGCCAGGCGCGCCATCTCCTCGTTCACCCGGGTTCGCAGGGCCTGCTCGCGGAGCTGGGCCCGCTCCACGGCCAGGGCGATCTGGTTGGCGAACAGCAGCAGCGGCTCACGCTCGTGCCGCGCCGCAGCCTCGGCCGACAGCGCGAGCAGGCCGACGGGGCGGCCGGACGCGGTGAGGGCCAGGACGAGCAGGCCGCTGCGTTCCTGGGTGTGCCGGGTCACCGAGCCCGGCTCGGGCACCACGTCGCGCAACTGCTCGGCGGTGAGGGGCTCGCCGGCCGAGCTGGAGAGCTCGAGGCGGCCGCCGGCCGGGTCACGGGGCAGGAACAGCGCCACCTGCCGGGCGCCGAAGACGTCGGCCAGGGCGGTCACGATGACGGACAGCAGCACGTCGAGCGGCTTGTCCTCGACCAGCAGATCCGATGCCTCGAACAGCTGCCTCAGCTCACGGCCCTGGCGCAGTTCCCTGGCCCGGGCCGTGTTCAGGCCGGCGACGACCCTGGCCACCGGCAGCATCACGGCCGCGTACACGCCGAGCGCGACCCAGTTCTGCGGGGCGCCGACCCAGAGCGTCAGGTACGGCTTGATGAAGAAGAAGTCGTAGACCAGGAACCCGGCGACCACGCTGAGGACGCCGGCCGCGAAGCCTCCGATCACCACGCCGATCACCACCGGCACCACCAGGATCAGGGCCGTGGTCGCGACGCTCAGGATGCCGCGCAGCGGCAGCATGGCTCCGGTCAGTACCGCCATGCTGGCCAGCGCGGCGGCCAGGCCGAGCAGTGTCCGCTTCATCGCCGCTTCATCGCCGCCTCTTCGAATCCATTATGGGTCAGAGAGCCGTCGCTTCATGCGGGGCGACGATATGGACGTCGATCCCGGCCCGGGCGGCGCGCCGGGAGACGCGCTGGACCACGGAGCCGCCGCTGATCAGTTCCTGCCACCGGCTTCGCCGGCTGGCGCCGACCACGATCTGGGTGACCTGCTGGCCCCGGGCGAACTCGATCAGGGCGCTGACGAGGTCGTCGTCGTGGATCTGATGCCAGCTCGCGCCCACATCGGCGGCCACCTGGCGCAGCTGGGCGAGATCCCGGCTGCCGTTATCCCGGCCGGCGATGTGGACGACGTCCAGGTCCGCGTCGATGCTGGCGGCCATCTGCGCGGCCCGGCGGACCACGGCGTCACCGCCCGGCATGGGGATGACGCTGGCCAGGATGCGCTCGGAGCCGGGCCGCTGGCGACGGGCCAGATGCGCGGACAGCTCGGTCCCGGTCTGGTCGGCCAGGAAGCGCAGGGCCAGCTCGCGCAGCGCGGCCAGGTTGTCGGCCCGGAAGAACTGGGTGAGGGCCCGCGGAACCTGCTCGTCCGGGTAGATGTTGCCGTGCAGCATCCGCCGGCGCAGCTGTTCCGGCGAGGAGTCGGCCAGCTCGATCTGATCGGCGCGGCGGACGACCCAGTCCGGGACGCGCTCGCGGACCGGCACCCCCGTGAGCTGCTCGACGGTGCCCGCGACGCTCTCCAGGTGCTGGATGTTGACGGTGGTGATCACCTCGATGCCGGCGTCGAGCAGTTCCAGGATGTCCTCCCAGCGCTTGCCGTTGCGGCCGGACCCGGGCACCTTGGTGTGGGCGAGTTCGTCGACCAGGGCGACCTGGGGCCGGCGGCGCAGCACGCCGTCGGTGTCCATCTCCCGGAACGTGCTGCCGTGGTGCTCCACGGCCTGGTAAGGGACGATCTCCAGGCCCGCCATGCGCTGTTCGGTCACCGGCCGTCCGTGGGACTCGGCGAAGGCGATCACGACATCCGCGCCCCGGCTGCGGCGGCGCTGGCCTTCGCCCATCATGGCGACGGTCTTCCCGGTTCCCGGAGCGGCCCCCAGGTAGACGTGGAAGGGGCCGGCCGGCCCGACGTCGCCGGTCACGGCCGTACCTGGTACCACGGATTCCAGACCGCAAGCCGGCCGCAGTGCACGGCGACGGCGCCTTCGATGCCGCACCGGGTGCCGACGGCCAGTCCCGCGATGGTGGCGCGCCCGAGAAAGAGCAGGTCGAGCTTTCCCCCGTCGCAGTCCAGTACGCAGCGGCAGACCGGGCTGAAGCCGGCCCGGATGGTCTCAGTGGCGCGGATCGTCCCGGTCAGGCTGACGCGTTCCTGGAGCCGCACCCAGTCGGCGCGCACGGGTTCGAGCAGGGCGGTCATCGCTCCACCGGTCATTGCAGGGCCTCCAGGGCCTCGTTGAGCTGCAGGACGTTGATGTGGGGGGACCCGAGGAAGCCGAACTGGGGCTGCTGTACGTGTTCGGCCACCAGGTGGCGGACCGTGGCGGCGGGCAGGCCCCGGGCCTTGGCCACGGCGTTCACCTGGGCGTATGCGTCGGCTGGGCTGATATCCGGGTCGACGCCGCTGCCGGAGGTGGTGACGAGGTCGGGGGTGGGCGTGATGCCCTCCTTCTTCAGCTGGGTGATCTGCTGCGTGACCGCCTTGACCAGGGCCTCGGAGCGGGGGCCGAGGTTGGTGCCGCCGGTGGCCATGGGGTTGTCGGCGTCGGGCCGGCCCTGGAACCACCGCGGGCCCTTCCAGGACTGGCCGGCCAGCGTGGATCCGTTACTGGTCAGCAAGCCGTTCACCTGGTGGCTGAACAGCGCCTGGCCGATGCCGGTCTCGGTGAGCGGGTAGGCCAGGCCGAGCAGGACGAAGAAGACGAGCGAGATGCCGAAGGCCGGGCGCAGGTTGGCGAACATCAGAACAGTCCCGTCGCGGTGAGGATGATATCGATGAGCTTGATGAAGATGAACGGCGCGATGATCCCGCCGATCCCGTAGATGAAGACGTTGCGGCGCAGGATCGCGGCCGCCCCGGACGGGCGGAACCGCACGCCGCGCAGCGCCAGCGGGATCAGTGCCACGATGACCAGGGCGTTGAAGATCACCGCGGACAGCACGGCCGACTGCGCGCTGTGCAGGCCCATGATGTTGAGCGCCTTGAGCTGCGGATACGTGACGAAGAACAGCGCCGGGATGATGGCGAAGTACTTGGCCACGTCGTTGGCGATGGAGAACGTGGTCAGCGCGCCCCGGGTGATGAGCAGCTGCTTGCCGATCTCCACGATGTCGATGAGCTTGACCGGGCTGGAATCCAGGTCCACCATGTTCCCGGCCTCCTTGGCCGCGGTGGTCCCGGTGTTCATGGCCACGCCGACGTCGGCCTGGGCCAGGGCGGGAGCGTCGTTGGTGCCGTCGCCGGTCATGGCGACGAGCTTGCCGCCCTGCTGTTCGGCCTTGATCAGGTTCATCTTCGCTTCCGGGGTGGCCTCGGCCAGGTAGTCGTCCACCCCGGCTTCCTGGGCGATGGCCGCCGCGGTCAGCGGGTTGTCGCCGGTGATCATCACCGTGCGGATGCCGGCCGCGCGCAGGTCGTCGAAGCGCTCCCGGATGCCGGCCTTGACCATGTCCTTGAGCTCGATGACGCCGAGTAGGACAGGTCCGTCGGCGACGGCCAGCGGTGTCGCGCCCGACCGGGCGATCCGCTCGGCAATCCGGTCGAGCTCGCCGGACGCCGATCCGCCCTGCTCGGTGACCCAGGTCCGCACCGCGTCGACCGCACCCTTGCGGATCCGCCGCCCGTCGAAGTCCAGGCCCGACATCCTGGTGTGCGCGCTGAACGGCACGAACTCGTGCCCATCGCCGAGCTCGCGCTGCCGCAGGCCGAACCGTTCCTTGGCCAGCACCACGACCGAGCGCCCCTCGGGGGTCTCGTCGGACAGCGAGGCCAGCTGGGCCGCGCTGGCCACGTCCCGCTCGGAGTGGCCGTCGACGGGATGGAACGCCGACGCCATCCGGTTGCCGAGGGTGATGGTGCCGGTCTTGTCCAGCAGCAGCGTCTGCACGTCGCCGGCCGCCTCGACGGCCCGGCCGGACATGGCCAGGACGTTCCGCTGGACCAGCCGGTCCATGCCCGCGATGCCGATGGCCGACAGCAGCGCGCCGATCGTGGTCGGGATCAGGCAGACCAGCAGCGCGACGAGGATCACCACCGAAACGGTGCCGCCGGCGAATTGCCCGTAGGGCAGGAGCGTGACCACCACCGGCACGAACACGATGGTCAGGATCGCGAGCAGGATGGTCAGCGCGATCTCGTTCGGCGTCTTGCGCCGGTCGGCCCCCTCCACCAGGGCGATCATCCGGTCCAGGAACGTCTTGCCCCGCTCGGCGGTGATGCGCACCACGATCCGGTCCGACAGCACCCGGGTCCCGCCGGTGACCGCGGAGCGGTCGCCGCCGGCCTCGCGGATCACGGGCGCGGATTCGCCGGTGATCGCGGACTCGTCGACCGACGCCACTCCCTCGAGGATCTCACCGTCGGACGGGATCAGGTCGCCGGCTTCGCAGACCACCAGATCGCCCCTGGCCAGCTCGGCGGCCGGGACCCGTTCCTCGGAGCCGTCCCTGAGCCGGCGCGCCTCGGTGTCGGACCGCATCCGGCGCAGCGTGTCGGCCTGCGCCTTGCCGCGTCCCTCGGCGATGGCCTCCGCGAAGTTGGCGAACATCACCGTGAGGGCCAGCCAGACCGTCACCGACCAGTCGAAGATGCCCGGGTGGGCCACCGATTCGACCAGGGTCACCACCGTGCCGATGAGCACTACGAACATCACCGGGTTGCGCACCTGGACGCGGGGATCGAGCTTCCTGACGGAGTCCACCGTGGCGCGGCCGAGGATCTGCCGGTCGAACATCCCGCGGCTCTTCCGCACACCGCCCGGGGGCGGCCCGGCGGGCGACGGGCCTTCGGTACGCACGGGGAGTGGCCAACGGCGGACATCAGAAGAACCTCCCGTGACTGAGCTGTTCGACGATCGGGCCGAGGGATACGGCGGGGAAGAACGTCAGCCCCCCGACGATCAGCACCACGCCGGTGGTCAGGCCGACGAACATCGGCGAATCGGTGCGGAAGGTGCCAGCCGAGGCGGGCACGGGTTCCTTGGCGGCCAGGGAGCCGGCCAGCGCGAGGACCGGCACCATGATGGCGAACCGGCCCAGGAGCAGCCCGAAGGTGTTGATGACGTTGTAGAAGGCGGTGTTGACGCTGATGCCGGCGAAGGCCGAGCCGTTGTTGTTGGTCACCGAGGTGAAGTCGTAGAGGATCTCGGAGAAACCGTGCGGGCCCGCGTTGAGCGGCCCGATCCGGCCGGCGTGGACCGATACCGCGATGGCGGTCAGGATGAGCACCGTGATGGGCATCACCAGGACGCCGAGGCCGGCCAGCTTCACCTCCCTGGCCTGTATCTTCTTGCCCAGATACTCCGGTGTTCGCCCGACCATGAGCCCGCCGATGAACACCGCGACGATGGCGAACAGCAGGATGGTGTACAGGCCGCTGCCGACGCCGCCGGGCGACACCTCGCCGAGCATCATCCCGGTGAGCACGGCGAAGCCGCCCATCGGGGTGTAAGAGTCCTCGGCGCCGTCGACGCTGCCGGTCGAGGTCTGGGTGGACGCCACCGCGTACAGCGCGGAGGACGTGTCGCCGAAGCGGACCTCCTTGCCCTCCATGTTGCCGGCCGGCTGGTAGGTCATCCCGGCGGCGGCCACGGCGGGGTTGGCCTGGTGCTCGGAAACCGACGCGATGGCCAGCCAGCTGCCGAACAGGATCGCCATCACGGCCAGGATGGCCGCGCCCTGGCGGACGCTGCCGACCATCTTGCCGAAGGTGTAGGTGAGGGCGACCGGGATGCACAGGATGAGCGCGAACGACAGGAAGTTCGTCAGCCCGGTCGGGTTCTCCAACGGGTCGGCGCCGTTGGCGTTGAAGAAACCGCCGCCGTTGGTGCCGAGCTGCTTGATCACCTCCTGCGAGGCCACCGGGCCGCGCGGGATGAGCTGGCTCACCCCGTTGAGCACGTCATGGATGTGCACGGGTCCGCTCAGCGTCTGCAGCGCGCCCTGGCCCATGAAGACGATCGCGGCCATGAAGGAGATGGGCAGCAGGACGTAGATCGTGCCGCGGAACAGGTCCACCCAGAAGTTCCCGATGGTCCGCGCGCCGCGGCGGCAGAACCCGCGGATCAGGGCCACCGCGACGGCGATCCCGACCGCGGCGCTGACGAAGTTCTGCACCGCCAGCGCGCCCATCTGGGACAGGTAGGACATCGTCGTCTCGCCCGAGTAGGCCTGCCAGTTCGTGTTGGTCACGAAGGACACCGAGGTGTTCCAGGCCAGGGCGGGGGTCACGCCGGGCAGATGCTGCGGGTTGAAGGGCAGAACTCCCTGCAGCCGGAAGATCGCGTACGTCACGCCGAGCGCGACGGCGGAGAAGATGATGAGCGAGACGCCGTAGCGCTGCCATGACTGCTCGGCGTCGGGATCGACCCCGAGGAACCGGTAGACCGGGCGCTCGACGAATCCGAGCCACCTGACCCTCCCGGTGAAGACGGCTGCCATGTACGAGCCGAGGAAGCGCCAGACGATGGCCAGGACGACGACCAGGGCGAGGATGGTCCAGGCGAAGTCCATCAGAACCACTCCGCCTTGAACAGCGCGACACCGAGGTAGATGAACACGGCGAGGGACAGCACCAGGAGCACTCCTTCGACGATGCTCATATCCGGTCCAGTCCCCGGATCAGCCCCAGCATGAGGAGCGCGAAGACTACGATTCCGGCGATAACGAGGAAGTCACCCATGCCCTCATGGTGCGAGAGGGGGCGGTGACGGCGTGGTGAACGAGCCCGCCGGCCCGGTGGAGAATTGGTGAACGGGAGCACGCACCTACGGCCCGTTCGGCCTCATGATTTTGACCTTGTCAGTCGGTCAGGGCCTGGTAGACGAGCTGGCGCAGCTGCTGGCGGATCGGGTGGGTGCTGGAGGGGAGCAGCTGGGTGAAGAACGAGACGGTCAGGTCCGCGTCGTTATCGATCCAGAACGCGGTGCTCGCGGCCCCGCCCCAGGACAGCTCGCCCGGGGAGCCGATCACCTTGCCCGGCACCGGGTCGATGAGGACGGCGAGGCCGAGGCCGAAGCC
>Ga0335077_10013108_pt1 | contig 10374 bp, 6 predicted proteins | sample Lox_Sample_31_FD_207151 | JGI IMG/M metagenome (GOLD analysis project Ga0335077, IMG submission 207151) | Soil microbial communities from Loxahatchee National Wildlife Refuge, Florida, United States - Lox_Sample_3.1 | ecosystem: Environmental > Terrestrial > Soil > Wetlands | place: USA: Florida...
TCCTAGGGATTTTTGCAGCCGTCGGCCTGCTGCTGGCGGCGGTGGGGATTTACGGCCTGATCTCCTACTCCGTCACGCAACGCATGCGGGAGATCGGCATCCGGATCGCGCTCGGCGCCGGGCGCGGCGAGGTGTTGCGCATGGTGGTCCGCCAAGGGTTGGTGCTCAGCTTGATCGGAGTCGGCGCGGGCGTCGCCGCAGCTCTCGGCCTCACGCGCCTGATGTCGAGCCTGCTGTACGGCGTCGCCCCGACCGATGTGGTGACGTTCGGCGTCGTGCCCTTAGGGCTTACGGCAGTCGCGATGGCTGCGAGCTATATTCCCGCGCGGCGAGCGACGAAGGTGGATCCGACGGTGGCGCTGCGCTACGAGTAATTGACGATTGACGTTTGCAGATTGACGATTGAAGGAAGCCGTCAGCATTCAGCGATCAGGCGTCAGCAGGAGAAGATCGGGCGAGCTTGAACCCGCTTGCTGAGAGCTGAGCGCTGATGGCTGACCGGCGCATTTTCGATCGGCAATCGTCAATGACAATCGTCAATGGCTGAAGGAGGCTTCATGTCGACGATGGTCCAGGATCTGAAATACGGCGTTCGAGTACTAGTGCGAAATCCTGGCGTGAGTGTGGTGATGATCCTGACGCTCGGGCTCGCCATCGGCGCCAATACCGCCATTTTCAGCGTCGTCTACGGCGTGTTGTTGCGCCCGCTGCCCTACCCCAAGCCCGACCAGATCGTCAGCGTGTCGGAGGTAGCCGCCGACGGGCACTTGATGTCTTTCGCCGGCCCGAACTTCCGCGACTTGCGGGCTGCGAATCACACGCTCGCCGGCCTGGCGGAGTGCAATGGCGACAACGTCATTACTGTCGCGAGCGGCTCCGGGTTGACGCGGGTGGGGGTGGCGGTTGTTTCACAAGATTTTTTCAAGGTGATGCGGGTGGCGCCTATCGTCGGCCGCGAGTTTTCCCCCGAGGAAATGCGCGAGGGCGGCACGCCGGCCGTGATCGCCAGCTACGGCTATTGGCGTCAGCACCTGGGCGGCGCCGCAGACCTCGCCCCGCTCAAGGTCAAGGCGCAGCTTTGGGAGGGAGAGCAGGTGTTCTCGGTGGTTGGTGTTATGCCGCCGGGCTTCAGCTTTCCGGCGGATACTGACCTGTGGGCCCCGGCGGAGTTTTTTGGCGATGGGCCGAGCCGGACTGCTCACAATTGGCGCGCGCCGGTGGGTCGGCTTCGGGAAGGGGTAACTCTGGAACAGGCCCGGCAGAATCTCTCGACGCTAGCCCATCATCTGAACCAGCAGTACAAGCCCGACATCGACCTGACGGATGTGAGCGTGGTGCCGTTGCGGACGGCGTTAACCGGCGACGTGCGCCAAACGCTTCTGGTCTTGCTGGGGGCGGTGGGGTTTCTCCTCCTGGTCGGCTGCGCCAACGTCACCAACCTGCTGCTCGCACGGGCCGCGGCGCGAGAGCGCGAACTGGCGGTGCGCGTGGCGCTGGGCGCCGGCCGGCGCCGGCTGGTGCGTCAGTTCCTGGCTGAAACCTTGCTGCTGGCGCTCGCCGGCGGCACGCTGGGAGTGCTCGCAGCGCAGTGGGGCGTGAGTGTGCTGGTGGCGCTTGCTCCCCCCAACCTGCCAAGGCTGGGAGAGGTTTCGATCAACGTAGCTGTACTCGTTTTCGCGCTGGCCGTCTCGATTCTGGTGGCCATGGGCCTTGGTGTTCTCACTGCGGTGCGCGCCACGGCTCACGATCCGCAAGGCGGGTTGGTGGAAGGCAGCCGCGGCCAGGCCGGTTCGGTGCACAGTCAACGGCTGGGCCGATTCCTGGTGGGCGGGCAACTTGCGATCACACTAGTGCTGCTGGCCGGCGCCGGCCTGCTCGGGCGGAGCCTGGTGCGCGTGCTCTCAGTAGACCCGGGATTCCGCACGGAAAACATCGTCACCATGGAATTCGAGTTACCTACTCCGGCTAACCAGACGGACACCGCCCGGCCCGTGACCGTCGTTAACCGTGTGTTCGAGCGTCTCAGGGCAGTGCCGGGCATTGAGGAGGTTGGTGGAGCGACCCGGCTGCCGCTGGCTTCCGGATTCGGCCCTGACGGCACGTTCTTGATCTTGAATCGGCAGTCGGATATCACCAAGGGCGAGGACTTCGAGCGCCTCTCACACAGCGTGCCTACGGGCTATGCGGATTACGTGGCAGCGAGTGAGGATTACTTCAAAGCGCTGGGGATCCCTCTGCTTCACGGCCGTCTTTTCAGTGAACGCGACACGGCAGATGCTCCCCATGTTGCCGTCATCAGCCAATCGCTGGCCCAAGCCTCCTGGCCGAACCAGGATCCGATCGGGAGAATGATTGAGTTCGGCAACATGGATGGCGATCTGCGGCTGCTCACCATCGTGGGTATTGTGGGTGACATCCGCGCTCGAAGCCTGGAGAAGCCGGCGAGGCCCACGGTGTACGTTAATTATCGGCAGAGGCCGATTGGTGGACGGGACTTCACCGTGGTGATGCGATCCTCCCTTCCCCCGGCTACGGTGCTGGCCGCCGCCCGCAACATCCTGCGCGAGACCGACCCTGACGTTTCGCCCGAGCTTCGCACCTTCCAGCAGGTGTTTGCCGCCTCGCTCGAAACGCGGCGCTTCAACCTGGCGCTCATCGGCTTCTTTGCCGGTACGGCGCTATTGCTCGCGACCGTGGGCATCTACGGGGTCATGGCCTACTGGGTGGAGCGGCGCACGCGCGAAATCGGAGTGCGCATGGCGCTCGGCGCGGTCACTGGCGACGTTCTGCGGCTGGTGCTCGGCCACGGCTCAAAAACCATCGCCGCGGGCGTGGTCATTGGTCTGGCGGGTGCGTTCGTTCTCACGCGGACCATGCAGTCGCTGCTCTTCGGCGTGAGTGCCGGAGATCCGGTTACGTTCGCGGGCGTCGCGCTGCTGCTCGCGGCGGTCGCGATCCTGGCAAGCTATATCCCGGCGCTCAAAGCGTCCAAAGTAGATCCGATGGAGGCGCTGCGGTACGAATAGGCGGCCCAATTCCAGGTCACCGCTTCTTCGGCCATCGCTCGAGTAGCGCCTCCCGCCCCGCGAGTTTCCAAGCACTGGTGCGCCCGGCTAAGGCGGAGGAGCCGTTGGGGTCTGGGGTCCGTTGCGAGAGCGAAGGCGCGGCCCGAACGGAATGAATCGCCGCGGCCACCATGGCGACGCATTCTTCTCCCGGGAGGGCGGCATCGTCGGACATCAAGCCATCCTCCAGCAGGCGCGCGATGAGCGAGGTATCGAGCTCTGCCGCCACGAACTCCGGGCGACGGAGCAATCGCTGGAAGAAAGCAATGTTGGTCTTGATGCCGGTCACTTCGTATTCATTCAAGGCGCGCGCCATACGCGCGATGGCCTCGGAGCGATCGCGGGCCCACACGATCAGCTTGGAAAGCAGCGGATCGTATTCGAGCGGCACCGTGAATCCCTCGCTCACGCCGGAGTCGTTGCGGACGCCCGGACCGGAGGGCGTTCTGAGGCCGGTGATGAGGCCGGGCGAGGGGAAGAAGTTCTGCGCCGGGTCCTCGGCCGAGATGCGGCACTCAATGGCCGCGCCGCGCAGGCCGACGTCCGCCTGCCGCCACGCCAGCGGCTCGCCCGCCGCAATCCTGAACTGCTCCTTTACCAGGTCGATGCCTGTCACCAGTTCGGTCACCGGGTGTTCCACCTGGAGACGGGTATTCATTTCCAGGAAGTAGAAGTTGCGCTCCCCATCCACCAGGAACTCCACGGTGCCGGCGTTGGTATATCCTGCTAGCCGACCGATGGCCACCGCGGTCTCGCCCATGCGCCGCCGCAGGGGCTCGTCTACCAGGGGCGAGGGGGATTCCTCCAGCAACTTCTGGTGCCGCCGCTGCAGCGAGCACTCGCGCTCGCCCAGATGGATCAGGTTGCCGTGATGGTCGCCCAGAATCTGGATCTCGATGTGACGCGGCCGTTCGAGGTACTTTTCCAGGTAGATCGAGGGGTCGTTAAAGGAGTTCTGCGCTTCGGAGCGCGCGTTGCGGTAGGCGGACTCGAGTTCGTCGAGCGAGCGCACAAATCGCATACCCTTGCCGCCGCCGCCTGCCGCCGCCTTGATCATCACCGGCAGGCCAATGGTTTGCGCCGCTTGCATAAGTTCGTCGAAGGTGGCGGGGGTATGATTCATGCCCGGGACCGTCGGCAGTCCGGCGGCGATCACGGCTTGGCGGGCAGCGGTCTTCGAACCCATTAGTTTCATGGCCGCGGCCTGCGGGCCCACGAACACGATCCCGGCCGCGTCGCACGCCGCGCGGAATTCCTCGTTCTCGGCCAGGAAGCCGTAGCCCGGATGGATGGCCTCGGCGCCGCTTCGTCGCGCCACCTCCAGAATCCGGTCGATGCGAAGGTAGCTTTCGGTGGAGGGAGTGGGGCCGACCGGATACGCCTCATCGGCACAGGTGACGTGCGGGGCGCGGCGGTCGGCGTCCGAATAGACCGCCACCGTGGCGATGCCCATCTCGCGACAAGCCCGCATCACTCGCACGGCAATTTCGCCTCGATTGGCGACCAGGACTTTCTTGAACAACCGTTTTGCTTCCACTCGCGGTCCTCTTTCTCACCCTTCCCTTGGTCCCTGGTGCCGGTTCAAATCACTTGACACCTCGACTCTCGCATTGCTATGGTCTGAGAGTACCAGAACATCTTATTCTACGTTCAAGCAGAAGGAGCCGGCTATGAAACGAATCTTCGTCTTCACTCTGGCGATCGGCTTTCTGATTGCCGGGCCCATCCGCTCGTTTGCTGGTTCGATCTCTCAACTCGTGGTCTTCGGAGATAGCCTTTCCGATACTGGAAACGTTTACATCGCTACCGGCAGAACGGAACCCGCGCCTCCAGCCTACACCGCAGGACTTTTTACCGACGGGCCAGACAGCTTCCCTGCTACCTCGGGGCCGCAAGGGATTTGGATCCAGCAACTGGCCGGCATGATGGGGCTTACTTCGCCCGCCCCTTCCCTGGCCGGCGGCACGGATTATGCCTTCGGCGGAGCCCTTACCGGGCAGAACCCCGCTTTTGGCACCGGCGGCGAACCTTGGGTAACCGATCAAGTGGGTGTTTATTTGGCAAGCCACCCGACCGGAGTCCCCTCCAATTCGCTCTACACCTTCTGGGCGGGCGCCAACGATATTTTCACCGGGTCGAGCCCGACGGCCGCAGTGGCAAACCTGACCGCCAACATCAACACTCTATTCCACGCGGGCGCCAAGGATTTCCTCTGGCTGGATATGCCCCCTCTCGGAGACACTCCCGACGGCTTGGCCTCCGGCGAGAGTGGATTGCTGAATCTGGAATCGCAGGCATATAACGCGGACTGGCTCGCCAGCATCAGCCTGCTGGAGAGCGAGGATCCGGGCATCGAGATTACCGGCGTGGATATCTACGGGCTGGTGTTGGCGATGCTTGCCGACCCCTCTAAGTATGGCTTCACGGATGTCACCGATCCGGCCCAGGGCCTGAGCGTCAATCCCAACACGTATCTCTTCTGGGACGGCGTCCACCCGACAACCGAAGGTCATTTCCAGGTGGCAGACTTCGCATACCACGCTTTGCCGACTCCTGAGGCTCCGACGGCCGTGCTCTTCGGCACTGCTCTCCTTGCAGGTGCCGGGGTGCTCGGGCGCCGCCTCATTGCGTCGGCCTGATGCTGGGGCGTTCGTCTCTCTTCCAAAGGTCAGCGTTCGCGGGCGGACCGGGCATCCCCGAAGCCAGGCATGGTCTTGCTCCGGGAGGAAGCTGAACGCGAGTAGGCAACCACGCGAGCAACGACTACTTCTTCGGGTAGCCCACGGTCTGACTGAGAGTGATCCGCTGATCGGGGCGCAGTCGCATCGCCTTGGCCAACGCCGGCCTGTCGATGCTGCCGCGCACCACCACCGCCAATCCCTCCGATGCGCAGAAGAGGTAAACGTTCTCAGCGATGAAGCCCACGTCTGCGGCCACGTACATATCGCGGTCAGCCGAGGCGGCGCCAGTCTTGGCGAGATCGGAGACGTAAACCAGATCCACGGGCGCGTCCTTCACGAAAGGTTGCGTTCCGGTCTGGGCGCGCACGTCATCGCGGAGGACCGGATTCAGTTGCTGCTCCCGGGCATCGTAGACGTAAAGGCCATCCGCCGTGGCGACGTAAATGTCCGTCTCCTGCCAGTTCACAGCGGAGGGCGCGGTCCGCTTGCCTGAGTCCGGACGGTTCACTCCAAAAGCCGCCCAAAGCAGATTCGACAACACCTGCTCCGGCAGCTTCTCCGGACTGAACGCGCGCGCCGAGCTTCGATCCTTGAGGACCTGCATGAGGGGACGACCGATGTCCATCTGCGGCTTGGGGAGGCGGACCGGCTTGAGTTCCTGCGCCACGCCCCCAACCGGACTCAGGACGAGAGCCGCCAACACAAACGTGCAAAGGATCAAACCGAGAGGCACGCAGGCGCAGGGAAGGGCATGAAAACCGCGAGAAGAGTTCGTTTGTTCCCGGGCGTTGCCCTTTTTTCGCCCTGCCTCAGTGCCCCCGTGCTGGAAGTACCCTCGCACTGATTTTACAGCTTTCAGCCAATGGGTTTCAGAAGAACGCCATCTTTCCATTGAAGCCCTCCTTCACCGAAGGCGCGTGCCGACCATCAGGCCGGAAGGTCCCGGCAACCGAATGTGTCGCACATCGCCGAAGCCGGCGTCACGAAGCCAAGCAGCATAGTCACCCTCGCTGTAGCTGCTGCCGGCGCGGGTGCCAACCAGCATGTTGAGGGAAAACAGAGCGGCGAGTTTAGGCGCGGTCTTGTCAGGCTCGAGAATGAAATCCTGAACGACGATTCGCCCTTGCGGAGCCAGCGCCGCAAAGCAGCGACGGATCAGGTCCCGGTTCTCTTCCGGATCGAGCATGTGGCAAATGGCCGAGACCAGAGCCAAGTCATATCCTTCGCCGAACTTGTCCGTGCGTAGGTCGCCGGCGCGCGTCCGGATGCGGCCCGCAAGGCCGGCGTCTTGAATGTGGCCTTGAGCGATCGGCAAGACCTCCGGCAAATCGACGATGTCCGCCTGAAGGTCCGCGCCCGCGCTGGCAAAGGCGATGGAGTAAGCGGCCGAGCCACCGCCCACGTCGAGCATCCGGCGCACACCCGCGATGCCCACGGCCTGGATCACCCAGGGCGCGCGCTCGGCGGCGTTGCGATGCATGGCGGCGATGAAGGCTTGGGTCCAGTCTTCCGGCCGGTCACTCACTTCCAGGCGGGTGACGGAGGTTCCGGCCCGCACGCATTCGGTCAAGGTGGACCATCGATGCCAAAGGTGAACCGTGTGAAGAGTGGCGGCGCGAGCATCGTCGGGCGAGCCGGCGACAAAATACCGATTGGTCACCGGCGTGTTGCGGAAGGTCCCCTCGCGCTTCGCGAGCAGTCCCATGGCCACCAGCGCATTGAGGAGCATTTCCGTGGCACGCGGATCGGCCTTGATTCGGCCTGCCACTTCCGCGGCGGTCGCGCCTCGGTCCACTGAGGCCCCCTGGCCCACCGCAGTGAAGAGGTCGAGTTCCACGGCAGTGAGAAACACTCGACTCTCCTGGTAGCCTCGAATGGTTTGCGCCAAGTCGTCGGGCAGCACGCCCGCCTGGTCCCTGGCCCTCAGAGCCGCCCGCATCTTGTCCCGGTTCGAGACGATCTCTCGCCGCAGAGCTTCGCCGTCCGTGTTCGCCAGTCTCGCTACGACGCGGCCTTCCTGGAAATGCTCCCGGACGATCTCGGTGGCATCTTCCACCGTGACGTTCGAATACCAGACACCCTCGGGATAAACCACCAGGTTGGGGCCACGCTCACACAACCCGAGCGAGCCGCACGCGGTGACTTGGACCTCGTTGTCCAAACCGCACGCTGCCACCTCCCGGCGAAGAGCGTCCATCACCTTTTCCGATCCTCGCGCCGCGCAGCAGGGCACGCCCTCCGGTTTCTTCTGGTCGCAAACGAAAACGTGCAGACGAAATGGTTCCATCATCTACCTCCACCGGGCACGCCGGCCGGCGCTCATCTTCGCTGGACAACGGTAGCCGGGTCAGGCCTCGTGGGTGTATCCCTCTTCGCCGTGCAGCGCAAGATCCAGACCATCGATCTCCTGGCGCTCGGACACGCGCAAGCCGACGAGCACATCGACAATCTTGAGGATAATCAGGCTGCCCACGATCGCGAATCCCCACGACATTGCCACGCCCACAAGCTGGTGGAGGATCTGGTGGGCGTTGCCATCCAGCAATCCTACGGGCAGCGCGTTCCCTTGCGCGTCCTTAAATACGGCATTCACGGTACGGGTGGCGAACACGCCGGTCAGAATGGCTCCTACGGTTCCACCGGCGGCGTGCACGCCGAAGGCATCGAGCGAATCGTCGTAGGCAAATTTCGCTTTCACGATGCTGACCATGTTATAGCAGACGACTCCCGCAATCAGGCCAATCACCAGAGCCGACATGGGGCCGACGAATCCGGAGGCGGGCGTGATTGCCACCAAGCCGGCCACTGCGCCCGAGATCGCGCCCAAAACGCTCGGCTTCCCGTTGCGGATCCATTCCGCCGCCGACCATCCCACCGCCGCCGCCGCCGCGCCGAAATGGGTGGCGACGAAAGCGCTGGTGGCCAGCGAGCTCGCGCTCAACGCACTGCCGGCGTTGAAGCCAAACCATCCCACCCAGAGCAGGCAGGCGCCGATGAAACTCAGCACCACGCTGTGCGGTGGCATGGGCTCGTGCGGGTAACCTACCCGCTTGCCCAGGTAAATAGCCGCCACCAGCGCCGACACGCCGGAAGTGATGTGGACCACCGTGCCCCCGGCAAAATCCAGGGTGGGGACCAGCCCGCCCAAAGTGGCGTTCAGCAAGCCTCCCTTGCCCCACACCATGTGCGCCAACGGGTCGTAGACGATCACCGTCCAAAGTGCCATGAACAGCACCATGGCGCTGAACTTCATGCGCTCGGCCACCGCGCCGGTGATCAACGCCGGCGTAATGATGGCAAACATCAACTGGTAGACCATGTAGGTCTGCTGCGGGATGGTGGCGGCGTAGTCGGCGTCCGGCTGAGCGCCGACGCCGCGCAGAAACAGGTAATGCAAATTGCCGATCAGTGGCGTGCCGCTGTGGAAGCAGAGGCTGTAGCCGAAAACCGCCCAGAGGACGGTAACCAGCGCCATCAGCGCGAAACTCTGCATCATAGTGGCCAGCACGTTCTTTCGCCGCACCAGGCCGCCATAGAACAACGCCAGGCCGGGACCGGTCATCATCAGCACCAGGGCCGCGCTCATCAGCATCCACGCGTTGTCGCCCGAACTCTTCGCGTCCGCCACTTGTTGTTCGAGCTTCGCCAGGCGGTCTTGATCGGAAGCGGACGAGGCCGGGGGTGCAGGCGCGGATGCGCTGGGCGGGCTGGTCTGCGCCAACGACCGAACAGCCGGCACGGTGAGAGAAAACAGAGTGCAGAAGATCAAGAGTGGGGTGAGTCTTCTCATAAGCGCTTCTCCGTCCGGCTGGAGCCGAAAGTTCCACTCCCCTTTTTCGCTACACCGGTTTTTGCGACAGCATTATACCAGCAACGGTGCTCAGTGTAGCGCGGGCCCCGCGGGGCGCCCGGGCTACGGCTACGCCACGATTGCTGCGCGGGCCCCAGCAGCGTAAAATAAGGTTCTCATGAATGAACTCGTCCAACTCGAACCGGCGACGCGCCACGTTCCCCGGCCGGACTGGCTGAAGGTGCGATTGCCCGGCGGCGAGAACTACTCCGAGCTGAAAGGGCTGATGCGTGGTCTCGGCCTGCACACCGTGTGCGAGAGCGCCCGCTGCCCCAATATCGGCGAATGCTGGGGACAGCGCACTGCCACCTTCATGATCCTGGGCGACCTGTGTACGCGTCGTTGCGGCTTCTGCGCCGTTCCCAAGGGATTGCCGCAAGGGGAACTCGACTGGGACGAGCCCGAGCGCGTGGCGCGCGCCGCCCGGCAGATGGGATTGAAATACGTGGTGGTGACCTCGGTCGATCGCGACGACGTGAAAGACGGCGGCGCGGCGATCTTCGCGTTAACCATCGAGGCGCTGCGGCGCGCGGTTCCCGACATCAAGGTGGAGGTGCTGATTCCGGACTTCCGCGGCTCCGACGCGTCGCTCGAAACGGTGCTGGCGGCGAGGCCCGACGTGCTGAGCCACAACCTGGAGACGGTTCCCCGGCTCTACAGCGTGGCGCGGCGCGGTTCGCACTACCAGCGCAGCCTCCGGTTGCTGGCACTCTCCAAGGAGATGGCGCCAATCCCCACCAAGTCCGGAGTAATGGTGGGACTGGGCGAAACGCTCGAT
>Ga0335077_10013109_pt1 | contig 10374 bp, 1 predicted proteins | sample Lox_Sample_31_FD_207151 | JGI IMG/M metagenome (GOLD analysis project Ga0335077, IMG submission 207151) | Soil microbial communities from Loxahatchee National Wildlife Refuge, Florida, United States - Lox_Sample_3.1 | ecosystem: Environmental > Terrestrial > Soil > Wetlands | place: USA: Florida...
GTGAGCATCTCGCCGTCGTCCGAAATGACGGAAGTGAAGGTGATATTGTTGACGCGGGCGGGAAGCAGTTTGGCAGCCTCGTGGCGTTCGAGTTGGAGTTGGAGGGCGAAAGCGGGTTCCACCAGGCGATAGGCGAAGTTGGCGGCGGCGGCCGGCAGGCTTTGCTGGAGAGCATGGGGGATGCTCTGCCATTCGGTGGGTTGGAGGGCGCCGGGGGGAGTGTCAATGCGCACCTGCAACCGCCCGCCGGTTTGGACGGTCACAAAGCCGCGCTGGAGGTTCACATCGGCGGCTTGCAGCCCGCGCAGGACGGTCTCCGTCGCGCGCTCCGGCATGAGGGTCTGGTAGGTGGCCTGCAGGAGATAGGAGCCGATCACGCGCCGGTGCAATTTCACTTCCCATTCCTGCAGGCCGTTCGTCACTGCGCCCGGCACCGGCAGGAAGTCCGCAACCTGGTCGCCCTGGAAGCGGACGCTCTCGGCGTTGGTGGGGATGAACACATGGAACGCTTTCAGCCCGGTATTCTCGATCTGATACTGCAGATTGGCTGCGACCTTAACCAACGCCTCGTTGACGGTGGCGTGCTGGAGACTCGTGACCTGGATCCACGGGTCCACTCGCTCGATGTCGAGCACGAGGTTCCATCGCATCTGCAAGACGTTGAAGGCGAGGACGCCTTTTTGCCGGATTCCCGCCTTCTGCGGGTCCAGTTGCGTCACACCGTCGCGCGTGACGACTTGCAGGCGCATTCCTTGCTCGGGCACCAGGAGAAGCGTGCCTCGTTGTTTGCTGGCCTCGCGCAGCACCAGTTGAGGGACCGCCCAGGCGTTGGTGGCTTTGATACCTGGTCCGGCCAGGCTGATCGCGAATTGCTGCTGCCCTTCGGTCTTGCCGAGCAGGTGCAACGTAATTACGCGCACCGTGTTCGTCTTCGACTCCGTCCAATGACTCAACGCGGAGCCGCTGATGGACTCGACATCGAAGCCCGTCGGCATGGTGAAACTCAGGCGGAATATGCCCGCGCGGGTTATGGTGACAGTGGCGTTGGCGGCGAGAACGGTGCGGTCTTCGCTGAGCGAGAGGGTGTCTTGAGTTTCGACCCGGACGTCGGGCTCGACGGCGGAGACCTTCAGAGCGCATAGTAGGGTAGGCGTCCCGCCTGCCCCTGGAGCGGTTGCGTTGCCCAAGGTGGGCAGGCGAGACGCCTGCCCCACTACCTCGGCATACCGGAACGCCCGGCGCAGGGTGAGCCCGGGAATCTGCGGCTGGAGCGCGGCAACCACATTCGTGGGGAAGTCCTCGAGGTTGATGGGCGAGAAGGATTCCGCGGTCACGTTATCGAGCTGGACTTCGTTACCAGTGGCGATGCCAAGCAGGCCGATCTGTCCCGCGGCATTGTCCACGGAGACCAGGCCGACGGTGTGTTCGAAGGGGAGCGGCCCCGTGGCGACTTGGGAACGGACGAGCAGGGCAAAAGGACGAGACTGTGGCGGGTTGAGAGTAACGCGGAGTTTGCGTGTGTCCGGGTCGAATCGCCACAACGAGACGAGGGGAACGGAGGCGCCCTTCGCAGTGTCTGCCCCCGCAGGGCTGCCCCAGCCCATCACATCGGTGATGGTGGTTCCGGCTGGCACGTCCAGAATCAGCTCGCTCAGTTCCCCCTGGGCCGGCCGGATGGCGACATGGTGCGCGCCTTCAATCACCCCCGCCGCGGGCGCGTAGAGCTGAGTAATCTCCGCGTAGAAGACCGGCTTCTCGCGCTTCACGTCGCGGCTGAGCGGCTTCCAGGCGATCCAGGCATCGTTAACGGGCGACAACACCAGTGTGGCGACAGTGTTACTGCCGACGGAGTTGCGCTGGACCGATACCGCCTGCGGGGAGAGCACATCCACGTCGAGGTTCACGAGTGTCAGATCGAGCTGGTTGACGAGGCCATAAGGCACAGGGAGGACCACGCCACTTTCGGCATCCCGCCTGGTCACCTGCAACTGATACTGCAGCTCTACGTCGAAGGTGCCGTTGTCCTGGGCAAGCAACTGTTGCGCTCGCCTGGATCCTGCCGCGGCCTGCACGAGCTTGAGCGAGTTGGTGGGATAACTGATGCGCGTCAGCACCGCGGGCTCGAACAACAGCGGCAGCATCTGGCCCTTCTCCGCCTGCCAGCGGACCTTCGCCGTGGCCAGCGCAAACTTGTCTTCGATGCGGATTTCCTGGCTGACGGACTCGGCCAGCGCCGGCTCTTTAGACGGCAACGGGGACTTTGACTCCGCGGCATGAACCAGAGCCGGGCTTCCCGCGGTCAACCAAAGCAGACCGCCAACCAACAGGGCTGTGACTGCGGGTGCGGTACCGCTGCCGGCTACCCGTGGCGGGGCGGGGCTCGGTTGGCGCGGCAGGCGCACCAGCCTGTTCACGCCCGGCACCACCACCTCCAATAACAGGAAGGCCATGAAGACAATGAGGAATGCCGGCGCCCCATTCGGATATCGCAGCGCCGCCCACGCGAGCAGTGTCCAACCCAGCGCCGAGCCGGCGGTCTTCAGCCCCCGCCCGCCGCTCCTCCACCCAAAGACCCACACCGCGAGGCCGAGCAATGCAGGCCACGCGTACCGAAGGAAGCCGAGGACTGAAGGCTGGTCGGCGAGGTTGGCGACTTCGACAGTCAACGCGCTGCCGGCCTGTTGTATTGGCGCCAGCACGGTCACTTCGCGGGGGATGCTACGCGCCTGGTCTCGCGCCCTGTCAACCAGGCTGACAAGGACTACGCCCGCCAGCACGAAGCCAAGGATACCGAGCAGTGTGCCGGCGATGTGGCGGACGCTGAACAGATGGGTCCCCTGACGGATAGCCCAGCGCCACGCGACCACTCCCAATGCCAGCAACACCAGCGCGGCGAAAAGCGCGACCAGAGCCTCGCCACACTTGTCCCCGGTGAACATACGGGCGAGTCCTGCGAAACCCGAGACGTCCAGCATCCCTCCCACCGGCATGAGGGAGCCACGGCGATAGACCAGGCGCTGGCCGGTATCGGGCTCCAGCTTCCATTCCGCGAGCATCACCGGCACGCTCAGGACGGGTGCAGCCACCGTGATGAGTTTCGGATCATTAGTGCCCGCCAACTTCAGGTCGAGCGTGAGGACCGCGTTGGGGTCCGCCCGCTGGGGCAAGGGGATGAGATTGGCCTGTGCATCAGTCACCGGCACGACCGAGGCGCCGTTTACCGACGCCGACCACAACTGCGTGCCCGGGGGCAGAGCCAGGCGGAGGTTCGGGTTGCCGCGGTTCTTCACGAAGTAGCGCACGTCGGTGAGCGCCTGGCCTTCCTTTGAGATGCGGGTGGTCATCATTGCGCGGTCCACCACCTGGCTCAGCGAGTCCCCTTGAGCCAGCGGGCTGAGCGCGAGCTTCAGGTTGAACGGGCGCGAAGTGTAATGATAGGCGGCGAGGATCGGCGCGTCGAAGAACAGGCGGTATTCGGGCGGCACTTCGCCGGGTTCAAGCGCCAGCAGGCCGGTCGACACATCCACCGGCTTCACCTGGAACTGGTAAGCGCTGATGATGAGGGTGTAGCCCTGCTCCGACTGCGCGTCGAGCGGGCGGGCGCCGGTGAACGTCAGCGTCTCGCCCTGTGCCTTGAACGGTCGCTCGTACGTGGCCAGCAGCGTGTAGGCGCCCGACACTGGCGTGTGCAATTGCACCACGTAACCCCCAGCGGTCTTCCGCCAGTTGCGGATGTCCTTGCCGGTGAACTCCACATTATAATACTCGTCCGACAGCTCGACCTTGAAGGCGGACAGCGGTGCACCGGAGACGACGTAATTCATCACGCTGCTGCCATAGGCAATCCCTTCGCCGATAGAGAACAGATGAAACCCGTCAGCTTGCACGGTCTGTGGCAACCGTTCGATGCGGAAGGTCGCCTGCCAGGCCGGGTCGCTCAACCGAAACGCCGCCTGGATGCCCGGGACTTTGCGCGGGAAGAAGGCGGTGGCGATCTCGGTTAAGGCCTGCGTGCGCTCAGCCGTCAAGCGAAAGCCCGTGTCGGCGGCCACCGCGAGGTTGCCCCGCACCGACTTGGCTTTCACCGGCTCGATGCGCGGCAGCACCCAGTTTGTTTCGCCCAGCGGTTGGTTGCGTTCGAGACGGAGCTGGATCAATTGCCGGCCGGATACCGGTTGACCATAGGCCAGGCGCACTGGACGCAAGCTGCTGTCGGGCTCTTGGTCGCCCTCAAGCGGGAAATAGTCAGTCAGACCCGACCCCGTGAGCCGCGCGATGGCATAGGCTTTGGGCACGCGCAGCAGCAGTTCGCGCAACGGCGCCTCACGGATATCCAGTTCGAGCTCTGCATCAATCGCCAGTTCGTTTTCGCCCAGGTGATACGCCATCACCTCCGAGACGCTCAACTCGGGAAGGATTTGATCGGCCTGGATGCGCAGGGCGAAGTCCACTCCGGAGAACCGATAGGCGAACCGCTGGCTCCCCGTCGCCCGCAACGCCGCCCGGGTAGCGTCGCTCTCCGGGAATTGCTCGGGTGAAATCTGTGACAACCCGGTCACCTGGGCGACCTCGAGCCGCACCGCACCTTCGTTTACGATGCGGAAGTAGCCCGCGAAGCGCGTGGCCCGCTCAGGCCGCAACTGCATCGCATCCGCCGTCTGCGGGAATGCGCCCAAGGGCGTTTGCATTTGCACCTGGATGGCAAACTGGTCCTTCTGCGCCTGATTGAACTGGACCACCAGGCAGCGAGTGGACGCGTCCGGCCCCGGCGCCACTGCCCAGGACAACACCTGCTCGCCCTGCACGCGCGTGACCTCGCCCGATCCGCGCAACAGCAGCGTCACGCGGTTGAGCTCGCCCTGCATGACCTTGAAATCCAGGAGCGCGACCTGGCGCATCAGGCCGGGGCTGACGCTGATCTGCGACAGCATCTCGGCGGCGTAGAAGAGTTTGCCCTCCGCTTCGGGCCGCGCCTCTTTCCATGACAGTTTGACCGTGCCGTCTGACGGCAGGTAGCTGATGAAGTCATTGCCTTCGCGCTCAGGCCGGGCCGCGCCCGCGAACTCGAATTGCGTGTCCGCGCCGAGTCCCTGCAAGACAATGGGCTGCAATGCGCTCGAGGCGACGTGAAACTCGATGGCATTCCAGGCGTCATGCTGGCGAACCGCGGCGTTGAATTTGAGCTGGATGGGGAAATCACCCGCCCCGTCGAAGTTGAGCACGAACCGGCCCTGCTCGAGGCCCGCGCGCCATCCCGGCTGCGGCTCGAAGTCGGCAAGAGCGACGGCGCCCGAAAGCAGGTCGAGTGAACCGCCCTTGGGATTGACCACACGCGCTGTAGCCGTGAGCGTGAAGGCGGCGGTCTGGGCGCCGAGTTGGCCGGTGAGTTTGCAGTTGCGCAGCACGACCCGGCGGGCCTCCGGGTCGGCGAAGCTGATCGTGAGCGGCAAGGAATAAGGCGCGCCCTGGAACCGGAACGCAAGGGCCTCGGGCTCGTTGGCGTTTGTCGCGCCGCGCATGGACTCTGGCAGGAACTTGAGTTCGATGGGGATCAAGCCAGAGATCTTGTCGGGCTGGATCTGGAGTTGTGGCGTGGATTCGACCTTAAGGTAGCCGCTGAATAACGCTGGTTGCGCGGGGGTTAAGGTGAGCGGCGTGATTGGGTTAGACCAGTCCTTGAGTTCCCGCTCCGCAGCAATGGTTACGGTGAGCCTTGTGAGCGGTTTATCGGTCTTGCGGGGCCGGAGCACCAGCGTGCGCACGCCGTTGGTTTCCTGCCGGACGCTCCAGTCCTGCAAGGCCTCGCCTGTCACCTGGCGGATCTCCCCTTCACGGGTAATCGTCAATGGCAGTTCTTTCGGCTCACCTTGGAGAATGTCGAGGGTAGCGAGGATGGAATCGGCGAGCTTCTCGGGGGTGATCTTGATGGAATGCTCGAGGGAAGTGGCGAAGATGGCCTTGGCCTGGTCGCTGGGCAGGTGGTTCAGCAGCGCCTCGATGACTAGCCGAGCCTTACCGTCCTCAATGCCGCCGTTGACGGAGAGGTTCTTCACCTCTGCGGTGCTATCCGAGGCTAGCGCCGCCGGGATGAGAAGTGGGGTGCAAAGGAGCAATACGAGTCGCTTCATGTTCTTTCAATCCTTGTGTGGTTCCGGTGGGGAGTGCGGGGTAACGGCAACGCGGGAGAGCACCACCGTTTGGCGCGGCGCAAGTTTTCAGTCCTGGTCATTACCCACATCTTCGTGGAGGACAAGTGAGCGGAACTGGTTGTGAATCCACAACTTGCTGTGGATTCCGCCGTGTCTTGTGCCTCAGAGTGGACCTTGCCGCCCAACCTCCAGGTAAACCTCGGGGTAGCCTCAGGGTAGCCTAAGGGTAGCCTCAGGGTAGCCTGAGGGTAGCCTAAGGGTAGCCTCAGGGTAGCCTCAGGGTAGCTTCGGGGTGGCTTCCGGGTGGCTACCGGTTGGCTACCATATGGCCTGAGGGTGGCTTCAGGGTAGCCTAAGGGTAGCCTAAGGGTGGCTTGAAGCCCTTCATCATTCCCGTGTGCTGCTACCGCCTCGTGGTTCCTGATGTTCATCCGGTTCTTGTTCGGCGGATTCACTTCCCCGCAATGCTCTTGGCCTGCCGGATCATCCATTCCAGCTTCTTTGGCCGGGCGTCGGCGCCATAGACTTCCGGCACGCCGCTCAGGTATCCGAGCAACCGGTCGGGGGTGACTTCCCCGGCATACGGGCTGGACGCCAGCCACTCGGAGAACGCACTGGCCGTGGCGGCCAACCGCATCGCCGGGCTGGCCTGGTCCAGTGCCACCGCGTTGCCGGTGAACGGCACGTCCCACGCGTGCTCGCGGTAATCTGCCGTGCCGGGAATCCGGAAGCGCACGCGCACGGTACAGAGCGGGCCGGTGCCGGCGGGATTCACCTCGACTGTGTAGAGCGCATTGCCCGCCTCGGCGGCGCCTATTTGCGCGGCGTTCACGGTGTTATCCCGGAACTGCTCCTTGGTAAGCTGGTGCTTGGCGTAGCCGATTTGGCGATACGCCGTCACGCGGGCGGGATTGAACTCAACCTGCACCTTCACGTCGGAAGCGGCGACTTGCAGCGCGCCGGCCAGTTTGGCCGCAAATTCACTCGCCACCTCTTCGGGCGAATTGAGAAAGGCATAGCGCCCGTCGCCATTGCGCGAGAGGACTTCGAGCAAGTCATCATTGTAACCTTCCCAGCCGATGCCAAAGCAATCGAGCGCGACGCCCTGTTTGCGATTGGCTTCGACCTTCTGCTTGAGGGTCTCAGGTTCGACATTGCCCAGGTTGGCCGCGCCGTCCGTGAGCAACACGACGCGGTTGACGCCGTTGGCCAGGTAATGGCGCAGCGCCGTCTGGTAGGCGAGGTTCATCGCGTCTTCCAGGTTAGTGCCGCCCTCGGGAGTGAGTCCGCTGAGCTGTTCGGCCACCTGGGCCGCCTGGTTGCCCGGCACCCCGTCCACCCACAAATGGGCCGTGCGGGCGAAGGTGACGACGCTCAACTTGTCCTGCGCTTGCAGTTGACCGGCCAGGACGCGCAGCGCCTCGTGGATGATACGCACGCGGTCCGCGCGTTCCATCGAACCGGAGGTATCGAGCAGCAGCACGATGTTCAGCGGGCGACCAGGCTGGCGGCCGAGCGCCGCGGTCTTGACCGAGAAGCGCAAGAGGTCGCGATTCTGCGCAAACGGATACTGTGCTCGTTCCCAGGCAAAGGCGACCGGTACGCCCGGGGGCGGCTCCGGGTCGCGGTAATCGAAGGCATTGATGAACTCCTCGCTGCGCACCGTGGCGGGCTCGGGCATGGCGCCCTTCTCCAGGCTCGCCGCCGCCAGCTTGAAGGAGACGTCGCTCACGTTGAGCGAGAAGGTCGAGAAGGCATTATCGGCGGTCTGGGTTTCGGGCTGGGGAACCGGGGCGGCGGCTGTTGGCGGCACCTTCTTGCCCTCGTCGGGCTCGCCCTTAGCTTCCGCTTCGGTGAGCCGACGTTCCGCGAGGCGCTCTGTCGTTCCGCCTGTTGCCGGCCCGTTTACCATCTTGCCGGCACGGTCCACAGCCTTGGCGTCTGCCATCTGGAGCGCGCGTCCGTCCGCCGAAAAAGTCAACCGGCGGCTCTGCTGTTCCGGCGCGCTGTTATCCTTCAAGGCCAAGCGTGTTTCGGCGTCCAGCGACGGGAGGATGATCGGCGATGCCTTGGCTCGGCGAGGTTCGCCGGCAAACCGAGGCTCCCGCGCCGTGGCCTTCTGCCAGGAGAGTTCCCGCGAGGAGGCATTGGCGTCTTGCGAGTTCCCATTGGCGAGTTGAAAGGACTTATTTGATTCCAGAGTGATGGCAGTGGTTCGGCGCCCCAGCTCTTCTTTCAAACCCAAGTCCATGCTCTTGTCCTTTTCCTCGGCGTGCAACTGCACGGCGCCGTCAGTTGGTTGTACTTCCGGGCGGTTCTCACCGTCAGCGGCTTTTGGCCGAAAAAGGCGACCAACCTCAGCTACATCGCCCAACTGCGGCAAATCTTGTGGTGAGCTTTTAAAGGCCGGGGCCGATTCACTCTGCTTGGGCGCAGCGCCTTGTCCCCGGAAGAGGTCAAGGAAGCCGTCATTATCGTAGTCGCCCCAGGCGCCACCAAAGGAGCTGCCCTTGCCAGAATTCCGGAAGCTGCCGTCGCCATTATTGTGGAAGAGGGTTGTCGGTTGGCCGGCCACGGCGCCCCTAAGATCAGCAGCCAGGTCGCCTGCCGTCCTATCACCGCCAGGCGCCTGCCCGGGCTTTTGTGCCGCCTCGAGACTCTGTTCAATTGGGGCCATGGGTGTGCCGGCCTGGCCCGCAACGGGACCGCTGGGCGTCGGCGATTTCGCCGCATACCAGTGAACCCCCAGTGCTTTCTGATCGCTCGGCTTGGAAAGATTGCGGTATGCCTGCCGGAGGACCGCCTCGTCATCCGCCATTCCCTGCGGGTTTGGACTCCGACCTTCGCCCTGGGTAATGCCTGCAACCTTGCTCTCGGATTGTGGGCCAGGCTCGGTGACAGGGACATCGCCCACGTTGTCCATGTGGACCGTTCCAACCCCTCTCTCACGTTCAGAGAGTGGCTGCATGGTTGAATAGCCGCCGTACGCGCCGCCGCCATAATAAGCACTCGTGCGCGGGGTCTGTGGCGATCCACCTGCAGCGGGTGCCTGGATCGCCGCGCTCTCATTAGCCGCGTCCCCGATGGCAAGGCCGAAATTGTTCGCAGGTGTCGGCTGTGAGGCAGGTTCACCCAGAGCCGGTAGCCCTTCGCGTTCGACCACGGGCTTCCCGGCTTCCGGGATTCTCTTGTTGCTCCCGAAGGAGAAGAAGGAGTCGGCAGCGACGTTTCCCTCTGGCCGGGCCGCTGGCGCTGGTGCGTCGGCTCTCACACCGCCGCCGCCGATGCCACCTCCCATGCCCCCGAAGCCACCTCCGCCGCCCATGCCGCCGCCCATCGTGCGGCCCATCTGGCCGGAGGATTCTGTGTAGAAACGCCGGAGCGTAGCCCCAGCAGACGGCCCCGCTACTTCAGCCCGGGTGGGGGGGGTCATTGCATCGGCGAGCTCCGTGGCCTTGGGCAGGACAATGGCCGCGCTGGCGGGTTTGGCCGCTGTGGGGGTTGCTCGAAGAGATAGCGCAGCAGGCGCAACGCCTCGGATATCCCGTACCCCTCCCGTGATTTGATCCAAGAGGCTATTGAGGCCCTGAGAATCGCTTTGGCTGCTTGGTAACACCGCCATATGCAGTGTCGGCGCGGCTGCCTCACCTGGCGACCAAGTGGGGGAGGCAAAGCTCTGCCCTTTGGATTTGGCTCTCGACAAGGCCGGCAGGAGGAGCGCGCCAAGAAGTGCCACAACTGAGGCAGCAATCCCCACCGGGACAAGCCATGGCATGGCGCGGCGACGCGGGCGGACAAATTCCTTGGGCGCCACTGTCTTAAACTGCTGGAGCAGCTTCTGGCGGCGATCCTCAGACAGTTTCAGGGGCACGGGCGGGGACGCTGTTTGCAGTGCCGGGCTGGCGACAGTCTCCCGCACCAGGCTGATTGTGTGCTTCAGCCGCTCGTAGAGCTTCGCCAGTTCCGCATCTTGCGCCAGTTTCTGATGCAGCGCCGCGGCCTGTTCATGCGGCAACTCGCCCACCAGCAGGGCGGTCAAGCTGGCCTCCAGTTCGTCTTGGGGCTTGTGAGGTATCTCGGGATCATTCATAGGCGAGGCCAATTTGGCGTCATCCTGAAAGGATGAGATCGCTCAGCCCAGGGTTGCGAGGCACGAGCTACCCTGGGTGCGCGATTAGATGCGGTGTCAACCCTGAAAGGGTTGGATCGTTCGTCACCCGGACGA
>Ga0335077_10013112_pt1 | contig 10372 bp, 6 predicted proteins | sample Lox_Sample_31_FD_207151 | JGI IMG/M metagenome (GOLD analysis project Ga0335077, IMG submission 207151) | Soil microbial communities from Loxahatchee National Wildlife Refuge, Florida, United States - Lox_Sample_3.1 | ecosystem: Environmental > Terrestrial > Soil > Wetlands | place: USA: Florida...
TCCACGGCCGGCGAAGATCCAAAAAACGCAAGCGGGCCTGCAAGATAACGCTCCGGCGAGCGCCGGCGGGAAGGCGGCCAGGGCCCGCCCGCCTAGCGGCAATGCAGACTCGATGAAGTGGCTGGCTCCTCGCGAGACGAGCTGACGGGTTACCGTCGCTCAGGGTCTGACGCGCTCAAGGCGCAAAGCGAAGGAGCCAGCCATGGAGCATTGTGCGATCGATCTAGGCGGAAGGAAATCGCAGATTTGTGTGCGGGCGAGCAACGGCGAGGTCTTGGTGGAGGAGCTTTGTTTGACTCCAGATCTCAAGGACTTCCTGCGCACACGGCCGCCGAGCAGGGTGGTGATGGAAACCTGCGCGGAGGCGTTCGGGATCGCGGACGCAGCGCTGGCCTTGGGGCACGAGGTACGGGTGGTGCCTGCGACGCTTGTTCGTACGCTGGGCGTGGGAGCGAGGCGGACCAAGACCGACCGGCGGGACGCGCAGGCCCTGAGCGAGGTGTCGTGCCGTATCGACCTGCCGTCGGTGCATGTACCCAGCGCGCGGTCGAGGGAGTGGAAGACCATCTGCGGGATGCGCGATGCGCTGGTCAGCTGTCGGACAAAATTGATCAACACCGTGCGCGGGTGGTTACGAGGCCGGGGGCTTCGCATCCGAAGAGGAGAGACGACGACCTTCGCGAGACGGGTGCGCGAGTTGGAGTCGATACCGGAGCACGTGGAGTCGCAGCTCAAGGCCATCGAGTCGCTGTGCGCGGAGATCAAGGTAGCCGACAAGCGTACGGCCAGCCTGGCAGCGCGCGATCCGGTGTGCCAACGCTTAATGACTGTGCCTGGCGTAGGGCCGGTGACATCGCTTCGCTTCGTGGCGGCATTGGACGAAGTCGGCCGCTTCCCGACCGCGCACCGGGTGGAATCGTATCTGGGTCTAGTGCCGGGCGAGTCGTCGAGTTCGGAATCGCGCCAGAGGTTGTCCATCACCAAAGCTGGACAAAGCGGTGCGCGCTGGACGTTGGTGCAAGCTGCGTGGTCGTTGCGCATCAGCTGTCGCTCAGCGGGTGCCCGACCGATGCAACTCTGGGCAACAGAGGTGGAAAAGCGGCGTGGCCGCCGAATCGCGACGGTAGCTCTGGCGCGCAAGCTGGCAGGCATTCTCTTTGCCCTGTGGAGGGATGGGACGACCTTCGACCCCGCGCGCACGGCGCGCTGACCACGGCCGATGATGGACGACGATTGCTGTCCAGAGGAAGGACCGCGACACTCGATCGCGAGCCTCGAGCTCGAAATGCCGACTGCGGCCTCCCGACGGACCCAGCCTATGCGCCCCCGAGCGCGAATATTCGATTGAGACAGCTCGTCGTCTTGGCCTTTGCTGCTCGAATCACCGCCGCGCAGTCGGGCGGATGGAGTGAACTACACTTGCGGAGCCAGCCACTTCATATTCGATCAGATAAGGCCAACCGATCGCCGCGACTGAGGTTTGCGGCGATGGTTTGCCGTTGTGGTGGAGGGGATCATGATGCACGTCGGGAGGAAACGACGTGCACCTTGGCGAGGCGTTGGCGGCGGCGGCGGAGTTCGCGGAGCCGAGTAGTTTCGAGCACCTGGGGCGGCACCTCGACCCGGCATGGATCGAGCGGGCGCTTCGGGCCACGGGCACGACGACGATTCGTCGGCGGCGATTGCCCGCCGAGCAGGTTGTCTGGTTGGTCATCGGGATGGGCCTATACCGGGGCGAATCGATCGAGCGAGTGGTCGACCTGCTCGACATTTCGTTGCCGGATCGAGACGACACGGTCGTCGCCAAGAGCGCGATCAGCCAGGCTCGGCAGCGGCTCGCGGAAGAGCCGCTGGAGTACCTCTTCGCGACCACAGCGACGGAGTGGGCGACGCGAAGCGCGGATGCGCATCGGTGGCGAGGTCTGGCCCTGTACGGGATGGACGGGACCACGATGCGGGTCCCGGATTCCCCTGAGAACCGGGAGGCGTTCGGAGGGCAGCGAAGCCGGGCGGGCGACAGCGGCTATCCCCAAGTCCGTGTCGTGGCGCTGATGGCGTTGCGCTCGCACGTGCTTTCCACCGTCCGTTTCGCTGCCTACGGCATTGGCGAGACGACCCTGGCCCGGTCGGTCTGGAGCGAGATCCCCGAGGATTCGCTGACGATCGTCGACCGGAACTTCCTCGTGAAGAAGGACCTCATCCATCTCGAGACGAGCGGGAATCGGCACTGGCTCTCAAGGACGAAAGTGAACACCCGGTGGGCGGTGAAGGAGAAGCTGGGCAAGGACGACTACCTCGTCGAGTGGGACGTCGACGAGACCGGCCTGCCGGGGAGGTGGGAGATCCGGGCGATCCACTACAAACGCAAGGGCTGCCCGCGCTCCACGCTCCTGACCTCGCTCGTCGACGCGGAGAGGTACCCGGCCAAGGAACTCGTCGCCCTCTACCACGAGCGATGGGAACTGGAGCTCGCGTATGACGAGGTGAAGACGCACCTGCTCGACCGCGAGGAGACGATCCGAAGTCGAACGCCCGGCGGCGTCCGGCAGGAACTCTGGGGGATCGCCATCGCCTACAACCTGGTGCGCAGGGAGATGGAACGCGCCGCAGAAACGGCCGGGGTCACGCCCACGCGCATCAGCTTCGTCAATGCCCTCTTCTACGTTCGCGACGAGCTGAGTCGTCTCCGGGGACGGACGCTCGCCCTGGGAACCATCCCCTCACGCCTCCAGCGGCTCGAACGCAACCTGAAGCGGCTCCTCTTACCGGAAAGGCGCCCAGAACGCGCCTTCCCCAGAGCCGTGAAGATCAAAATGAGCAACTATCCCCGAAAGCTACCGCTCACCGCCGGCCGTAAGTGAACGGCATTGGCCCTAGCGGGGCGCGCTGCCGTTCCGCGAAGCGAGCGGGGCGGGCGTTCCCGCGAGACGATGTCCGTCACCATCGGAGCGGCGTATCCGGCCCGGTCGGGAGCCGAGCTGCACCTACAGCGCGCGCCACTCAAGGGCGAGCCCTGGGACGAGTGCCCTCGCTGCGCTGCAGCACCGCGACGCCGAGAGAGCACTCGGGCAATCTCGCGACCGGCACGCCCTTCCACCCGGATCCAGTTCTTCGGTAGGGACAAGGTGGCGGTACGGCCACGGGGCGCTGCGCCGACCGCGATGGGACCGGTTCAACCGATGAGCCTCGGCTGAAGCCGTCGGGTTCTCGAGAAAGCCAAGGCCGGCATGGCATTTCCTTCCGGCAGCGCGACGCCGTGGCCCGCGGTTCACCTTTGCAGCCGTGAGGGCCCGACCGGGGTGGGTGGCCACGAGCGTGCGCCCCCGTTCGGCGTTAATTCTTCGGCTCCTGCCGCGCAGATCACGGCTCATGTCTGGAGAACCGCGATGTGTAGCCACCTCAAAAAGTCGGCCGCTCGCGACCGCGAGCCCGTGACGCCGAGCTCGCACGGTTGCAAGGAGTGCCTGGAGCGCGGGGACTCCTGGGTCCACCTGCGACTCTGCCTCACTTGCGGGCACGTCGGGTGCTGTGACGACTCGCCCAACCACCACGCCACCCGACACTTCCAGGCCACGAAGCACCCGGTCATCAAATCGTTCGAGCCGGGAGAGGACTGGGCATGGTGCTTCGTGGACGAGGAGATGGTGGAGTCGATACCGACGTTTGGCGTGGAATCTCCAACCCGCCATTACGGGTCGCCAGGCGACGTTCGCTATTGAGGTGGCTCCTAGCCGATCGCCAGGCCAAGCCGGGAAGGGCGGTGGCGACGGTTGACTGAGACGAACGCGGGTGACCCATGGCCTTGCCTTCACGGCCGATCAGCGAGACTCGATACGATCAGATGTTCCCGAAGCTCGAACCGGTGGAGATCGATCGACTCCACCGCTTTGGCGAGAAGCGGTCGTACCGCGCCGGCGAGGCTCTGGCGACCGCGGGTGAGATCACCCTCGGCCTCGTAGTCATCCTGAGCGGAGAGGTCACCGTCACGCAGCACAGCTTCCTCGACCGGGAACAACCCATCGTCACTCATTCCGCCGGCTCCTTCATGGGAGAGCTCGCCCAGCTGGCTGGGCGGCCCGCGCTCGTGGACGCGCGCGCCGCGAAGCCCGTCGAGGCGCTCGTCATCCCCACCCGCAGGCTGCCCGACGTGTTGGTCGCCGAGGCGGAGATCGGCGAGCGCATCATGCGCGCCCTCATCCTCCGCCGCGTGGGCCTCCTCCAGAGTGGCATCTCGGGACCGGTGATTGTGGGGCCGGCCGGTCACGCGGACGTGCTGCGGCTGGAAGGATTCCTCACCCGCAACGGCCACCCGCACCAGCGCCTCGACCCGGACACCGACGCGTCGGCGAAGGCGCTCGTCGAGCGCTTCCAGTTCTCCGGCTCGGAGCTGCCTATCGTCCTCTGCCCGAACGGCCGCATCCTCCACAACCCGAGTGACGTCGCCCTGGCGGGTTGCCTTGGCCTCGTCCACGCGATCGATCCGTCTCGGTTGTACGACGTCGCCATCGTGGGAGCCGGTCCGGCGGGACTGGGTGCCGCCGTCTACGGGGCCTCGGAGGGCCTCTCCGTGATCGTGCTCGACGCTCGCGCGTTCGGGGGCCAGGCGGGCGCGTCGTCGCGGATCGAGAACTACCTCGGTTTCCCAACCGGTATCAGCGGCATCGCACTCATGGCGCGCGCCTTCAACCAGGCGCAGAAGTTTGGCGCCGAGATGGCGATCCCGGACGAAGTGGTGACCTTGCGGCGCGACGGTCCGGACGGGAGCGGGCGGTTCGAGCTGCGCCTGGCGAATGGGGAGCGGGTGATGGCGCGCTCGGTCGTGATCGCTACCGGCGCGCGCTACCGCCGCCTCGAGGTCCCGGACCTCGTTGCGTACGAGGGCTCCGGCATCCATTACTGGGCCTCGCCGCTCGAGGCGAAGCTATGCGCTGGCCAGAGCGTCGGGCTCGTCGGCGCCGGGAACTCCGCGGGCCAGGCGGTAGTGTATCTCGCGAGCGAGAGCGCGAAGGTGTCTCTCCTTGTGCGCGGCAAAAGCCTCGACTCCAGCATGTCGCGCTATCTCATCGACCGCGTCTCTGGATTGAGGAACGTCGAGGTGCTGCTGCAGACGACGGTCACCGCGCTCGAGGGGCGCAACGGCGTCCTGGAGGCGGTCCGCTGGCGCCATGTCCCTTCCGGCGAGGAGACGCGCTGCGCGATCCGCCACCTGTTTCTCTTCATCGGCGCCGATCCGAACACGGCGTGGCTGTCGGGCTCGGGCGTGGCGCTCGACGCGAAGGGGTTCGTGCGGACGGGCGCCGACGTCGCCCTCGGTCGGCACGTCCTCGAGACGAGCCAGGAGGGCGTGTTCGCGATCGGAGACGTCCGCTGCGGTTCGACGAAGCGGGTCGCCGCCGCGGTCGGCGAGGGCGCGCAGGTGATCGCAAGGATCCACTCGTTCCTGGCAAGCACGGGACCCCGGGGCGCGGAGCTGAGGAGCACGCTCTCTCGCGAGAGTCGGCTCGACGAGGACGCCCACGCATGACGATCGACGTAGCGCGGCCTCCGCTCATCTGAGACGATCGTCGGGCGGAGAGGAAACCCGAGCGGAGAATCGGAGCGAGGCTTCCTCGCTCCTCGTTTTTTCGCGCGCCCGAGGGGGCCGCGATGGGGTGCACACTCTCGGGTTTCCCGCGGCCCTTCTCGGGCTCTCCCACTTCTCGGGACCGATGCGCACATTCCGCGCCCCTCGACGCGAAACCGTGGCGTTTGCGGGCAGGAGTCCGGAAGTCTTTGCACCCCTACCTTGGAGGTGGATCCAATCTCTTGGATCACCTCATCCCGCGTCAGAATACGTTGACAGGGCGGGGTGAGCTTGCTACCCGTTCGGACCCGGCCGGTGTCCCGTGCTTCGAGCACGTGGCCCCCCTCTTGCAGACTTCAGTGTCGAACAAGACGATGCGTCCCGCCCTCGACAAAAGGCAGTACACCGTCATCGTAGTGAGCGACCACTCGCAGGCGGTGCGGAAGTTCCGCCTGCCGCGGCGCTGGATGCGACACCTCCTTGCGGGGGGGGCCGGGGTCGCGATCGTCGCGGTCCTCACCATTGGCCACTACCTCACGCTCCTCTCCTCCTCCGCGGAGAACCGCGTTCTCAAGGAGGAAAACGCGCAGCTTCGGTCGCAGATCCTGCTCGTCCAGGAGAAGGTGGCCCACATCCAGTCCACGCTCGACCGCGTGGAGCGCTTCGACGCGAAGCTCAGGACGGCGGTCACGCACCTCCAGGACCCCGAGCGGAAGCTCGCCATCGGGCCGGTGGGCACCGGGGAGCCCGAGGTCCAGGGAGTCGCCCCGGCCGCGCAGGAGAACCTCTCGGCGCTCCCCGGGCGCCTCAACTCCATCGAGACCGAGGCGGTTCGCCAGGAGTCGAGCCTCCGGGAATTGCAGGAGTACTTCGACGACCAGAAGTCGCTCCTCGCCTCTACCCCCTCCATCTGGCCCACGCAGGGCTGGGTCACAAGCGACTTCGGGGTGCGGCTCGACCCATACAGCGCCAACCGGACCATGCACCAGGGCATCGACATCGCCACCCCGCACGGGCAGAGCGTGTTGGCGCCTTCCGACGGCACCGTGGTCTTCAACTCCACCGAGGGCGGGTACGGAAAGGTGCTGGTCCTCGACCACGGCTACGGCGTGAAGACTCGATACGGACACCTCTCGGAGGTGTTCGTGCACCTCGGCCAGCGCGTGGTCCGCGGGCAGAAGGTGGCGGCAGTCGGAAACACCGGGCGCTCCACCGGACCCCACCTCCACTACGAGGTGCGGGTGAACGGGATCCCGGAGAATCCCCGGAAGTTCATCCTGGAGTAGGCGAGCCAAGGGCCCCGCCCCCGGCGCCGGTTTGCTTTTGGCTGGCGCGGCATTAGCTCACACGGTAGCCTCCGTTCGCCTGCCGCCGCGGGCCCTGGCACCGCGGCCGCGGGCCTTTTGTCGCCTGGGCGGACGCGACGAGGGGAAAGATGGTCAACTGGGTCCTTCGCAAGATCGTCGGCACCAAGAACGAGCGGGAACTCAAGCGGATGCGGCCCATGGTGGCCCGCACGAGCGAGCTCGAGCCCCGCATGAAGGCGCTCTCGGCCGACGAGATGGTCCGGCTCACCGCGCGGTGGAAGGAGGAGGTCGAGAAGGGGCGCTCCCTCGAGGACGTCATGCCCGAGGCCTTCGCCCTGGTCCGCGAGGCCGGGGTGCGGGCGCTCGGGATGCGCCACTTCGACGTCCAGCTCATCGGCGGCATGGTCCTCCACGAGGGCAAGATCGCCGAGATGAAGACCGGCGAGGGGAAGACCCTCGTCGCCACGCTCCCCTGTTACCTGAACGCGCTCGCCGGGCGCGGGGTGCACGTCGTCACCGTGAACGACTACCTGGCGCGGCGCGACGCCGAGTGGATGGGGCGCCTCTACCGGATGCTCGGGCTCCGCACCGGGATCATCGTCCACGGGCTCACCGACCGGGAGCGGCAGGACTCCTACGGCGCGGACATCACCTACGGCCAGAACAACGAGTTCGGGTTCGACTACCTGCGCGACAACATGAAGTTCCGGCTGCAGGACTACGTCCAGCGGGAGCTCAACTTCGCCATCGTCGACGAGGTGGACTCCATCCTCATCGACGAGGCGCGCACCCCGCTCATCATCTCCGGCCCGAGCGACGAGTCGAGCGAGAAGTACTACCAGGTGAACCGGGTTATCCCCTCCATGATCCGCGACGTCGACTTCACGGTGGACGAGAAGGCGAAGACCGTGGTGATGACGGACGCCGGCGTGGAGAAGATGGAGAACAAGCTCGCCATCCGGAACCTCTACGACCCCGAGCAGATCGAGTGGCTCCACCACGTGGAGCAGGCTCTCCGGGCCCATCACCTCTACCGGACGGGCGTCGAGTACGTGGTGAAGGATGGCGAGGTCATCATCGTGGACGAGTTCACGGGCCGGCTCATGCCGGGCCGCCGCTGGTCGGACGGCCTTCACCAGGCCGTGGAGGCCAAGGAGGGCGTGAAGATCGAGGCGGAGAACCAGACCCTCGCCACCATCTCCTTCCAGAACTACTTCCGCATGTACTCGAAGCTCGCGGGGATGACCGGCACCGCCGAGACCGAGGCGGAGGAGTTCGCGAAGATCTACGACCTCGACGTGGTGGTGGTCCCCACCAACCAGAGGATGATCCGCAAGGACGCCGAGGACCTCGTTTACAAGACGGAGCGCGAGAAGTTCAGCGCGGTCTGCGACGAGATCGCGAAGCGCCACGAGGCGGGCCAGCCCATCCTGGTGGGCACGGTCTCGGTGGCGAAGAGCGAGGTGGTCTCGTCCCTCCTCAAGAAGCGGGGCATCGCCCACAACGTGCTGAACGCCAAGAACCACGGGCGCGAGGCCGAGATCGTGGCCCAGGCCGGCCGCAAGGGCGCGGTCACCATCTCCACCAACATGGCCGGCCGTGGCACCGACATCCTCCTCGGCGGCAACCCGGAGATGATGGCGAAGCACGAGGTCGGGCCCGAGCCTGACCTGCCCATGGAGGGCGAGGAGGAGGCGGAGTTCGAGGTTCGGCGGGCCGCCTGGGCGAAGAACCTCGAGGAGCGCACCGCGGCGCTTCGGGAGCAGACCGCGAAGGAGCACCTGGAGGTAGTCGCCAACGGGGGCCTGCACATCGTCGGCACCGAGCGCCACGAGTCCCGCCGCATCGACAACCAGCTGCGCGGCCGCGCCGGCCGCCAGGGCGATCCCGGCTCCTCCCTCTTCTTCCTGTCCCTCGAGGACGACCTGATGCGCATCTTCGGGTCGGAGCGCATCTCCGGGATGATGGAGAAGCTGGGGATGAAGGAGGGGGAGCAGATCGAGCACCGCTGGCTCACCAAAGCCATCGAGAACGCCCAGCGCAAGGTGGAGGCCCACAACTTCGACATCCGCAAGAACCTGCTCGAGTACGACGACGTCATGAACCAGCAGCGGAGGTCGATCTACCGCCTCCGCCGCATGGTGCTCGGATTCGGGGCCGGCGTCCCGGTGGTGGAGTACGACGAGGATTTGCGGACCCGGAAGAAGACGCGCCAGGAGAAGGTCTTCACCTGGAACGACGAGCACGAGCACGTCCTCGACCTCTTCGAGGACCTCGTCCGGGAGATGGTGGTCGACTGCTGCCCGGAGCACAGGAAGGACTGGGACCTCGAGGCGCTCGAGTCGCGGGTGCATGAGCAGTTCAACGTCGAGATGAAGTTCTCCGAGCCCGCCGCCTCCCGGGTGGGAGAGGCCCGCGCCGCGCTCGAGGAGCAGATCTACCGGGTGGTGGAGAAGGCCTACGGGCAGAAGGAGGCCCTCTTCGGCCAGGACGCGGAGAGCGTGCCGCTCTTGCGCCGCTACGAGCAGTACCTCTACCTCCAGTCCATCGACGCCCTCTGGAAGGACCACCTCCTGCAGATGGACCACCTCCGGCAGGGCATCGGCCTGCGCGGGTACGGCCAGAAGGACCCGAAGCAGGAGTACAAGAAGGAAGGCTACGAGATGTTCCTGCGCATGACCTGGAACGTCCGCTCCAGCGTGGCCGGGAACATCCTCCGCCTCGTGCCCGCCCGGCAGGAGACCGCCGAGGAGATCGAGCAGAAGCGGCTCGCCCTGGGGAGGCGCCAGCGGGTGGTGGAGAGCCACGCCACCGCCGACGCCCGCGAGGGGGAGAAGCCCAAGCAGGAGACCGTGGTCCGCTCCCAGCCCAAGGTGGGGCGGAACGAGCCCTGCCCCTGCGGCTCGGGGAAGAAGTACAAGAAATGCCACGGGGCGAGCGAGGCCGCCGCCTAGAGCGGCCGCGCGCCCCGCGGCCCGGACCCTTCCTCGGGGTCGCCCGCCGGGCTAGGCGCCTTCCCGCTGCCGGGGGAGGGCGTTCCAGGGCTCGGGGGGCAGGTTCAAGAGCTCCTCGGGGCAGAGCTCGCAGATGAAGTCGATGACGTCCCGCGCCGAGACCATCCCCTTCGGCACCCCGCTCTCGTCCACCACCGGCACGTGGCGGAAGCGGCTCACCGACATCTTGTTCACGGCGTACGCCACGCTGTCCTTCGCCCGCAGGGCCTCCGGGTCCTTCGTCATCACCTTTCTCACCGGCATCCGGGCGAGGCCGCGGGTGGTGAGCGCCCGGGACACGAAGTCGCGTTCAGTGAAGATGCCAATGAGGCGCCTCGGCTTCCTCCGCTCCACCACCATCACCGCCGAGACCTTCTTCTGGAGCATGACCGCGATCACTCGGCTGACCGAAACGTCGGGGCCCACCGTCACTGCGTCTCGGTCCTTCCGGAGCTCGGCGATCCGCGTCTGGACGAGCTGGCGCCCCACGTCGGCGTGGCGACCCACCT
>Ga0335077_10013113_pt1 | contig 10372 bp, 9 predicted proteins | sample Lox_Sample_31_FD_207151 | JGI IMG/M metagenome (GOLD analysis project Ga0335077, IMG submission 207151) | Soil microbial communities from Loxahatchee National Wildlife Refuge, Florida, United States - Lox_Sample_3.1 | ecosystem: Environmental > Terrestrial > Soil > Wetlands | place: USA: Florida...
ATAGGACACTACCTCCCGATCCTTGAATTCCGGCTTCACAGGCTCGGTGGCCTTGTGTCCGACCCGAAGCTTGCGCTTAGGCAGCGTCAGAGCTTTCTGGTGCAGTGTTTCGCGGCAAAAATATCCCGACGCGGCCTGCCAGAATTTGGAGGCCTGCCGGGCGATCTGCAGCAGCGTTTCGCTGGCCACTGCGTCCTGCGCGGAAAGAGAGGACGGCGTCAGCGCGACTGCTGCTAAGATGAAGAATCCGGATCGCACTGATCTGATTCTAACCAGACGTAACGGGCAGAAGCCGGACAAAATCGCGACTGGCGGCTGACGTACTTGCAGTAATCCGCCATCGTCGCTAGAATCAATGAGTTTGCAGACTATGGGGAGGACTCATGTCGGTTGAACAAAGAGTGAAGCAGATCATCGTCGAGCAGTTGGGCGTAGATGAGAGCCAAGTGGACAACACGGCCTCATTCGTCGATGATCTCGGCGCGGACTCGCTCGACATCGTGGAACTGGTGATGGCGTTTGAAGAAGCCTTCGATATCGACATTCCTGACGAGGACGCCGAGAAGATTGCTACCGTCAAAGACGCCATCGACTACATCGAAAACAAAAAGAAGAAGTAAGACCGGGTGGAGCGCGATTTGTCCCGCAGAGTTGTAATCACCGGAGTCGGCCTGTTGAGCCCGCTCGGAGTCGGCACCAACGAAACTTGGCAGGCTGTCCGCCAGGGGCGGAACGGGATTTCCCGCATCGAACAGTTCGACGCTGCCGATTTTGCGTGTCGCATCGCGGGCGAGGTGAAGAACTTCGATCCCAACCTCTACATTGAGCGTAAAGAGATCAAGAAGATGGGCCGGTTCATTCAGTTCGGGATCGCGGCCACGGAATTCGCGATGGAGCAATCGGGCCTTCGCATCGATGCGCACAATGCCGAGCGCGTGGGCGTATATATCGGCAGCGGAATCGGTGGGTTTGAAGTGATCGAGCGCGAGCACAAGACGCTGCTCGAAAAAGGTCCCAGCCGCATTTCCCCGTTCTTCATTCCAGCGACGATCATCAACCTGGCATCGGGTTACGTTTCCATTCGCACCGGCGCTAAAGGTCCGAACTCGGCCACCGCGACAGCCTGCACGTCGAGCGCGCATTCCATCGGCGATTCGTTCAAGATCATCCAGCGCGGCGATGCTGACGTTATGATCTGTGGAGGAGCGGAAGCGGCCGTGACACCCATGAGTATCGGCGGCTTTGCAGCCATGCGCGCGCTTTCGCAGCGCAACGACGAACCGGAGAAAGCTTCACGGCCATGGGATGCGCAGCGCGATGGTTTTGTGGTGGGCGAAGGCTCCGGAATGCTTATTCTTGAGGAATTGGAACAGGCGCGCAAGCGCGGAGCGAACATCCTGGCCGAGATCGTCGGCTATGGAATGAGCTCGGATGCCCACCATATCACGAGCCCGCCCGACGATGGCGACGGCGCCTTTCGGGTGATGAATCGCGCCATCCAAGACGCGGGCATTGAGGCCGATCAAATCGATTACATAAACGCGCACGGGACTTCCACCGAAGTGGGCGACAAAATCGAGACCACCGCCATCAAGCGCGCCTTCTGCGAGCATGCTTACAAACTGGCTGTGAGTTCGACCAAATCCATGACGGGCCACTTGCTCGGCGGCGCCGGTGGCCTGGAGGCGGGCATCACAGTGCTGGCGCTGCGCGACCAGATTGCCCCACCCACGATTAATCACGAGGTCCCTGATCCCGAGTGCGATCTCGACTATGTCCCCAATCAGGCCCGCGAGATGAAGATCGAGTATGCGCTTTCCAATTCGTTCGGGTTTGGAGGCACCAACGGCTGCCTGATATTCAAGAGGTTCACGGGCTGACCTGCCAGGGCGCGGCTTTTTTCCACAACAGTCATGAAGATTATCGTTTCCATTAAGCAAGTTCCCATGCGCGATTCGCAGCTCCGCATTGACGCGGGCGGGCGCTGGATTCAAGAGAACGATCTCAGTTTTGAGATCAACGAGCCGGATGCCTACGCGCTTGAAGAGGCGCTCCAATTGAAAGAGAAACACGGCGGTGAAGTAGTCGCATTATGCGCCGGACCTGCACGCGCTTCTCAAACAATTCGCGAGGCGCTGGCCAAGGGTGCGGACCGGGCGCTGCATATTGAGGAGGAGAACTTGTCCTCTTTCGACACGCTCGGTATCGCCAAGCTGCTGGCCAAAGCGGCCGAGGCCGAAAAACCAGACCTGATTCTCACCGGATTGCAATCCGACGATCTGGGCTATGGCCAGGCTGGCGTCGTGCTGGCCGAGATCCTGGGTCTACCGCACGGCACTATCATCATGGCCGTCGAAAAAACAGACGGCGGAATTCGCGTAAAGCGGGAACTGGAAGACGGCTGGTTCCAAAATGTCGAGATGCCGCTGCCGGCCGTTCTCACTATTCAATCGGGCATCAACAAGCTGCGCTATGCGACCCTGATGGGCATCAAGAAAGCCAAGACGAAAGAAATCAAACGCCTGACGGCCAGTGAATTGGGTGTCGCCGCGACGCCAACCGCAGTGATCGAACGCGTTTACTTGCCCCAGCGAACTAAGCAGACACAGATGCTCGATGGGTCCGCGAAAGAGGCCGCGGCGAAGCTGGTGGAGAAGCTCAAGTTCGAGGTGCGGGTCATATGAGCGGCAGCATTCTAGTAGTGATGGAACAGCGCGGCGGCGCTTGGAATCGGATGTCTTGGGAAACCCTCGTAGCCGGCCAGCAGCTCGCCGGGCAAACGGGACGCTCGGTTACGGCGGCTGTAGCGGGGCAGGGAATTGGAGCGCTCGCCGGTGAATTGGCTCGCAAGAAGCTGAACAACGTCTATGCGGTCGAACACCCGTTGCTCGCGGCCTACACGGCGGATGGCTACACCTCCGCGCTCGAGCAATTGATCCGCAAAATCAGCCCATCGATCGTGCTGTTCCCTCACACTTATCAGGTCCGCGACTTCGCGCCCAAGCTAGCCACGCGCTTCAATCAAGTGTTGATCAGCGACGCCATCGGTTTTCGCGTGGAATCCGGCGCGCCAATTTTCGTGCGGCAGCTCTTCCAGGGCAAATTGAATGCCGACGTGAAGCCGGGCGGCGGTGAGCCCCATTTTGCATCCATCCAGGCCGGTGCGTTTCGGGCGGATCAACTCGCGGAAGGCTCTGCGGCGGTAGAAAATTTCGCGCCCGAGCTGAATGCTGGTGCTATCCGCGCCAAACCTCTGGAGCCATTCCGCGAATCCGCGCGTGCCGTGGATCTGACGGCGGCCGAAATTATCGTCTCGGTCGGTCGAGGGATCAAGGAGAAGGAAAACATACCCATCGTGGAGGAGCTGGCCCAGGCGCTTGGCGCAGAGCTCGCTGCCTCGCGACCGATCTGTGACAGCGGCTGGCTGCCGATGGAGCGCCAGGTGGGAAGCTCAGGTCAAACCGTGTCGCCGAAGGTTTATCTGGCAGTTGGAATCTCCGGCGCCATCCAGCACCTGGTCGGGATGAAAGGCGCCAAGACCATCGTCGCCATCAACAAAGATGCGAATGCGCCGATCTTCGAAGTGGCCGACTACGGGATTGTGGGCGATCTTTTCGAGGTGGTGCCGGCGCTGGTAGAAGAAGTGAAGAAGGCCAAGAGCTGACAGTGTGTGAGCTGGCAACCTGAGGTCGAGGAAATCCGCCGCCGCGAAGCCTTGGCACGCGAAATGGGCGGCCAGGCGAACGTCGCCCGCCAACATGCCGCCGGCCGGTTAACCGTTCGAGAACGGATCGATCGTGTTCTCGACCCCGGCTCGTTCCACGAGATCGGCGCATTGGCCGGTCGCGCCGCGTACAACGACCAAGGCGAGCTGGCCTCCTTCACACCCTCCAACTTCGTGCTCGGAACCGGTCGGATCGACGCCCGTCCAGTGGTGGTCGGCGGCGACGATTTCACCGTGCGTGGCGGCGCTGCGGATGCAACCGTCGGCGACAAAATGGGTCACGGTGAGAAGCTGGCGCGCGGACTGCGCATTCCCATAGTTCGCTTGGTGGACGGCACTGGTGGAGGCGGTAGCGTCAAAACCATCGAGCAGATAGGTCGAACGTACGTCCCTGCAAATCCGGCCTGGGACACTATCACGGCCATACTGGGCGAGGTTCCGGTGATCGGTGCGTGCCTCGGCCCGGTGGCCGGGCTCGGGGCCGCTCGCGTGGTCACATCGCACTTCTCGCTCATGGTGCGAGGGACCAGCCAACTATTCGTCGCTGGACCACCGGTAGTGGAGCGAGGCGTTGGCGAAAGAGTTTCCAAGGAAGAGCTGGGCGGTTACGAGATCCATACTCGCGGCAGCGGCGCGGTGGATAACGAGGTCGCCAGTGAAGACGAAGCCTTCCAAACCATCCGGCGGTTTCTCTCTTATCTCCCGTCGAGCGTCTGGCAGAGCCCGCCGCGCCAGCCTCCAACCGATGATCCCCAGCGCCGCGACGACCATCTGATCTCGGCTATTCCGCGCGATCGGCGGCGCACCTACGACGTCCGCCGCATTCTTCACCTGGTCTTCGACCGCGAATCTTTCTTCGAAATCGGATACTACTACGGCCGCCCGTTGGTCGCAGGACTGGCGCGCTTGAACGGCTATCCGGTCGGCGTTATCGCGAACGATCCGCGCCACGGCGGCGGTGCGCCGAATGCGCCTGCCTGCGACAAGATGATCCGGCTGGTGGACGTTTGCGACACCTTCCATATTCCGGTGGTGAATTTCGTCGATAACCCAGGTTTCCTGATCGGAAGCGCGGCCGAACGCGCTGGAACCATTCGAGCCGGAGCGCGTGCGCTGATCGCCGTGTATCAAGCAACCATGCCGTGGATTTCGATCCTGATCCGGCGTTGCTTTGGTGTCGCAGGCGCTGGACACGGCAACGCCCAGGGGTTGAATCTGCGCTATGCGTGGCCCTCGGGTGATTGGGGCTCATTGCCCATCGAAGGCGGTGTGCAAGCCGCATATAAGCGCGACATCGAAGCCTCGCCCGATCCGGATGCGCGCCGGCGCGAAATTGAAGGCGGGTTGAATCGTTTTCGGTCGCCGCTTCGGACCGCGGAAGCGTTTGGAGTTGAGGAGATCATCGACCCGCGCGATACCCGGCCCCTCTTATGCGAGTGGGTGGAGGCTGCCTACAGACTGCTGCCGGCTGAGCTTGGTCCCAAAGCAAGGACCGTGCGGCCATGAAAGCCTGGCGCGTACACGCGTGGGGCGAGCCCGAGACGATGTCGTTCGAAGACATCCCCGTGCCTGAGCCTGGACCCGGCCAGATTCGAATCCGGAATCACGCGGCAGGCCTGAACTTCTTCGACATCCTGCAAGTCCAGGGCAAGTATCAAATCAAGCCGCCGTTTCCGTTCACGCCTGGCGCCGAAGTAGCGGGCGTTGTCGACGCCGTCGGGCCCGTCGTCACTGACTTCGCCGTCGGCCAACGAGTTCTAGCGATCAGCCACGGCGCCGCGATGGCCGAATACACGCTCAGCCGTGCCGATATGACCTTCCCGCTTCCCGACGGCATGGATTTCGCCGAAGCAGCCGCGCTGCCTATCGTTTACCACACCTCCTACTTCGCGTTGCGCGATCGGGCACCCGTGGCGCCGGGCGAGTGGCTCGTGGTGCATGCCGGAGCAAGCGGCGTCGGAGTCTCGGCCATTCAGCTTGGCCGCGCATTCGGCGCGCGTGTGATCGCCACCGCGGGCGGCGCCGAAAAGCTGGAATTCGCGAAAGCCCAAGGCGCCGAGCACGTGCTCAACTATCGTGATGAGACCTGGGTGGATCAAGTCAAGCAATTGACCGGAGGGCGCGGCGCGGATGTCATCTACGATCCCGTGGGCGGCGACATTTTCGACCAGTCAACAAAATGCATCGCGCCCGGTGGCCGGCTCATCGTAATCGGATTCGCCAGCGGACGCATCCCCAGCATCGCGGCGAATCGCGTCCTGCTGAAGAATATCTCTATCGTGGGCGCGCTGTGGGGCGGGCACGCCCTGGCGCATCCCGAGTACCTGGGCCAAACTCAACGCGCTCTAGCGGATCTTTATTCGAAAGGCCACATCCGCCCGCCCAAGCCCATCGAATACACTCTCGACCAGGCGCCGTCCGCGCTGCGCGACCTCGCCGACCGGAAAGTCCTCTGGAAAGCCGCCCTCACCATGTGAGCGGACCTTCGAACGCGGTGCTCCCCGATCAAGTATGTTGCAATGAGAGGATATGGAAATCATTCAGGTGATTGGCCGCGAGATTCTGGATTCGCGCGGCAATCCTACGGTCGAAGCCGACGTGCGCCTTGCTGATGGCACCGTCGGCCGCGCCGCTGTCCCTTCCGGCGCCTCCACTGGCGAGCATGAGGCCGTTGAGCTTCGTGATAACGATGAAAAGCGTTACCTGGGCAAGGGTACACGCAAAGCCGCGCAAAACATCGCCAAAAAGATTGCTCCAGTCATTACCGGAATGGAGGCGGAAGACCAAAGCGCCATCGATCACAAAATGATTGATCTCGACGGCACGCCGAACAAGGCCAAGCTGGGAGCAAATGCGATCCTGGCCGTATCGATGGCCGCTGCCCGCGCCGCCGCCCAGTCGCAGACTGTGCCGCTCTATCGCTACATGGGCGGGATTGGCGCGAATCTTCTGCCCGTTCCGCAAATGAACATCCTCAATGGAGGCGCGCACGCCGACAACTCGGTGGACCCGCAGGAATTCATGATCGTTCCGCACGGCGCCTCCAAGGTCGCCGAAGCGCTGCGCATGGGAGCCGAAGTCTTTCATACGCTGAAGGGCGTACTGAAAAAGCGCGGCTACTCGACGTCGGTGGGCGACGAAGGCGGCTTCGCGCCGAATTTGAAATCCAACGAAGAAGCCCTGGAAGCCGTGCTCGAAGCCATCACCAAGGCCGGTTACAAGCCGGGTGCGCAAATCAGCATCGCGCTCGACCCGGCTGCGAGCGAGTTCTACGACGGCCAAAGTGGCAAGTACGTCTTCAAGAAGTCGGACAAGAGCCAGCGAAGTTCAGAGCAAATGGTAAAGTTCTGGGCCAAGTGGGTCGAGCAGTATCCCATCATCTCCATCGAGGACGGCATGGCCGAAGACGATTGGGACGGCTGGAAGCTCATGACCGACGCGCTGGGCAGCAAGATTCAACTGGTCGGCGACGACATATTCGTTACCAATACTGAGCGACTGGCGCAGGGCATCGAAAAAGGCATCGCCAATTCGATTCTCATCAAAGTGAATCAGATCGGCACGCTGACTGAAACACTGGAGGCCATGCAAATGGCTACCGAAGCGAACTACACCAACGTCATTTCGCACCGCTCGGGTGAAACCGAAGATGCTTTTATCGCCGATCTAGCCGTGGCGACTCGCGCCGGACAAATTAAGACCGGTTCGGTCAGCCGTACAGACCGCATCGCAAAATACAATCAACTTCTGCGCATCGAAGAGGAACTGGGCGCCGGCGCGAAATTCGCGGGCAGGAAGGCGTTCCATCAATAATGCATGGTAAAAAGAAGCCACTGGTGTTGACCATCCTCGATGGCTGGGGATTCTCCGCCGCTACAGAGGGCAACGCCATCGCGGCCGCCCGCAAGCCGACCTACGATGCGCTGCTGCGCGAATTTCCCAACACGATGATCCGCACTTCCGGGAAGGCCGTCGGTCTGCCCGAGGGGCAGATGGGCAACAGCGAAGTCGGGCACCTGAACATCGGCGCGGGCCGCGTCGTCCTCATGGACGTGACCCGCTTAGACCAGATGATCGCCTCCGGCGAGTTCTTCCGCAATTCGGTGCTGCTCGATGCCATGCGACATGGCCGCGCCCATCGGCTGCATCTCATGGGGCTGTGCAGCGATGGAGGCGTGCACTCGCTGCTCACGCATCTTTATGCGTTGTTGAAACTAGCCAAGCAGGAGAGTGTTCAGCAGGTGTTCGTGCATTGTTGCATGGACGGCCGCGACACGCCGCCCGAGAGTGGCGCCGGCTACCTTGAGCAACTGCAAAAAGAGATGCGGCAGATTGGTGTCGGCAAGATCGCCTCGATTTCCGGCCGCTACTACGCCATGGATCGTGACCAGCGCTGGGACCGCATCGAGCGAGCCTTCGGCGCCATGGTGCTGGGTTCAGGCACGAAATTCACCGATCCGGTCGACGCGGCTAAGCGGTCCTACGAGCGCGGCATCACCGATGAGTTCATCGAGCCGGTCACTGTCGTCGAGGGACGCAACGAACCAATCGGATTGATCCGCGAGAGCGACGCCTGTATATTTTTCAACTTTCGGGCTGACCGCGGCCGAGAGATGACCACGGCTCTAACCAGTGCCACGCTCGAAAGGCCGTCGCGATCGCTCGCGCCCAAGAATCTGCACTTCGCCACCATGACCGAGTACGACAAGACCTTCCAGCTTCCCTTCGTACTGCCGCGGGAGCATCCCAATAATATACTTGCCGACGTGATGGCTCAGTTGAATTGGAAGAATCTCCGTGTCGCCGAGACTGAGAAATATGCTCACGTGACCTACTTTTTCAATGGTGGTAATGAGAAGCCTTACCCGGGCGAGAGCAGGGAATTGGTGCCATCCCCGAAGGTCGCCACCTACGATCTGAAACCCGAGATGAGCTCGCCGGGAATCACTGCGGTAGTCGTGAAGGCCATCGAGCAAGCCGAAGTCGATGTTGTCGTCATGAACTATGCCAATGCCGACATGGTTGGCCATTCCGGGAAAATGGCCCCGGCCGTGCTGGCTGTGGAAGCCGTAGACGCCGGCCTGGGCGAGATCTACGCTGCCCTGCGCCGTTCCGGTGGATCGTGGATCATCACCGCCGATCATGGCAACGCCGAGACCATGATTGATCCTGTGACCAAAGGCCCCCACACATACCACACCACCAATCCAGTCCCGTTCATCCTGGTCGACGAAACGCAACGCGTGTTAAGGCAAGGCGGAGCGTTGCAGGATATATCGCCGACTTTATTAGGTTTCCTCGGCGAAAAACAACCCAAGGAAATGACCGGAAGGGATCTGCGTTTATGAAAACAGTGACGGGTACTCTCTGTTGTGTATTTGCGGCTTTAACACTCTTGACCGTTTCGTCGTTCGCCCAGCCCCGCGCCCGAGACTTAGGCGTCCCACTCGAAGGCACGCCCGGACCGCTCAACGCCATCACCGACATCGCGGGTATCGAAGTTGGCCAGACCACGTTGATCGACGGCGCCGCAGTGCGCACCGGCGTTACCGCCATCTGGCCGCGCGGCAAGCAATCCGACGATCCCGCGTTCGGTGGATGGTTCTCGCTCAACGGCAACGGAGAGATGACCGGCACCACTTGGCTGGAGGAGTCCGGCTTCCTCGACGGCCCGGTTCTGATTACCAACACGCATAGCGTCGGCGTCGTGCGCGACGCCTACATCGCCTGGCAGGCCGAGCATAAGCGCAAGCCGGGCACCAACAGTTTCGGCGCCGGATTCTGGTCGCTTCCAGTCGTCGCCGAAACCTGGGATGGAGTCCTGAACGACATCAATGGATTTCACGTTAAGCCCGCGCACGTAGTCCAAGCGCTCGACGGCGCGGCGTCGGGACGTGTTCAGGAAGGCAACGTCGGTGGCGGCACTGGAATGATCTGCTTCGGATTCAAAGGCGGCATCGGAACTTCCTCCCGCATCGCCGGCCAGTATAAAGTGGCCGCACTGGTTCAGTGCAACTGCGGAACCAAGCGCCAACTTCGGATCGCCGGCGCGCCAGTCGGTCAAGAACTGGATCGGCCGGCGGTCGCATCCACAACCAGCCCAGTGGAAGAACGCGGATCGATCATCATTGTCGTCGCCACCGACGCGCCGCTGCTGCCGAATCAAACCAAGCGGCTAGCCCGGCGAGCATCGCTTGGTTTGGCGCGCTTAGGATCCACCTCCGGCAACGGCTCGGGCGACATATTTATAGCCTTTTCTACCGCCAATCCCAACTCTGCCAAACCCGCCGGCGGCCTGGCGACTCTTTCGATGCTTCCCAACGATGCGCTCGGCCCTATCTTCGACGCCACGGTGCAAGCCACCGAGGAAGCCATCGTCAATGCGCTTGTAGCTGCTCATGATATGACCGGCTACGACGGCCACACCGTTACCGCGCTTCCGCATGATGCCTTGCAACAGGTCCTGAGAAAATACAATCGTTTATCTGGTACGCGCTGAACTACTGGCCCAGAATTCTTTTATAATTTCTTAATTAGCTTGACAAAGATGTCCGGCGGGGCATACAATGCCACAAAGTTGTGTCCGGGCCGTGTTGTTCGGACTGAGTGTTGGCTTCCGATTCAAATGCTGGTCTCCTGACTTCAGGA
>Ga0335077_10013114_pt1 | contig 10371 bp, 8 predicted proteins | sample Lox_Sample_31_FD_207151 | JGI IMG/M metagenome (GOLD analysis project Ga0335077, IMG submission 207151) | Soil microbial communities from Loxahatchee National Wildlife Refuge, Florida, United States - Lox_Sample_3.1 | ecosystem: Environmental > Terrestrial > Soil > Wetlands | place: USA: Florida...
ACTGGCCTTCGCCGCGTTTGCGCTTGGTCCCAGTTGCGACTGGCATGTCGGGAGGTTCCTCCAGGTTCGGGGACGCGCGTGAGATGAGAACCCGGAGCTCCGCTGGGCAGCATGTTCAGACGCGCTTCAGTCGCCCGGTCCAGCGGGGGATGCCCGGCATCGCACGCGCGCCCGGACGGGAAATCCGGGCCGGCGATTAACGGGCGGGCAGACAGATGGCGCTGCGGATGCGCAAGAAATCGATGTGACGGCGCCCGACGAGCAACGGGTCCGTAACACTCATGAATCCAGGATCACATGTAACGAACCGGACTGTCCAGGCAGCGTCCGGCATGTGGACGGTGCGAGGGGTCTCATCCGGCGCCATACGCGTGGCAACATGCCCGGCCTGGGCTCTATTCCCGCTGTACCTTGGCATTTCCGCTGTACCTTGACCCGCCGCTAGCCCTGGCGGAGCCAGCTGAGCGACGACTCGGTTCCCGGCTGCGTTCCTGGCCGGCCGGCCGGCGGCAGGTGCTGGCAGTCGCACCAGGTGCCGCCCGGGCAGTCCTCGTGGTGCCGCTTCCGGCACGGGACGCAGATCATGTGTCCATTGTGCGACGCCGTCCTGGCATTGCGTCCCGCTACGGGGGTAAATCCCGGACATGCGCCAGGGTGAGGACCTGCTCCCCTTCCGGGACCGGCGGGCGGCCGGGATCCTGCTCGGGGAGCGGCTCATTCACGCCGTCACGCTCGAGGACTGGGCCGAACGGGCCGTGGTGCTCGCCCTGCCCCGGGGAGGGGTGGCCGTGGCGAAACAGGTCGCGGCGGTCCTTGGCGTGCCGATGAACGTCATCGTGACCAGGAAGATCGGCTATCCGCGCCAGCCCGAGCTCGGTGTCGGAGCGATCGCGGAAGGGCTGGGCAAGGCCGTCTTCGATGCGAGCCTGCTCTGCCGGCTGTCGCTGTCCCCGGCCGACCTGGCTCAGGTCGTCGCCGCCGAGAAGGCCGAACTGGCCAGGCGGGTGCAGGTGTACCGCGGCGGCCGCCCGCTGCCCAGGCTGGCCGGACGGTGCGTGATCGTGGTGGATGACGGCCTGGCGACCGGCGTGACCGCACGGGCCGCGCTGCGCTCGCTGCGCGCGGCGCAGGCGGGCTATCTCGTGCTGGCGGCCCCGGTCGCGGCCCCCGCCGCGGCGGAAGAGATGCGCGCGGAGGCCGACCAGGTGATCATCTTGGCGACACCCCAGAGGTTCCGTTCCGTGGGGCAGTGGTACCGGTCATTCCGGCAGCTCAGCGATGCCGACGTTCTGTCGCTGCTCGGCTGAGGCGCCGGCTCAGGCAGCGCCGGCTCAGGCAGCGCCGGCTCAGGCAGCGTTGGCGCGGCGCATCCGGCGGCGGCGCTCGGCCGAGCGCTCATCCTCGTTGAGACCACCCCACGTGCCGTACTTCTCCGGCCGCGACACCGCGTAGTTCAGGCACTCAAGACGCACCGGGCAAGCCGCGCAGACCTCCTTGGCCTTGCGCTCCCTGATCTCCCGCTCCGGCTGGCGTTCGCCGTCGGGACCGAAGAAGAGCAACAGGTCTTCGCCCTTGCACGCGGCAGCATCTTGCCAGCCCCAGTTCGGGCGGGGAAGAACAGCCGACTGCCGACGTACCTGCGACATGGATCAATCACCTCAACCAAGATGCATCAAATAGTGCGTTACAGTAGAGCGTCAGGGCTCGTGAACACGCGAACCAGTCCTGTCCGGAAGCCTCCGTTGCAAGATACAACGCGTCTTCCCGGCGTAGTGTTCCCATGCCCGGGTACGGCTATCTTGTAAGCAAGTGGTTACCATACCGAACGGCTGGCGCCAGCGCGCCGGTTCACCCGTCCTTGCTAAACCATCGCGCGGGCCGCTGCATGCCCGTCGATAATGATGCCATCCGCGGTAGCAGTCTCGCATGCGGGGTGGCGAAATTCCCTGCCTGAATTCCGGCCTCCAGCTAGCCTGCTGGAGAGTCTTCGTGACGAACTGGACAAAGAGAAGGGAGCGAGGCCACGATGAGCAGCATGTCAGCGCCGGACGCAGCCCCACTGCCCCGGCTCGGCGAGGTCTTCTTCGACGTGCGCGGCAGCTCCCGCAGCATGCGCTTGAGCTGGTACGCCGACACCGGAGTCTCCGTCTTCAGCATCTGGCAGGGGGGCACCTGCACCGGCACCTTCCGGCTTCCGATGGAGGAGCTGCCGAGGCTGATCGACGCCCTGCAGCGCGGCGCGCAGGCTCCCGACCCGCGCGGCTCTGGCGCTTACGCCAGCCAGCTTCCCGGGGCGCCGACCGATCCCAGGCTGACCGCCCTCCCGGGCGGCTACGGCGGCCGCGACGTCGAGTTCACGGGCCCGGTGACCGGGGACTTCCGCGCGGTGCGAGCCGACGACCCGGCCGGCACGATGGTGCTGACGTCGGCGCAGTCCCAGGGTCCGCGTGCGCTGCCCGTCGGCCCGCTGGCCCTGCCGCCGGGGCCCGGGTCCCAGGCATACCAGGCGCCGCAGCACGCGCAGGACTATCCCGGGGGATACGCCGGGCAGTATTACCCGGAGCAGCACTACCCGGAGCAGCACTACCCGGAGCAGCACTACCCGGAGCGGGGGGCCGGGCGACGGCACGCGGCCGAGGGCTACGGCGACCCGAGCCCCGCGTACGGCGGCCAGTACGCCGAGCAGGGGCGCTACGCCGAGCCCGGTCAGTATGCCGACCGTGGTTACCCGCAGCAGGAGTACCAGGACCGCGGCTACGGCGACCAGCAGGGCTACGGCAACGCCGAGCAGGATTACGCGGGCCAGGGTTACTCCGATCAGAGCTATGGCAACCAGGGCTACGCCGACCAGGGTTACTCAGGCAATGGCTACGGCGATCAGCGCTATGCGGATCAGGCCTACTCCGGTCAGGGTTACTCCGGTCAGGGCTACTCCGACCAGGGCTACTCTTCGTCTTCCTCGTATTCGGGCCGGCACTACGACAGCGGGTCCTATCGCGACCAGGGCTATGACCCAGGGTCACGCTACGACCAGGGCTCCTACGACGACCGGGGCTACGCGGGGTCTGGTTACCAGGCCCAGGAGTACCAGGGCTACGCCCAGGACGACTACCAGGGGCAGCGCTATCAGGACCAGTCCTATCAGGACCAGGGTTACTCCGACCAGGGTTACCAGGACCAGCGCTATCAGGGGCAGCACTACCAGGACGAGCGTTACCAGGAGCAGCGTTACCCGGACGAGCGTTACCAGGACCAGGGACACCACCAGCAGCCCGGCTACGAGGAGTACGGCTACCAGGGCTACGGCGGCCAGAACTACCAGGAAGCGGATACCCCGGCCTACCCGGATCAGGGATACAGCGAGTACGGCTACGACGGGCAGGAATACCAGGCCCAGGCTCAGGGCCAGGCCGACACCGACTCATACCCGGATCAGGGGTACAGCACCTTCGGCTACGGCGGGCAGGACAACGCTCATCGCGGCGGGAACGGGCGCTACCAGGATCAGGATTCGGAGGCTACCGCGAGCCAGCAGGCCGTCTCGTCGTTCCCGTACCAGACAGATCCGCCCACGCGCCGGGAACAGAGGCGGCGCCGCGGGCGTTACTAGCTATCAGCCGGTGCGGCTGGGTCCCCCGGGCCGCACCTACTGCCCTCGCGGAATACCGTTCGGCCGGAGCCGCGTTGTGCCTTTCGCCGAGAGGCGACCTCCGCACCGGTCAGCGTGACGAGGGGCCGGCTGGCTTGCCAGCCGGCCCCTCGTTCTGCCCGGGCACGTCATGCGGGTCCGGCCGGGCCCGGCTGCGGCTGTTCCGGACCGCCTGGCGTGCCCGACCTGCCATTCTCGACCACCACGGGATCCTCGTCCTCGGAGGGGACGGGACCGACCACGGCGTTGAGCACCTGCGAGTTCGGGATGGACATCACGCTGCCGTCGGTTCTGAAACGGACGTAGGTGATCCCGATATCGGTCACCTTGCCGTCGAGCGTGCCGCCGATGGCGCCGGCCCGGAGCCGGATCTCGTCACCCACCTTGAACGGCCTGGCGAAGACCAGCACCAGCCCGGCGAACACGTTGCCGAGCGCCTGCTGTGCCGCGATGCTGACGAATATGGTGGTGATCGCCCCGCCGAGGACGAGCTGGCTGACGTCGACGCCGAACAGCACGAGGGTGATCACCAGCGTGGTGAACGCGCCGACGATCAAGATGGCGTACCGGACGATGGCGGCATGCGCCGTGCCGGCCGTCGGCTCGAGCAGCTCTCTTGCTTTCCCCGCTAGGCCGTAGGTCGCGATGGACCCGAAGACGAGGAATAGCGCGGCTGTGCCGTAGGCGATCCACTGGTTGGTCGTGTGGCTCGTGTTCGAAAATAGGAGCCCAGAATCGTGACGAGCCTGGTGCGAGATGACCGCGGCGGCGATCGCGAGCAGCAGGGCGATGATCGACTTCCACGGCCTCGTCTTGCGCCTGACGCGCTCGACCCGCGCCGGCCTGTCGAACTGCCTCCCGTAAATCACCTCAGCCGCTCTCTCGTCCGCCTAACGCTATCCGGCGGCAGGTCAGGGTCGCCTGATGACCAGGAGAATCAACGGAGGACGAGCAGGCCAGGAAAGCACCGGGGACCAGGCTGCCGTGGGCCTGGTCCCCGGTGGTGACCTGATCGGGGCTAGCTGGCGAGCAGCGGCCGGCCCATGGGGAACTTGAGCCTGCCCGGGACACCGTTCGAGACGCCGGCCGCCGAGGCGTACCAGGCCACGAGCGCGGTGAGGATTCCGACGTAGCCGCCGATCTTGATCGTCGTGGTGGGGTTCAACGCCGCGCCGGCGGTGAAGTTCCCGATGCACAGGATGATCTCGGTGATTTCCAGGGTGAGGAAGACGCCGAACACGGCCATGTTCACCTGGGCGCTCAGGATCAGCATGTACGTGTTGAAGATGGCGAACGCGAGCAGTATCCAGGCCAGGTCGTGGTTGAGAGCCGCGACCGTGGCAGCCAGCGCGACCGGCGTCCTGGCGGCCGCGACCGCCGGGTCCACTACGAACCGGACCCACAGGAACAGGCCGATCCAGAAGCTGCCGTACGTGCCGAACGCGGTCGCGCCGAAAACGTTCCTGTTACGGAACTCCCACATGCCGGCGAGCAGCTGGGCGAGTCCGCCGTAGGCGAAGGCATAGCTGAGCCACGCGTTGCCGGTGGCGTGGGTCATCCAGCCGGCATTCTTGGCTGACAGCAGGAATGTGGTGAGGGCAAACGCGGCGAGCCCTAGCGGGCCGGGGTCGGCGATGCCCGAAGCAGGAGGTGCAGTAGCGGTGCTGGGCTGGACTGTGCGATCTTCGCTGACGCTCAAGTTGGATCCCTCCTGGTGAGGAATGGCTCGTCCGGCCCTCGGCGTGCCGTGCGGCGGTCGGGAGGGCGGAGCGCCCGTCATTACTACTGACTGGCATGAAGACCTTGTCTTACGCACCAAAATCGTCAGGCCAGAATCTTCTTCTGGCCACATCCGGCACACAGATTGACCAGATGAAGGATTCGTCAATAGCGTAACGCCGCACGCCTTGAGGTGCGAGACCTAAATGCACCTCATTTTTGGGTAGTCCGCCGATGCTGCTCATGGCGGCGCCCCCGATTCCGTTCTGGGTTGCTTCGCGTCCCGAAATTTTTCGGTTTAAGTGCAACGGGTAGAGAGATCTTCGCTGGTCGGCCCGGGCGTCAGCGTGAACACCTGCGCGATCCTCGTCGTGCTCCCGCCCTGCCGTCCGGCCGGGCTATGGTCCCGCCAGCCCGGGGTTCGGCCCTGGGCTGGGATAGGATCTATAGGCAACACGAGGAAGGGTCCGTGCCGATGACCGACCGACCGATCCGCGCGTCCGACAAAGAGCGGGAGAGTGTTGTCGACGTTCTCAGGGACGCGTACACCGAAGGCCGGCTGACGCTGGAGGAATTCGAGGAGCGGACCTCCGCCGCCTACGCCTCGAAGACCTGGTCCGACCTGCGCGAACTGACCGGGGATCTGCCCGTCGAGCCGGTACTCGGCGCTGACCTGCCGCAACGGCAAGCGCACCTGGCGCCAGCGGCCCAGCAGATGGTCCCGTCGGTACCCCGGCCGCGAGACGGCGGCCGCGACCGGCCGCTGGGCAGGCTGCTGCCGATCATCTTCGTCTGGATCATGATCGCGGCGGCGGCCGGATCGCCGGACACCGCGGCCGCGCTCTCGGTCGTGTTCATTTGCTTGCTCGCGTGCCGGGTAGGGTACGGGGGACGCTCATAACCGTCAGTGATGACCAGCTCGCAGGCTCGCCCGGTTAACCGGTAATACTTATCTCTCGCCTGGGCAGGCGGCTACTATGAGTCGGCCGACGTGGCGAAATCGCCTGGGCGTGCCTGATCTCCCGGGGCCTGCGGGATCAGCGAGAGGAACGCGGTATTTTCCGGCAGGCTCACAGAGAGTCAGGAGGCGGTCGTTGTCCAATGCGACCACCGGCAGTGATCGGGTCATTCCCGATCAGCAGCCGCCTCAGGAGGCCAAGAGCTCGCGGCTGACGCGGCTCATCCGCCCGGCCATCACGCACTGGCAATTCACCATCGTGCTCGCGGCCGCCGTCATGGTGCGGATCATCCTGTGGTTCAACGACTCCTACACCTACGTCTACGACGCCGTGAAGCACGTCCCGGACCCGGTCCGGCCGAACGGCTACCCCTTCCTCATCGACCTGCTGCTGCCCCTGCACAATGCCTATCCGCTGGCCTTCCTGCAGGCGGCGGTGGGTGTCGTCATGGGCGTCATCATCTACGCCCTGCTGCGCCACCGCGGGCTGCCCTGGTGGGGGGCGACGCTGGCCGCGCTGCCGGTCCTGTTCGATTCGTACGAACTGCACCTCGAGCACATGGTCACCGCGGACACGCTGTTCATTTTCCTCAGCACCGTCGCCATCGTGATCCTGTGCTGGAGCGATCGCCCCTCGATCCCGGTCATGGCGGTGGCCGGCCTGCTCATCGGCTATGCCACCGTGGTGAGGTCGGTCGGCCAGCCGCTGCTCGTGGTGGTGCTGGTGGCCATGCTGGTCAGGCGGGTGGGCTGGCGACGCCTGGTCACCATGCTCGTGGCGGGGGTCCTGCCGGTCGCGGCGTACATGATCTGGTTCCACGGCACCTACGGCAGGTACGCGCTGACCGAGTCCTCGGGCACGTTCCTGTACAGCCGGGTCAGCGCGTTCGCCGAGTGCGACAAGATCCACCCCTCGGCCGACGTCCGGGCCCTGTGTGACCCGACGCCGCCGCGCCTGCGCCCGGTGTCGGGAGAGTACCTGTGGGCTAACAACGAGCGGTGGCCGGCCAGCAACGTCACCACCCCGCTGTACAACCTGTACCACTCCGCCAACAACAAACTGCGGTTCACGCCGAAGGTCAACGGGATGGCGGAGAAGTTCGCCCGGGAAGCCATCCTGGCCCAGCCGATCAGCTACCTGCATGTGGTGGCCCACGACACGCTGCGCACGTTCGGCTGGAACCGGCAGCCCGACCCGCACAACTACTACGGGAACAGCCCGGCTTTCCAGTTCGTCTCCGGCGAGACCCTGGACGCGCTGATCCCCTGGTGGACGAAGCCGTACCCGGGTGACGCGGCCGCCATTGCGACGTACCAGGCGCGGCAGGACTTCGGCGGACCCGGGCTCGGAAAAGCCCGCGCGGTGCAGCCCTGGCAGCATCTGCTGCAGATGTACCAGCGGTATTTCTACCTGCGCGGCACCCTGCTCGGCCTGGTCGTGCTGATCGGCGCGGCCGGCGTGCTGGCCCGCTGGCGCCGCTGGGGCGGTATCGGCCTGTTGCCCTGGCTGGTGGGGGCGCTGATGATCCTGCTGCCGCCGATGACCGCCGGGTTCAGCTACCGGTACGTGCTCGCGGCGGTGCCGGGCGTCTGCCTGGCCGCGGGCCTGGCGTTCGCCCGCAGGCCGGGGGAGAGGTCAGTGGGCGCCCTGGCGGCCGATCTGCGGCGGCACCTTCGCCGCGGCGTCGCTGTCGATCAGGAATAGCGTCCGCCGGCTGCCGCGGGCCCCGGCGGCAGGCACCTGGACCGGCCCGGCGTCGGACAGCGCCATCGCGATTGCCTTCGCCTTATCCGAGCCCGAGGCGATGATCCAGACCTCCCGGGCGGCCTGGATGGACGGCAGGGTCAGGGACAGCCGGGTCGGCGGCGGCTTGGGGGAGCCGCGCACGGCCACGACCGGCCGCTCGTCGTACAGCGCGGGCATGCCGGGGAACAGCGACGCGACGTGCCCCTCGGGACCGATGCCGAGCATCAGCACGTCGAACGAGGGCACCGGCCCGTGATCCTCCGGCGCGGTCGCGGCGGCCAGCCAGGACGCGTACCGGGCGGCGGCCGCCTCTGGGTCATCGCCGTCGGGCCCGTCCGGGCCGGGCATCGGGTGTACCCGGGCCGGGTCGGCATCCACGTGATCGAGCAGGGCCGAACGGGCTCCGGTCTCGTTCCTGTCCGGGTGGCCGGCCGGGACGAACCGTTCGTCTCCCCACCAGATGTCCAGGTGCAGCCAGTCGATCGCGTCCCTGGCCGGAGCGGCGGCGAGTTCGGCGAGTACCGCGGTGCCGATACCGCCTCCGGTCAGTACCACCGACGCGGTGCCCCGGGCGGCGATCGCGTCGACCAGCCTGGTGACCAGGCGCGCCGCGACAGCCTGAGCGAGCAGCTTGGCGTCGCGGTGCACGATGACCTCGGGCACGCTCATGTTTGCCCCCGGGGGGGCGGGCCCCCCCGGGTCCTGGGGGGACTACCCGTCCCCCCAGACCCCCCTGGGCCAGCGCGCGCAGCGTCTCGGCGTAGACCTCGTCGGGCTCGAGCCTGCGCAGTTCCTCCGCGACCAGGTCGGCGGTCTCGCGCCGGTGCAGCGCCACCCGGCGTTCCGGCCGCCCGGGCCAGGCCAGGGTGGCGTTGCGGCCGTCCGGGCGGGACAGCGAGACCTTCCCGTCCGCCGTCTCGAAGCTGACCTCGGTGATACCCGGGCCGCCGGACTCGCCCCGCTGCACCGCGACGCCGAGCCGCAGCCCGAGCCAGGCCGCGATCAGGTCCGCGCTGGGGTTGTCCGGCTCGGCCAGGACCTCGCCGCTCAGCAGCGCGGGGTAGGACTGGTCCAGGGTCGCGGCGAGCAGTGAACGCCAGGGCGTCGACCGGGTCCAGGCCAGGTCGGTGTCGCCCGGCTTGTACGCCTTGGCCAGGGTCAGCAGCATGTCCCTGGGCGTCTCGCTGGCGGCCGCGTCGGTCACTCTCCGCTGGGCCACCGCGCCGAGCGGGTCGCTGCCCGGCGCAGGCGGTGCCTCGTCCGGCCACCAGGTCACCACGGGCACGTCGGGCGCGAGCAGCGGCGCGACCACCGAGTCGGCGTGCTGGCCGAGCGGCCCGTACATGCGCAGCAGGATGGTCTCGCCGGGCCCGGTCTCGCCCACCCGGATCTCGGCGTCGAGCCGCGACTCGCCCTTGGGCTTACGAGTGATGACGGCGAGGATCCGGCTCGGGTGCTCGCGGCCCGCCTGGCTGGCCGCCCGGACCGCGTCGTACTGCTCGGATTCGTCGGTGACGATGATCAGCGTCAGCACCGTGCCAGAGGCGGGGCCGCCCATCCGGCGGCGAGCCTGGGTGAGCGCCTCGTGGATCGCGCCCGTGCTGGTGTCGGTCAGGTCGATGGTCATCGGAGCCTCCCTAGAGCCGGCGCCACGCGCGGCCGTCCCGTGCCATCATCGCGTCGGCCGACGGAGGGCCGGCCGTGCCTGCCGGGTACTGGTCCGGCTTGGTGTGGGATGCCCAGAACTCTTCCACGGGGTCCAGGATCCGCCAGCCCAGCTCGACCTCGGCCTGCCGGGGGAACAGCGGCGGGTCGCCGATGAGGACGTCGAGCAGCAGCCGCTCGTAGGCCTCGGGACTGGACTCGGTGAACGACTCGCCGTAGGCGAAGTCCATGTTCACGTCCCGTACCTCCATGGCCGTGCCCGGCACCTTCGAGCCGAACCTGACCGTGATGCCCTCGTCCGGCTGGATCCTGATCACCAGCGCGTTCTGGCCGAGCTCCTCGGTGTCGGTGGCGGAGAACGGCAGGTGGGGCGCCCGCTGGAAGATCAGTGCGATCTCTGTCATCCGGCGCGGCAGCCGCTTGCCGGCCCGCAGGTAGAACGGCACCCCGGCCCAGCGCCTGGTGTCCACGCCGAGCCGCAGGGCCGCGTAGGTCTCGGTGCGGGAATCGGGGGGAATGCCATCTTCTTCCAGGAAGCCGTGCACCTGGCGTCCGCCCTGCCAGCCGGCCGCGTACTGCCCGCGCGCGGTGCCCTCGGTGATATCGGCGGGCAGCCGGACCGCGGACAGCACC
>Ga0335077_10013116_pt1 | contig 10370 bp, 7 predicted proteins | sample Lox_Sample_31_FD_207151 | JGI IMG/M metagenome (GOLD analysis project Ga0335077, IMG submission 207151) | Soil microbial communities from Loxahatchee National Wildlife Refuge, Florida, United States - Lox_Sample_3.1 | ecosystem: Environmental > Terrestrial > Soil > Wetlands | place: USA: Florida...
AGACTTAAGCGGACCGTACATTTCCAATAATCCTTGGCAGAAATCATAAAGATGCGCCATAGGTACATGCTGGCCAGCGCTGGTCCTCGCTGGAGCCAAAACAGCTTATTGGTTGCACCGCATGACTGGCCCATCATTATATCGACTTTACTTTCGCCGTTTCATTCCGTTTCCGCGTAAGAAAACCTGGCTGCGCTGGTTTCCGCCTTTTCATGAGCGCAACGTCGCCTATCTTATTGCCAAACATCGCATTGATTTTGTCTTGGACGTGGGCGCCCACGAGGGAGGATTCGGCCAGCAACTGCGTCGTTGCGGCTACCGCGGTCGCATCCTCTCCTTTGAGCCGATCAGCGAACTGCACGCTAAATTAGCATCAACCGCCAGCGGCGATCGAGCCTGGACAGTAGCGCCGCCGTTAGCACTTGGTGCAACATCCGGTGCGGCGCCGATTAACGTGCACGATGAAAGCTCGATATCCTCGTTTCTCGCACTTGAGAGAATGCCGTATGCGGACGCGACGCCAACTCAAATAGCGCCACGTCGACAGGAAACCGTACGCGTCGTCCGGCTCGATGATATTTATGACGAGTTCGTGCCGTCACCCGCGACCACGCTACTAAAACTCGATGTTCAAGGGTTTGAAGATCAGGTGTTGGCGGGGGCGATTAAGTCGCTGGAGAAGATTACTGCAATCTTGGTCGAGGTAAGTCTGGTACCGCTTTACGCTGGCCAAAAATCGTATCTGGAACTACTTGGCGAGTTGCGTGCGCGGGGGTTCCATGCCGTCTATTTCTCGTCGGTGCATTCGCGGCGGCGGCATGGCGAGGAATGGGAGTATAACGTATTTTGCCTGCGTGAATTGCCTGGCTAGGCCAAGCTCCGTAAATCCTTTTGTCGGACGACGCATCTAAGGCAGTATCGCGCACGCAGTTTATGAATCCGCGCCCCAGCACGCTGTCCGCCAGGCGCACCCGTGTCCTCGCCGCTGAAAATAGCCACGGCGGCGATCAGCAGCGGGACGTAACTCGCGAGCGTGTTGACCGGCAGGCCGACCGCGGCGAGCGTCAGCGCTAGCGCCGCCAGCTTTCGCCGGCGACCGGAAGCGGCGAGTTCGCGTGTCGGGGCCATGAGCCAATCCAGGCCTGCATCACAACGCCCTTGCCTAGCATGTCGATTTGGCCCAAATCCATGCCGCGATTGAAATCGAGTTCTCCCGCGCCGGCAGCCAATCAAGGAGTACAGCTTGCGAATATTGATTACAGGATCGTCCGGCTTCCTGGGGGGATATATTGTAAACGATTTGCTGACGCGCGGGCATGAGGTCGTCGGCGTCGACAATTTCTCAAAATACGGCGCGGTCACCAAGAAACACGATCAGCACCCGCGCTACCGGCTGGTGCAGGGCGACTGCAAGGACGCCGCGTTGATGGCGTCACTCGCCAGGGATTGCGATCACGTCATCGCCGGCGCGGCCATGATCGGCGGCATCAGCTACTTCCATAAATATGCCTACGATCTTCTGGCCGAGAACGAACGCATCCTGGCCACGACGTTCGATGCCGCCGTCCGCGCATTCAAGGCCGGCGCCCTGAAGAAGATCACGGTGATCAGCTCCAGCATGGTATTCGAGAGCGCGACGGAGTTTCCGACGCCCGAAGGCGCACAGTTGCGCTGTCCCCCACCGCTCAGCACCTACGGCTTCCAGAAACTCGCATCGGAATACTTTGCGCGGGGCGCCTGGGAGCAGCACCGGCTGCCCTACACCATCATTCGCCCGTTTAACTGCGTCGGCGTCGGCGAGGGGCGCGCGCTCGGCGAGCACGAGGTGATGAGCGGCAACGTCAAGCTGGCGATGAGCCACGTCTTGCCGGACTTGGTGCAGAAGGCGCTCAAGGGGCAAAGCCCGCTGCATATCCTCGGCGACGGCAGCCAGGTGCGCTGCTACACGCATGGACGCGATCTGGCGCATGGCATCGCCCTATCAATCGATCACCCGGCGGCGCTGAACGAGGATTTCAACTTGTCGACGACGCGACAGACGACGGTACTGGAATTGGCTAAACTCGTGTGGCGGAGCGTCAACGGTCCGCATGTCGCCTTCAAGGTCGCTCACGATCCTCCATTCGAATACGATGTCGCCTATCGCGTGCCGGATGTAAGCAAAGCGAATACTCTCATGGGATTTAATTGCAGGATCACGCTGGAGGAGACCGTGGATGAGGTTGTTGCCTGGTGCAGGCAGGAAATCGAGGAAGGCCGTTTGTAGTAAACTGCCATCGCCATGTTATAGACTGCGTCCATGACCATCCGCCCTGCCAACGTTACGCCGCAGCCACCCCCGACCGTTCATGATTGTAACGTCACCGTCGTCGGCGGCGCCGGTCATGTCGGCATTCCGCTGGTGCTGGCGCTCGCCGAAGCCGGACTGCGCGTCAACGTCAACGACCTCAACAGGGCGAGCCTTGATGCGCTGCAGGCGGGCCGTCTGCCCTTCGTCGAAGTCGGCGCTCAACCGGTCCTGGAAAAGGCGCTGCTCAATGGACGTCTGCTGTGCACCAATTCGCCAGATCTTATTTCGAAACGCGGTCCTGTGATCATCACGATAGGCACGCCGATCGACGAGTTCCTCAATCCGGTGCGCAAGGTGGTGCAAGACTGCATCGATGCGCTGCTGCCGTCGATCAGCGATGGGCAGTTGCTCGTGCTTCGTTCAACGGTGTTCCCCGGCACCACCGAATGGCTGGCGTCCTATTTGCGGAGCAAGGGCCGCGACCTGATGGTCGCATGCTGTCCGGAACGCATCGTGCAAGGCGCGGGACTGAAGGAGCTGCACGAACTGCCGCAGATCGTCAGCGGCTGCACGCCGGAGGCGGAGCGCGCGGCGGTGGAGCTGTTCGAGCGTATCGCGCCAGAGGTTATCGTGCTTTCGCCGATGGAAGCTGAATTCGCCAAGCTGTTCACCAATGCCTATCGCTACATCGAATTCGCGGTGGCCAACGAGTTCTATCTGGTCGCCAAGGCGGCCGGGATCGATTATCAGCGCGTGCTCAAAGCGATGAAGCAGGACTACCCGCGGCTCAAGAGCATGCCGCGGCCGGGCTTTGCCGCCGGGCCCTGCCTGGTCAAGGACACCATGCAGCTCTCCGCTTTCGCCCGCAACCAGTTCGCGCTCGGTCACGCCGCGCTGTTGGTCAACGAGGGCCTCGTGCTGCACGTCATCGATGACATCAAGCGGCGCCGTGACCTGGTCAAGACGACGGTCGGGCTGCTCGGTATGGCGTTCAAGGGTGAGAGCGACGACGTGCGCGCTTCGCTCAGCTACAAGTTCAAGAAATTGCTGAATGGACAGGCGCGCGCGGTATTGACCACCGACCCGTTCGTGACCATCGATCCGGAGCTCAGGCCGCTCGACGAAGTGATCGCTGAAAGTGACCTGCTGATCCTGTGCGCGCCGCACGCCGTCTACCGCACGGCCGATTTCAAGGGCAAGCCGGTGTACGACGTGTGGGGCCATGTCGAAGGCGCCAACGTCATCCGATGAGCGCCGCCGCGCCACGTCTCGACATCGTCATTCCGGTTTACAACGAAGGCGCCAACATCCTGCCGACGTTGCAGTCGATCGCGCGCGCGGTTGAGACGCCAAAGCGCGTGCTCATCTGCTACGACCGCGACGACGACAACACGCTGACGGCAATCCGCGACAACCGTGACGCGATCGGCGAGCTGGCGATCGATTTTGTGCGCAATTGCGGCCGCGGCGCGCACGGCGCGGTGCTTTCCGGCTTCGCCGCGAGCGCGACGCCTTATGTCATCGTCGCTATGGCGGACGACGACTACAACGCCGCCATCATCGACGCCATGGTGGCGCGCGGCGAACAGGGCTGCGGCATTGTCTGCGCCAGCCGCTTCATGCCGGGCGGCAGCATGGTCGGTTGCCCCTGGTTGAAAGCGACGCTGGTGCGCGTTGCGAGCTTCACGCTGTATCATCTCGCGCGTCTGCCCACGCACGACGCTACAAACGGCTTCCGCCTGTTCTCGCGGCGCGTGCTGGACGAAATCGCCATCGAGTCCGACCGCGGCTTTTCCTACAGCATCGAGCTGTTGGTGAAATGCCACCGGCTCGGCTGGACGATCGGCGAGGTACCGGCGCAATGGCTCGAGCGCACGCAGGGCGCGAGCCGCTTCCAGGTGCTGCGCTGGCTGCCCGCTTACCTGCGCTGGTACGGCTATGCCTTCGCCACCACTTTTCTTCGGCGGCCGGCGCGGACGGTGCCGCGCAAGCCGTCCGACCGCCACCGATGGAACGGACCGTAGCCTGCTTAACAGGGTACCTCTATCGTGGCTCGTTCCGGTGGCGCCAAGAGAAACGCCGGGCGCCGCAAGAATCCGGGAAATCCACCGATCGCGGGCGTTTGACATTGGTCAATGTGCGGGACTGGAATTTCTCCAATCTTGCCTCGACAAACCCCCTTCGGGGCTTTTAAAAAAGGGGGTCGCGTGGGGCTCGCAAGAGTAGAAATATCACATGGATTACAGCGCCTTTTTCGCGTCCGCTCTGGCTAAGTTGCGAGACGAACGCCGTTATCGGGTTTTTGCCGATTTGGAGCGCATCGCGGGCCGCTTCCCGCATGCCTACTGGCACTCGCCGGATGGCCGACGCGACGTCGTGATCTGGTGCTCGAACGATTATCTCGGCATGGCGCAACATCCGAAAGTGGTCGGCGCCATGGTCGAAACCGCCACCCGGATGGGCACCGGCGCCGGCGGCACCCGCAACATCGCCGGCACCAATCACCCGCTGGTCGAGCTGGAGCGCGAGCTCGCCGACCTGCACGGCAAGGAAGCCGCCCTCGTTTTCACCTCGGGCTATGTGTCGAATCAGACCGGCATCCCGACCATCGCCAAGCTGCTACCCAATTGCCTGCTGCTGTCCGACGCGCTCAACCACAATTCGATGATCGAGGGCGTGCGCCAGTCCGGCTGCGAGAAGCAGGTGTGGCGGCATAACGACGTCGGCCACCTCGAAGAGCTCTTGAAGGCCGCCGATCCGCAGCGGCCGAAAGTGATTCTGTTCGAGAGCCTCTATTCGATGGACGGCGACGTGGCGCCGGTGCATGCGATCTGCGATCTCGCCGAGCGCTACGGCGCCATGACCTATGCCGACGAAGTGCACGCGGTGGGCATGTATGGCCCGCGTGGCGGCGGCATCTGCGAACGCGAGGGCGCGATGCATCGCGTCGACGTGCTCGAGGGCACGCTCGCCAAGGCGTTCGGCTGCCTCGGCGGCTTCATCACCGGCAGCAACGAGGTCATCGACGCGGTGCGCTCCTATGCGCCGGGCTTCATCTTCACCACCGCGCTGCCGCCGGCGATCTGCGCGGCCGCGACCGCCGCGATCAAGCATCTCAAGACATCGCAGTGGGAACGCGACCGCCATCAGGACCGCGCCGCCCGTGTCAAGGCGGTGCTCAACGCCGCCGGCCTGCCAGTGATGCCATCGACCACGCACATTGTACCGCTGTTCGTCGGCGACGCCGAGAAGGTCAAGGCCGCGAGCGATCTGCTGCTCAGCGACCACGGTATCTATATCCAGCCGATCAACTTTCCGACCGTGCCGCGCGGCGAGGAACGCCTGCGTATCACGCCGTCGCCGTACCACGACGATCTGTTGATCGATCGACTGGCGGAAGCGCTGGTCGACGTGTGGGATCGCCTCAAGCTGCCGACCCGCAACCAGGCGTTGGCGGCGGAGTAAGCAAGATTCCTGTCATTCTGGACGCCGCAAAGCGGCGGTCCGGAATCCAGACACAGGCGCCGGGCCGGTTTCTGGATTCCGGGTTCGCACGCTCGCACGTGCGCCCCAGAATGACGGTCACTCCTCAAACGGCGGCTTGAACGATTCGACCGCCTTGAGCGTGCGCCCGGCGCGGCGCGCCAACAGCGGCATGGCCAGCGACACGAAGAAGATACGCGTGAGGTGATGCGCGCCGACATAGACCGGGTCGAGATTGAGCGCGAGCGCGAGCAGCATCATGGCGTCGACCGCGCCCGGCGCGTAGGCGATGATCACCTCGGCGATCGGCAGCGATAGAATGGCGACCAGCGCGACTGAAAATAGCGCGGCGACGGTGACGGCGACGGCAAAGGAGCCGAAGGCGGCGCCGATGAAATGCGCCAACAGGCGCAGCGGCGTGCCGGCAAAGCGCGAGCCGGTGACCGCGCCGAAGGCGATCATCACCGTGTTGGTCACCCACCACGGCATCAGCACGTGGATGCTGCCGCTGCCGTGCAGCGCCGCCGAGGCGAGCATGGAACCGAACAGCAACCCGCCGGGAAAGCGGATGCGATGAGCAATCAGCGCGGTGCCAGTCGAGGCGGCGATCAGGATCGCGAGTTCGCCGAGCTGCGAGGGGTCGAACACGCCGCCGATGCTGCGCGCGCCGTGGTGCACCAGCCCGAACAGCGACAATCCGGCCGGCAGACCGACGGCGATGATTGCCACGCGGGTCGTCTGCACGATGGCGATGGCGCGAATGTCGGCGTCGAGCTCGAGCGCCAGCCCCATCACCTGCGAAAGCCCGCCGGGCGCCGCCGCGAGATACGCCGTCATTTTGTCCCAGCCGTGCACCGCGCGCAGGTAGGAGGCGCCGCTGACGCTGATGCAGACCATGGCCGCGATCAGCACGGCGATGCTCAGCGGATAGGCGGCCATGCCTTGCAGCGTCGCCGGTGTGACCACGGCGCCGAGCGAAATGCCGATCAGCACCAAGAGAATGCGCATCGGCAGCAGCGGAATCAGCATCGGCCGCCCGGCGAGCGAGGCGATGGCGACCATCAGGATCGAGCCGGAGAGGAAGCCGGCGGGCATGCCGAGCAGGCCGAGCGTGAGCCCGCCGATTGTCGCAAAGACCAACGTTTCCGCGAACTGGCGGGCGACCTTGGCGATGCTTTGGGTGGCGTGCGGCGGGGACAAGGGCTGGCTTTCGCGGAACCCGGGGCGCGGGCCGGTTGCGCGATCAATGCCGCGCAGCCGACCTTGCGTCAAATCGCGGCAGGCATGCACGGCGGATCGACTTCGGCGCTGCTATCCCCTCCCCACGAGCACTTGCGGGTGGCGGGGAGGGTTCCTTCAGCGCCGGCCCAACGCCTGTTATCCGAGGCCCAGGCAGGCTAAAATCACAGGGGAAACCCGGGCTTAGCCCGATCTGGAGCACGCATGCTGCAAGGCTGGGTCGTTATCGCGGTGGCGCTCGCCTATATCGGCCTGCTTTTCCTCGTGGCGAGCTATGGCGACCGCACCCGCGGCCTCGTGCGCGACGGTCGCAGCCGGCTGCTGATCTATCCGCTGTCGCTGGCGATCTACTGCACCTCGTGGACCTTCTTCGGCTCGGTCGGCTCGGCCTCGCGCACCGGCTACGAATTCCTCACCATCTACATCGGGCCGGCGCTGATGATCGGCCTGTTCTCGCCGCTCCTGGTGCGCGTCGTGCGGCTCGCCAAGGCGCAGAACACCACCTCGATCGCCGACTTCATTGCCGCGCGCTACGGCAAGAGCCAGGCGGTCGCCGCCACCGTCGCGCTAATCGCGATCGTCGGCACCATTCCCTACATCGCGCTGCAGCTCAAGGCGGTGTCGTTCTCGCTGGAAACCATCGTCGCCCAGTTGTCGCCGACCGCCGGCCTCGCCCGGCCGATGCTCGGCGACATCGCGCTGTTCGTGGCGCTGTCGATGGCGACCTTCGCCGTGCTGTTCGGCACCCGCCACATCGACGCGACCGAGCACCAGGACGGCCTGATGCTGGCGATCGCCACCGAATCGATCATCAAGCTGTTCGCCTTCCTCGCCGTCGGCATCTTCGTCACCTTCTGGCTGTTCGGCGGTCCCGGCGCCCTGTTTTCGGCGGCGCTGCAAAGCCCGCAGACGAGCGGCCTGTTCCTGCGTCAGCCGCCGCTCGACACGTTTCTGGCGACAACGCTGTTGTCGTTCGTCGCCATCATCCTGCTGCCGCGGCAATTCCACGTGGCGGTGGTCGAAAACAACAGCGAGAACGAGATCAAGCGCGCCGCCTGGCTGTTCCCGCTCTATCTCGCGGCGATCAATCTGTTCGTGGTACCGATCGCGCTCGCCGGGCTGTTGACCTTCCCGGCCGGCAAAATCGACAGCGACATGTTCGTGCTGGCGCTGCCGCTGACCGCCGGCTCCAACATGCTCACCATCGCCGCCTTCGTCGGCGGGCTGTCGGCGGCGACCGCCATGGTGATCGTCGAATCGGTGGCGCTGTCGATCATGGTGTCGAACGACATCGTCATGCCGCTGGCGCTGCAGCGGCGCGAGGCGCTCAGCGGACGCGGCAATCTTGGCTTGCTGCTCTTGACGGCGCGGCGGCTGGCGATCTTCGCCATCCTGCTGCTCGCCTACATGTATTACCGCACCGCCGGCGACGCGCAGTTGGCCTCGATCGGCCTGCTTTCGTTCGCCGCCATCGCGCAGCTTGCGCCGGCGTTCTTCGGCGGCCTGTTCTGGCGCCGCGGCACCGGCGGCGGCGCCATCGCCGGCATGACCGCCGGCATCGTGGTCTGGGCCTATACGCTGCTGCTGCCGACCTTCGCCGACATCGGCATTGTCGGCCAGCACATCCTGACCGACGGCCCCTGGAACATCGCGGCGCTGCGGCCGCAGCATCTGCTCGGGCTCGATCTGCCGCCGCTGGTGCACGGCGTATTGTGGAGCCTCGTCGTCAATCTCTTGAGCTATGTCGGCTACTCGCTGCGCCGCGCGCCATCGGCGATCGAACGGCTGCAGGCCAACGTCTTCGTCCCGTCGGATCTCGCGCCGATCGCGCCGAGCTTCCGGCTCTGGCGCTCGTCGGTCACGGTCGACGAACTCACCTCTACCGTCGCGCGCTATCTCGGCGAGGGGCGCACGCGCACCGCGTTCGAAACCTTCGCCGGCACGCACCGCATCAGCCTCGAGGCCAAGGACGAGGCCGATTTCCGCCTGGTGCGCTACGCCGAGCACATCCTCGCCTCGGCGATCGGCGCCGCCTCTTCGCGCCTGGTGCTGTCGCTCTTGCTGCGCAAGCAAACGGTCTCGACCAAGGCCGCGCTCAAGCTGCTCGACGACGCCAATGCCGCGATCCAGTACAACCGCGAGATCTTGCAGACCGCGCTCGACCATGTGCGTCAGGGCATCGCGGTGTTCGACAAGGACATGCAGCTGATCTGCTGGAACCGGCAGTTCGGCGAGATCCTCGACCTGCCGCCGAGCCTCATCCGCGTCGGCAGCGGGCTCGCCGACATCCTGCATTTCAACGGGCGGCGCAGCGACGTCGCGCCCGAGCGCATCGACGATTTCGTGTGCGCGCAGATCGAGCGCTACGTCTCCGGGAGCGAGCCATTCCTCGAGCGCTTCGCGGAACCCGGCATGGTGATCGAGGTGCGCGCCAACCACATGCCGGACGGCGGCATCGTCACCACCTACACCGACATCACGCCGAGCGTGGAAGCGGCGGAAGCGCTGGAGCGCGCCAACGAGACGCTCGAGCGCCGCGTGCGCGAGCGCACCGAGGAACTCACCCGCCTCAACGCGGCGCTGGCGCACGCCAAGGGCGAGGCCGACGAGGCCAATGTCTCCAAGACCAAGTTCCTCGCCGCGGCGAGCCACGACATTTTGCAGCCGCTCAACGCGGCGCGGCTTTACGTCACCAGCCTGATCGAGCGCCAAGGCAGCGGCGACGAGCGGCGGCTGGTCGGCAATATCGACGCCTCGCTCGAGGCGGTGGAGGAGATCTTCAGCGCGCTGCTCGACATGTCGCGGCTCGATACCGGCGTGATGCGGCCGGAGCTCTCGAGCTTCCGCCTCGATGACCTGATGCAGCAGATAGAATTGGAATTCGCGCCACTCGCCGCCGCCAAGGGGCTTGGCCTGACCTTCATGCGCTGCTCGCGGGTGGTGCGCTCGGACCGCCGCCTGCTGCGCCGGCTGGTGCAGAACCTCGTTTCCAACGCCGTGAAGTACACGCCGGCCGGCCGCGTGCTGGTCGGCTGCCGGCGGCGCGGCAACGGCCTGCGCATCGACGTCTACGACACCGGCGTCGGCATCCCCGAATCGCAGCAGCGCGATATTTTCGTCGAATTCCACCGCCTCGATCAGGGCGCGCGCATCGCGCGCGGACTGGGGCTCGGCCTGTCGATCGTCGAGCGCGTCGCCCGCGTGCTCAGCTGCGCGATCGAAGTCGATTCGGCGGTCGGCCGCGGCTCGCGCTTCTCGGTGACGGTGCCGCTGTCGAACGCGGTCGCCGTCGAGCTGCCGGCGCGCGACGACGTGCGCGTTGATCCGAGCCAGCTCGTCGGCACCACCGCGCTGTGCA
>Ga0335077_10013117_pt1 | contig 10370 bp, 10 predicted proteins | sample Lox_Sample_31_FD_207151 | JGI IMG/M metagenome (GOLD analysis project Ga0335077, IMG submission 207151) | Soil microbial communities from Loxahatchee National Wildlife Refuge, Florida, United States - Lox_Sample_3.1 | ecosystem: Environmental > Terrestrial > Soil > Wetlands | place: USA...
GGCGAGCCTCCGGTGAGGGATTGCATTGGCTCTCGAAGATAAGTACGACGACATAAAAAAACTGATCGATGCGGGCAAGGAGAAGGGGTATCTCACCTACAACGAGGTGAACGACCTCATCCCGCACGATGTCCACTCCCCCGAGGACCTGGACGACCTGCTCACGACCATCGGCACCCAGGGCATCGATGTGCTCGAGGGCCAGCCCAAGCTGCCGTCTTCCGATCTGGGCAAGAAATTCGAGCAGGAAATCGAGGCTGGCGAGGACGTTGAGCTGGACCTCACTCCGGGCGCGCTGGAGAAGACCAACGACCCGGTCCGCATGTACCTGCGGGAGATGGGGACGGTCCCGCTGCTCACTCGCGAGGGCGAAGTTGAAATCGCCAAGCGCATCGAGCGCGGACAGCTCCGCGTGCTCAAAGCGCTTTCGCGCTCGCCCATCATCATCCGCGAAATCATCGGCATCGGCGAGGACCTGGAGCGGGGTGTCCGTTCGATCAAGGAAATCGTCATCTTCGATGAAGAGGAACTCACCGAAGACGTCTTACAGAACCGTCTGACAGAGGTCACGGGACGCATTCAGGAGTTGGGTAAGCACTACAAGAAGGCCACCCAACTGGCCGAGAGGCTGAAGGAGCTTTCGGAAAAGAAGAGGCCGCGCGACTACCGCCGTTGCCGCTGGAGTCTGGGCCGCGAGCAGGTGGAAATCTCGCGCCTGATCCGCTATCTGGGGTTCACCAACCCGGAGCGCAAGCGGCTAATCGACAAAGTCAACCGGACCGTCGAGCAGATGCGGGCGCTCGACCGCCAGACCGCAAACCTGGAAAAGAAGATCGAGGCCACCCGCAGCGAAGACCTCAAGAAGGACTACCGCAAAGCGCAGCGCCAGCACCGCGCCGATCTGGAAGTGCTGGAGCAGGACGCGGGCGTCAGCTACCAGGAACTGCGCCGCACCCAGCGCGAAATCATCCAGGGCGACATGGACGCCGAGCAGGCCAAGAAGGAGCTCATCGAAGCCAACCTCCGCCTGGTCGTCTCGATCGCCAAGAAGTACACCAACCGCGGGCTGCAGTTCCTCGACCTGATCCAGGAAGGCAACATCGGCTTGATGAAGGCGGTGGACAAGTTCGAATACCGCCGCGGCTACAAGTTCTCGACGTACGCGACCTGGTGGATCCGGCAGGCCATCACCCGCGCCATCCCGGTGCACATGATCGAGACCATCAACAAGCTTATCCGCACCTCGCGCCAACTGGTGCAGGAGTTGGGCCGCGAGCCCACCTCGGAAGAAATCGCCAAGCGCATGGACATCCCCGTGGCCAAGGTGCGCAAGGTGCTCAAGATCGCGCAGGAGCCCATCTCGCTGGAGACTCCCATCGGCGAGGAAGAAGATTCGCATCTTGGCGACTTCATCGAAGATCGCGCCGTGGTCTCGCCCGCCGACGCCGTCATCAACGTGAATCTGAAGGAGCAGACGGCGCACGTGCTGCGCACGCTCACCGCCCGCGAGGAGAAGGTCATCAAGATGCGTTTCGGCCTGGAAGACGGCAGCGAGCACACCCTCGAGGAAGTCGGACAGTCATTCGCCGTTACCCGCGAGCGCATCCGCCAGATCGAGGCCAAGGCGCTGCGCAAGTTGCGCCATCCCTCGCGCTCGCGCAAGCTGCGGGCGTTCATGGACGGAGTCAGGGATTAGGGGTAACCGGGCCGGCCTAAAACCGCGTGCAGCGAGAGACCTGAACTCAGATTGCCAGTGATCGCCGGCTCCTGGTCTTGGAGCGGGAATCAGCAGTTTCGTCTTCCTCGACCCGTTCTGCCAGCCATTTTCCCAGCCACCGCTTGCTGTCCATGGGGACGTAGACGAAGCGGATGCCTGCGTGTCCTTTGCCATCCGCCCAAGCAAACTCGCCTTTGATTTCCAGCGTCTCGGGAATGCCGGGCAGATCGAAGCGCACCTCGACCATCCAGTTCGGGCTGACTTGTTCCCGGAGCGCGACCGCCATACCACCTTCGCTGACATTGGTCACCTTGCACGGAAGGTGCTTCACGACCCCAAAGCTCAAGTGGCCGTTGGTGTCCACCGGCTGGCGGAAGTAGCGGCGCTGCTCGGCGACCATGAAGCCATGGGCGGCGCGCAGCGAACGCATCGCTCGCTCCAAGGTAATAGGTTTGTCGAGCGCGAAGTGCGCTCCCATCTCGAAGGCGGCACGCATGCTGGTGGCGCCGTTAATCAAGGCGATGGCGATGGCCCGCTTGTTCGAAGGCGATTGCTGTATGCCGAGCAGCACCTCGGAACCGCCGGCGACGTCGTCGCAATCCACAATTACGGCGTCGAACTTACTGGTGTCCAGGACTTCCAGCGCCGAGGAAGCTACGGATGCTACCTCCACCGCGATGCCGAGATCATCCAGGGCGCGGTGAAACAGGCGCACCGTCTCTTGCTCTCGGCACAAAAGGAGGGATTGCAGCACCATAGCTTCGATAGTAGTCTGCAGCCGGATGCTTCCCAAAGTAACTAAAGTAATTCCGGAGGGACCATAGCTGAAAACCGTCACATCGCGGACCATAGCTCGCCGTCTGGTACACTCCGGGCCATGGACCACGTGATCGTGATACGGGAGTGGGACGCCGACAGCTTCCACCGGCGGGTGTCCGAACTCGAGTCCCAAGGTTACGAAGCCTGCCGCGATACCTATCGCGTTAGCGCGGAAATGGACCCCGAAACCGGCAATATCGTCCACTTGTACATGATTGAGATGACTCGGCCACGCCCCTAGGACAGCGGCAGGGGGACGGAGATGGCCCGCGATTTATGCCGCTCCCCGGCGGACTGGTGATATAGTTGAACAGCCGTGTTATCCCCTTACGGGCTTGAGATTGTCGAAAGCTGCCTCACCTGCAAGCTGCGGGCGGACAAGATTTTCTGCAATCTGCCGCCGGCAACGGTGCAGGCGCTCGAAGCCATCAAGTACACCACCGCCTATCCCAAGGGAGCAGTGTTGTTCGTTGAAGGGCAGGCGCCGCGCGGAGTTTTCATCCTCTGCCGCGGGCGGGTGAAGCTCTCCATCTGCTCCAGCGACGGAAAAACCCTGATCCTGAAAATCGCTGAAGCCGGTGAGGTGCTGGGCTTGAGCGCCAGCGTTTCCGGCAAGCCCTATGAGCTGACGGCGGAGACGCTGGATCCCTGCCAGGTGAATTTCGTCAAGCGCGAAGACTTTCTGCGTTTTCTGCGGGAGCACAACGACGTCTGCCTGCGAGTGGCCGAGCAGCTCAGCGAAAAGTACAACACCGCCTGCCACGAGATCCGCTCCCTCGGCCTTTCCCACTCGGCGGCGGAGAAGCTGGCCAAACTGCTGTTGGAATGGTCCACGAAAAATGGTGGCGTCCGCCCGCCAGACCGCATGAAACTCACCCTCACCCACGAAGAGATCGCGCAGATGATCGGCACCTCGCGCGAAACCGTCACTCGTCTGTTCGCCGACTTCAAGAAGCGGCAGCTCATCCAACTCAAGGGATCGACGCTGGTCATCCGCAACCGCAGCGCGCTGGAAAACCTGGTCGGTCCATAGGTTCCAGATGTACTTCCCGATTTCGTCCATATTTCTGGCAAACCATCACCCCAAACCGTGATTCGGGTCACAGCTTTACCCCGGCTCCGCCCTCTACAGTGGCGGACATGAACAGGAAGCACGTACTATCGGCTGCCGCGCTTAGCGGCGGGCCGATGTCCGAGGGCCCTTTCTCATGTCTGCCGGCACAGGCACTTCATCAGCTTGCCGTTGCCCATAAGGCTCAAGACTATCCCATGGGAGCTACCCTCTTCCGTGAAGGCGAACCGGCGAACGGAATCTATCTGCTGTGCAATGGAGGAGTGAAACTTTCCATCGGCTCCACCCACGGCGACACCCTGTTGCTGCGCTCCGCGGGCCCGGGAGAAATCCTCGGCCTGAGCGCGACGCTGACCGGTCAGGGTCACGAAGTTACGGCAGAGACCACTTGCTCTTCGCAACTGGCTTTCATTCCCGCCAAGGACTTCCTGCGCTACTTGCGCGAGCATGGCGAAGTCTGCATCCGGGTGGTGCAGTGTTTGAGCAACGATGTGCATGCCGCCTACAACCGCGTGCGCGTGCTGGGTATGGCCCGCCTTCGTCATAATCACAATAATCACAATTAGCCGGAGGCTTTGGGATGCTCAGGGCGGACGGAGGCCCTGGTGGAGGACGTGACCTCTGTCACGTTGTCCTGTGACAAGGCTCATAGCCCGGGGAGAAGCCTTCGTTCACTCTATCGATGTGGGGCGGTGCACGGGCCTAGATTTCTTCTACGGAGGCCATGCCATGGCCAAGGACGAACGGGACATCCTGGACGTACTGAAGTTTGAGCTCGCCTTCCTCGAGCAGGGAGGCTACGGGCGCTCCGTGCGCACGCCTTGGAAGCCAACCTCCATTTTTCAAGATTCGATTACCTGCTTGAACTTCGCCGAGCCCGAACGCGTGCACCCCTGCTCGGAGTGCCTGCTCATTGATTTCGTCCCGCCCGGGCAGCGCGAGGCTGAGGTTCCCTGCCACCACATCCCGCTGAACCCGAACGGGGAGACCGTGGACGCGGTGAACCGCTACGATAACCAGCAGGAGTTGGAAGAGAAGGTGAAGGACTGGTTGCGGGCCGCCATCCAGCGTCTCGAAGCGCAACGTGCCGCCAGCGGCCCTTCTAATAAGTAGATATCGCCCCGCGCACCGCCAATCCCGAAATGGAACTGCGCCCGAAGACGGTGCCCCACACCCGCGCGGATCTCATCGAGCTCAACCCGGCCTAAATTTGACCTCTTCCCGCAATGGGAACGGCAGGCCGCCATGATGTATGCCACTGCTTGCTTTTTCTAGCTTCATCCCCAAAGAGCGAGTATCTTGGGCGGAAATTTCCGGAGTAGCCGGAAATATCAATGGATATCCCTCCCAAGGAGGCGGGCGAAGCCGGCCATGAGATCACCAACCGCAACCCTTCTCGCTCTGGTTCCGCCAAGGGGTAAGCAAGGTGCAAAAGATGACCTTACCGACAAGGAGCACTGCATGAAGCGTGTGAATAGCCGCAGCCGGACCGTCGCAACGCTTGGGGCGGCGGCGCTGCTCTTGGGATTGGCGCTGGCACCGGGCTTGGCCGCCGGGAGCGGGCCGCCGAGCAAGTCGGACGACAAAGCATCGCCGGCACCTGCAGAATACGTCGGTGCTGATATCTGCAAAACCTGTCACGAAGAAATATACAAACAGTTTGAAACCACCCCTCACTACAAGACGCTGTTGGATACCCGCGGCGGGGCCGCCCACCAGGGCTGTGAAGGTTGCCACGGTCCCGGGGCGGCGCACGTCGCCGGTGGCGGCGACAAGACCAAGATCTTCACCTTCAAAGGGGTCGACGCCCGGACCATCTCCAACCGCTGCCTGGAGTGTCACGGCAAGGACCAGGCGCGGGCAAATTTCCGCCGCTCTGCTCACGAGAACTCGGCGGTAGCCTGCACGGACTGCCACTCGCCTCACCACCCCAAGAGCGAGGGCGGCCAGTATCTGCTGGCCAAGTCCCAGCCTGAGCTCTGTTACGGCTGCCACCAGGAAATGCGCTCCCAGTTCATGCGGCCCTTCCACCATCGCATCGAGGAGGGGTTGCTGGTGTGCAACGACTGCCACAACGAGCACGGCTCCTTCCTGCCCAAATCGCTGCGCTGGTCGGCCAATCAGGACCAGGTTTGCTTCAAGTGCCACACCGACAAGCAGGGCCCGTTCGTCTACGAGCACGTGCCGGTCAAGACCGAAGGTTGCACCATCTGCCATTTCCCGCACGGATCCTCCAACCCTCACATGCTCAAGCGGGCGCAGGTCAACCAGCTCTGCCTGGAGTGCCATACGCTTTGGCAAAAAGGCGGCTCGACCTTGTCTCCCGGTCCCATTGGACCGGCGCACAACCAGGCACAGAAATACCAAGCCTGCACCATGTGCCACACCCAAATCCATGGCTCCAACACCAGTGCAGTGTTCTTCCGGTGAGGTGCGCATGCGGCGATCTGGAAAGGCAAACGGCAAACTTCAACCGCGCGGCCTGCAGCCGCCGGTGTCGCGGGAGTGGCTTATGAAATACATCCGTTATTTCTGCTGTATCACCGTCATGCTGTGCCTGGTGCTTCCGGCGACGATGTTGGCTCAGTCGGCGGCGGCATCACTCGACCTTAGTCCTCCGCCGGACCCGACCGAGGGAAAAATCGAAAACAACTACGTCATCCACCAGAGCCTGGAAATGGGATGGCAGGCAACCAGCGTGGGCGGCAATCAGGGTACCTACGGAACCTTCGTCGACCTCAACGACGGGTTCCGGGTATTCGATCAAACCCTGCAGATGCGCTCGATCAATCACAAGGGGACGATTTTCGACAACTTCTGGGCCAGCAGCTTTGGTTATGGCGGTGATCCCGACAACGCCACCCGCCTGCGCATGTCCAAGAACAAGTGGTACGACTTCAACGCCAGCTTCCGGCGCGACTACCAGCGCTGGGACTATGACCTGTGGGGCAACCCGCTGAACCCGCCCAATATCACGGCGGCGGGAACGCCCAACCCCGCTTTTCCCACCAACACCGCCCTCGACTTTTCATCCCACATGCTGGACACGGTACGGCGCAACAGCGACTTCAACCTCACCATCGCTCCACAGTCGCGGGTTGACCTGCGCCTGGGGTACAACCGCATGGTCTGGGAGGGACCGGACACGACCAGCTATCACGGGTTCGCGGACGCTCTCCTCTATCAGCACGTGCGCACCATCCAGGACACCTATCAAATCGGCGTCGACGTGCGCGCCATTCCGCGCACCGTGATCAGCTACACCCAGTTCATCCAGAACTACAAGCAGGACAGCTGGGCCATCGACCAGAACCTGGCCCAAGTTTTCGGCTTCAATAGCCCCTACGCTAGGTCGTTGTACAACCCCTTGGCAGCGATTGATCCCGTGACTGGGAGCTCGCAGGTGGACATTGGGCTGCCCATCAGCACGTTTGCAAATCAACCTTGCGCCAGTCCCTTCACTGGCACGCCCCCCAGGGCGAACCCCACTTGCAGCACTTACACTTTCTATGGCTCTGGCAGCATAGTGAACGGGGTCCTCGTCAACCCAGGGCCGCGGACCAATCCGATCGCTGATTTCTTCCCCACTGAGCAGTTCAGCATGCACTCGAACTACTTCAAGAATGTCGACGTCGCGGCCCACGCCGCTTACAGCAACAGCCAGGTGGACTGGTCGTGGAACGAACTGGGCGTTGGCCTCGGCCGCGGGCCCACGGGCGGCACGGTGCGCACAGACCAATTGGTCGGCCCCGGCGCCAACAACCGGGTGGATGTCAATGCCGATGCCGCTGTAACCTGGCGCATCACCGATCGCATCCGGGTCTCCGATACCTTCGTCTACAACAACTTCCGCTTGCCGGGAGCATGGAATGAAACCGAGACCACCTTCGCCGGAGTGACCAACAGCTTGAACTCTGCCCTAGCGGCGTCTCCCGTAGTAGCCGCGAGCGCTATTGGCAATTACCTCGACATGAAAGTGAAATCCAACCTGGCCGATGTTGCGGTTGATCTCACCCGCCGTCTGGGTGGGCACATCGGCTATCGTTTCACTGACCGGAGGTGGAGTGATAGGGATTTCCTTAACGGAGTGCTGGCAGCGGCCGGCGCCGAGGCCGGCAATGGCTTCGTCCCCATCCACGAAAATAGCGGGCTGCTCGGCCTGTGGGCCCGTCCCAGGGACAACCTGCGGATGAACCTCGACTTGGAGGTGATGACGTCTTCCCCCGGCAACTGTCCAGCCACCCAGGCTACGGCGGGCCTTTGCACGCCCGGGCAGGCCACTATCACCCGCATGAGCCCGGATCACCTGCAGCACTATAACTTCCGTACCCGCTGGGCGCCGCAGCCATGGCTGACGCTGACCGGCTCGGTCAACGTCCTGGAGAGCCGCGACAACCAGTCAGCCTCTTCGCTCGTAAGCCTGCCAATCAACGTGCAGCACAACCGCAACTACGGCTTCGCAGCTAGTATCAGCAAGAGCAGCAACTGGTCCGTGGATTTCGGCTACAACTATAGCGACGTGTTTTCCACTACCAACATCTGCTTCGGCGACACCACCGCCCTGCTGGTGCCGGGTACGGTCACGTTTCCTTGCCCGACGGACATGGCGTCATCGGGAACGGGCCCAACGGCTTTTGGCAGCCCGTCCAACTATACCGACCTCACCCATGATGGCTACGTGAACGCCATGTTCAAGCCGTTCAGGCGGACGACCTTCACGGCGGGCTATGACATCATGAGCGTGAGCGGCACCGGCCTGCTGCTGGCCGCATACGCCAACCCGACCACCACCCCCGCGACTACGGTCCCTCTGTCCACCCTGGGCACGCAGGATTACACCTACCACCGGCCCTCGCTGGGCATGGCGATCGAACTCTCCAAGGAGCTCACCTGGAAGACAAACTGGCGCTATTACGACTACAGCGAAGGTGCTCAGAACCCATTCGCGCCTACGCTTCCGCGTGGCTTCACCGGCCACGTGGTGGATCTCGCTTTGCGCTACGCCTTTTAGGCGCTGCCTCGCGTCGGAAGGCCGTCCGCCTTCCGACGACTTTTTGCGGTGGCACCGCACAGAGCCCAGCTTTGTGATCTTGGTCACAATTGATAGTGGGCCGGGTCACAGCCCGCTGCTCTCCAGATTTGAAATCCTTGTCTGGAATCTGGAGCCAAGCCTCCGCGTTTGGTATTTAGAGGTTGACAAGCCGGATTCTGTGGAGTTTTTTAACACTGCAGAATAATCCCATCCCCAGGAGGAACATCGTGAACCTAGTGTTTGGTAAGAGACTGGCGGTCATGGTAGTGGTTTTGGCCATGCTCGCGCTGCCCTTCACCTCCTTCGCCGCCGATACGGCTGCCGACCTGTACAAATCCAAGTGCGCAATGTGTCACGGGACCGATGGCAAGAAGATGGCAGGCACCAAGGAGTTCGCTTCACCGGACGTCCAGAAGATGAGCGACGCCGATCTGGTTGCCACTATCACCAACGGCAAGCCACCCAAGATGCCCGCTTACAAAGGCAAACTGACCGACGACCAGATCAAGGACCTGGCCAAGTACGTCCGCACGTTGAAGTAGCAACCAATCCCGGCGAGGTCCGCGGTCCCAGGCGAGCCCGCCTTTGGTTTGCTGGGGTGGGCCCCGCCGGAAAGCGATCGTCATGAACGACGTGGAAACCGTACTCAAACACGAGCCGGCCCGCCGCCGCTTTATGCAGTTCCTGCTGGGCGGCGGCTTGCTGGCATCCGCGGTTGCGTTCCTTTACCCCGTGGTGCGCTATCTGGTGCCGCCGGCCGCAACCGACCTGGGCGGCGACAGTGTGGTAGCGGCCAAGGTCGGTGATCTCAAGGCGAATAGCGGGAAGATTTTTCGCTTTGGCAGCCGGCCGGGTTTGCTGGTGCGCACCGCCGATGGCGAGTATCGCGCCATGTCCGCGGTCTGCACCCACCTGAACTGCACCGTGCAATACCGCAGTGACGTGCGCGAAGTGTGGTGCGCTTGCCACAACGGTTTCTATGATCTGAACGGGCGCAACGTGGCCGGGCCGCCGCCGCGTCCGCTCGAGTCCTACGCAGTGCACATCAACGGCGACGACGTGGTGGTCAGCCGCCGGCGGGGGGCCTGATGGCGAGCGCGCCGGAACCCGCATCCCAGACCTCCACCCACAGCAACCGGCTGGTGCGCTGGCTCGACGAGCGCTTTGGCTGGGAAGATCTGCTGGCCCCGCTGCGCCACAAGACCGTTCCTGTCCACAAGCTGTCGTATTGGTATTTCCTGGGCGGCATCACGCTGTTTCTGTTCGTGATCCAGGTGCTGACCGGCATTCTGCTGCTGCTCTACTACCGACCCAGCGCCAACGAGGCCTTCGAGAGCGTGCAGTACATCATGACCCAGGTACAGTTCGGATGGCTGGTGCGTTCCATCCATTCCTGGTCGGCGAACCTGATGATCTTCACCGCCTTCGCGCACATGTTCAGCGTGCTCTTCCTGCGCGCCTACACCAAGCCGCGCGAACTCACTTGGCTCACCGGTATGGTCCTGCTGTTCCTGGCGCTGGGCTTCGGCTTCAGCGGCTACCTGCTTCCGTGGAACACCCTGGCGTTCTTCGCCACCAAGGTGGGCACCGAGATTACTGGCCAGGTGCCACTGATCGGGAAGCCCCTGCTGATCTTCCTGCGGGGCGGCGAAGAGGTCACCGGCGCCACCCTGACACGCTTTTTCGGCTTCCACGTCGCCCTGCTTCCTGGAATCACTACCTTGCTGATT
>Ga0335077_10013118_pt1 | contig 10369 bp, 6 predicted proteins | sample Lox_Sample_31_FD_207151 | JGI IMG/M metagenome (GOLD analysis project Ga0335077, IMG submission 207151) | Soil microbial communities from Loxahatchee National Wildlife Refuge, Florida, United States - Lox_Sample_3.1 | ecosystem: Environmental > Terrestrial > Soil > Wetlands | place: USA: Florida...
GGTCGCGAGCGCCTCCGCCGTGGGCATCCCCTCCGGGTCAATATGGCCCTGCTCCTTCTCAAAAAGTTGAGCACCCGTGAAGTGAAGAGCTACCATCTCCAGATTGCCGGTCCAGTCACGTAACGTCAGCACCGAGAAATCGTGCGGAATCACTTTTGAGAGCTGTGCGGATATGGCAGAGAACAACTCGTCTGCTGGCAGCTTCGAGACGAGTGCATTCGTTATATCGAACAGCGTGCGCAAGCGGTCCCGCTCCCTGATTGCTGCCTGCCTGGCGAGGAAGGACTCGACTGCGACGGCGAACTCGGTAGCAACTCGCTCCAAAAAGGCTATCTCGCTCGGACAAGGATCGTAAGGCGCCACAGAACTGAACCCGAACGCGCCCAGACGACTCTCGCCGGCAGTGAGGGGAACGAGAATGAGAGTGCTAATCCCGAACTCTTGGCGAGCACGGCCTACAAAGTGAGGCCAACGAGTTTCAGAATCGAGACGCGAGATTATGAGTGGCTGCTGGTTCTGCCATACCCAACCGGCGGGATCCTGGTCGACCGGCAGCGCAAGGTGTGTGATCTCGGGATTGCCTGGCGCACTCAGAATGTGCCCCCGCATCACGTTCCCGTTGGAATCGTGCAGGATCACCCCAACATGATCAAAACTGACAATTCGGCTCAGAGATTCGGCTACACCCTCAAGCAGACTTCTGAGATCAGTGCGGCCGGCGATTGAGCGCGAGAGCGCGACAACAGCCTCGTAAATCTCCGTTGAGGAAGCTCCCACAGCCCCGATCATATCTAATTTCCTCTCCTGCTTAGGGATAGCAACAAAGTCGCCAATAAAGTAGCCCATGCCTTTCAGGGACTTACGCTGCCTCTGCCGAATCCGTTGGGCAGATGCCGAAGTCACTTGCCGAAGCGAGTGAGCAATGTGTCATCGGGCCAACTGGACAGGCAGGCGGACCGGCTCAGAAGGATCGCTCGTTCCCTTCTACGCGGCTTTTGGCTGGTAGAAATCCGATGCAGCGTACTCCTCCCCCGCCTCAAGCTGCTCCTGGCATTGGACACAGTGAGCCGCCCAGGGAATGTTTTGGAGCCGCTTAATGGGAATTGGCCCGTCACATTGTAAGCAGTTGCCATAGCAATCGTCGTCTATGGCGCGAAGGGCACGCTTGACATCGGCCAGTGTCGATGACAATCGGTTGAGTATACCAGCGGTTTCGTCCCGATCGCTCATGGCCTGAATCCAGTCGACTAGGTCCGGCTGGCCGCCTTCGATGGTCAACTGCCTCACTCGGCCGCGGAGTTGGGCGGCCAGTTCCATCTGCTTGGCCTCGAGCGCAGCTTTCAAGTTCATCAGTTCAGTGTTTGTCATGGTTTCTCCAGTTCAGGTACAGTGAACAACTCGGGATCGAGTTTGGACGGCGGCTTCGGCTTGCAGGTGGTCCATACGATCGTCAGTGAAATAGCAGCCGCGCGCACCAAGTCGGACCTCTTCTGTGATCTGCTTCGAAGTGCTGGCGCTTTTTCGATCATCGACAAAAGCAAGCAGAAACCAACAAATGCTATGAGAGACCAGACCATCCACATTCGCGAATCCTCAGTGTCCGATGCGGTAAGTGCACGTTAAACACCATCGCAACTCGTGCATTTTGTTCACCCAAACACGGCGGCGCCACGTCGGCTGCCGAAGCAGATGACGGATTTCGTCGCGCGGACGGATGCCGGAGCAGCCGTTGGAGAATTCCTGCAACGATGGAGGAAGAGTAGCACCGGCATCTTAACGCCTGTCTGGGCCCGGTTCAGCTTCGCCTTTTCCAACTCGATCCGTGCCCGATGCCGGCGGCCGTTCTTCGAATTCCCGTTCGATATAGACATACTGGCCTTGTCGCTCGATCTGCACGATTGCGGGTTTGCTGCCCGTCAGTTCGTGAATCGCCGCGCGCAACTCCTGCATGCTAATAATCGGTTTACCGTTCACCGAAGCGATGACATCACCGGGCGCCAGCCCTGTGCCCGACTCTTCATTCCCCGCGGTTGTTGTCGCGAAAACGTAAATACCCGTGTTCGACCGCAGGCCGTTACGAACGGCGAGCATGGAATTCACGGTTTTTCCAAAAATCCCCAACTCGGGAATCACGCTCTCGTGCGGGTCAATCGAAATATCACTTAAGTCCCGATCATCTGCGGAAACTGCCGGCACCTGGAACTGAAGCGTCTGGTCTCCGCGCAACGCCGTTACCGCCACCGGAACGGCAGGATCGTGCAGATACATCATCGCGGTGTAGTACGGTAGCGTCGAAATCTCGGCGTTGTCGACCGTGGTTATGATGTCCCGCGGCCGGAGTCCGGCGTCGTCGGCCGGGCTACCAGGTAGAACATCGGAGATCATGACTCCGTATCCCCGGCTCAGGCCGAGACCCTGCGCGAGCGCGGGCGTAACCGTCTGCACGCGGACGCCGACCAGGCTTTGTCGCACAGCTCCGTGAGTCCGCAGTTGTTCGTAGACATAACGCACGACTGCTGCTGGTACCGCAAAGCCGAGCCCTTGATTATGGCCGTTCTCGGTGAGCATGAACGTATTGATGCCGATCAGCTCTCCATCAACGCCCAGCAGCGGACCGCCACTGTTTCCGGGATTAATGGCGGCGTCGGTCTGGATATATAGCATTGGAAAATCCGGATGCGGCTGGCGCCCGACCGCGCTGACGATTCCGGTCGTCATCGTATTGTCGAGTCCCTCTGGGCTGCCGACCGCTAGTACAACCTGTCCCTGGCGGGCGCCCCTCCCTGTGTGGTGGAGCGGGATCGTCGGCAGCCCGGAGCCTTCTATCTTTAGGAGAGCAATGTCTGTTGCGCGATTCGCGCCCACAACCGCAGCGTCCAGGACCTGCCGTTTTCCAACGGGTTCGCGATTAGCGTCCACAACTACTGCATCCAGCACTTGCGGTCTTCCTTGGGGCACCAGTCCATCTTCCGAGAGCTCCGATTTCGGCGTCAGCATCACGCGGATGTGACGCGCATTCCGTACCACGTGCTCATTGGTGATGATGTATCCCGAGGGATCGACGATGACGCCCGACCCGACGACGCGGCAAGAGGTTAAGATCGCGGCCCCTTCAGCGCCAGCTGAAGCCGGAGCACACCAGCCCGAAACCTGTACCTGTACGACAGCCGGCGCTACCGTCGCGGCCAATCGCTCCAGCGCGCCGCTAAACTCGGCGAGCGCGTTCGTCTTCTCGCCTCCTCCCGCCCGCGCACATGCCGCCAGACAAAGAAGGATTAGAAATCGTTGCATGTTTGCACCTCGCCGTGCACGCTGACTTCCGGTCATCGCGTTCCAGTGAGGCGGGCTAAATCTGCCGCCGCCACACTGCGGTCGTATTCCGCCCGCAACAGATCGGCCTGTGCGTTCAACATCGAGGCTTCCGATTCCAGGAACACGGAGCGATTGGCCGTTCCAGCCTCCGCCTGATCGCTCGTAACGCGGTGTCCTTCGGTGGTCGCTGCGACCAACTCCGTTGCCGAATTCACGCCTGTTTCGGCCCGGTTCAGCTTGCGAACCGCTTTTTCCACGTCGATCCGTACCCGATTGCGCAGCCGGGCGAGATTCTCCTCGGCTTGGGCGACCTCCGCCGACCGTTCCGACACCTGCCCACGACGTTTGCCGAACTCAAATATGGTCCACGTCATGTGCAGGCCGACGGCGCCGTTATTGTGCGTGAGGAAAGGCGCACCGTCCTGATAGATGTGCTGGGCAAACGCACCGACCTCGGGTATGTATTCGGCTCGAGCCGCCCGCAACGCCGCGCGCGCCTTTTCGACTTGATGAGCGGCGGCTTCGACTTCGGGATTGTGCGCGAGAGCCGAATCAACGGCGGCTTCGATTTCAGGCGAAGGGTCTGAACCAGAGCCGTCCAGTAGCGAAAGTCCCAGCTCCGTATCGACCGGCAATCCGCAGAGGTCCGCCAGCTCCTCCTTCATATCCGTGACGGCATCCTGCAGCTGGCCGTGTACATGCCTTGCCTGTGCGATCTGCGAACGCACTTCGGCGGCCTTCACTTCCAGTGCCACGCCGGTCACAACGGCATTCCGTGTTTCGGTGATTCGCAGTTCGGCGGCGCGAATCTGGGCGTCCACCGCGTCACGGCGGCGCTCAGTGGCGAGAATGCCGTAGTACACCTCCTTGACCTTGTACGCAACCTCGTTTTCTGCGCGGCGCATATCGGCGCGGGCCCCGGCCGCATCCGCCCGGCTCACATCCACCCCCGCGCGGATTTTGAAGAATTGGGTGATCGGTTGCGAGAGCGTTGTCGTGCTCAGTCCGAAGTTGAGCTTGCCCTGATCCAGCGATACGTTCCTGCCCGGCAGAGGCCCGATTTGGGGGTACACACCCAGGGTGCCTTCTGGGATATCGATGTGTTGCTGATCGGCCATATGCACGGCGGTTGAATCGTTTGCGAGAACCGGGAAGTAGCTGGCCCGCGCTCCATGGACGCGCGCGTCCATTTCCTTCACCTTGTCGCCGGCGATCTTGACCATTGAGTTGTGTTGCGTGGCCAGCGACACGGCTTCATCGAGCGTCAGCGGGCGGGGTTGCGCGTGCGCCACAGCGCCGCACCCGATGACGAGCAGCACGGCGGCTACGACGGCACCCACTCCCTTGCGGTCGTGGCTGGCAAGAAGCAAGTCTTGGCTCGGAACGACCGGACCGGGCCGGGAATCGCGCTGGTGAATCAGAACGTAGATGACGGGAATCACGACAAGAGTGAAGAACATAGAACCAACCAATCCGAACGCAATTGCGCTCCCTAGCGGCGACCACATGCTAGAGCCAGAAAGAATCATGGGCGTGACGCCGACTGCTGCTGCCATAGTGGTCAGGAAGATGGGCCTCAGCCGGCGCTCACCGGCTTCGATGGCGGCCTCCTCGACCGGGATGCCTTCCGTCATTCGCTCGCGAATGTAGTCCACCAGAATGATCGAATTCCGGACGACGACACCGCTCAGGCTGACGATCCCCAAGAACCCGGTGAAGCCGAAAGGATTGTGCGTCACCATCAATCCCAGCGACGCTCCTAAAAGCCCGAGCGGAATCGCCGCCATTACCACAAACGGATCGACCACCGAACGGAACTGGAACATCAGAATGAGATAAATCGCGACAACGCTGATGAGCAGCGCCTTGACCATTTCGGGAAAGGTGTCGTTCTGATTTTCATATTCGCCGCCGTACCACACGCGATAGCCGGGCGGCAGCGGAAGTTTATCGGTCACCGGCCGGACGCGCTCCAACACCTGGCTCGGCAGTATGCCTCCCTGGGCCCACGAACGGACGGTCAGCGTCCGCACTCCGTTGCGCCGCACAATCCGGCCCGGGTCCCACACCGGAGACACCGTGGCAATACTGTCCAAGGGCACGCGCGCGCCGGTTACGGGCGACATCACGTAAGTGTTCGCGACATCGTTAAAGGTCTGGCGCCGCGCCGGTTCCAGCCGCAGGGCGACGGCGATGTCTCGCTCGCCTTCCCAATACGTAGTGACCGGCTCCCCTTCGAAGCCGCCCGCAAGCTCCTTCCCGATGGTGGCGTTGGTGAATCCCAGACGGTTGGCCACCTCCTCCCGGAGACTTACTTTCATCCTGTAGGCGTCCTCGCGCCAGTCGCTGTGCACGTCCAGCGATCCCGGCGTGCGCTGGAGCAGATTCTCCACGTGATCGCCCCAATAGCGCAATACGCGCTCGTCGTCGCCGGTAAGCCGGACCTCGATGGCCGCCAACTGGACCGGGCCCTGTTGCAACTCGCTCAGGAAGACGCGGGCTTCGGGAGCCGCCTCCGCGAGGCGCGGCCGCAGCTCTCGGACCAGCTTCGGCGTGATTTCCGCCGACTCGGTCGAGACCAGCAACTGGGCGTAGTTCTTGTCCGGCAACTGCGGGTTGACATTGTAGTAGAACCGCGGAAAGCTCGAACCTATGAACGAGGTGTAGTTCACCACCTCCTTGTCCCGGCGCAGCACGTCTTCGATGCGCCTCACGGCGGCCTCGGTCGCTTCCACCTTCCAGCCTTCCGGAAGCCAGACGTCCACTACAAACTGGTCGCGCTCGGCAAACGGGAAGAACCGCTCCGGAAGTTTATGGAGTACGAGTGCGCCCGCCGCCACCGCAAACACTCCGAGTGCAATCGCGGCAGTCTTCCATCTCATGGCCACTACAATCACCCGGTTGTAGATCGACTGCATGATTTCCAGCGGCGAGCGGCGTCGTTTTTTGTCCGTAGCCTCTTCGGCATGATGCAGCCCTTGCCGGATGAAGAACTGACTCAGCATGGGAGTCAGCAGCATGCCGACCAGGAAAGACGTCGAGAGCGCAATCGCCACGGTCAAGGGCAGCGCGCGAATAAACTCGCCGGTGGCCCCTGAAAGGATCAGAAACGGCAGGAAGGAACAGATGATGGTCAGAGTGGCGGTAAGCACCGGAATCGCAAGCTCGCTCGCGCTGCGCCACGCCGCTTCCGGCCGAGGCACGCCCTGGTCGAGCAGCTCGATATAGTTATCCGCAATCACGATCGCGTCGTCCACTACCATCCCCAGCACTACAATCAGCGCGGCGATCGACACCTGGTGCAGCTCGATGCCGAAAGCGTTGAGCAGGCCGAAGGTCGCCGAAATGGTCACCGGAATCGCCACGGCCGACACCAGCGCGACGCGGAACGGCAGCAGCAGCATCGTTACCAGAATCACCGAGGCGATGGCTATGCCGAACTCCCGGATAAAGTGTTTCACGCGGTCGGCGACAACTGTGGGCTGGTCGGCAACGAATTCGATCTTCAGATCGGGCGGCAACAGCGGGCGCAGGCGGTCCAGCGAAGCGTGAACTTCCTTGCCGAAATCCACGATGTTATTGCCTTCCTGCATTTCCACGGAGAGCATAATGGCTCGCTCGCCTCTGGACCGCGCATATTGCGTCGGGTCCTTGTAGACGCGGTCGACGTTGGCCAGGTCGCCGATGTACACGGGTTGTCCGGTGCGCGAGACATCGATCATGACGTGCCGGATCTGGTCCTCCGTCTCAAACGCACCGGTGGCCTGGATCGGAGGCTTTCCGCGTTGGGTCGGCACTGCTCCGGCATAATGCACCATGTTGCGGCCTTCGAGGGCTTTCATGACCTGCTCCGCCGACACGGAGTACTGCGAGAGACGGCTGAGGGTACTGGAGACGTCGATCTCCTCCTTCTGCTCGCCGATGCGCTTGACCTTGGAGACGGCCCGAATGCGGCGGATTGCCGACTCGATCCGCTCGGCATAGTCTTTCAACTCGCGGTAGCCGTAGTGGTCGCCATGAATCGCCAGCAGGACCGCGACCGTGTCTCCAAAGTCGTAGTCGACGACCGGGCCGAGCACACCCTCCGGAAGATCCGTCTGCTTCAGTTCCGCCATGTCGAGACGTAGCTTGGACCAGAACTTCTCCGTATCCTGGAGGTTGTCTTCCAGGTTGAGATTGATAAACATCGCTCCGTTCATGCTGGTCGAGTAGGTCTTCTCGCGCCGTACGCCCTCGAGTTTGAAGAGGCGCTGCTCGACTTTCTGGGTGACCTCGTTCTCGACCTCCGCGGCGGAGGCGCCCGGATACAGAGCGGCCACAATTCCCTCGCGCACGTGGATCTTCGGGTCCTCGCGTCGCGGCATGCGCATCAGAGCATAAGCGCCGCCGGCGACCAACATGATCGTGAGAGCAATCGTAACTTGTGGATAGCGCAGCGAAGCGCGAACGGGATTCATCGGGCACCTCCGGCAATTTCAACCAAGCTACCCTCGCGGACCTTCTGCTGCCCGGCCACGACCACCTGTTCGCTGCCGCTCAGGCCGGAGCGAATCTCGACTTCATTGCCAACTGGCAGGCCAACCTCGACCCTGCGCCCGTAGACACGCTTGCGGTCCGCGGAGTAGACAAAGACATTGGGCGCGCCCTGTGGATCGGGCACGACGGCCTCACCGGGGATGGTCAAGGACTTGACCTTGGCACGCCCAAAAATGCGGGCTTCCGCCACCATGCCGGCAAGCAGCACCGGTCCGGGGTTAGGGACGAGGATCTTTACCGTGTAAGTGCGTGACGTCGGTTCGGCGGCCACACCGATAATGGCCACCTTACCAGCGAAGCGGCGTCCGTCGAGCGAAGGCGCGGAGATCTCCGCGGCCGCGCCTTGGTAAACCTTGCCGATTTCGGCTTCCGGAACTCCCACGCGGACTTTGACTGGATTGAGTTCGACAATCGAAAAGACTGGCGTCCCGGCCGCGACCGTCTGCCCAGGGTCCACCCTGCGCATACTTATATTGCCGGAGATTGGCGCGAGGAGCCGCGTGTCATCCAGCCGCTTTCGTTCCTCACTCGCCTGGGCGACCGCCGCGTGTGCCTGTGCGGTCGCAGTGGCGCGATCTTCCTTGCGGGTACCTTCCTGCGCCTGTTCATAGCGCTCGCGCGCGGCTTTGTATGCCGCCTCGAACTTCTGAAAGTCGTTCGGAGGAAGACTTTTTCGTTCGACGAGGAACTTCATGCGCTTGTATTCGTCTTCCGCTCGTTCGAAATCGATACGGGCCTGTTCGAGCTCCTGTTTCCGGAGGCCGGCGTCGGCTCTCTGCTCGACGGCTTGGGCGGCCTGCTGTTGCGCCGCCGCGGCGTTGAAGGCGTTTCGGTAATCGGTCGGATCGATTTCCGCCAGCAACTGTCCTTTGCTTACGTGCTGGCCCTCTTCGACGTATACCCTTGCGACACGACCCCCAACCTGGAAAGCTACGTCAGCCGTTTCCGAGCCCTCAACCGAACCGCTGGCGCTCACCGATTCGGCCCGCTCCACAACGGCTGGGGCCCGAACCTGAACCGGCACCGCGGCCTGCTCGGAAGCCGCATGGGTTTCGTGGAGGCTGCACGACGTGAGCGCCGTGACGCCAAGCACGATAAAACAAGTGAAGATCTGGTTTTTCTGCATTGAAATTATCCTCAATAAGGAATTGGGGGGGCGCTCATCCGGTCAAACGCCAGCTTGGCGGCCTCCGTGTACATGTGTTCCGATTCGGGATCGGTATTTATCGCTATGCTGCCCAAGCCGTGTGCAACCGCCAAAAGCACAAGCGCGACAATTTCCGGCCGATCAGCCGGCACTCCGGCTGTCGCGCTGAGATACCGGCCGACTGAAGCGGCGTACGTTTCGAGTTCTTGACGCCGCAGTTCGGCGAGGTGCTTTCGGACGGAGCCATCTCTCATCGCCCTTCGGCTGAATTCCATTCGCAGAGCGATGAAGTCCTTAAGCCGCCATTGATTCGAGAACCAGTCCCGAACCGCGGCGATCCGCTCCGCGGGTTCCGATACCTGTTGAAAGATGCCGTCGAGGGCTTTGGGTCGGCGCCCGTCGATCACTGCGAGGAATACCTGCTCTTTGTCGTCAAAATTGGAGTAGAAGGCACCACGGGAATATCCCGCCATTTCGCTGATATCTTCCACTGAGGTATCGTCGAAGCCCTTCCGTATAAATAAGGTCTCGGCTGCTTCGATGAGGCGTGTCCGTGTCACCTTTTTGCTCTCGTCTCGTGTAAGCCGTTTCCGTGCCTTCATAGCGATTCACTCATGAATGCCGATGCTGATCTGCATTCGAACGTCGTACTAGAATTGGCATTTGGTTGGCCATTCCCTGCGGAGCCCGGAATGGTAGCGCAACCTTCTAAATCGACGAGGGTTGCGCCTCGCAGTAAGTCAGATCCCGTCCTCCGCCGACAGCACGTGCCCATGTCTTCTGCCGAAGTTCGGCGCGGCACATCATCATCTTTGTTGATTCGAGTTGGCGGGCTAAGTTCCATCGGGAAAGGATGGAAACAGGAACAGCGACCGTGGCATTGGATGGCGCAGCTTTCAGGCACATACATACGCAGACGCGGCATTCTCTTGAGACAGACTGGTGGGACACCGCAAGATTATGCGGTAAATGCAATTCGCACCATGTCTTCCTGGATTGGTGTTGCTGAAACGGGTTCAGTTTTGTTCAACGAAACTGGCGTTCGATGTTGTATTTTCGTATTCGAGATTGCAACGTCGTTCGCTTTAGTCCCAGGCGAGCAGCCGCACCGTCCGGACCCCCGACTTGGCCTTTTGCTTCTTCCAGGGCCTTCAGAATCGTCGCCCGTTCGGGATTCTGCGATTCAGTGGACGATCTCCCATGAAGTGCAAGCGGAGTCGCCTTGCCGATGAGCTCAGACATCGGCACTTGAAGCGCGCTCCCGTTTGACAGGATGACGGACCGCTCGAGTACATTCTGCAGCTCGCGGATGTTGCCCGGCCAATCGTAGTTCGTGAGGGCGTCCATAACGGACGTGGGAATCGTATCGATGTT
>Ga0335077_10013119_pt1 | contig 10369 bp, 8 predicted proteins | sample Lox_Sample_31_FD_207151 | JGI IMG/M metagenome (GOLD analysis project Ga0335077, IMG submission 207151) | Soil microbial communities from Loxahatchee National Wildlife Refuge, Florida, United States - Lox_Sample_3.1 | ecosystem: Environmental > Terrestrial > Soil > Wetlands | place: USA: Florida...
GCCACGGATTATCACTCGCCTTGGGTCCGGTCGGTATGCTGAACTAGACATTACATCATTCCGACCGAGCTGCGGGACCGGCGTGAGACCGGCTGTGTGGAGCCGGCCGTGAGACCGGCCGTATGAGACCGGCCGTATGAGACCGGCCGTATGAGACCGGCGGTGCGGGACCGGCGGTGAGCGACCGGCCGAGCGAGATCAGGAAGGCGGGGAGTCCGGCAGTGGTGATGGCGTTCGCACTGGCGGCGGCGGCGCTGTTCGGCAGCGCCGATTTCCTTGGCGGCGTGGCGTCGCGGCGCGTCAGGGCGGCGTCCGTGCTGCTCATCTCCACCCCGGCCGGTGTGGTGGTCATCCTTGCCGCCGCGCTCCTCACCGGCGCCCCGTTCCAGGCCGGCGGGCTGGGCTGGGCGCTCGCGGCGGGCGCGGTCGGCGGGGCCGGGATGATCATCTTGTACGCGGGGCTGGCCGCGGGCCCGATGAGCGTGGTCGCGCCGGTCTCCGCCCTGGCCTCGACCGTGGTGCCGGTGGGCGCGGCGCTGGCCATGGGCGAGCGGGCCAGCGCGGCCGTCTACGCCGGTGCGGCCCTCTGCCTGGTCGCGATCGTGCTGGTCAGCATGGAGGGTGGCCGGGGCGCGGGGGGCTCCGGCGCCCGGGCGGCCACCGGGCCGGGCCCTGGCCTGGCCCGGTTCCGCGTGGCGGCCCGCGGCCTTGGCTACGGCGCCGGCTCGGGACTTGCGTTCGGCATCTTCTTCCTTTTCATCCGCAACGCGGGTACGTCCGGCGTCCTGTGGCCGGTGTGCCTGGCGCGGGTGGCCGGGACCGCGGTCATCCTGGCCGCCGCCGCGTGGCTCGGCACCAGGCCGCCCGGCCCCGGCGCCGGGCGCTGGGTGCTGCCCGCGGCGGTCGGCGCGGGGATCCTGGATGCCACCGCCAACGTCTGCTATCTGCTCGCCGCCCGGGCTGGGCTGTTCGGCATCGCGGTCGTGATCACCTCGCTGTACCCCGGCATCACGGTGCTGCTGGCGCGGGTCACGCTGGGAGAGCGGATGCGGGCGGTGCAGCGGGTCGGCCTGGTCCTCGCGGCGGCCGGCGTCGCCATGGTCACCTTCTGACCGGCCACTCCGCCACGGCTGCAGGCAGGCTCATGCGGCCGGACGCTTCACTGTGGTCGTCCGGCCGCACGAACCCCGGGGAAGGAGTTGCCGGCTGGCCTGGCCGGTCAGTCGTCGCCGTCGTCTTTGCTCGGGAAGAGCAGGTCACATACCTCGAGGTACAGCTGTTCGGGGTAGGGGATGAACGGGATATTCCGGAGCGCCTGGTCCTGGCCTGCCGATTCAAGGATGAACTCACCATACCCGAACAGGCGCCCGCCGAGGGACCGCTGGAAACTCATGTCGGTCACCTTGTTCAGCGGCATCATGGCGACCTTGCGGGTCAGCAGCCCCGAGGTCAGGATCATCCGCTGCGACGTGACCACGAAGTACTCGATCGACCAGGTCGCGGCGAGGAACAGCGCCCGCAGGAACAGGATGATCCAGCCGACCCAGACGATCATCATGAGGAAGTGCTGGTCCCTGAGGACGCTGCCGTTCAGCACCACCGCGGCGATCAGCCCGGCCAGGGCGATCGCCACCGGTGCCAGCAGCACGGCCGGGTGCATCCGGACCGTGATCACCTGGTGCTCGCGTTCGTGCAGCAGCAGGTACTTGTCGACTTCGCGCGGAGGGTTGTTGCCCGCGGATATCAGCCGCATGCCCGCCGCCTCATAGGGTCAGAGTGAGGTGAAGAATTCGGCCAGTGAGTTCCCGACACCTTTCAGAGCGTTCAAGAGGTTGGTCACCGCTGCGGCTGCGCCCTGGGGGTTCGTGATCAGGAACCACGCCAGGAAGATGACGACAGCCCAGGTGATGACCTTCTTAACGTTCATGATCAGCTCCCGGAAGCCCGTGTGCCGGTCAGTCACCCCAGCTTAGCTCAGGGTGATCTCTTCACCAATGGCCGTGAACAGCAAGGACACGGTACCTCCCCAGGCTAGCGGACGGGTTCTCCCGCGCCGGCCAGCCGCAACTCACCTCAACTATAGGTAACGGACCGTTACGTCGATTACCATAAGTGATGATGTTAGGGACGTACCTGGTGGCCGCGGCGCCGACCCGGGATTTGGCGGGACACGGCGGCGAGGGATCTGACAGCATTTCCTTCCTGGCGATACCACCGATGGAGCGGCGATGACGGACACCGGCAGCGACGACGTCGCCGTCATCGTCTACCGCGAGGAGGACGATGCCTGGGAGGCGGACGTCCTGCCGGTGGCGCTCACCGAGGATCTCGCCGGGCTGATCCAGGCGCTGCGCCAGCAGCCCAGCATCGGCGGGACGTTCGGGCTGGTCGCGGTCGGCGACGATTTCTTCGTGGCGCTGCGCGCCGTCGGCGGGCAGGTGGCGGTATTCCTGTCCGACCTCACCGCGGCGCTGGACTGGCCGCTCGCCCGCCAGGTCCTCCAGCACCTGGAGATCGACCTGCCCGACGACGAGGACCTCGACCAGGTGCTGCCCGCCGGCGACCTGTCCATCTTCGCCGACCTCGGCATCGACGAGATGGATCTGGGGATGCTCGCCGGCGACCTGGACCTGTTCCCCGACGAGGCGCTCGCGATCATCGCCCGCAAGCTCGGGTTCGGCCACGCCCTGGACCGGGCGCTTGACGAGGCGCTCGGGCGGTAGCCTCACCGCGTGAGCACTGGTTTCCGCGCGTCCTTCGAGCCGGCGATGCGGGAGGCGCTGGCGGAAGCGGCCGCCGCAGGCCCGGGGCGCGGCGAGGTGCCCGTCGGGGCGGTCATCCTCGACCCGGCCGGCGCGCTGCTGACCCGCGCGCACAACCGGCGGGAATCGGATGCCGACCCCACCGCGCACGCCGAGATCGTCGCCATCCGGGCGGCGGCCCGCGCGCTCGGGACCTGGCATCTGGACGGCTGCACCCTGGTGGTCACCCTCGAGCCGTGCACCATGTGCGCTGGCGCGGTGGTGGCGGCGCGGATCACGCGGGTCGTCTACGGGGCGGCCGACCCCAAGGCGGGCGCGGCGGGCTCGCTCTGGGACGTGCTGCGCGACCGCAGGCTCAACCACCGCGCCGAGGTGGTGGGCGGGATCCTGGCCGAGGAGAGCGGGGCCCTGCTGCAGGAGTTCTTCGCCCAGCGCCGGGCCTGACGGCGCGGTAGGTCGGGTAGGCTCAGCCGCGGTGGAGTCGCCTAGTGGCCGAGGGCGCACGCCTCGAAAGCGTGTGAGGGGGCAACCCCTCCGTGGGTTCAAATCCCACCTCCACCGCCATACGCCGCTGGCGGGGTAGATGCGGCCACGCGCGCCACTGGCTGTCCCGGCCGCGGTCCCGCCACCTGCCGTGAGCAAAACCTGGCCCGGGAGTAGATCGAGTGGAGCCGCAGAGCACGGGGCTGTTCATCCTTCTGCTGGCGGTGTTCTGCGCGCTGCTGGCCTGCGTGGCGCTGTCCAGGCAGCCGGTCTTCCGGGTCCTGGCCGCGAGCCTGGCCTTCATCCCGGCCATGCTGTTCGGCGTGGCCGCGGTGAACAAGTACTACGACTACTACCAGAGCTGGGGTGCCGCCGCGTCCGACCTGGCCGGCCAGGGCCTGAGCACGGCGACGTCCCTGCCCAGCGGCGCCCCCGTGCAGCGGCTGACGGCGATTCTGGGCGAGGTGATCGACAACAGGGTCGCGGCCCAGCTCGGGGAGACGGTCCGGCTGTCGGTCACCGGCCGCCGCAGCCAGATCGAGCGGACCGTCTACGTCTACCTGCCGCCGCAGTACTTCCAGCCCGCGTTCCGCAACCACCGCTTCCCGGCGATCGAGCTCATCTCCGGGTACCCGGGGGAGCCGCAGGACTGGATCAACGTGGTGGGCATCGTCCAGGCCTACGGAACGCTCCTGCGGGACCACGCGGTCCAGCCAGCGGCCCTGGTCATGCCGGACCCCAACGGCGGCCCGCGGATCTCCCTGCAGTGCCTCAACATCGTGCGCGGCCCGCAGGATGCCACCTACCTCGCCCGGGACCTCCCGAACTACCTGTCCCGGACGCTGCGGCTGGAGCCATCCGGGCGGGCCTGGGGCATCGCCGGCTACTCGGAGGGCGGTTACTGCGCGGCCAACCTCGCCCTGCAGTACCCAGGCCGGTACGGGTACGCGGGCGTGCTCAGCGGCTATTTCTCCCCGGGCCAGGTCCGGCTGGGCCACCCGGCCGGCATGATCGACCCGTTCCGGGGCAGCACCGCGCTCCGCCGGAAGAACACACCGCTGGACCGGGTGACCGCGATCCCGCTGTCCGTCAGGATCCCCAAATTCTGGCTCGGCGCGGGCAGCTACGACCACGCGGATGTGGATGCGGCGCGGGCCTTCCAGCGGCGGGTCCTGGGGCGCCAGCCGAACGTGGTGCTCGATATCGAGCCGGGCGGCTCGCACACCATGACCACCTGGCGGGCCCTGGTCCCGCCGCTGCTGGAGTGGATGACGCCCAAGCTTGCCCAGGCGGCGCTGCACCTGGCACCGGCGAAGGCCGAATCCGCCACCACGTCACCGGTCAGGGACCACGCCCGCACCCGCGTCCGGCACGGCGGCGCCGTGGCCGGGGCTTCGGCGCCCCAGCCTTAGCGCCGGCGCCTCAGCGCTGGTGGTGGCGCCTCAGCCCTGGTGGCGGCTACTCGCCCGGGTGGCGCCTCAGCGCTGGTGGTGGCGACTCGCCCTGGCGGCGTGCCGGGGCTAGGTTCGCCAGCGCGGCCGGCCTCCGGGGTGCCTGGCGAAGGCCAGGTCCGCCAGCCGCTGCAGGCGTGCCGCCGGGGTCGGGTGGGTCGCGAGCAGGAGCCGCTGGCCGAAGGTCCAGCGCTCGGGGTTGCCGAGCATGGCCGTGAGCTGGCTGATGCCGTCGGCACAGCCCGCCGGGTCGCCGGTGAGCAGGACCGTCCGGGCGTCCGCGGCCCGCTCCTCGGCCCGGGCCGCGCGCAGGTTGATGAACATGAGCGCCCGCGACGTCAGGTACCAGACGGCCACCAGGAACGGCACGGTCTGGGCGCCCAGCCGGCCGGGCAGGCCGATCAGGTCCTGGGCCGGGTCGTAGGCGCCCAGGGCGATGGCCGTGGCCAGCGACGCCTCCGACACCAGGACCACCCGGGCCAGCCGGAGCCAGGCGTCGTGGTGCAGCACATGCGCGAGCTCGTGGGCCACGACGCCGCGCAGCTGCCTGCCGTCGAGCAGTTCCAGCAGCGGCGGCGCGACCACGATCATCGGATGGGGCATCACCCCGTCGACCGCGAGCGCGTTGGCGGGAGCGTCGCCCGCCCGCCAGCCCACCACCGCGACCGGGGAGCGCCGGCGGGCTGGGACCGCCAGCGTCTCCATCACGGCGGTCAGCTGCGGCGACGGCGGTAGCCGCCGGAACCGTGGCTGGCGCAGCCCGGCCAGGGCGGCGAGGGGCACCGCCGCGATCGCGATGACCGCGAAACCGTCCGGGCCGGCCTGCAGGCAGCAGGCGATGAGCATCATCGCGAGCGCGTACTGCAGCCAGGTGACGGCCGCCACCCGCAGCCGGTCCCGGCCGCTCGTCCCCCGGGGGTAGAGGCCGGGGATCAGCGATCTCGCCTGGCGGGACCACGGCCGGCCGGGCAGGCCCGCCGCCGCGAGCAGCGCCGCGATGATCATCAACGCGGCGGCCACCGGGAGCCAGTCCCCCGAGGGGGCCAGGAACTGCATGAAGGCGACCCCGGCGGGTGTCAGCCCGATGATGACCAGCAGCGAAACGCGGATGACCTCGGTCACCCAGGTCGCCCGCCAGCGCAGCGTGAACGCCGCCTGCTGGGGCGTGCGCGGCCACGGACGGCCGGCGCTGCCGCTGACGGGCCGCGGCTCACCGCGCCACCCGCCGGCCAGGCCGACCATGACCACGAAAGCGACGGCCGCCGCTATGGCGACGGTGCCGAGCACCGCGCTGAGCGTCATGGAACCACCCTGCCGCGGCTCGCGGAGCCCAGTCGGGGACAAGATCGCGCTCATCCTACGGTCTGCCGCCGCCCGGGCCCCCGCTTTCCGGCTGAGCCGGGGCGCTGAGCCGGGGCGCTGAGCCGGGGCGCTGAGCCGCGAACAGTGAGCCGCGACACCGGGCCGCGATACCGGGCCGCGACAGTGAGCGCAGGCGCGGCGCCACGCCGGCCGGGCGCCCTGGCGGGCCGCCGTTCCGCAGATCTTGCCGCGAGCCCGTGTTTCGCGGCTCGGCTGCGGCCACGGCATTAGCTGTGTCTCGTTGGTGCGGTTTTGTCCAGAGGGGTAGATTTTGGAGGGTGAAGCCGGAGGTCATCGACGAGTCTTCCAAGATCTCCGGCCATCATCGCCGGGCCGCCCCCAGCCTCGGCTTCGAGCTATCCGAGTCGAAGTTCCACCCGCCCGCGGCCCGCCCCGGGATCGTCGCCCGGACGGCCCTGGTCGACCGGCTGGCCGCCAGCCAGGCCCCGGTCATCACCGTGGTCGCCCCGCCCGGCTACGGCAAGACCACGCTCATGGCCCAGTGGGCCGAACGGATCGGCCCGCGCGTGGCCTGGGTCTCCTGCGACGAAGGAGACAACGACCCCGTCGTGCTGCTGAGCGCGCTCGCGGTCGCGCTGGACCGGATCGAGCCGGTCGACCCGACCATCTTCTGGGCGCTGGCCTCCTCGGGCGCCGGCATCACCGTGGTCCCCCGGTTCGTGTCCGCCATCGCCGCGATGGAGCGGCCCGTCACCGTGCTGCTCGACCACGCGGAGGCGGTGACGAACAAGCAGTGCCTGAACACGATCGCCGAGCTTGTCCTGCACCTCCCGCCCGGCTGGCGGTTCGCGCTCGTCTCCCGCGCCGGTGTGCCGCTGCCCGCGGCGCGGCTGCGCGCGCAGGGCGGGATCGTGGAGATCGGCGCCGAAGACCTGGCGATGGGACCGCTGGAAGCTGCCCTGTTGCTCAAGGGCGCGGGCGCCGATATCGACGAGGCGAGCATCCGCGATCTCCTGCAGCGGACCGAGGGGTGGGCGGCCGGCCTGTACATCGCCGCGCTGGCCATGAAGTCGGGGACCCGGCACAACGAGGTGGGCTTCACGTTCACCGGCGACGACATCTTCATGGGCGACTACCTGCGCTCCGAGCTCCTCGACCGGCTCTCCGCCGCGGAGGCGTCCTTCCTCACCCGCACCTCGGTCCTGGGCCGCATGTGCGGCCCGCTCTGTGACGCGATCCTGGGCGGGAAGGGGTCCGGGCGGATCCTCGAGCAGATGGAGAGCCGGAACCTGCTGGTGGTTCCGCTCGACCGCCGCCGCGAGTGGTACCGCTACCACCACCTGCTCCGGGAGCTGCTGCAGGCGGAGCTGCAGCGGCGGGAGCCCGAGCTGGTCGCCGACCTCCATTTCCGGGCGGCCGCGTGGTTCGAGGCGAACGCGATGCCGGAGGCGGCGATCGAGCATGCCCAGGCGGCGGGGGACTACGACCGGGTGGCCCGCCTGGTGCTCGAACTGCAGCAGCCCGTCTGGGCCGGCGGGCGCGTCGAGACGGTGCTGCGCTGGATGCAGTGGCTCGAGGACGTGCCAGCGGCCGAGCACTTCGGCGGCATCGGCGTGCACGGCTCCCTCATCTTCGCGCTGCTCGGCCGGCCCAGCGAGGCCGAGCGCTGGGCCGCGGCGGTGGAGCGCGCGTCCCCGGCGGGGATCCTCCCCGACGGGAGCACGATGGAGGGCACGCTGGCCTACCTGCGCGCGATCTTGTGCCGGAACGGCATCGACGAGATGCGGCGCGATGCGCAGATGGCCCGGGACGGGCTGGGCCCATCGAGCCCGTACCGGGTGACGATGCTGTACACCGAGGGCATTTCCTACCTCCTGCAGGATGACCCCGCCCGGGCCGGCCCCATCCTGGCCCGTGCCGCGGCCGACGCCGCCGAGGCCGGCTCCCTGCCCCTGGCCGCCCTCATCCTCGCCGAGCAGTGCGGGGTGGCGGCCGAGTCCGGCCGGTGGGATGAGGTCACGGCGCTGGCGCAGCGCGCGGTCACGATCGTGGAGGACGGGCGGCTCGGCGACTACTGGACCAGCGCCCTGGTCTACGCCTGGGCCACCCGGGCCGCGCTGCACCGCAAGGACGTCACCCGGGCCCGGTTCTACCTGAGGCGTGCCTCCCGGCTGCGGCCCCTGCTCACCTACGTGCTGCCCGTCGTGTCGGTCCAGTCACTGCTGGAGATGGCGCGCTCCTACCTGACGCTCGCCGACCCCGGCGGTGCCGCGGCGGTGCTGGCGCAGGCCCACGACATCCTCCTGCAGCGGCCGGACCTCGGCGTCCTCGCCGAACAGGCCGCCGAGCTGCGGTCCAGGCTCGCCACGATCAAGGCAGGCGCCGCCGGGGCGTCGTCGCTGACGGCGGCCGAGCTGAGGCTGCTGCCGCTGCTGTCCACGCATCTGTCGTTCCGGGAGATCGGCGAGCGGCTGTTCGTCTCCTCACACACGGTGAGGACCCAGGCGTATTCCGCGTACCGGAAGCTGGGGGTCTCCTCCCGCAGCGGGGCGGTGGCCCGCGCGCACGAACTCGGCCTGGACGGGCTCTAGCCCCAACGCCTCGCCAGCCAGGCTTAAACACCCGGCAAAGGACCAGCTCAGGGGTTGCGTGGGGGCCCGGGCCGCGAAAGGTTCGATTTCATACCAATCGTACGATGCGCGGCCGGGCCGACAGGCGCTTGGGTAGTGATGAGGGCGAGAGCGCTCTCCATGGCGGCCGGGCAACGGGTCCGGTCGGCCTTGGTGACGTGTGACCTCCGGCGGCACGCGACCGTGGAGCCGCTGCCCGGGAGAGATGCGGAGAGGTCCCGATGGCGACCTATGCTGCCGAGCGGGTGGCCCCCTCCACCAGACGGCCGGCAGGGTCCGCTGGCATCCCGATCCTGGCATCCAAGATCACGGTGCCAGGTGTGCCGGACTGGACGGTCCCGCGGCCGCGGATCACCAAGCTGATCGCCCAGGGCACGAGATGGTGCCCGCTGACCGTGGTCACCGGCCCCCCCGGCGCGGGCAAGACGATGGCCCTGGCGCTGTGGGCGGCGGCGGAAGCCGGGCCGGTGGCCTGGGTTTCGCTGGACGACTACGACAACCAGCCGGGGGTCTTCTGGGCTTACGTCGCCGCGGCGCTTCACCGGTCCGGCGCGGCCGTCCCGAGGGCGCTGTCTGCCGCCGCGCGGGGGCGGGCGGCAGACCCGGCGTTCCTGCCGCGGCTCGCGTCGGCGCTGGCGGCCCAGCACCCGCCGGTGACGCTGGTCATCGACGATCTCCATGCGCTGACCGAGCCGGCGGTGCGCGATGAGCTTGACTTCCTGCTGCGGAACGTGGGAGCTGGCCTGCGCGTTGTGATCTCCACCCGGGCGGACCCGCTGCTGCCGCTGCACCGCTACCGGCTGGCCGGCGAGCTGGCCGAGATCCGGGCCGGCGACCTCGCGTTCAGCACCCCCGAGGCCGGCCTGCTCATGGCCCAGCACGGCTGCACGCTGTCGGCCGGCTCGCTTGAGTGCCTCACCCAGCGGACGGAGGGCTGGGCGGCGGGCCTCCGCCTCGCCGCGATCTCGATGGACTCCCATCCCGACCCCGACCAGTTCGTCAAGGAGCTGATCACCGAGGACAGTGCCCTGACCGGCTACCTGGTCGAGGAGGTTCTCAGCACCCAGCCGCCCGAGGTACGGGAGCTCCTGCTGAGCACTTCCATCCTGGAGCAGGTCAGCGCCGAGGCCGCCAGCGAGCTGACCGGCGACGAGCGGGCCGGCGCGATCCTGCCTGCCGTGGCGCACGCGAACGCGTTCGTCCAGCCGGCCGGGGACGGCTGGTACCGCTACCAGACGCTGTTCGCCGAGGTGCTGCGGCTCAAGCTGCGGCACGAGCACCCGGGCAAGATCACCGCCCTGCACCGGCGGGCGGCCCGGTGGTACGAGCGGAACGGCTCGCTCACCGACGCCGTGCGGCACGCCGTGCAGGCGGGCGACTGGCCGCTCGCCGCCAGCATGGTGGTCGACGGGCTGGCGATCAGCGAGATCATCGAGCCGCGCGGCGGCCGGTCCCTGGCCGCCGCGTTCGCGGGCATGCCGCACAGCGACGGCTGGAGCGGGCCGGAGCCGTATCTGGTCTCCGCCGCGGCCGCGCTGGCCGCCGGCCGGCCTGAATCCGCGTCCGCCGCGCTCGGCGCCGCGGACGGCATCCTCGAGGGCCAGCCTCCCGGCCAGGAGACCGCTGCCCGGCTGGCCGCCGCCATGATCCGCCTCGCCGCCGCCCGCCGCACCGGGGACCTGCCAGCGGCGGCGGTGGCCGCCGCCCAGGCCGAGAAGCT
>Ga0335077_10013121_pt1 | contig 10368 bp, 8 predicted proteins | sample Lox_Sample_31_FD_207151 | JGI IMG/M metagenome (GOLD analysis project Ga0335077, IMG submission 207151) | Soil microbial communities from Loxahatchee National Wildlife Refuge, Florida, United States - Lox_Sample_3.1 | ecosystem: Environmental > Terrestrial > Soil > Wetlands | place: USA: Florida...
CAACGATATCCGCGCCGCTTTTTTGGGCTATTTCCAGCGCAACGGCCACGAGGTCGTGCCGTCGAGTCCGTTGGTGCCGCGTAACGACCCAACCCTGCTCTTCACCAATGCCGGCATGGTGCAGTTCAAGAACGTCTTTACCGGCGTCGAGAAGCGCGATTATGTCCGCGCCACGACCTCGCAGAAATGCGTGCGCGCCGGCGGAAAACACAACGATCTGGAGAATGTCGGCTACACCGCCCGGCATCACACCTTCTTCGAGATGCTCGGCAATTTCTCCTTCGGCGACTACTTCAAGGACCGCGCCATCGAGCTCGCCTGGAACCTCGTGACGAAGGAATTCGGGCTGCCCAAGGAGAGGCTGCTCGTCACCGTCTTCGCCGAGGATGACGACGCGGCGCGGCTCTGGGCCAAGATCGCCGGGTTGCCGGAGAGCCGCATCATCCGCATCGCCACGTCGGACAATTTCTGGGCGATGGGCGATACCGGGCCGTGCGGTCCGTGCTCGGAGATCTTCTACGACCATGGCGAGCAGATCCCCGGCGGTCCGCCGGGCAGCGCCGATGCCGAGGGCGACCGCTTCATCGAGATCTGGAATCTCGTCTTCATGCAGTATGAGCAGGTGACGAAGGCGGAGCGCCGCCCGCTGCCGCGTCCCTCGATCGACACCGGCATGGGGCTCGAGCGCATCGCCGCGGTGCTGCAGGGCAAGCACGACAATTACGATATCGACCTGATGCGCGCGCTGATCCTCGCTTCGGCCGAGGCGTCGGGCGTGCCGCCGGACGGGCCGCAAGCGGTGTCGCACCGCGTCATCGCCGACCATCTCCGCGCCAGCTCGTTCCTCATCGCCGATGGCGTGCTCCCGGCCAAGGACGGGCGCGGCTATGTGCTGCGCCGGATCATGCGCCGCGCCATGCGCCATGCCCATATCCTCGGCTGCGCCGAGCCGCTGATGTGGCGCCTGGTACCGGCGCTGGTGCGGCAGATGGGCGCCGCCTTTCCCGAGCTGGCGCGCGCCGAGCCCCTCATCGCCGAGACCTTGAAGCTCGAAGAGTCGAGCTTCAAGCAAACGCTCGACCGCGGCTTGAAGCTGCTCGAGGAAGAGACGGCGAAGCTGGGGCAGGGGCAGGCCTTTCCCGGCGAGATCGCCTTCAAGCTCTACGACACCTACGGCTTTCCGCTCGACCTCACCGAGGATGTGCTGCGCGTCCAGGGTCGCAAGGTCGGCATCGACGCCTTCAACGCCGCGATGGAGCGTCAGCGCGCCGAGGCGCGCAAGCACTGGGTCGGCTCGGGCGAAGCGGCGACCGAGCAGCTCTGGTTCGAGCTCCGCGACGAGCTCGGCGCCACCGAGTTCCTGGGCTACGAGACCCATGTCGCCGAAGGCAAGATCACGGCCATCGTCGCCGACGGCAAGCGCATCGAGCAGGCCTCCGCGGGGCAGGAGGCCGCGATCCTCGTCAACCAGACGCCATTCTACGCCGAGTCCGGCGGACAGATGGGCGATACCGGCGCGCTCTTCTCCGCCGGCGGCGGCGAGTTTGCCGTCGCCGATACGCAGAAGAAGGCGGGCGAGCTGTTCGTGCAGGTCGGCCGCATGACGCATGGCGTCTTGCGCGTCGGCGATGTCGTCGAGCTGCGCATCGACGAGACGCGGCGCACGGCGCTGCGCGCCAATCATTCGGTCACGCATCTCCTGCATCAGGCGCTGCGGCGCCGCCTCGGCGAGCATGTGACGCAAAAGGGCTCGCTGGTGGCGCCCGACCGGATGCGCTTCGATTTCAGCCATCCGCGCGCGCTCGCGCCCGAGGATATCCGCGCCATCGAAAGCGAGGTCAATGCCCGCATCCGCGAGAACAGCGCGGTGACGACCCGGCTGATGACGCCGGACAAGGCGGTCGAGGCCGGCGCGCTGGCTCTCTTCGGCGAGAAATACGGCGATGAGGTGCGCGTCGTCGCCATGGGCGAGCCGGCGGCGGCGCAGGGCCATGGCCCGCGGCCCTTCTCGGTCGAGCTCTGCGGCGGCACGCATGTGCGGCGCACCGGCGATATCGGTTATTTCAAGATCGTCTCGGAAAGCGCCGTCGCGGCCGGCGTGCGGCGCATCGAGGCGCTGACCGCTGCTGCGGCCGAGGCCTATGTCGAGCAGGAAGAGGATTTGCTGCGCCAGGCGGCGGACACGCTGCGGGCGACGCGTGGCGAGCTGCCGGCGCGCGTGCTCAGCCTGCTCGACGAGCGAAAACGCCTCGAACGCGAGCTCGCCGAAGCGCGCCGCATCATCGCCACCGGCGGCGGCGGGGCCCCCAAGCCGGCGGCCAAGGATCTCGCCGGCATCAAATTCGCCGGCCGCGCCGTCGAGAACGTGCCGGCCAAGGAATTGAAGAGCCTTGCCGACGACATGAAGAAGGAGATCGGCTCCGGTGTGGTGGCGCTGGTGGCGCGCGCCGACGGCAAGGTCTCGCTCGTGGTCGGCGTCACCGACGATCTGACGCCGCGCTTCAACGCCGTCGATCTCGTGCGCATCGGCGCCGAGGCGCTCGGCGGCAAGGGCGGCGGCGGCCGCCCGGACATGGCGCAAGCCGGCGGCCCCGACGCCGGCAAATCCGAAGCCGCTCTCGCCGCGGTCGAACGCGCCGTCGCCGAAAAGGCTGAAGCCGCCGCTTGAAGCTGCGGCGAGTGAGAGGGCGTCCCAGGGTGGCGTGAACGTCAACGACGCTCCCGGCGCGAGACCGGGAGCGTCGGCACTGCATCCTCTGCTACAACTCGATGCCGCGCGTGTTGACGTCCACCGCGTAGAGCGAGGTGGAGGCGCAGATGAAGAGCCGGTTGTGGTCATGGCCGCCGAAGCAGAGATTGGCCGCGGTCTCCGGCAGGACGATGCGGCCGATGACGTCGCCATCGGTCGCGAGCACGGTCACGCCATTGAACAACGGGTTGGGCGACCAGCCGCCCGCACTCCAGACATTGCCTGCCTCGTCGCAGCGTATGTCGTCGGCGAGGCCGCCTTTCGTGTCGCTGAAGTCGTGGAACAGTTTTTCGTTGGTCAACTTACCGTCTTCGCCAACGTCGTAGACATTGATCAGGGAAGGGGCGCTGCCGTCTTTGCCGCGACCCGTATCGGTGATGTAGAGCTGCTTTTCGCCGGGCGAGAAGCAGAGGCCGTTGGGCTGGTCGTAGCCGCTCGCCGCCACCGTCATCGTCCCGGTCTTGCCGTCGACGCGATAGACATTGTGCGGGAGATAGTCCTCTTCGCGATGGCCTTCATGATCGCCGGAGGTGCCGTAGCTCGGATCGGTGAACCAGATCGAGTCGTCGGACTTGACCACGACGCCGTTGGGCGAATTGAGCGGCTTGCCGTCGAATTTGTCGGCGATCACCGTGATCTTGCCGTCATACTCGGTGCGCGTGACGCGGCGCGCCGCATGCTCGCAGGTCACCAGCCTTCCCTGCCGGTCGCGCGTATTGCCATTGGCGAAGTTGGAGGGCGAGCGAAACACCGTCGTATGGCCGGTCAAGGTGTCGTAGCGCAGCAGCCGGTTGTTCGGAATATCGCTGAAGATCACGGCATGCATGTCGCCGAACCAGACCGGTCCCTCGGTCCAATCCGCGCCGGTCCAGACGCGGCGCAGCAGCGTCGTTCCGGCGATGTATTTCCCGAAGCGGGGATCGAGCACCTGAACATTGGGATCGGGATAGGGGACGGTCGGATTGGACAGACCCCAATCGCGCGGCGGCAGCGCCGGGCCGGGCGGGATCGAGTTGGCGGCGAAAGCGGTCTTCGCGACGGCGCTTGCCAGCCCGCCAGCCGCGGCGAGCATGAGTTGGCGGCGATCAATCACAGGTTTCCTCCCTCACCGCCCAGTTGTGGGCGGCTAGAGGAAACACCGAGCGCCGTCACAAGTTCGAGGAAGACGACCCGAGCGCGATCGCCTTCCGCGCCGCCGCTACTTCATTGCCTGCTTCAGCCCCTCGTCGAGCTTGTCGAGGAATTTGGTCGTCGTCATCCACGGCTGTTCCGGGCTGATCAGGATGGCGAGGTCCTTGGTCATGAAGCCCGCCTCGACGGTGTCGATGCAGACCTTCTCCAGCGTCTCGGCGAAATGCTTGACGTCGGGCGTGTTGTCGAAAGTGCCGCGATAGGCGAGGCCCCGCGTCCAGGCGAAGATCGAGGCGATCGGGTTGGTCGAGGTCTCCTTGCCCTGCTGATGCAGGCGGTAATGGCGCGTCACCGTGCCATGCGCTGCCTCTGCCTCCACCGTCTTGCCGTCGGGCGTCATCAGCACCGAGGTCATGAGGCCGAGCGAGCCGAAGCCCTGCGCCACCACGTCGGACTGCACGTCGCCGTCATAGTTCTTGCACGCCCAGACGAAATTGCCGTTCCATTTCAGCGCCGAGGCCACCATGTCGTCGATCAGGCGATGCTCATAGGTGATCTTCTTCGCCTTGAATGCGCCGGCGAATTCCTTGTCGAACACCTCCTGGAAGAGGTCCTTGAAGCGTCCGTCATAGGCCTTGAGGATGGTGTTCTTGGTCGAGAGATAGACCGGCCAGCCGCGCTGCAGCCCATAGTTGAGGCAGGCGCGCGCGAAGCCGCGGATCGACTCGTCGAGATTGTACATGCTGAGGGCGACGCCGCCGCCGGGGAAGTCGAAGACCTCGTACTGCATCGGCTTGCCGCCGCCCGCCGGGGTGAAGGTCATGGTGAGCTTGCCCGGTCCCGGCACGACCAGATCGGTGGCGCGGTACTGATCGCCGAAGGCGTGGCGGCCGATGACGATGGGCGCAGTCCAGCCCGGCACGAGCCGCGGCACGTTGCGGCAGACGATCGGCTCGCGGAAGATGGTGCCGCCCAGGATGTTGCGAATCGTGCCGTTGGGCGATTTCCACATCTTCTTGAGATTGAATTCCTTGACCCGCGCCTCGTCGGGCGTGATCGTCGCGCATTTGACGCCGACGCCGTATTTGGCGATGGCGTTCGCCGAGTCTACCGTGATCTGGTCGTCGCTCTTGTCGCGCGCCTCGATGCCGAGGTCGTAATATTTGAGGTCGATGTCGAGATAAGGCAGGATCAGCTTGTCCTTGATGAACTGCCAAATGATCCGAGTCATCTCGTCCCCGTCGAGCTCGACGACGGGGGTCTTAACCTTGATTTTCTTCATGACCGGCGGGTCCCTGCAGGGGTAGAGACGGAAAGCGGCGCGACCATAGCAAAGGCGAAGCGGGACGCAAGCGCGCTTCCCCTCCGCTCAGGCGAGTCGGCTGTCGCTGCGGATCGTCGGTTCCGGCAGCGCCGCGAGCGCCGGTAGGATCTCGTCCACCGCGGCGACGGTGCGGAAGAAATCGCGCGCCGCCGGCGGGGCGAAGCCATGGGCGATGGTATGCTCGATCAGCGCCGATAGCGGCGCCCAGTAGCCTTCGACATCGACGATGACGATGGGCTTGTCGTGCAGCCCGAGCTGCTTCCAGGTGACGATCTCGATCGTCTCGTCGAGCGTGCCGAGCCCGCCGGGGAGCGCGACGAAGGCGTCGGCGAGGTCGAACATGCGCTGCTTGCGCTCATGCATGCTGCCGACGACGACGAGTCGTGCATTGGGATGCGCCACCTCGCGATCGCGCAGATGGCAGGGGATAATGCCGGTGACGTGCCCGTTGCGCGCGAGCGCGGCGTCGGCGATGAGCCCCATCAGCCCCACTCGGCCGCCGCCATAGACCAGCTCGATGCCGGAATCGGCGAGCAGCGTGCCGAGCTGGACCGCCGTCTGCCGATAGATTTCCTTGGTGCCGCGCGAGGACGCGCAATAGACGCAAAGTCGTTTGATCGCCGCCATCAGGCGCCCGCCGCTTTCATCGGAGTGTCGCGCCGCGCTAGAATGCAGCGTTGAACGGACTTGGCAAGGGTCGAGAAGGACGCATGGGACGAGGGGCGCTGATCTCCGGCATCGTTGTGGCGGTGCTCGTGGTGGCCGGCCTCGCCTTTTGGCGCTGGACCGGCGAGCAACCGCCCGCGCCGCCGCCGGTGGCCACCGTGAATCCGGCGACCCCGGCGGCGCCCGAGCTCGGCAATGCGCCGCCGACCGCGCCGAGCTTCGACGTCGTGCGCATCAGCCCCGAAGGCAATGCGGTGATCGCCGGCCGCGCTCCCCCGGGTGCCGAGGTCACGGTGCATGACGGCGACAAGGTGCTGGGGCAGGTGACCGCGGACAACAACGGCGAATGGGTGCTGCTGCCCAAGGAGCCGCTTGCCGGGGGGCAGCATCAGCTGAGCCTCAGCGCTCGCGCCAAGGACGGCAAGGAAAGCAGCTCGTCGGGCGTCCTCGCCATGGTGGTGCCGGAGCATCCGCCCGGGACGCAACCGGCCCAGCAGAACGAGCCGGTCGCCGTTCTCGTGCCGCGCCAGGGCAGCGGTCCCGCCAAGGCGATGCTGCTGCCGCATGGCCGCAAGCTCGCCCTCGACGTCATCGAATACGACGCCAGCGGCAAGGTGCAGCTTTTGGGTCGCGCCGCGCCGGGTCTGCACATCGACGCCTATCTCGACGACAAAGCAGATGGCCATGCCGGCGTTGAATCGACCGGCGAATGGACGCTGACGCTCGAGCAGAGCGTGGCCGAGGGCAAGTATCGGCTGCGGCTCGACGCCCTCGATGCCAAGGGCCAGCGCCTGGCGCAGCTCAACATCATGTTCACCCGCGTGGCACCGCCGACAGGCGCCGTCGCCGTCGATATCCAGCCCGGCAACAATCTCTGGCGCATCGCCCAGCATTCCTACGGCGAAGGCCTGCTCTACACCGAGATCTACCAAGCGAACCGGACGAAGATTCAGGATCCCAACCTGATCTATCCCGGCCAGGTGTTCGCTGTTCCGGGCAAGCACTAAAGCGAAGAAGACACTAAGCCGGAAAGGAGCGGCTCTCGCGCTTGCTGTGCAAGCGCTGTCGCCGCCGCGGACAGACGCGCTTCGCGCGTTTGCCTAGGATTCGCTGCCGACGGCGACGATGAGGTCGAGATAGGGGCGGCTGCGCAGCAGCAGCGTCGCGGCGCCGGCGATCACCGCCATGGGTGTCAGCGGCAGGCCGAGATCGATCTCGCCCGTGGCGCGAATCTGATGCGCGTCCGTGATCTCCCAGCGCAGGCCCGAAGCGCGCTGCGCCGCCGCCAGCACCTTGCGCAGCCGCCGGCGGCGGCGCGCATTCTCGATGGTGAAGGGCAGGAGGCCGAGTTCGCCGGTGAGGCTGAGCACCGGCTGGTCGTTGCGCCGCTCGGTCTCGGCCGTGAACGGCACTTCGTTGAAGCAGAAACGGAATTTCAGGACGCCCGAAGGCCGCACCGGGCCGAGCCCGAAGGAGGCGCCAAAGCGATCGATCTCGAAGGGCGGCGTGAAGCGGCCGAGGGAGGCGACGGCGCCCTCGGACGGCGCACCGGCCGAGGCGGGAAGGGCGGGGGCAGCGGTCATCGCGCGCGATCTTGCCCCGTCATCCTTAAGATCGCGTTACCCGCGCGGCGGTTTCGGCCGCTGCCGCCGGCTGGAGACGCGGGAACGTGGCGCATCTCGGTCTCGTTGGCCATCGATGGGGTCGGCAGGAGGCGGGCATGCGGGTCAGCGCCGAGCGGAGCAGCAGCAGCGAGCAAGGCTGACGTGACGCTGCCGCAAGGGCTGAGCTTCGCGGTTATCGGGCTGCTGGTGCTGCTCTTCGTGTGGAACCGCTTCCGCTACGATGTGGTGGCGCTGATCGGCCTCGTGGTGGCGGTAACTGTCGGCATCATCCCCGCCGATCGGGCGTTCAGCGGCTTCGGCAACCCGCTGCTGCCGCTCATCGCCTCGGTGCTGGTGGTGAGCGCCGCGATCGCGAAGTCCGGCGTCGTCGAACGGCTGCTGCGGGTCATAGCGCCGCTGCTGCGCTCGAGCGACCGGGCGGTGTTCGTGCTCGCCGCCACGGTCGGCCTGCTCTCGGCGGTGGTGAAGAATGTCGGCGCGCTCGCCATCTTCCTGCCGGTGGCGATACAAGCCGCCGAGCGCAATCGGCGCCCGCCTTCGGAACTTTTGATGCCGCTCGCCTTCGCATCGCTCGTCGGCGGCATGATGACGCTGATCGGCACCTCGCCGAACCTCATCATCTCGAGCATGCGCCAGCAGCTCCTTGGGCGGCCTTACGGCATGTTCGATTTCCTGCCGGTGGGCGCGGGCATCACCGCGGCAGGCGTCGCCTTCCTGACGTTCGGCTGGCGCCTTATCCCGCGCGGTCGCCGCGGCGCGCGGCCGCCGGAAGCGGCGTTCCGCATCGAAGACTATCTGTCGGAGGCGCGGGTTCCCGCAGACACACCTTGCGTCGGTCGCAGCGTCGCCGAGCTCGAAGATCTCGCCGAGGGCGACGTCACGGTCGCGGCGATCATTCGCGAGAACTTCCGCCGCTATGTGCCGTCCGGGCATTGGACGCTGTTCGCCGAGGACGTTCTTGTGCTGGAAGGCGATCCACCCGCGCTGGAGCGCGTCGTGTCGCGCGCGAAGCTCGCGCTGGTCGGCGGTGAAGGCGTCGACGAGAAGGCGCTCCGCTCGGCCGAGGTGGTGCCGGTGGAGGCGGTGGTGAGCGCCGGCTCGCCGCTGATCGGCGCATCGCCGATGGACTTGCGCCTGCGCGAGCGCTACGGCGTCAATGTCCTGGCCGTGAGCCGGCGTGGCCGGCGGCTCACCACGCGCCTGCGCCGCGCCAAGTTCCAGATGGGCGATGTCGTCGTGCTGCAAGGCGGGGCCGCGGCCATGCCCGATACGCTGGCGGCGCTGCGCTGCCTGCCGCTCGCCGAGCGCCGCCTCAGCCTTGGCCTCAAGCGGAGCGCGGCGATCCCGGTGCTGGCGCTGGCCGCGGCGGTCGCGCTCGCCGCCTCTGGTCTGGCGCCGCCGGGCCTCGCCTTCACCGGCGCGGCGCTGGTCCCGATGCTCGCCGGCACGCTCACCTTGCGCGAGGCCTACGACAGCATCGAATGGCCGATCCTGATCCTGCTCGGCGCCCTCATCCCAGTGGGCGAGACCGTGCGCAGCACCGGCGGCGCCGAGCTTCTCGCCACGTGGTTGGCGCCGCTGGCCGGACATCTGCCTGTGCTGGCGCTCCTGGCGGCGGTGATGGTGGTCACCATGCTGGTGACGCCCTGGATGCATCACGCGGCGGCGGTGATCGTCATGGCGCCGATCGCCGCTGGTCTTGCGGCGCGGCTCGGCTTCCATCCCGATGCCTTCCTGATGGCCGTCGCGGTAGGGGCGGGAAGCGATTTCCTCACGCCCATCGGCCATCAGTGCAACACGCTGGTGATGGGGCCCGGCGGCTATCGATTCGGCGATTATTGGCGGCTCGGCTTGCCGATGTCCGTCATCGTCGTGCTCTGCGGCACGCCGCTCATCGCCGCAATCTGGCCGCCTACTTAAGGGCACGGCTGAAACGATTGGGATAACTGCGTATCGCCACTGTTAACCACAAAGGACCGGAAGATCCGGAGTACGGAGGGGGGCAGGCCAGAGGAGGCCCTTGATGGCAGAGCGGGGAGAGAGCGCAGCGAAACCCAAGCGCGGCAAATCAACCGCCACGATAGACCGACATGTCGGCGCGCGGATTCGCGAGCGGCGCATCATGCTGGGACTGACTCAGCAACAACTCGCCGAGTTGATCGGCGTTACCTACCAGCAGGCTCACAAATACGAGCGGGGCGTCAACCGCGTCTCTGCCGGCAGGCTGTTCCAGATCGCCAAAGTGTTGAGCGTGCCGATGAGCTATTTCTACGAGGGCGTGGGCGAAGAAGAGCCGCGCCCGATCACGTCGCGCGAGCGCATGGTGTTGGAGATCGCGCGCAACTTCACCGGCATCACCAATGAGCGCCATCAGGAAGCACTGAGCCAACTGGCGCGCGCGCTGGCGAGCGGCGGCTGACGCGCCGCCGTTTCGTCCGCGCTTTTCTCAGAGGATGCGGCCGGCGAAGATCTGCCGCCCTTCGCGATCTTCGATCTCGACGACCCAGAGATCGGGATCGCGCTGCACTTGGCGCGTGATGTAGGCATCGGCGGACTTCTCGTCCACCGGCGCTTCGCCGGTGGCGCGCAGCCAGGCGAGATCGCCGAGCGCTGTGCGCGTCTGCGCCAGAACGGTGAAGCCGCGTTCGAGCTGATTGAGCTTGATCAGAATGGTGCCGGCATCCTCGTCGCCGCGTCGGGCGATGACGATCGGAATGGCATGCAGCGAGCAGAGCCGCACCGCCGCCATCACCTGCACCTTCGTCTTGAGCCGCGGCTCCATGGGCTCGCAATCCCGCGTTCTGGTCGCGCAGATATGGCGAAAACGCCAAGCGACGGCAACGCCGGCGCAGCGCGAGCAAGGGCCTCTCGTG
>Ga0335077_10013122_pt1 | contig 10368 bp, 11 predicted proteins | sample Lox_Sample_31_FD_207151 | JGI IMG/M metagenome (GOLD analysis project Ga0335077, IMG submission 207151) | Soil microbial communities from Loxahatchee National Wildlife Refuge, Florida, United States - Lox_Sample_3.1 | ecosystem: Environmental > Terrestrial > Soil > Wetlands | place: USA...
GATGAGTCGAGTAGTTCAGGCGGCGCGGCGTGCGACTCAATCCGCGCGGCGGGCCGTGGCCTGCGCGGGCTCAGCCGGCAGCGCTTTCTCGAGCAATCGATAGCCGTCGCGCGCGCAATAGCCACGCCCCTCGTAGAACGCCCGGGCGACGCCGTTGTCCGCCCCGAGCTGCAGCTGCAGCCGTACGCAGCCGCGGGCGGCCAGCGCGGCTTCCCCCGCCGCCAGCAGTCGCGCGCCGATCCCGCGCGAGCGCGCCTCCTCCAGGACGAAGAGCTCATCGACCTCGGCCATGAGGCCGCCGTGCTCGAGGCTCAGCAGCGTCGCGGCCACCAGGTAGCCCACGAGGCGGTCCGACTCCTCCGCCACCCACACCGCCCCGAGGCGGGGCTCGACGAGCAGGCGTTGCAGCAGCATCTCGATGCGCGCAGCCTCGAAGCTCGCGATCCGCTCGAACTCCCAGTAGCGGCGTATCAGGGAAAGCAGCTGCGGGATGTCGCCTGCCATGGCGGCGCGCACGTTCACGGTCATGCTGCAGCTGAGTTTACGCCGCGAGCGCGGCGGCGAGCTGCACCTGGTTGCGCCCGGCGCGCTTGGCTGCGTACTGCGCCGCGTCGGCGTGCACGATCAGGTGCTGGCCCCAGAGGGCGAGCGTGTCGCTGCTCGCGACGCCGATGCTGCAGGTGAGGCGGATCGGCGCGCCGAATCCCTCGATGCGCACCGCGGCGACACGCTGGCAGATGCGCTGCGCCACGGGTGTGGCTTCGGCGGCATCGGCGCCCGTGAGCACCACCACGAACTCCTCGCCCCCGTAGCGCCCGATGATATCCGACTGCCGCAGCTCCGCCTGGATCGGCGCGACCACGGCGGCGAGGCAGGTATCTCCGGCGGCGTGGCCGCAGGAATCATTGATCTGCTTGAAGTGGTCGAGGTCGATGAACAGCACCGAGACCGGCAGCCCGCGCCGCTGCATCCGCATGCACGCCGAATCGAGTCGCTCGATGAGCGTCGGGCGGTTGAGCACGCCCGTGAGCGCATCGGTCTGCGCACGCCGTTCGGCCTCGGTCAGGGCGACGTTCTGCGCCCGCATGCGGTCGGCGACCCCGAGCGCGATCAGCACCGCGGCGGCCACCACGGATGGGGCGAAGCCGTAGCAAAGGTAGGTGTCGGCCTCGTCGGCGCGTCCGTAGAGCAGCCACAGCGTCGCCGCGATCTGCGAGGTGCACAGCAGCGTCCACGCGACCAGGAACCAGCCCGCGGCGCGGTTGCCGCGGCGCCAGGCGAGGAAGGAGACGGTCAGCGTGAAGATGGCGCCGCCGAGGAACATGAGGTTGCCGAGAGCGGCGACCACCGCCGCGAGCCCGATGAGGCGCAGCACGTTGGCGGCGGCGAGCAGCAGGAAGCCGAGCGCGAGCCAGCCGAAGGCGCGGTACACGCGCTCCGAGAAGAGGCGCAGGTTGGCGAACTCGCGCACGAACAGCGACGCCGCCGTACCGCACACCGCGATCGGCACGTTCCAGGCGTAGTTGCCGAGCGGCGTTGCATACGAGAGCAGCGGCCAGCCGAAACCCTCGCCCGAGAAGTAGGCGATGTAGATCGCATGCAGACCGAACAGCGTGCCGTAGAGCGGGTAGAGGGGATCGGTGAGCACAAAGCGCACCAGCAGCGCCGACAGCGCCATCGCCATGAGCGCCCCGAAGGCGAAGGAGATCATGCGAGAGTGCTCGGCGGCGTGGCTCAGCGTGCGCTCGAGCGTCGAGGTCGCGAACTGCAGGTCCGTGGTCGTGCCTCCGGTACGCGAGACGCGCGCATAGAGAGGAGTGCCGGCGTCGGGGGGCGGGTTCAGCGGGAAGACGATGTCCCGCCCGCCGCCGAACTTGGGCACCACGGTCGCCGGCTTAAGCGCGAGGAGCTCACCGCCCCGGTGCACGAACACCTCGACCGGCTGGTCCATCCCGGAGCGGGCGAGGAGCACCGGAGTCTCGCCCGCGGGGCCCGGGGCGACCGGCGGCAGGCGGAACCAGAGCGTAGCGGTGATGAAATGAGAGCCGCGGGCGCGGAAGGGGGTGAAGGCCGGATCGAGTGCCCCCTGGGTGACCTGCGCAATCGAAGGGGCCGGGCCTGTCGACCTCAGGACCTCGACGGTCAGAGGGGTCCTGCCCCTCTCCGGGGGCGCCGGGTCCGTGGCTGCCGCGAGGACCACCCCCGGCAGGCACGCCGCCAGACCCCAAAGCCAGCTGATGCCCCTTGGACGCACCGATTTCCCCAGGAGCCCCGGCGGGGGCCCTTCCTTAGTCTTATGGGTAAGGGGGCACAGAAAGCGCCACCCGCATCCCGCTTATGACTATCGTAATGGGCGGGGCCTACAAATCAATCGCAATGCAGCAGCGGACCCCCGGGGCCGGTTGACACTCCGGGGGTCCCTACCTAGAATCGCCGGCCTTTGTCGGGCCGGCCCTACCATATAGCTCGCCGGCACCGGAAACAGCGACTTAGAAGCACCGGGCCGCCTGACGCAGGCGGCCCGGTGTTCTTCTAGGTCGCCCATTGTGCGAGTACCCACCCCCGCACTTAGAGCTTGGAGACGAGTGTAACGATGGCGACCACGGGTCAGCTCATCCGGCAACCGCGCCGGCTGGGGGCAGAGAAAACCAAAGTACCGGCGCTCGGGGCCTCCCCGCAGAAGCGCGGGGTTTGCACGCGCGTCTACACCACGACGCCGAAGAAGCCGAACTCGGCACTGCGCAAGGTGTGCCGCGTGCGCCTCACCAACGGCTACGAGGTCACGAGCTACATCGGTGGCGAAGGCCACAACCTCCAGGAGCACTCGGTGGTGCTGATCCGCGGCGGCCGCGTCAAGGACCTCCCCGGGGTTCGCTATCACACCGTGCGCGGCACGCTCGACTGCGCCGGCGTCGGCGAGCGCAAGCAGGGGCGTTCGAAGTACGGCGCCAAGCGCCCGAAGAAGTAAGGGGATAAATCACCATGTCGCGTCGTGCCCAGGCGCCGGTCCGCGCCATCCTTCCGGACCCGAAGTTCAACAACGACATGCTTGCCAAGTTCATGAACGTCATCATGAAGAGCGGCAAGAAGTCTGCCGCCGAGCGCATCATCTACGGCGCCCTCGACCGCATTGGCGAGAAGACCGGCAAGCAGGGAGGGGAGGCGATCGAGGTGCTGTCCGCGGCGCTCGACAACGTCAAGCCGGTGGTCGAAGTGAAGTCGCGCCGCGTCGGCGGCGCCACCTACCAGGTGCCGGTTGAAGTCCGTGCCACCCGCCGCCAGACACTGGCGATGCGCTGGGTGATCGAGGCCGCGCGCGATCGCAGCGAGAAGTCGATGGCGTTCCGCCTGGCTCACGAGCTGATGGACGCCTCGGAGAATCGCGGCGCCGCCGTGCGCAAGCGCGAGGACACCCACCGCATGGCGGAGGCCAACAAGGCCTTCGCCCATTACCGCTGGTAATACGCAAGGACTGACCGTGGCACGCGCGACGCCCATCGAGCGCTACAGGAACATCGGCATCTCCGCGCACATCGATGCGGGGAAGACCACGACGACCGAGCGCATCCTTTTCTATACCGGCGTCTCGCACAAGATCGGCGAGGTTCACGACGGTGCGGCCGTCATGGACTACATGGAGCAGGAGCAGGAGCGCGGCATCACCATCACGGCCGCGGCAACCACCTGCTTCTGGAAGGGGATGGAGAACACCTTCCCCGAGCACCGCATCAACATCCTCGACACCCCCGGGCACGTCGACTTCACCATCGAAGTCGAGCGCAGTCTGCGCGTGCTCGACTCCGCGGTCGCGCTGTTCGATTCGGTTGCCGGCGTGCAGCCGCAGTCGGAGACGGTGTGGCGGCAGATGAACAAGTACCGCGTGCCGCGCATCGCCTTCGTCAACAAGATGGATCGCGCGGGCGCCAACTTCCTGCGCGTGGTCGACATGATCCGCGCGCGGCTGCGCGCCAACCCGGTGGCGATCCAGATCCCGATCGGCGCCGAGGACAACTTCGAGGGCGTGATCGACCTGATCCGCATGAAGGCCATCTACTGGGACATGGAAACCCAGGGGATGAAGTTCGAGTACCGCGAGATTCCGGAGAGCCTCAGGGCGCAGGCCGAGGAGTACCGCGGCAAGATGATCGAGGCCGCCGCGGAGGCCAACGACACGCTGATGCACAAGTATCTCGAGCACGAGCAGCTCAGCGACGCCGAGATCCGCCAGGGTCTGCGCGAGCGCTCGCTGCGCAACGAGATCGTGCTCGCGATGTGCGGCTCGGCCTTCAAGAACAAGGGCGTGCAGGCACTGCTCGATGCGGTCATCGAGTTCATGCCTTCACCCGTCGACATGCCGGACGTCAAGGGGCTGAACGACCGGGACGAGCCGGCTACCCGCAAGGCGGACGACACGGAGCCGTTCTCCGCGCTCGCCTTCAAGATCCTCAACGACCCCTTCGTCGGTAACCTGACCTTCTTTCGCGTCTACTCCGGGGTGCTCAACTCCGGCGACACGGTGTTCGTGCCGACCAAGTCCCGCAAGGAGCGCATCGGGCGTCTGCTGCAGATGCACGCCAGCGAGCGCACCGAGATCAAGGAAGTACTCGCCGGCGACATCGCCGCCGCGGTGGGACTCAAGGACGTGATCACCGGCGACACGCTGTGCGATCTCGAGAAGGTCATCACGCTCGAGAAGATGGAATTCCCGGCGCCCGTCATCTCGGTGGCGGTCGAGCCGAAGACCAAGGCGGACCAGGAGAAGATGGGACTCGCTCTGCAGCGTCTCGCCAAGGAAGACCCCTCGTTCCGGGTGAGCACCGACCAGGAGTCGGGCCAGACCATCATCTCCGGGATGGGCGAGCTGCACCTCGAGATCATCGTCGACCGCATGAAGCGCGAGTTCAAGGTCGAGGCGAATGTCGGCAAGCCGCAGGTCGCCTACCGCGAGACCATCCGCGGCACGGTCGAGAGCGAGGGCAAGTTCGTCCGCCAGTCGGGCGGCCGCGGCCAGTACGGTCACGTGTGGCTGAAGCTCGAGCCGAATGAGACCGGCAAGGGGAACGAGTTCATCAACGGCGTCGTCGGCGGCAGCGTGCCGCGCGAGTACGTGCCGGCGGTGGACAAGGGAATCCGCGAGGCCGAGGACACCGGCGTCATCGCCGGCTACCCGGTGGTGGACGTCAAGGTGACGCTGTTCGACGGCTCCTATCACGACGTCGACTCGAACGAGATGGCCTTCAAGATCGCCGGCTCCATGGGCTTCAAGGAGGGCTTCCGGCGCGCGCGCCCGGTGCTGCTCGAGCCCATCATGAAGGTCGAAGTGGTGACGCCCGAGGAGTACTCGGGAGATGTGATCGGCGATCTCAATCGCCGCCGCGGCCAGATCACCGGTATGGACGAGACTCCGGCGGGCAAGGCCATCACGGCCGACGTGCCGCTGTCGGAGATGTTCGGCTACGCGACCACGGTGCGCTCCATGAGCCAGGGGCGCGCCACCTTCACCATGGAATTCTCCAAGTACATCGAAGTGCCGCCGAACATCGCCGACGGCATCATCAAGAAGTAAGAGACAGTTAGTTAAGGAACTACGCCATGTCCAAAGAGAAATTCGAGCGCAACAAGCCGCACGTGAACGTTGGCACGATTGGCCACGTGGACCACGGGAAGACGACGCTGACGGCGGCGCTGACGAAGGTGATGGCCGAGACCAATGGCGGTCAGTTTGTGGCGTACGACCAGATCGACAAGGCGCCGGAAGAGAAGGCGCGCGGCATTACGATCTCGACGGCGCACGTGGAGTACCAGAGCTCCAAGCGCCACTACGCGCACGTGGATTGCCCGGGGCACGCGGACTACGTGAAGAACATGATCACGGGTGCGGCGCAGATGGACGGGGCGATTCTGGTGGTGTCGGCGGCCGATGGCCCGATGCCGCAGACGCGCGAGCACATTCTGCTGGCGCGCCAGGTGGGCGTGCCCTACATCGTCGTCTTCATGAACAAGGCGGACATGGTGGATGACAAGGAGCTGCTGGAGCTGGTGGAGATGGAGGTGCGCGAGCTCCTCTCGGTGTACAAGTTTCCCGGCGACAAGACCCCGATCGTGATTGGGTCTGCGCTGAAGGCGCTCGAGGGCGACAAGGGCGAGCTGGGAGTGCCTGCGGTGGTGAAGCTGGTGGAGGCGATGGACGACTACATCCCGATCCCCAAGCGCGAGGTGGACAAGCCCTTTCTGATGCCGGTCGAGGACGTGTTCTCGATCTCCGGTCGCGGCACGGTGGTGACGGGGCGCATCGAGCGCGGCATCGTGCGCGTGAACGATGAGGTGGAGATCGTGGGGCTGCGGCCTACGGTGAAGACGGTGTGCACGGGCGTGGAGATGTTCCGCAAGCTCCTCGATGAGGGGCAGGCGGGGGACAACGTCGGGGTGCTGCTGCGGGGCACGAAGCGCGAGGAAGTCGAGCGCGGACAGGTGCTCGCCAAGCCCGGGAGCATCACGCCGCACACGCATTTTGAGGGCGAGGTGTACGTGCTGACGAAGGAAGAGGGTGGCCGGCACACGCCGTTCTTCAAGGGCTACCGGCCGCAGTTTTACTTCCGCACGACGGATGTGACGGGAGCCATCGAGCTGCCGGCGGGGGTGGAGATGGTGATGCCCGGGGACAACATCAAGATGACGATCGAGCTGATCAGCCCGATCGCGATGGACCAGGGGCTGCGCTTTGCGATCCGCGAGGGTGGCAAAACCGTCGGCGCCGGCGTGGTCGCAAAGATTCTGAAGTAAGAGGCAACGGCGATGGCAAACCAGAACATCCGTATTCGCTTGAAGGCGTTCGACCATCGCCTGATCGACAGCTCCGCCCGGGAGATCGTCGAGACCGCCAAGCGCACCGGCGCCACGGTCAAGGGGCCGGTGCCGCTGCCGACCAAGATGGAGCGCTTCACGCTGCTCATCTCCCCGCACGCCGACAAGGACGCGCGCGATCAGTTCGAGCTGCGCACCCACAAGCGCCTCATGGACATCATGAATCCCACCGACAAGACGGTGGATGCACTCATGAAGCTCGACCTCCCGGCCGGCGTCGACGTTCAGATCAAGCTGAACTGACGCTCGCTCACGCGGCGGGCAACCTGACCCCCGACGATTTCCGCAGGCTCGCGCTCGGGCTGCCGGAGGCTCGGGAGGCCTCGCACATGGGCCATGCGGATTTCCGCATCGGCAAACGCATCTTCGCGACACTGGGCTATCCCGATGCTTCCCTCGGGATGGTCAAGCTCAGCCCGGCGCAGCAGGCTGCTCTCGTGAAGAGCGCGCCCCGGGTCTTCTCACCCGTGCCCGGCGGATGGGGCCGCCACGGCAGCACCCACGTGAAGCTGCGCGCCGCCACGCCGGGAGTGCTGCAGCCGGCGCTGCTCACGGCATGGAGCAACGTCGCCCCGCGGCGCCTTGCCACCCGCGCGGCCCGCGCCGTCTCGCCGGCGCTCAAACGTGCCTACGAGCGCTACGTAAAGATCGCGCTGGCCTTGCCGGGCGCGGCGCAGTCGACCTCCTGGGGCACTCCCTCGGTAAAAGTGGCGGGCAAGATCCTGTCCCGCTGGCGCACCGAGGCGGAGGGTGGGCTCGCGATCCGCTGCGACTTCCTCGACCGGCAGATCCTGCTGCAGGCGAACCCTGACGCCTTCTTTCTGACCGAGCACTACCGCGACTACCCGATGGTGCTGGTGCGGCTCGACCGCATCGATCGCAAAGCGCTGACCGATCTGACGCGGCGCGCCTGGCGGCTGGTGGCGCCTCGCAGGCTGCTCCGCGACGCAGAAAGCTAAGCCTGCCGCGGGGTTGATCGAAGTCCCCGGCACGCCTATACTGCGCGCCCTTTTGGACCCCCGGCTTTCCGGGGGTTCAGTCGCATTGGCGGCATCGGGCGAGGTTGGAGCGGGCAAAAGCTCCAAGACCACTCGAGAATTCTCGCGGCCCTCGGCCGGCGAAAATCTCCTGTTGTCTCAATAACTTAGCTCGATGCCATGGGCCTCGAGAGGACAGACATGGCAATCGGACTCGTCGGCCGCAAGGCCGGCATGACGCGCGTGTTCACGGACGCCGGCGAGACAGTGCCGGTCACCGTGATCGAGGTGCTGCCTAATCGCGTCACGCAGGTGAAGTCGCAGGACAAGGATGGCTACCGGGCCGTCCAGGTGACCTACGGCACCCGCCGCCCGCAGCTCTATTCGAAGTCGGTCAACGGCCACTACGCCAAGGCGAGCGTCGCACCGGGGCGCGCGCTGGTCGAGTTCCGCCTGACGGATGCCGACAAGAGCGAGCTCCAGGCGGGAGCTGAGATCAAGGCCGACCTCTTCAAGGAGGGCGAGAAGGTCGACGTCACCGGTACCACCATGGGCAAGGGCTTCGCCGGCACCATGAAGCGCCACAACTTCGCCGGCGGCTACGCGAGCCACGGCAACTCGGTGTCGCACCGTGCGCCGGGCTCGATCGGCCAGCGCCAGACTCCGGGCCGCGTCTTCAAGGGCCGCCGCATGTCCGGCCACATGGGCGTCCAGCGCCGCACGACCGAGAACCTGCGCATCGTGCAGGTCGACCTCGAAAGAAACCTGCTGCTGATCCGCGGTGCCGTGCCCGGCGTCGAGGGCGGCCAGGTGATCGTGCGCCCCTCGCTGAAGGCTGCGCGCCGCGCCAACCGCAAGACCCTCGCCCCGATCAAGGCCGGCTCGGCTGCCTCCAAAGACCCGGCCAAGCAGGGAAAGAAGTAAGCCATGAAGCTCAAGTCAGTGACGGGCGGGGCCGAGCTGCAGGTCTCTGAGGCGGCCTTCGGCGCCAAGTTCAACGAGGCTCTGGTGCACCAGGTGCTCAAGGCCTACCGCAACGCCGCCCGCGCCGGCACCAAGGCGCAGAAGTCGCGTGCCGAGGTACGTGGCGGCGGCAGGAAGCCGTACGCCCAGAAGGGCACGGGCCAGGCGCGCGCCGGCTCGATCCGCTCGCCGATCTGGGTCGGCGGCGGCAGGACCTTCGCCGCGAAGCCGCGCAGCTTCGATCAGAAGGTGAACCGCAAGATGTACCGCGGCGCGATCCGCTCGATGCTGGCGGAGCTCGCGCGCACCGAGCGCCTGCTGGTGACGGACGGCATCCAGCTCCCGGAGGCGAAGACGAAGCTCCTCGCCACGCAGCTGAAGCAATGGTCGCTCCCCTCGGTGCTGATCGTGGTGGAAGCCACCGATCAGAAGCTTGCGCTCGCCGCACGCAACCTTCCGCACGTCGAGGTGCTCGAAGTGACCGCGCTCAATCCGCTCGCGCTCGCCGCCTACGACAAGGTGCTGATGACGGTCGGCGCCGTGAAACTCATCGAGGAGCGCCTGCAGTGAACCGTGAGCAGCTGATGAGCGTGCTGATCGCTCCGCACGTGACCGAGAAGACCTCGCTCGCGATGCAGAACCACAACCAGTACACGTTCCGCGTGCGCCGCGACGCGAGCAAGACCGACATCAAGAAGGCGGTCGAGCTCATGTTCGACGTCAAGGTCGCCGGTGTGCAGGTGGTGAACGAGCCCGGCAAGCAGCGCCGCTTCGGCCGCATCGCCGGGCGCACTCAGGACTGGAAGAAGGCCTACGTGAGCTTGAACGAAGGCCAGAGCATCGACTACGAAGCCCGCGCCAAGGCCTGACAGGACCCATCGCAATGGCTCTCATCAAATACAAGCCCCGCACTCCCGGCACGCGCGCCGTCGTCAAGGTCGACCGCTCGCACCTGCACAAGGGCGGGCCGCGCATGGAGCTCACCGCCCACCAGCACAAGACCGGCGGGCGCAACCACTTCGGCCGCATCACCACGCGCCACAAGGGCGGGGGCTCGGCCCAGAAGTACCGCGTCGTCGACTTCAAGCGTGACAAGGACGGCATCACCGGCGTCATCGAGCGGCTCGAGTACGATCCGAACCGCACCAGCCACATCGCCCTCGTCAAGTACCCGGACGGCGACTGGCGCTACATCCTCGCACCCAAGGGCTCCAAGGCGGGCGATGAAGTGCGCTCGGGAGCCGATGCGCCGATCAAGGCGGGTAACGCCATGTCGCTGCGGCACGTGCCGGTCGGCTCGATCGTCCACAACGTCGAGCTCAAGCCCGGCCGCGGCGGCCAGCTGGCGCGCAGTGCCGGGAGCTCGGTGAACTTTACCTCGCGTGAGGGCATCTACGCGTACCTGCGGCTCAAGTCCGGCGAAACCCGCAAGGTGCACATCGACTGCCGCGCCACCATCGGCGAGGTGGGGAACGATGAGCACAACCTGCGCAGCTACGGCAAGGCGGGCGCCAAGCGCTGGCGCGGCATCCGCCCGACGGTGCGCGGACTCGCCATGAACCCG
>Ga0335077_10013123_pt1 | contig 10367 bp, 8 predicted proteins | sample Lox_Sample_31_FD_207151 | JGI IMG/M metagenome (GOLD analysis project Ga0335077, IMG submission 207151) | Soil microbial communities from Loxahatchee National Wildlife Refuge, Florida, United States - Lox_Sample_3.1 | ecosystem: Environmental > Terrestrial > Soil > Wetlands | place: USA: Florida...
ACGGGACTTGATGGTGGACACCGGGCATGAGAGGATTTCGGCCATTTCTTCGAATTTGAAGCCCTGATAGATCTTGAGCACCACGGCCTCGCGCTGTTCGGGCGAAAGGCGTCCGAGCGCGCCGGCCACGGCGAGAGAGAGCTCCATCGGGAAGACCGAACTGCCGCCTACGGTGACCTTCGTCTCTGTGGCTTCGGGCTCCAGTTCGTCCACGCCGGTTTCGGGCCGGCGCTTCCGGAACATGCTGAAGGCCTCGTTGTGCGCGATGCGATACAGCCAGGCGGCGAACCGGGCCGGATCATCGAGCTTGCGGAGGTTCTGGTAGGCTTTCAAGAATACGTCCTGCGTCAGGTCCAGGGCATCTTCGCGGTTGGCCGTGATGCGGAGAAGGTAGTTGTAGACACGTTTCTCCCACCGGGAGACGAGGAGGTTATAGCTCTCCACGTTTCCCCGGGCTGCCTGCCGAATCAGGTCGGCATCCTCGACCGCCCGAAAGATCAAACTCTGGCTCCTTGTCTAGGGACGCACGCCGGCCCCAAAAAGACGGACACGGGTATGTCTTTAGTGTAGCCCGCCCGGACGCCCGTTATTGCCATTTTCCGGGCGAAGTGGTGGGATAGGGTTCATGTCGAGAGTTGAAGTGAGGATTGGCGGCGCCGAAGAGGCGGAAACCGCGCCAAGCGCGAAGGACGATAGTCCGCGCCGTTTCCGCATCCTGCTCATTGCAGATTTCAGCGGGCGGCCATCCGGGCCGATCGAGCCGCGCGTGATCGACCGGGACAATTTCGAGGATGTCCTGGCCGGAATCAAGCCGGCCGTGGAACTGAACGGGGTAACGCTGGAATTTCGGGGAATGGACGATTTCCATCCGGATCATATCTACCAGTCGGCGACGTTGTTTCAGAACCTGGAACCCTGCCCGGAAACGGCGCCGCCGCCAGAGGCGCCGCGGCGCGAAGTGCCCACGGCCGGGTTGCTGGACCAGATCCTCGCGGAGCAGGGCGGCGACGAGCCAGTCACCACGCGGGACGCCGACGATCTGGCGGGTTTCATCCGGCGTGTGAGCGCGGGCCACGTGGAGCGCGAGCGCCCGGGCGAAAGGGCTCGCGAGGCCCACCGGCAGGAACTGGCGGCGGAGTTGCTGCGGGGCATCCTGCATCACCCCCGGTTCCAGGCGATGGAGGCGGCTTGGCGTGCCGTCGACTGGCTGGTCCGCGAGCTGGATACCGATAGCGATCTGCGGCTCTACGTTCTCGACATCACGCTGGCGGAGTTGGTGCGAAAAATGGACGCCGTACAGGCGAAGTTGAAGGGCAAAGGGCCCTGGGCGCTGATCGCCGGCAATTACGTGTTTGGCCAGACCGCGGTGGACGCGGAGGTGTTGCGCCGGCTCGGCGAGATGGCGAAGAAGCTGGGAGCTCCATTTGTGGGCGAGGCCCGCCTGTCTGGGGAGGAAGCGTCGGAGCGGACGTGGGCCGAACTGCGGGGTTCGGAGGCAGCGCGCTGGATCGGACTGGCGATGCCGCGCTTCCTGCTCCGCCTGCCCTACGGCAAGGACGGCCTCACCGTGGAGAGTTTGCCTTTCGAGGAGATGCCGGAGAGCGAGCACCGCGCCTACCTGTGGGGCAACCCAGCGTTCGCGTGCGCGAAGCTGGTCGCTGAGTCGTTTTTGGCTGGAAGGACGGTACGGCGCATCGACGGGCTGCCGCTGTACGTCTACCGGGAAGACGGAGAAGCTTTGGCAAAGCCCTGCGCGGAGATCTTCATGACCGAGCAGGACGCCGAGAACCTGCTGGAGGCGGGCTTCATGCCGCTGGTTTCCGTCAAGAACCAACCCGCGGCGGTCCTGATGCGGTTACAGTCCATCGCCGAGCCGGCAGCGCCGCTGGCGGGACTGGGGTGAGGGGACGGCGATGATCGTCGAAATGCGGACGTACAGGCTCAAACCGGGCAAGCGCGCGGAGTTCCTGGAGGTTTTCCGCAGCAAATCGGTGCCCGCGCACGCGGAGATCGGGATGAAGATTCTGGGCCCGTTTCTTTCGGTGGAAGATCCCGACGTGTTCTTCTTTATGCGCGGGTTCCCCGACCTGGAGTCGCGGGAGCCGATGAAGGCCCGGTTCTACGAGGGCGAGCTCTGGAAGCAGGAGTTGGAAAACGTGCTGATGCCGATGATCGAGAAGTACGACGTGGTGCTGGTGGAGGACACGGAGGGGCAGATTCGGTGGTAGTGATGCGGAAAACAACGGCTCCGCTCACCATTAAGTATTCCGGGACGTTGAAAGCGGCCACGAAGATGACCAGGACCGTGAGCGTAGATTCATAACACGTCGAAGGTGAGCTCGCTGCCAAGCCAGAGCATAGTCCGCTCCGGGCGAGATATTTCGAGGCGCAATCCAGCACGCCACCCCGGCTGCTTCCAGTGCGCAACACACCTGCTCGGCGGTGGCTTTATCCGCTTGGGCGTAGCTGATGAACACTTTGGGCGACTCGGCCGCTGCGGTCTGGCCCTGCTCGATTACTGAGCCGCATTGCGGACAAAAGCCCCTTAGCTCTGCGACGGCGGTTTGGCACTTGGAACACCGGAAGCTTGCGTGAACCGGTGGCGATATCGAGGGCGGATGGACAGCCTGGAGCGGCAGATACGCTGGCGCCATTGCGATGGCGGGCTCTAAGCTGGAACCCTTAAACACTACGAACGAAAGGATGAGCCCCAGCGGCCCCAGCAAGCATCCGAGTGCAAGCCCGCTCAGAGCACTGGCGCCTCGTCGCCGCGCCACCGCCATGGCCCCGATTCCGGAGATCAAGTTTAGAAGGAAGCCCACCAACATCATGTCGCCAGCGTCCATAGGGTCTGAAACTCCGAAACAGTGATTGCACCGGCAAGGCCCGGATGCAATCCCCGAAATCGGGTTATCGCCCTGGCGGGGCGCCTGGTCTCATTGGGCGAAAGCCGGTGCTCCGGACAAATGCCGCCGCCGCGAATCACGCCGACAACATGAAAACCTCGCATTGATAGGAAGTAACTTACACACCCGAGCCCCAAGCGCGCCTATTACCTGTGCTAGCCTCCGATCAAGGGGAGGCCCATTGGTGGCCCCGGGCGAAAGACCGTAGCCGGCGGAAAATCGCGGGCGAAAAAACGAACCCAGCAAGTTGTTGAAAACAAACAAACACACCAAAACAGAAGGGCAGGCTCCTGAAGAAGAGCCCAAGGCATTCAAATGAAGCGCTAAAATATACTTGACAATTACATACTAAGGTTTTATGATTGGTTCTAGATGAGGTCTTGAAAGGCCTCTCAGAGAATCTAACCAATGAGGAGCTTCAAATCCATGTCTCTCACCCATTACGATCCGCTCGCTGGCCTGCGCCAGTTCGAAGATGCTTTCAGCCGTTTCTTCACCGAGCCCCAGACCAACCGTCCCTGGGCTCCGGCCGTCGATATCTATGAGACCGAGAACGAACTCGTGCTCAAAGCGGATGTTCCCGACGTCAATCTGAAGGACATCGACGTTCGCATGGAAAACCAGACGCTCACCATCGCCGGCGAGCGCAAGTTCGAGGAAAAGAAGGAGTCCGGAAAGGGTTTCCACCGGATCGAGCGCAGCTACGGCAGCTTTGTACGCAGTTTCGCCGTGCCCAACGCTTTCGACACCGACAAGATCAACGCGTCCTATCGCAACGGCGTGCTCACGGTGGCACTGCCCAAGAAGGAAGCCGCCAAGCCGCGCCAGATCAAAGTCGCTGTCCAGGAGTAAGTTTCAAGCCGTCAAGACAGGTCTCGGCTTGAAGGGCAGGTGAGGCTGGGGGCCAAAATGGCCGCTGGCCCCATACCTGCCCTATTGTTGTCTCAGGGGGGTCATAGAATGTTCCGTCTCGACAAACTGACTCAGAAAGCACAGGAAGCACTCCAGCAAGCCCAGGGCATCGCCGAGAAGAATCAGGGCCAGGTGTTGTTTCCCCTTCACGTGCTCGCCGCGCTGGCCGAAGAAAAAGAAGGTATCGTGCGCCCGGTTTTGGAGAAGTGCGGCGTACACCCGGATGCCATCGTCTCCGAAGCCAACCGCCAGATCGCCAACCTCCCCAAAACCGCTGGCATGCAGCCTGGAATGTACCTCTCCCAGCCCCTCAACCAGATCCTGGAGCACGCGTTCGACGAAGCCATCCGCTTCAAAGACGAATTCGTGTCCACCGAGCATCTGCTGCTCGCCATGTCCGAGCAGCGCGGCGATCCCGCCGGCCAGCTTTTGGACCGCGCCGGCGCCACCCACGACGCCATCCTCAAAGCCCTGGTGGCGATTCGCGGATCGCAACGCGTCACCGACCAGAATCCCGAAAGCAAATACCAGGCGCTGGAACGCTATGCCCACGATCTGACCGAGTCTGCCCGCCAAGGCAAGCTCGATCCGGTGATCGGCCGCGACGACGAAATCCGGCGCGTGATGCAGGTGCTCAGCCGGCGCACCAAGAATAACCCGGTGCTGATCGGCGAGCCCGGCGTCGGCAAGACCGCTATTGTCGAAGGGTTGGCGCAACGCATCGTGCGCGGCGACGTGCCCGAACAGCTCAAGGGCAAGCGCCTGGTCGCCATCGACCTGGGCAGCATGATCGCAGGCACCAAGTTCCGCGGCGAGTTCGAAGACCGGCTCAAGGCCGTCGTCAAGGAAATCATCGATTCCAACGGCGAGATCCTCTGCTTCATCGACGAGCTGCACACCCTCGTGGGCGCGGGCGGCGCGGAGGGCGCGATCGACGCGGCCAACCTGCTCAAGCCGGCCCTGGCGCGCGGCGAGCTGCGCTGCGTCGGCGCCACCACGCTCAACGAGTACAAGAAACACGTCGAAAAGGACGCCGCCCTGGCGCGCCGCTTCCAGACCGTGATGGTCGGCGAGCCCACCATCGACGACACCATCGCCATCCTGCGCGGGCTCAAAGAGAAGTTCGAAATCCACCACGGCGTGCGCATCAAGGATTCGGCCATCATCGCCGCCGCGGTGCTTTCGCAGCGCTATATTACCGACCGCTTCCTGCCGGACAAGGCTATCGACCTGATCGACGAAGCCGGCAGCGCGCTGCGCTTGCAGATCGGCTCCATGCCCATCGAGATCGACGACCTCGACCGGCGCATCTCCCATCTCGAGATCGAGCGCCAGGCCCTCAGTAAGGAAAAGGACTCCGGTTCGCACGAGCGGCTCCGCCACGTGGAAAGCGAGCTCGAGGAGATTCGCGGCCAGTCGGCGGTCCTCAAGGAGCGCTGGAACCGCGAAAAGGAGGCCATCGCCCGCGTGCGCCAGCTCAAGGAAGAGCAGGACACGCTGCGCCAGGAAGAGGAGAAGGCCAGCCGTGTCGGCGATTGGGAGAAGGCCGCCCAGCTCCGCTACGGACGCCTCTCGCAGATCGAAAAAGACATCCAGACCGCCGAAGCCGCGCTGGAGGCCATCAAGGAAAACGCGCTGCTCAAGGAAGAGATCGGCGAGGACGATATCGCCCGCATCGTCGCCAAGTGGACCGGCATTCCGGTGACGCGCATGATGGAAGGCGAAATTCAGAAGCTGGTGCAGATGCCGGAGCGCTTGAAAGATCGCGTGGTCGGGCAGGACGAAGCCGTGCGCCTGGTGTCCAACGCCATCCTGCGCAACCGCGCCGGACTCAGCGACCCGAACCGGCCTATCGGCAGCTTCATCTTCCTCGGGCCTACCGGCGTCGGCAAGACCGAGCTGGTCCGCGCCCTGGCCGGGTACCTGTTCAACGACGACAAAGCCATGATCCGCGTGGACATGAGTGAGTACCAGGAGCGGCATGCCGTGGCGCGCATGATCGGCGCGCCTCCCGGCTATGTAGGCTACGATGAAGGCGGGCAGCTCACCGAGCAGGTGCGCCGCCGTCCTTATTCGGTATTGCTGTTCGATGAAATCGAAAAGGCGCATCCGGAGGTGTTCAACACGCTGTTGCAGATTCTCGACGACGGGCGCCTGACCGACGGACAGGGCCGCACGGTGAGCTTCAAGAACGTGGTGATCGTAATGACCAGCAACGTGGGCACCGGGATGGTGGAGAGGAATACCATCGGGTTCTCGGTTCACGCCCGCGACCAACGTACGGCGGATGCGCGCAAGCGGCTGCTGGATGCGCTCAAGATGCAGTTCCGGCCGGAGTTCCTCAACCGCATCGACGACATCATCGTCTTCAACCAGCTCACGCGCGAACACCTCTCGCAGATCGTCGATATCCAGCTTGCCAGCGTCGCGAAACTGCTCAAGGATCGTAAGCTGAAGTTGGAGGTCACGCCGGCGGCGAAAGAAGTCATCATCTCCGAAGGCTACGACCCGCAGTACGGCGCGCGGCCGATGCGGCGCGCGATCCAGCGGCTGGTGCAGGACCCGCTCGCCCTGAAGCTTCTCTCGGGCGATTTCCCCGAAGGCGACACGGTAATGGTCGATGCCGCCCCCGATGGTTCCCTTACCTTTTCTTCTGTGGGACAGGCTTCAGCCTGTCCTTCGGAGGTCATCCAATGAACGCCCTCAAAACCGCAATGCTTCTCGCGCTGCTGAGCGCGATTCTCCTCGTCGGCGGCCAGGCCATCGCCGGCCGCCAAGGCCTTTACATCGCCTTCGTCGTCACCGCGATCATGAACCTGGCCAGCTACTTCTTCTCCGACAAAATCGCGTTGATGAGCTATTCGGCCCAACCGGTGACGGAGACGGAAAATCCCGAAGTGTATCGCCGGGTCGCGCCGATTGTCCGCGGGCTGGCGCAGCGCATGGGCCTGCCCATGCCGAAGCTCTGGATCATCCCGGAAGAATCCCCCAACGCGTTCGCCACCGGGCGGAATCCGGGCCACGCCTCGGTCGCCTTTACCGTCGGTATTCTCAAGCTGATGAACGATAACGAGATCGAGGGCGTGATCGCGCATGAGCTCGGCCACGTCCTGCACCGTGACATCCTCATCAGCTCCGTGGCCGCGATGCTCGCGGGCACGATCACATTCCTCGCGCGCATGGCCTTCTGGTTTGGCGGCAGCCGCGACGATGAAGACCGCGGCAACCCGATCGCAGCCATCGCCATGATGATCCTGGCGCCCCTCGCTGCGGCCCTCATCCAGATGGCGATCAGCCGCTCGCGCGAGTACGACGCCGACGCGGCCAGCGCCAAGTACGTGGGCTCTCCCTATCCGCTGATCGGCGGACTGCAGAAGCTGGATACCTGGTCGAAGCGCATCCCGTTGGACGCCAGCCCGTCGACGGCGCACATGTTCATCGTCAAGCCGTTCACCGGCGAGAGCCTGATGCGGCTGTTTTCCACGCACCCCTCCACCGAGGACCGGATCGCCCGCCTGCAGGCGATGCGATGAACGAAGTCCGCGTGAACCGGAAAGCGGCCGGCCGGGTCGCTTCCGGCCACCCGTGGATCTTCGCGAGCGACATTCTGGAACGGGACGGCGCCCAGCCGGGGCAGGCGGTCAAAGTGGCCGACCAGCGCGGGCGGCCGCTGGGAACCGCGCACTACAGCTCCACCAGCCAGATCTCGCTGAGGATGCTTTCGCCGCAGGTGGAAGAGATCGGCCGCGAATTCTTCCTGCGCAGGCTGCGTGACGCCGAGGAGCATCGCCGCCGCGTGGTGCGGAACTCGGACGCGTACCGCGTGGTCCACGCCGAGGCCGACCTGCTGCCGGCGCTGATCGTCGATCGATACGCCGGGTATCTGACCATCCAGACGCTCGATCAGGGCATGGACGCCGCCAAAGACGAAATCGTCTCCTGCCTGGAAGAGATCTTTCACCCCAAGGCGATCGTCGCCCGCAACGACGCCTCGGTGCGCGCGAAGGAGGAGTTGCCGCTCGAGACTGCGGTGCTCTCCGGTGAAGCTCCCGGGCCGGTCGCGGTGCGAATGAACGGCCTGGCCTTTTGCGCCGACCTGGTCCACGGCCAGAAGACCGGCATCTTTCTCGATCAGCGCGAAAACTACCGCGCAGCGGCCCGGTATGCCGGCGGAGGCCGCGCACTCGACTGCTTCACTTCGACGGGCGGGTTCGCGCTCCATCTGGCCGCGAAATGCGAGTCGGTGGAGGCGGTAGATTCGTCCGGGCCTGCGCTGGAAACCGCTCGCGCCAACGCCGCCGCCAACGGGATGGCCAACGTCGAGTTCCGCGAAGCGGACGTGTTCGACGTGCTGGCCGGACATACCAGCGCGCGCCGCCAGTTCTCGCTCGTCGTGCTGGACCCGCCGGCTTTCGCCAAGAGCCGGCGCAACCTCGATCCGGCCTTGGGCGCGTACAAGGAGATCAACCTGCGCGCGCTCCGCCTGTTGCCGCCAGGCGGCGTGCTGGTGACCTGCACGTGCTCGTACCACGTGAGCGAGGCGGCGTTTCTGGAGTTGATCGCGCAAGCCGCGCTCGATGCCAACCGGACGCTGCGCGTGCTGGAGCGGCGCACGCAGTCGCAGGACCATCCGATCCTGCTCACGGTTCCGGAAACGCACTACCTCAAGTGTCTGATCTTAGAGGTGGTGTAGTGGGGTTTCCGAGCTGCCCGGAGCTGCTATCGCCGCTCCACGATCCTGCCGTCGCGCATGTGGACGATGGCATGCCCGTAATCGGCGGCCTCGGGATTGTGCGTGATCATGAGAATGGTCTGCCCCATCCGCTCATTCAGGTCGCGGAGGACTTCCAGCACCGCCCTGGAGTTCTCGGTATCCAGATTGCCCGTGGGCTCGTCGGCGAGCAGGATGGCAGGATGTTTGACGATGGCGCGTGCGATGGCCACGCGCTGCTGCTCGCCGCCGGAGAGTGCGGCGGGCTTGTGGTCGAGGCGGTGGGAGATGCCCAGCAGCTTGAGCACCTCGTCGAACTCCGCTGTGGGTTTGTGATCCAGCCCGGCGATGTGGCGGGCGACAGCGATGTTGTCGCGCGCGGTGAGGTTGGGCAGCAGGTTGAACTTCTGGAAGACGAAGCCCACGGTGCGCTTGCGCATCTCGGTGCGGCCGGCGTCGGAGAGGGCGGAGAGATCCTGGCCGTCCACGTGCACCTCGCCCGAGGTCGGCGGGGTGAGGCCGCCGATGATGTGGAAGAGCGTCGACTTGCCCGAGCCGGAGGGGCCGACGATGGAGAGGAACTCACCGCCTTTTACGCTGAGATCGACGCCGCGAAGAGCGGGTACATCCACCTTGCCCACGCGGTAAGTCTTGTGGAGATCGCGGATTTCGATAATGCCGCTACTCATACGCCAGCGCCTCGATGGGGTCGTGCGCGGCGGCACTGAGACCGGGATATAAAGCGCCGAGTCCGGTAGCGACCAGCGTGATGGCGCCGGCGATGGGCCACCACGAGTGAACGATGATCATGGGGAAGGATGCGGGAACCAGTGTGCGGATCAGCCAGTATGCGCCGTAGCTCATGATGATGCCGAGAATGGTGCCGCCGACGCCGAGCATGAGCGCTTCGGCGAGAATGATGCGGAGGATGAAGCCCTTGGATCCGCCGAGGCTTTTGAGGATGCCGATCTCGCGCGTGCGCTGCAACACCGCCATGTACATGGAGAGGCATACGACGGCGAAACCGATGACCACGCCGATGCCGACGATCACGTAAGTGAACGGCTTGAGGCCGGGAATGTTATTGACGCTGAGCAGCGAGGTGTACTCTTCCATCGGGTAGATCGGGTAGTCGCCGCCGAGCTTGGGGTCGTGATTGAGGGCGTCTATGACGGCCTTGGTGTTGGCCGGGTTGTCGAGCTTGAGATAGATCTGGCTGACTTTGCCGGATTCCCCTTTCACCTCCTGCATGGTGGCGAGGGGCACGATGATATGCGAGAGCTTGCCGCTCTCCATGATGCCCGACACGTGCCACTCGTGATTGAGCATCTTTACCTTGTCGCCCACGTGGTACTTCTTCTGGTCGGCGTAGTAGTCGTCGATGATGACGTCGTCGGGACCCTGGAACGTGCTGCCGGAGCGGAAGACGAAGCCGCCGCTCATCTCGGCGAAGACCTTGGGATCCACGCCGCTGGCGCCGAGCGTGACGCCTTCGACGGTGGCGTTGAGCACGCCGGTGGCGATCTGCACGTGGGGCTGCTGGCGGAAGTAGTCGACGAGGGCGGCGGGCATGGAGTAGCCCAGCGAGAGCATCGAGCTGCCCTTGGGACGGATGAGGACATCGGCGCCGACGCCCCGGGCGCGGCGCTGCGAATCCTCGATGAAGCCGCGGCTGAGGCCGACAAGGCAGAGGATGAGAGTCACGGGCACACCGATGAGCAGAATACTGAGCAGACTGCGCATGGGCCGGTGCTTCAGGTTTTCGAGTACGAGTTTGCCGGTCAATTTTTTTTCTTTTTTCCTTTGGCTGGCGGCACCGGCGGAGCCGGCGGCTGGGC
>Ga0335077_10013124_pt1 | contig 10367 bp, 10 predicted proteins | sample Lox_Sample_31_FD_207151 | JGI IMG/M metagenome (GOLD analysis project Ga0335077, IMG submission 207151) | Soil microbial communities from Loxahatchee National Wildlife Refuge, Florida, United States - Lox_Sample_3.1 | ecosystem: Environmental > Terrestrial > Soil > Wetlands | place: USA...
GACCTGGCCCGCCCGCTCCCCGAGGCGTGGGAGAAGCGAGAAGACGCGTTCGAGGTCCTGCTCGATCCGTTCGGCGTCGCGCCGCAGATAGACGCCCTGGATGAGGTTTTCCTTCACGGTCAGTCCCGCGAAGAGGCGCCGCCCCTGCGGGACCTGGACGACACCCGCACCGACGACCTGCTCCGGGCGGGCGGCGGTCAAGTCGCGCCCCGCGAAGCGCACGGAGCCGGCCATCGGCTTCAGAAGCCGCGAGACTGTCAAGAGCAGCGTCGTCTTGCCGGCGCCGTTCGCGCCGATCAACGCGACGATCTCCCGGTCCTTCACCTCGAGGGAGACGTCCCTGAGAATCTGGACCTCGCCGTAGCCGGAGGAAAGGTCCTTCACCTGAAGGAGCGCGTCTCCGGCGGGGGCGGGAGGCGGTTTGCGAAACGTGCCGGGCTCGATGAGGGCGTCCTCGACTCCGGCGGCCTCCGCGCGGCGCGCGAAGCGCTCGCCGAGATACGCCTCGATCACGGCGGGGCTCTCGACGATGTCTTTCGGATCGCCCTCGGCGATCTTGCGGCCGTAGTGCAGGACGACGAGCCGGTCCGAGATCCCCATGATGGCCTTCATCACGTGCTCGATGACGAAGATCGTCACGCCGCCCCGGTTGACACGGAGAATCAGCTCCATCGCTTTTTCGATCTCGGACTGATTGAGGCCGGCCATCACCTCGTCGAGAAAGAGGAGCGTGGGATCCATGGCGAGAGCCTTCGCGAGCTCGAGCCGCTTGAGGTCGAGGATCGTCAGCTCCGTGGCCGTGCGGGCCCGCATGTCCGCGAGGCCGACCTGCTCGAGGACGGCGTCGGCCTGGTGTCGCGCCTGCGCCGCGCTGCGGCCGCCCCCGCCCGCCCCGAACATTGCTCCGGTCGCGACGTTCTCGCGTACGGTGAGCTGCCGGAGCGGCTTGACGATCTGGAACGTCCGCGCTATTCCGAGGCGCCCGATGCGGTAGCTCGGCGCCTTCGTGATGTCCTGGCCGTTGAAGACGATCGTGCCCGCCGTCGGCTTGTCGAGACCGGTCATGCAGTTGACGAACGTCGTCTTGCCCGCGCCGTTCGGGCCAATGACGCCGAGAATCTCGCCCCGGCGGATGTCGAGGTCGACGCCGTCGACGGCGGCGAGGCCGCCGAACTTCTTCGTGATCCCGCGAGCCTCGAGGATCGAGTCGCTCCGGATTCGCGGGGCGGGGAAGGGAAGCGCGCTCATCACGTCACGCGGTGGGCGCGCACGTTCGCGAGGAGATCCGAGGGCCGGAACGGCCGCTCCCCCCGCGGCCGCTTGCGGGCGAGGACCGTCATGAGGCCCCGCGGCAGGAACACGATGAAGAGCACGATGATGAGGCCGAGAACCGTCGGATGGAGCTCGAGGAACCTGCTCCAGACGTACGTCGAGAGGAGCTGGTAGACCGCCGCGCCGAGAACGGGGCCGAGAATCGTTCCGGCCCCGCCGATGATCGTCGCGATGATCATCTGGAGCGTGTAATCGATCTTGAAGAAGTCTCCGGGCGTCACGTGGATGTTCTGGTAGGCGGTGAGGCCGCCGGCCAGCGCCGCGAACGTGGCCGAGAGCGCGTAGGCGACCACCTTGAAGAGGGTCGTGTTGATCCCGAGCATGCGCGCGGCGTCCTGGTCTTCCCGGATGGCCACGCACCCGTTTCCGAGCTTCGAGCGGGAGAACGCCCACGTGAGCGCGAGACCGCCGATCACGAACGCGAGCGCCGTGTAGTAGAAGAACGCGCCCTCGGTCCTGAGCGGCAGGTCGATGCCCGTCGATCCCTCCGTCACGCTGTCCCAGGTGTCGGCGACCTGGGAGAGGGCCTCGGCCACGCCGAGGGTCGCGATGGCGAAGTAATGCCCTTTCAGGCGCAGGATGGGGAGCCCGAGGAGGATCGCGACGAATGCCGAGAGGAGGGCGCCCGCTGCGAGCGCGGGGAAGAAGGCGACCTGCCACCTTCCGAGCATGAGGAGGCCCGTCGTGTAGGCGCCGATCCCGAAGTACGCCACGTTGCCGAACGCCGCGTACCCGGTGTAGCCGCCGATGAAATTCCAGCCCTGGGCCATGAGCGCGAGGATGAGGAAGCGCGTGTACGTCAGGAGCTTGTAGCTCGAGACGAACTTCGGCAGGGCGAGAAGGAGCGCGAGGAGGACGGCGAACGCCGCGACCCGAGCCGCCTTCTTCAAACGCTCTTTCCGGCGATGCCCTGCGGGCGCAGGATGAGAAGGAGCACGAGGATCCCGAACGTCACCGCGCGTGACAGCGAGGGCAGGCGCGCGCCGACGAAGACGTCCACGAACGCGAAGATCGCCGCGCCGATGACGACGTTCGCGACGTTGCCGAGGCCCCCGAGAACGCAGATCGCGAAGGCTCTCTGGGTATAGGTCCCGCCGAGCGTGGGGTCGAAGGGCACGATCATGGAGAGAAGCGAGCCGGCTGCGCCGGCCATGGCCGCGCCGATCGCGAACGTCGCCGCGTAGACCGTGGCGACCTTCACGCCCGTGAGGCGCGCGGCGTCGATGTCCATTCCGGTGGCGCGGATCGCGCGGCCCGTGCGCGTGGCCTTCAGGTACCAGGCGAGAGCGGCGACGAGGACGAGGGAGACCGCGAGCGCGCCGAGCCGGATGTAGGGGATCCGGACCGCTCCGAGCGTCAGGCCCGTCCCGCTGTAGGCGGTCGTGACGGAGCGCAGGTCCGCCTTGAAGAAGAAGTTGATGAGATTGACGATCAGGAGCTCGAGCCCGAAGGTGAGGAGAAACGTCGCGAGGAGCGGCGCGCGGATGATCTGGTTGATGAGTCCGCGCTGGATGCCCCAGCCGAGCGCGAACAGCGCGAGCATCGCGACGGGGATGGACAGGAACGGGTCGACGCCGAAGAGCTCGTGCAGGAAGAACGTGATGTACGCGCCCAGCACGATGAACGCGCCGTGCGCTAGGTTCACGATGTTCATGATTCCCCAGACGAGCGAGAAACCCAGCGCGACGAGCGCCAGGATTCCGCTCAGGAGAACGGCGTTGACGAAGATCTGGCCGAGCTCGGCCCCGCCCACGCGTCTACTTCCGCTTGTCCCAGGCCGGCATCGGGTAGAGGGCGTCCTTGTCTGCGACGGACGACGGGAAGACCGTGTATTTGCGGCCGTCGGGCTGGAGCTGCTCGACCGCCATCGGCTTGAACGTGTTGATGCCGCGGCTGTCGAACTTGATCCGGCCGTAGAACGTCATGATGTCCAGGGCGGCGATCGCGTCGCGCACCCTGGTGGGGTCGAGCGTCCCCGCATTTTCGATCGCCCGGCAGAACGCGATGACGGCGGCCGAGGACTCCGCGACCTGATAGGGAATGTCTCCGTACTTCGGATTCTTCGCCCGGAAGGCCTCCGCGTAGCCCTTCGGCGTCTTCCACGGGTCCGTGCCGTCGTACTTCAGCGCCTCGGTCCACTGCGTGGAGCCGAAGATGTAATCGGCGTTCGTCTTCAGGTTCGCTCGAAACTCCGGCGAGGACGGCCCGACCGAGAAGCCCATCGCCTTCGGCGAGACGCCGAGGTCCTTCGCCTGCTTCACGATCAGCAGCGAGTCCTGCAGATGCCCGGCGCCGAGCACGATGTCCGGATTCCTGCCCTTGATCTCCGTCAGCAGCGCGCTGACGTCCTGCGTGCCCGTCGGGTAGAGCTCCTGGTAGACGACCTTGAGACCCCTCTCGCGCGCGTAGTCCGCCGCGCCGCCCGCGACCTCTTTCGAGAACGGCTCGTTCTCCCCGAGGACCGCCACCGTTCTGACACTCTTGTCCTTCGACATCACGAGGTCGATGACGCCCTTCAGGTAGAGCCTGGCGGGGGAGAGCACCGCGAACGTGTATTTGTAGCCCTTGCTGAAGATCGACTCGGCCGAGCCGTTCGCCTCGATCATCGGGATCCTGTACTTCTCGCAGATCGGTGCGGCCGTACCCGACGGCGCCGACCCGTACGGGCCGAGGATGAACGTGACCTTGTCCTCGTTGATCAGCTTCTCGATGAGCTGGGCCGTGATCTCGGACTTCGTCTCGTCGTCGTAGTACTTCACGGCGATCCTGTATTTCTTCCCTCCGACCGAGATCCCGCCCAGGGCGTTGACCGTCTCGACGGCGAAGTTGTAGCCGTCGCGCGTGTACTCGCCTTCCTTGGCGGTTTTGCCCGTGAGGGAGACGGCGGCTCCGAACGTGATCGTGTCCTCGGCGCGCGATGGAAACGTCCCGAGAAAGAGCGCGGATGCGAGGAGAGCGATCGGCGCGGTACGCTTCATGGGGTGACTCCTGTGGCCATGGTCTTCGATTTTGTGCACGGACTATACCCGAGGGAATTTTACGCTGCGGGACGGAACGGGATGACGGCGTGACAGACAGAGAGCGGTTCGTCGGCGTGTGGGCGCTGGAAGAGATCGAAGAGAAGAATTTCTCAGAAGGTAAGAGGGGGGAACCCGTCCCGGGATTCGAGCGGCCGGTGGGGCTGCTGTTCTACTTGGAGAACGGCTTCATGTCCGTCAATTTCGCGGGGACGTCCCGGGAACCCTTTCTCAGAGAATTCTCTCCGACTTCCTCGGAGCTCGCGGCGGCGGGCGCCGCGCACGGCGGGTATGCGGGGCGGTGGGAAGTCGACGAGAGCCGCCGCGAGGTTCTGCATCACGTCGAGACCGCCTTCGTCCCGAATCGCGTCGGCCGGACGGTCTGCCGTTCTTATTCATTCGAGGAAGACTCCCGGGTTCTCGTCCTTCGGCCGATCGCGCTCGCGCCCGGCGAGGACGCGCCGAACCGCATCCTCCGCTGGCGGCGGCGAATCTAGAGGCCGAGGTACGCCTGCCGGACGTTGTCGTCCGCGAGCAGGGCGGCGCCGGTGCCGGTGAGGACGATGCGCCCGTTGCCGAGCACGTAGGCCCGGTCCGCGACCTGGAGAGTCTTGAAGACGTTCTGCTCGACGAGGAGTACCGTGACGCCCGCATCGTGGACGTCCTTGATGACCTTGAAAATGTCGGCGACGAGGATCGGGGAGAGGCCGAGAGACGGCTCGTCCAGCATGAGGAGGCGCGGCTTCGACATGAGCCCGCGCGCGATCGCGGCCATCTGCTGCTCGCCGCCCGACAGCGTTCCCGCTTGCTGCTTCTCGCGCTCCTTGAGCCGCGGAAAGATCGCGAAGACTTTTTCCAGCATCTCGGGGCGCGACTTCTTCGCCGCCGGCGCCAGCGCCCCGAGGAGTAGGTTCTCCTTCACGGTCATCTCCGGGAACAGCCGCCTCGCCTCGGGGACGTGCGCGATGCCGAGGGAGACGAGGTCGTGGGGGGCGCGCGTGTGGATGGGATTCCCCTCGTAGTACACGCCCCCCTTGCGCGGCGTGAGCAGGCTCGAGATCGTCGCGAGGGTGGTGCTCTTGCCGGCGCCGTTGGCGCCGATGAGGGCGACGATCTCGCCCTGCTTGACCTCGAAGGACACGTCCCAGAGGACCTGAACGTCTCCATACGCGACGTCGATCCCGCGGATCTCGAGCATCACGCCACACCCAGATACGCGTCGATGACCTGCTGGTTTTCGGCGACCTCGCGTGGCGTGCCTTCGGCGATCTTCTCCCCGTAGTTGATACAGATGATGCGGTGCGAGATCGACATGATGACGCGCATGATGTGCTCGATGATGAGGATCGTCACGCCGCTTGCATGGATCTTTTTCACGATCTCGATCGTGCTCTCGACTTCCGTCGGGTTCAGACCGGCGAAGTTCTCGTCCAGGAGGAGGACCTCGGGCTTGGTCGCGAGGGCCCGGGCCATCTCGAGACGCTTCCTCATGCCGAGCGGAAGGCTGCCGGCCTTTACGTCGCGCCACGCGTCCATTTCGGTGAAGGCCGTCGCCTCGAGCGCGGTCTTCTCCGCCTCGTCGCGACGGTTGGTCCGGGAGAACGCCGATACCATGACGTTGTCCAGGACGGACAGGCGCGCCAGGGGCTTGACGACCTGAAACGTCCTGGCGAGGCCGAGGTGGCAGACGGTGTGCGGCTTCAGGCCATCGATCCTCCTTTCCTTGAAGAGAATCGAGCCGCCTGTCGGCGGGTAGAAACCGTTGATCAGGTTGAAAATCGTGGTTTTTCCGGCGCCGTTCGGCCCGATGAGGCCGAGGATCTCGCCCTTGTTCAGCGAGAACGTCATGTGGCCGACGGCCTGAAGGCCGCCGAAGCGCTTCGTGACGTCGTTCAAGGTCAGGAGCGCCGTCATGCTGCGGGCACCGCCGACAGTCGCCGCCTCCGCGCGCGCCGGTCCATGAGCGCGCCGACGATGCCGCTCGGGAAGTAGATGATGATGGCGACGATCAGGACGCCGAAGAAGAGCAGGTGTCCCGATCCCACCCAGACGCGGAAGATCTCGGAGACGAGGATGAAGATCACGGCTCCGACCGCCGGCCCCCACTTCGTCGCGGCGCCGCCAAGCATCGTGACGAGGATCACCATGATCGAGATGTCCGGAAGCGAGAACACGATGCCCGGGTCGATGAAGCCCATGTAGTTCATGTAGAAGGCGCCGGCAGCTCCCGTGAAAAAGGCGCTGAGGAGGAGCGAGAGCAGCTTGAACCTCGTCGTATCGATTCCGAGCGATTCGGCGCAGTCCTGATCCTCGCGGATGGCGAGGAAGTAGTAGCCCGGCTTGGTGTGCATCACCCACCGGATCACCCCGAAGTTCACCGCCGCCAGGCCAAACGCGATGTAGTAGTAGTACGTCTTGGTGTTGAAGGCAGGGATCAGAAGGATCCCTTCGGCGCCGTTTGTGAGCCGATTCCAGTTGACCGCCACGATGCGCAGGACCTCGGAGAGCGCGAGGACGGACAGCGAGAAATACGATCCACGGAGACGGAAGCAGATCCAGCCGATGACTCCCGCCACCAGCGCGGCCACGAGGCCGCCGAGGAGGAGGCCCCACCAGGCGGTCGAGGCCGACAGGCCGGACTTCACCATGATGCCCGTGGTGTAGGCCCCGACGCCGAAGAAGGCGGCGTGCCCGTACGAAATCTGCCCGGTGTAGCCCCCGAGCAGATTCCAGCTCTGCCCGAGGACGATCCACATGAGTGAAAGGATGAACATGTGGAGAAGATACGGGCTCTGCGTCAGGAGTGGGATCAGGGGTACGGCAGCGATCGGGAGAAGGGCGATGAGACTCTTCCTCGACATGTCGCGCCCTCTAGGCCCGCCCCCTGCCGAGGAGGCCGCGGGGCATGAAGATAAGGACGAGGACGAAGATGATGAAGCCGAAGGCGTCCTTGTATCCGAGCGAGATGTAGACGGAGCCGAGCGACTCCGCGAGCCCCAGCACGAGGCCGCCCAGGACGGCGCCGGGGATGTCTCCGAGGCCGCCCAGGATGGTGATGACGAACGCCTTGCTCGTGAACTGGCCCCCGATCTGCGGGTAGAGGTAGTAGACCGGGTCGAGGAGCGCGCCCGCCGCTCCGACGAGCGCGGCTCCGATCCCGAATGTGATGTAGGTGATTCGCTTCGTGTTGATCCCCATCAGCGCGGCGGCACGCTTGTCCTGGGCCGTGGCGCGAATCATCCGCCCGGTGTCGGTCTTCGCAAGGAAGACGAAGAGCGAGGCGCCCAGGACCCCCGCGATGCCGAAGGCGAGAAGAAACGGAAAGCTGAAGGAAAGCGAGATCGTCTGTCCGCCGAGATGGAGGTCCCAGTAGATCGTCTTGCTGGCGTAGGAGACGGGCACGGAACGGTAGTTCGCCGTGAAGAGGAGCAGCGCGAGATTCGAGAGCACGAGGCCGAGGCCGACGGTCAGAAGCACCTGACCCTGCGGCAGCACGGTGTCGGCTTCCATCACGGGCGAGAGGAGGAACTTCTGGACGCCCACGCCCAGGAGGAACATGAGCGGGAAGACGATGACGAGCGAGACGTAGGGATCGATCTTCGCGAGCGTGAAGGCCCAGAACGTGATGTACATCGCCACCATCATCAGCTCGCCGTGTGCGAGGTTGATGATCTTCATGACTCCCATGATGAGAGACATTCCGAGGCCGATCAGCGCGTAGAGCCCCCCGAGGAGAACCCCGGAGATGAGCACCTGGCCCAGGAGCTCCAGCTGTCCGGCGACCTGGGGCGACATCGGGGCGTGTCTACTTCCGATCGCGCCAGTGCGGTACGGGGTAGATCGCCTTGGCCGAGGCGGCGTCCGGCGGATAGACCGTCTCGAACTTCTTGTTCTGCACCTGCAGGACGAGCGTTTCCATCTTGTTCTGGTTCGTGAACTTGCCCCAGGAGACGAACTTGACCGGTCCGAAGGCCGTCATCATGTTCGTTGCGGCCAGCGCGGCGCGCAGGTCTTCGGGGGTCCAGGTCTTCGCTCGCTTCAACGCGTCGGCGAGCACGTACGCCGCCGCATAGGCCTCCGCGCCGTGATAGTCGGGGTCCTTGCTGTACTTCGCCTTGAAGTTGTCGAAGAAGGCCTTCGCGCCGGGATACTTGACCTGCGGCGTCCAGAGCGTTCCGGAGAGCGCATCCTCCGAGGCGTCGGCCGCGTTCTGCAGGAACTCCGGGAGCGTGAAGCCGGCGGCTCCGCCGATGAACGCCTGGGGATTGATGTCGAGCTCCTTGCTCTGGCGCATCAGGAGCGAGGCATCCATGAGGTACGAAACCATGTAGATGACGTCCGGCCGGAGTGACTTCACCTTCTGCAGGATCGGCTTGAAGTCGACGCCACCCGCCTGGTAGCCCTCGTCGAGGACGACCTTGATGCCGTTCGCCTCGCAATATTCCTTCATGGCCCTCGAGGTGGACGTGCCGAAGTCGGTGTTCTCGTAGAGCAAGGCGATCGATTTCGGCTTGCCGACGGTCCCCCAGAGCCCGTAGAGCCCCTGGTTGTAGAGGCTCGACGGCGGGTTCAGGCGGTAGACGTACTTCCAGCCCTGCTGCGTGATCTTGTCCGCGGCACCCGTCACGACGAGGTAGGGCACGTTGTACTTCTCGGCGACGCCGGCGACGGCGTAGCTGCACTGGCTCGAGTACTCGCCTACGACGATCGGGTATTTGTCGATCGTGATGAACTTCTCGACGATCGCGGTCGCCGTCTCGGGTTTGCCTCCCGAATCCTCGATGTCGAGCACGATCTTCGCGCCCTTCACGCCGCCTTTCGCGTTGATCTCGTCGATGGCCATCTCGTAGGCCTGCTTCTCCATCTCGCCGAACTTCGCTTCCGCCCCGGTCAGCGGCAGGGGCACGCCGACCTTGAAGGTCTTGGCCTGGGCGAGCAGGGGAGCGGCGTTCAGGCCCGCGACGAGGAGCGCGAGCGTTGCGAGCTGCATGGAGCGTTTCGTCATGGTCCACCTCCTTGGGGTCAGTTTCGTAGGCAACCACGCATCTTTGGCCGCCGAACGGTGATCTTGCGATGATTCGGATGAACTAATCTCGGGTGGAGGTGGCTTTCATGCTGTCCGACAAGCGTATCGCGATCATCGGATCCGGAACCATGGGACGGACCATCGCCTCCGGGCTGCTGAAGTCCGGGAAAGTGAAACCCTCTCAGGTCCGGGCGACGGCCCGGACGAAGGCCAGCGCCGAGAAGGTCGCGCGGGAGCTTTCCGTCGTCTGCGCGACGGTGAATGCCGAGGCCGTCGAGGGGGCCGATCTCGTGATCCTCTGCGTCAAGCCGAAGGACGTCGCGAAGGCCGCCGAGAGCCTGCGCGTCGGCCACAACCGCCCCCTCGTCCTTTCGATCGCGGCCGGCATCAGCACGGCTTTCCTGGAAGGCCTCTTCGAGGGCGGGACGCCGGTGCTGAGGGCCATGCCGAACACGCCGTGCCTCATCGGCAAGGGCATGACGGTTCTCGCGAAGGGAAGTCACGCCACGGACGACCACATCGCCCTCGCGACGGAGGTCTTCGCCCCCCTGGGCCGGGTGCTCGAGCTCGAGGAGAAGCACATGGACACCGTCACGGGCCTCTCGGCGAGCGGCCCGGCCTTCATCTACATCATCATCGAGGCGTTCGCCGACGGGGGAGTCATGCGCGGGCTGCCGCGGAACGTCGCGACGACTCTCGTCGCGCAGATGACGCTCGGCGCGGCGGAGATGGTGCTGACGACCGGCCGTCATCCGGCGGCGCTCAAGGACGACGTGACGACGCCGGCCGGGTGCACGATCGCCGGCATCCTCGCGCTCGAGGACGGGCGCATCCGCTCGGTCCTCGCGCGGGGCGTCGAGACGGCGGCGCGGGTCGCGGGGGAGCTCGGAAAGGCGGTCTAGTCGGTCTCGACGGCGACGCCGCTCCAGGACTTCATGAGCTCGGCCCGGAGAGCCTCGGGCACGACCCCTTCGACGCGCATGACGACCTCG
>Ga0335077_10013126_pt1 | contig 10367 bp, 11 predicted proteins | sample Lox_Sample_31_FD_207151 | JGI IMG/M metagenome (GOLD analysis project Ga0335077, IMG submission 207151) | Soil microbial communities from Loxahatchee National Wildlife Refuge, Florida, United States - Lox_Sample_3.1 | ecosystem: Environmental > Terrestrial > Soil > Wetlands | place: USA...
AAACCTGCTGGGGACGGTGGTGATCCGCGAAACGGTCCGCCTCAGTTCCGACGGCAACAGCTACACCGGGACCTACACCTACGACATTTACGACGTTTCCGGCAACTTCCAGGAGGAGCTGACGGGGCAGATCAAAGCCACCCGCATCAGCGCCGATTGACCGTTCAAAGACGGCTCCCCGCCCTGCCCGGGCGGGGAGTCAATCCTCAGTTTTCCAGAATCACCTGAGCGATGGCCTGCTCGGATGTATGGGAGAGGGAAAGCGCCACCCGCACTGCACCCATTTGCAAAAAAAACTCCGCCGCCTTGCCATGAAAAATCATGGCCGGCCGGCCGCCGGGCTCGTGCGTCACTTCCACATCGCGCCAGCGCACTCCCCGCTGCCAGCCCGTGCCCAGCGCCTTCATGGCTGCTTCTTTGGCGGCGAAGCGCGCGGCATAGCGCTCCACTCGGTTGGCCTTGGAGTCGCAATACCGCATTTCGCCCTCGGTAAAAACTCGCCGCAGAAAGCGCGCGCCAAAGCGCTCAATGCTCTCTGCTATGCGCGGCACCTCCGCAATATCAATTCCCGTCCCCACGATCATGCCCGCTACGGTAGCACAGCCCGCGTGCCGTAAAACTGCGAACCAGAAACTGAGAACTGAGAATCACGACGATGCGGGGCCGGCGTGGGGCCAACCGCGCGAAGTCTGGCCCGGGCGAAAGTCGAAGCGGCTGCCCGGCTCAGCCAGGCTTGGCGGCACAGAGGCAGAGAGCGGCCGGTTGTCAATCGAAATCTGGCGGCTTCCTCAACATTCCCGAAACGGGAAATCTCCCCCAACCGCATGCAAGCAAATCACATCCGCCCAATTCCCAAAACGGGGAAATCCACAGATGTTCCCTGCGGAACATTCGCGCGATCCTGCCCATCACACTCGCCAGTGATCGCCGCGCCAGTTCTTCACTGCCTTCTTGATGTCCTTGCGCCCCAGCTTTTCCGTGGCCGCCCGCCCCGCCAACGCCACCACCTCTTCGTCAGCAGCGAAACGCAAGCCGATCAACTGGTCTTCACTCAGCAGCATGATCTGCGCCCGCTGCGACGGCATGAGTCCCACCAGCCGCAGCCGCTCTTCCAGCCGGATGACGCGGTCCTGCACTTTTAACGCATACATCCTCATCTTGAGCACCGCCAGCAGCAGGGCCAGGGCGACCACCACCCGCCATGCCGGCAGCCAGCCGGGATGCTGCACCAGCAGCACCACGGTCACGATGAAGGTGATCAGGAATACTGGCAGCACGAAAAAGTGAAACAGCGGATCGAATCGGGTGTGATTGGCAAAGTTCTGCGGAGATTTTTCGGCCATGGTTCCTCCTCTTGTCGCGTCGCGCGTCGCCGTAGTGTAAACCAGAGCGAGGGGCGCTCACAGCAGGAGGTCGCCGCGATAGATCACTTCCCCTGCTACCAGCCGCGCATCCGGGGAGAGCTTGTGTGGCATGGCCGGGCCGGCGGCGTCAATGTGAAGCACTTGATGACCGTGGGCCACCAGCCAGTCGGAGACCAGCATGCGATGGCAGCGAAAGAAGACCCGCTCGGCGCACATGTAGGCGGTGCGCGAGTGCCCGGCCAGTTCAATCAGTTCTGAGGCAGCGCGCTCGAACTCCGGGGTGAGCATGTAGTCTGCATAATTGCGAAATGAAGGGCTGCGCAGGGCGATATTGGGAGAGTCGTCGCGGTTTTTCTTGCGGTGGCCGCCCAGCCCCTTCATCCACACGTAGGCGATGCCGGCAGCGGGCAGCGACTTTTCCAGCGCTTCGCGATTGAAGTGCGGCAGGCGGCGCGACATGGGGAAGGCGCGAATATCCACCAGGGTCTGAATGGAGTGGGCCTGCAAAGCCGCAAGCAACTCGTCAAGCGCGCGCGTGGAATGGCCGATGGTGTGGAGCGTCGCCAAGCTTCACCGGGCAATCACAGACTTCTATGAGATGGCGGAGGCGGTCTGCTCGAGAGCTTGCGCCACAGCCGCATCCTGCTGCGGGAGTACCGTGCGCAGATCGAGCAGCACGCGGCCTTCTTCCACGCGCGCGACGACGGGCGGCTCAAAGGAACGCAGGCGCGCGGCCAGCTCCTCCGCGCTCAGGCCCGGGCAACTCAGGGCAAGCAGGCGAGTGGGCAAGGTGGCGGAAGGCGCAGCGCCGCCGCCGATGAGAGACTCGCCCTCCAGCAACTCCACCGAGAGCCGGGAACCCTTCACCCGTTGCGCCAGAGCTTCGGCGCGGCGCGCAATCTCCTCTTTGGAAAGGCGCATCATGCGCAGGGCGGGAATGGTCTCGTGATCGCGCTTCACGTAGGCGAGCAGAGTCGCTTCGAGGGCGGCGCAGGTGAGCTTATCCACGCGCAGGGCGCGGAACAGAGAATTGGCGCGCATGGCGGCGATGAGATCGCTGCGGCCGCTCAGAATACCGGCCTGCGGGCCGCCCAGCAGTTTGTCTCCGCTGTAAGTCACCACGCTCACGCCGGTGCTCAGGCGGTCGAGCACCCCCGGCTCGCCGTTAATGCCGGCGGAGGTCAGATCGAAGAGCGCGCCGCTGCCCAGATCGTCCATTAGCGGCAGATTATGTTTGGCGGCCAGGGCCACCAGTTCTTCCACGCCCGGCTGCGCGGTGAAGCCGGTGATCTGAAAATTCGAGCGATGCACGCGCAGCAGCAGCCGCGTGTTCGCATTGATGGCCTTTTCGTAGTCGGCCAGGCGGGTGCGATTGGTGGTGCCGACCTCGCGCAGAATCGCGCCGGATTTGGCCATCACATCCGGAATGCGAAAGGAGCCGCCAATTTCAACCAGCTCGCCGCGGGAGACGATGACCTCTCCGCGGTCGGCCAAAGTGTTCAGCGCGAGCAGCACCGCGGCGGCGTTGTTATTGACGACGATAGTGGAGACTGGTGAGCCGGCGCCGGAAAGCAGGCTGCGGAACAGGCGGTCCACATGCGCGTCGCGGCGGCCGCGCTCGCCCGCGGCGAGATCGAACTCCAGATTGGAATAAGTGCCGGCGGTCTTCTGAAGGTGCGCGAGCGCAGCGGCGGAGAGCGGGGCGCGGCCCAGGTTGGTGTGAAGGATCACGCCGGTGGCGTTGATGACCGGCCGAAGGGAATAACTCAATGCGGCGCGGAGCTGGCGCTCGATGGCCGGGGCCAGTCCTGAGACGGCCAGGTCCACGGCGCTGGCGTCGAGATGAGCTTCGGCGATTTCGGCGCGAAGGCGGGAGAGCACGGTACGGGCAGCGTCCGTGACCGCCGCCTGCCCTTCATTCGAAACCAGCAAGGCGAGTTCGGGCTGGCGCAGCAACTCATCCACCGAGGGCAGCTTGCGGTACAGATCGGATTGAGAAGCCGTTTTCAACCCGATGATTATGACATGGTGGCCGGGAGCTTTTAGCTCTTAGCCCTAGCTTGCAGCTCATCGCCTCGAGTTCCAGGCTTCTTGCAGATTTTTGCCTTCCGCGCTGCCTTCTGCCAAACTGAAGCGGATGGGGCGCATTCACGTTCTTCCCGAACACGTGGCCAACAAGATCGCCGCCGGCGAGGTGGTGGAGCGGCCGGCCTCGGTGGTGAAAGAGCTGCTGGAAAATGCGCTGGACGCGGGCGCTACGCGGATCACGGTGAATGTGGAAGCGGGCGGCAAAAGACTGATTCAGGTCACTGACAATGGCTGCGGCATGGTGCGGGACGATGCGCTGCTGGCCTTCGAGCGCCATGCGACCTCAAAGATCAAAAACGCGGAAGACCTGCTCAGCGTAGCCACCCTGGGTTTTCGCGGCGAGGCGCTGCCCTCGATTGCCTCGGTGGCACGGCTGCGGCTGGAGACGCGCGCGCCGGAAGAAGATGCGGGCACGGTGATCGAAATCAACGGCGGAAAAATATTTAACGTGCAGCCGGCCGGGCTGCCGGCGGGCACTTCCATCACGGTGCGCGATCTGTTCTTCAATACTCCGGCGCGAAAAAAGTTTCTCAAGGCGGAATCCACCGAGCTTTCGCACCTAGCCTCGCTGGTGACGCATTACGCGCTGGCGCATCCGGAAAAGCATTTCGAGCTGCACGCGGCCACACACGCCATGCTGGTGGCGCCGCCGGTCAGCGAACTGAGCGCGCGCGTTTACCAGGTTTTCGGCAAGGAAGTTCTCGAGCAGCTGATTCCGGTGACGGCGGTGCAGGCTTTGGAGCGCACCGGACTGCCGCAGGCCCCGCCATGGCGGCGGGAAGATGCAGACACTGAAGATCAACCGGAGTCTTTCGGCGAGATGCGCCTTCGGGGCTTCGTTTCGAAACCGGAGATCCAGAAGCTCAACCGCAATTCAATTTACGTTTTCGCCAACGGGCGGCTGATTCGCGACCGTTTGATTCAGCACGCGCTGACCGAGGCCTACCGCAACATCATTCCCCCTTCGGTCTATCCGGTGGTGCTGTTGTTTCTGGAGCTGCCCAGCGGCGAGGTGGATGTGAATGTGCATCCCTCAAAGACCGAGGTGCGCTTCCGGCAGCAGACGCTGGTGCATGATTTCGTCCGCGAGTCGGTGCGCGCGGCACTGATGAAGGCGCGCCCCGCGCCGCAATTTGCCACCGAGATCACGGCGCGCCCCAGCGCCAGCCCCTCGCTGACGCCCGGCAGCCGGGCCACGCCGGTGGATATTGCCGCTTGGCGCGCGTTATATGGGCCGGCAGCGCCGCCGGGATTTGCGCTGCAGCCGCCGGTCGTGCCGGCGCAAACCGAGCGGCTGAACTTTCAGGGCGAGGCGATTGCCGTGGAGGCCAACGCCGCGGTCTCGCTGGCACGCGCTCCGCAACCAGTCTGGCAGGACGCCTGCGCCCCGCCGCTCGAGAGCAGCGAGCATGAGCCGACGCTCTCTTCTCTCGGCACGCTGAGGGCGCTGGGGCAGATTCGCAATTCGTTCATCCTGGCGGTGAATGAGGATGGCTTGTGGATCATTGATCAGCACGTGGCCCACGAGCGGGTGCTGTTTGAGCGAATCCTGAAGCAGCGGGCGGCCAAGAAGGTGGAGAGCCAGCGGCTGCTTATGCCGCTGGTGCTGGAGCTGACGCCGGCACAGCAGGCGGTATTCGCGGAGATTTCGGAGGAGCTGGGCCAGAACGGCTTTGAGGCCGAGCCCTTCGGGGCCCGCAGCCTAGCAGTGAAAGTTGCGCCGGCGGGAATTGAAGGCGCGCAGGTGGAGAAGATGCTGCAGGAACTGCTGGAGCAGCTGGCGCGGGAGGAGCAGCGGCTGAACCTGGAGAAGGTGCGGGCGCGGATTGCGGCCTCCATTGCCTGCCACGCCGCCATCAAAGTCAACATGCCGCTGGAGCAGAACAAAATGGAGTGGCTGCTGGCGGAGCTGGCGAAAACCGAATGCCCGATGTCGTGCCCGCACGGGCGGCCGGTCGTGCTGCGCTACTCCATGAAGGACATTCAGAGGGCGTTTAAGAGAATCTAGCTGTCAGCACTCGCCATTCAGCACTCAGTTGGACTCGTGGCATTCGGAACTTAGGGCCAAGATCGCTCGGGGCTTGAACGGCTGATCGCTGAATGCTGAATGATGAGTGCTGAATGCTCACCGCATCTATGGACCTTGAGCAGCTTCGCCGCGAGAAGTGGCGCCTGAACGGGCAGCCGGTGCGCACGCTGGAGGAGGCGCGTTCCTTCATCGAGTCGGTGGGGTTTTGTCTGATGTATCCCCTGCGGCCGCCGGTGCTGGTTCCGACTTTCATCGGGGCATGGGCGGGCGCGGAGGAGCGCCTGCCCGTCTGGCAGCAGGCGTTTGCCGACCCGCGGGCGGCCGAGGCGACCGAACTGATGGTCCGTTTGCTGCGCGAGCGCTACGCGTACGAAGCCAATCTGTTCGATGAGAACAATGCCTTTTTGCTGGCAGCTTCGGTGTTTCCGTATTTTTATGCGCTGGTGGGTGAGAGGAATCCGAAGCAGGCGCCGAAGCCAGGGGCGAGTTCCGGATATTCGCAGCTGGCCTGCGATACGTTTGCCGCCATTCAGCGGGGCGGGCCCATCTCGAAGCAGAAGCTGATGGAGACGCTGGGAGGCGGGGTTTCGGTGGCGGCCATGGACCGGTCGCTGGCGGAGTTGTGGTCGAAGCTGCGCATCACGCGAGTGGATTACAGCGCGAGCGAAGGGTCGGTGTGGGACGTGCTCTATCGCTGGGCGCCGGATGCGGTGCACGAGGGAATCGAGCTCTCGCTGGCGGCGGCGCTCTCGGCACTGCTTTCCAAGTATCTGGATTGCGTGGCGGCGGCCGACCAGCAGGAACTGGAGTGCTTCTTCGGAAATTTCGTGGCGCGCTCGCGGGTGCGGGAGGCGGTGAATGCACTGCTGGCGGCGCGCGAACTGGAGTTCCTACGGGTGGGGAACCGGTCGCTGGTGCGCCTGACGCCGCGAGGGGAGACGGCACGGCCTGCGCGCCCCGAGCAGGCGGCGAAGGGTTGAGCCTGTCGCCAGAGAGAAAACCCTCTCACCCAGGACGCGCAGGTACAGGAAGGAAGGCCTCACCACGAAGGGCACGAGGGCGCAGGAAGCAAAGCTCTTCGGCCTTTTCCCGTGCCACGCCTAGATCGCTCGTTCCGGCGCGGTACTTATCGAGTGGAGACGTAGCAAGCTACGTCTCTACGAGTGGCCGTGTAAAATCAGTAGCCGCAGGATGACGGAGAAGGCGCAGCGGAAACTCATCATCGCCCTGGACGGCCCGGCGGGCGCGGGCAAGAGCACGATTGCCTCACGGCTGGCGCGCAAGCTGGGCTACGTGAACCTGGAGAGCGGGGCCATGTACCGGGCGCTGGCGCTGAAGGCGATCGAGTGGGACACCTCCTTCGAAGATGAGCCGGCGTTGCTCAAGCTGGCGCACGAATCGCATATTGATCTGGAGCCGACGCTGGGTGGCAATCGTGTCTTGCTGGATGGGCGGGACGTTACGGCGCGGGTGCGCGAAGCCGATGTGACGGAGGCGGCGTCGCGGGTTTCGGTGCATCCCAAGGTACGGGAGTGGATGGTGGCACGGCAGCGGGAGATGGGGCAGGGCGGGGGCGTGGTGATGGAGGGGCGCGACATCGGCACCAAGGTTTTTCCGGATGCCGACGTGAAGATCTTTCTCGACGCCGACCCGGTGATCCGGGGGAGGCGGCGGCTGAGCCAGCAGGCGCGGCAGGGAGCTTCCGAGGAAGCTCTCATCAAGGAGTTGCGCGAGCGCGACCGGCGCGACCGCACGCGGGCCACTTCACCGCTGCAACCGGCGGCGGACGCGGTGGTGCTGGATTCGACTGCGCTCTCCGAGGACGAAGTCCTGGAGCGGGTGGAAGCGCTGGTGGGCCGGAAGCTGGGCGAGGCGGGAGAGTAACTCCCGGCACAAGCCGGCAACACTCAGGCGCTAATGTGCAGGTGCCGCAGCGATGCGACCAGGGGCGGGCCGTCGTAGGCCAGGCCGGCCAAGCTCTTGCTGGCCAACCTGCCCAGCAGGCGCTCTCCTTTCGGGGTGAGCTGCAGAGCGTGAGAGCGGCGGTCGTAGCGGCTGCGGCGGGTGCGCACCAGTCCTTGCCGCACCAGGCGCCGTACCGTGCGGGCGGCGACGCGATGCTGCAGCATCAGGCGCCGGCTCATGGCTGAAATATTGGCGTCCATATCGCGGGGAAACGCCTTTAAGGCCAATAACAGATCGTAAGCGGCGCCATCCAGGCCAGCGGTGCGGGCGGCGCTTTGCCGGGTATCCAGAAACTGCTGCAGCTGCGACCAGAATTCAAGAATGGGCTCGCCGTTGCTTCTTTCGCTGTTCATAAGACCTGACTCCCTGAAATGCGGATGTAGTTAAGTTGGTCTATGGAGCGCCCGGTTCTGAGGACCGATGGCGTTCGTGGCTGCCAGAGAAAAACCGTACAGGAAGGAATCAGCAGCGAAGAACACTGGAAAGACTGGCGATTTGCCGCCCAGAAGGAAGATGCTGCGCCGGCAATCCAATGGGGGAGACTGCAGCCACCCCAGCGGCGGCGAGGGCGACCGCATGCAAGCCGGGCAATTTGCCATCGAACTGAATGAGCGGCATGCCGCGATGCGGCCGAAGCGACGCCTTGACGGCGTGAACGCCGCCCGCGGCGCCGGGGACGCAGGGAAACAGGCACACCAGGGCGAGACTCACTACCAGCAGCAGCGCGAGGCAGCCTATGCAGCGAAGTCTCACCTCTATAGTCTGGCGCGGGGGACGGGGATTGTCAAAAATTAATGCTGGGAGGGCGCGGGCTGAGGAGTTACGGTGGAGCGGCGTACCCCGGTCATGACCTGCATGCGGAGATGACGCATGGGCTGGCCGATGGCGGCGATGAGCAGCACGGCGGCGGCGATCGCCACGGCGTCGCGGGCGGTTTGCATGGAGCCAAGGGCCACCAGAAGAGACGTGGCGATGGCGGCGGGCTGGCCGGCGCGGAGGGCCAGGGTCAGGAGCGTGGTCAGTACGGCCGCCAGCACCGAGGCCCAGAGACGGGGCGGGTCGACAATGCCGGTTTGCAGAACATTGGGGGAATTGCGGGCGTGCATGAGGAACACCGCCAGAAATCCCGAGCCCAGGCCGAGGAAGTGGCCGACGATGATGTTATAAGTGCGGGCGCTGCGGTCGCGCGGGCGCTCTACGAGTTCGTAGGCGGTTGGACCCAGGCTGGCGAAAATCAGAGGCTGGCGTGTGGCCCATCCGGCTGCGGCCACGGCCAGGAGCAATGCGCCCTCGCCCAACCCGGCAGTTGCCAGCTCCGCGCCTCTTCGCAGCGTCAACCCGCACCCCCTGCTTGTGAAGAAGGGATGCTGCCGCGAAGCGGGGCGTTGCCGGGAGTTCCTGGGCTGCTGGCTGGAGGCGGTCACGAACGAAGTGTATTCAAGTCGTGCGAGGTATTCAGATCAGGAATGCTTGCCTTCGTGGTAGTGAAGGGCCTCGGAGAAGCCAATCCAGAGATCAATGATGCCGAGTCCGCTGCAGACGCCGCGCACGAAGCTGTTGGCCAAGAAGGTCTGCCATTGCGGGGAGCCCCAGAGCAGGCTGTTGTTGGTCCAGGAAGGGCTCCAGGGAAGAATGATCAAGAGCATGCCGACCGCTGCGCACCCGAAGACGAGGAACAAAGTGGCGATGCGATGCAGCCAGACCCCTGGCTGCGCCACAGAGCCGGCGAGCACGGGTTTTTCCGCCGGCAGGCGGGGCGGCTCCGCAGCGGGCGGTTTCACCGGCACGTGAGGGTCAGCGCTCACGCTATACCTCCGGTAAGTTTCGCAGGAATCAAGAGAACCAGATGCGCCCCGCTGGAGCGAGGTTTGCGGCTTAGACACATCTGTGCATTTTACGACTTCAAGGCCTGTATGCGCTCGGCCACGTCACGATAATCAATGTTCAGGCCATAGACTTCGAGAAAATGGCTCAGCGCGGCTTGCTTGTTTTGCGCCGCTTCGTAGGAAGAAGCCAGTTCGTAGTGCAGAGCGAGCGAGGTTTCGCCGTCGAGGTTGGGCAGCTTCAAAGCCCGCTCATACCAGCGGACGGCGGCCTGGGGCACGCCTTTATCGAGGAAGCACTGGGCCAGCCAGGTGTAGGCCTGCATGAGCTGGGGGAAAGACTTGCCGCGGTCGGCGGCCTGGCAGACTTTCTGGAACTCTCCGATGGCCTCATCGAGCAGGCCCATTTCGCGGAAGGCGACGCCGAGGTTGTAGTGGGTCTCGCAATCTTCGTCGGCGCCGGAATCGGCTTCGAGCTCTTCGCGAAGTTCGCCGAACATGCCGGCAAGGTCCACTCCCAGGGAGGCTTCTACCTTGGGTCCGCCGTTTGCCGGTTCGGCAGGGCGAGGCTGGTAGGTGAAAGTGGAAGGGAATGGCGAGGCCTCGCGCGAAGGCGAGGAAGCGGGCGCAGAGGCGGCCGCCGCCATGGCGGCAGGAGCCTCCGGATGCAGGGCAACAGGCTCAAACGGAGCCGGTGAGGCCTCTGGCTGCATAGTGGGCGCGTGCGCGGCCGGAGGTTGAAAGGTTGGAGGCTGCGAGATTTGAGGTTGAGCGACCGAAAGCGGCGGCGCTTGCGCGTGGGAAGCTTGGGCGACTGCGGCCGGTGGTGCGGACGGGGCCGGAGCGAGGAATGAGTCTCCGAGTGAGCTTTCAAGATCAGCGACAAAGTCTCCAAACCCGCTGGGCGCTTCGGAGGAAGCGGCGGCCTGGGCAGATTCCACTGGCTCCGGCTCCGGTTCAGAGGCCCGGGCCGACTCCACCGGCTCTGCTTCGGGTTCTGCAGCCTGGGGTTCAGGCTGAGTGGCGGAAGCGAAGGCAGGTTGTTCCTCGCTCGCGGCCGGCTGCATCACGTGCACGGGCTCAGAGGGAGCAGGCGGC
>Ga0335077_10013128_pt1 | contig 10366 bp, 8 predicted proteins | sample Lox_Sample_31_FD_207151 | JGI IMG/M metagenome (GOLD analysis project Ga0335077, IMG submission 207151) | Soil microbial communities from Loxahatchee National Wildlife Refuge, Florida, United States - Lox_Sample_3.1 | ecosystem: Environmental > Terrestrial > Soil > Wetlands | place: USA: Florida...
AAGCCCCGTCGAGTCCAGCCGTTGCGTTGCGGCGAAATGACCTACGCCCGGAAGAACAATCCGCTCGGCTGATTCCACTTGGAAGAAGTCTGAGTCGGTCACCACAGGGTCCGCACCCAGATGGCGCAGCGCCTTGAGTACCGATGTCAGATTGCCGGCCTTGTAGTCAATGACCGTGACACGCATCAGAGCAGCCCCTTTGTGGAAGGGAGCATCTCACCCAGTTGTTTGTCGCGCGAACACGCCACGCGAAGCGCCCGCGCAAATGCCTTGAAGATGGCTTCGATCTTGTGGTGATTCGAGCGGCCATACATCGTCTTCACATGAACATTGGCCCGCGCCCCTCTTGCAAAGCCCTCAAAGAAGTCCGTCACGAGCTCCGTCTGAAGGTCGCCAACCACTCGTGTGCGGACCTTCGTCTCCACGGCGTAGGCTGCGCGCCCGCTGAGATCAACAGCAGCAATGGCAAGCGTCTCATCCATCGGCATGAGAAAGTAGCCGGCGCGAAGGATGCCTCGCTTGTCGCCAAGCGCGCGATCGAATGCCTCGCCGATCGCTATGCCAACGTCTTCGACCGTGTGATGCTGATCCACGTCCAGATCGCCATCGCACTTGAGCTCAAGATCGAATGCGCCGTGCCGAGTAAACAGCTCGAGCATGTGATCGAAAAAGCGAATACCGGTGGATACCTTGTACTGGCCGGTTCCTTCAATCGTGAGCTGGATCGATATGCGCGTTTCCGTCGTGTTACGGGCAAAACCGGCGGTCCGTTTGCTCCCGGCTGATTGCTTCTTGGTAACCTGCTTGGCTTTCATCGCGCCTCGCTTTCAACGCGCAGACTGGAGAGAGCCTTGTTGAGCGCGGTCACAGCATCGCGCATCTGCTGGCGCGTTCCGATCGTGATACGGACACAGCCGTCGCAGCCCGGATCGCTGGAGCGGTCGCGTACCAGCACGCCACCCGCGTGCATCAAACGGACGAATTCCGCGTGCCGCGCGCCAATCTCGACAAGAATGAAGTTCGCTCGGCTCGGCCAACGCCGAACGTTTGCGGAATCCAGCGCCGATTCGAACTCGGCGCGAGCGGCAAGAACCTCAGTAACGTACCAATCAATATATTCCGTGTCCTTCAGTGCCGGCGGAAGACAGGCGAGAGCAAGCGTATTCACACTGTATGGCGAAAGCACACGCCGAACCCAGCGCATGACTTCGACATCTCCGGCGAGTACCCCAAGGCGCAGCCCCGCGAGTCCATAGGCTTTAGAGAAAGTGCGGGCAACCACAATGTTCGGAAGAGCACCAACCAAATCGATGACCGTCTCGCCATGGAAATGGAAGTACGCCTCGTCGACAAGAATCACTGAGTGCGGAGCGCGACGGGCCAACTCGATGATCTGGCCACGGGCTGCAATCGATCCCGACGGGCTGTTTGGATTGGCGATGGCGATGATCTTCGTGCGCGGCGTGATGGCCGCCATCAAGCCCTCGAATGGAAATTGCAGATTCGCCCCCGCTTGAACAGCGATCGTGCGCGCATCGGTCGCCGAGGCATAGACCTCATACATGGTGTAAGTGGGAACTGGAAGCAGCAACTCATCGTCGGATTCGAGAAACGTCTCGAAGAGCACATGAATTGCTTCGTCGACACCGTTCGTCAAGACCACTTGTTGGGGCGCGAGCCCAAGATGCTCGGCGACGATGCGCTCGACTGGCTCACGCTCAGGATAGCGCGTGAGCTCACCCGCTGTGATTTTGCCCAGCACCTCCCGTACCTTGGGAGAGCACGCCAGCGTATTCTCGTTGAAATCGAGACGTAATGCGTCGCGATTGCTAAGCGGAGGATGATACTCCTTCATCTGTCGTACACGAATACGCGGAGCAGGCTGGAGTGTCGCTTCTGTCTTACGCACGTGTCCTCCCCTTTCGTGAACCCATCGAAGCTTTCGCGAGTGATTGCTCCCCAAGCCGGATTCGAATGGAGTTGGCATGTGCAACGAGACCTTCGGCGTCGGCCAGCAATGCGGCTTGAGGGCCGAGCATTTGCAGACCTTTCTTCGAATACTCCTGCACTGTGATCAGCTTCACGAAATCGTTCACGCTCAAGCCTCCGCGAAGGCGCGCCGTGCCTCCGGTCGGCAGTGTGTGATTCGGTCCTGAGATGTAATCCCCCATCGGCTGGGCTGACCAGCGTCCCACAAAAACCGAGCCCGCATTTGTGACCCACGCAAGATCGCTGGCCGCGTCGATCGTAAGGTGTTCGGGTGCAAGCCGATTCGTGATCGCGCGCGCTTCCGCAATCGTTTCGGCGAGAATGACAACACCATTGCGGTCGAGCGCCGTACGAGCTACCAGATTCTTCCTGCTTTGCCTTCTCGTTTCGGCGATCACATCGCGGGCAAGATCGGCGCGGGTCGTCACAAAGATTGCGACAGCCTCCGGATCGTGTTCGGCCTGCGCGACAAGGTCCGCGGCGATATCGACTGGCGTTCCAAGTTCACTCGTGACCACGATCTCGGTGGGCCCGGCGAGCATGTCGATCGCGCAATCAAACGCGACGAGTCGCTTGGCGGCCGTGACGTACAGGTTGCCGGGGCCAACGATTTTGTCGACTCTCGCCAGTGTTTTGGTCCCGTAAGCGAGCGCGGCAACTCCGTGCGCTCCTCCCACGCGATAGAACTCTGTGATGCCCAACAGATGTGCTGCCGCAAGAGTTTCGCGCGCCGGCTTCGGCGAAATTGCTACAACACGCTCAACGCCCGCGACATTTGCAGGAATCGCCGTCATCAGCAGCGTGGATGGAAGCGGATGGCGGCCACTGGGCACGTAACACCCGACAGATCCCAGCGGCCGAACGACTTGCCCCGTGGTGAGGCCGGGTTGCGCTGAACGCTTCCACGACCTTGGCATCTGGCGACGCGCAAAGACGCGAATCTGTTTTGCGGCGGTGCTCAGTGCTTCGCGCAGTGCGGGACCGATCGATTCCCACGCGGAAGACATCTCCTCGCGCGAGATGCGAATCGTCTTCGCATCCTTCAGCCCGTCAAATTGCCTGGCGTATCGGAAAAGTGCGCGGTCGCCACCTCTGCACACATCTGCAACGATGCGCCTCACCGCTGGAAGCACGGAATCGAGAGCTGCGCCTCCACGTTGCTCGAGAGCGCGAAGTGCGTCGTCCGCCTGCTGTCCTCCCCGTCCTCTGGTTCGAATCAGTCTCATTGCTTGCAGTTCCTTCTTACAGAACCACCTTGTTTAGTGGGTACTCGACGATGCCGGTTGCCCGCGCTGCTTTCAATTTTGGAATCACGTCGCGGGCGACTCGCTCCTCGACAATGGTGTTCACCGCGACCCATTCCGAGTTGCTTAACTGTGAAATCGTCGGCGAATTGAGCGCGGGTAACACTGCCAGCACGCCTGCAAGGTTCTCACGCTTGACGTTCAGCATGAGGCCCACTTGCGATTGTGCGTCGATCGCGCCTCGCAGCATGAGGGCGATCTGATCGATCTTCTCGCGTTTCCATGCGTCGGCGAGCGCCGGCTTGCCTGCGATCAGGTGGGTCTCGCTTTCCATGACCGTGTCGATGATCTTCAAGTGATTGGCCTTGAGCGAACTGCCAGTCTCCGTGACCTCGACGATGGCGTCCGCGAGCATCGGCGGCTTGACCTCTGTGGCGCCCCAGCTGAATTCCACCTTCACACTCACGCCCTTTTGAGAGAAGTAGCGCTTGGTGACTTCGACAAGCTCTGTGGCAATGATCTTGCCTTCGAGGTCCTCGGCCTTCTCGAATCCGCTCGACTCCGGCACAGCAAGAACCCAGCGTACCTTTCGGCGGCTCTGCTTGGCATAGGTGAGAGTTGTGACACTCGTCAGTTCGAGCCCGCTTTCCACAACCCAGTCAATTCCGGTCAGCCCGGCGTCAAGAACGCCGTGATCGACGTAGCGCGCCATCTCCTGCGCGCGAATAAGCATGCACTCAATCTCGTTGTCGTCAATCGAAGGAAAATAGGAACGGCCATCAGCATAAATGTTCCAGCCTGCCCGCTTGAAGAGAGCGATGGTCGAGTCCTGCAGGCTCCCCTTGGGAAGTCCGAGGCGAAGCTTCTTAGCCATGATTCACCTCCGTGCTCCCTGCCGAATTCAGCGCAATTGGCTTGGTAAAGCAGCTCACGGTGCCTTCGTGACAGACGAGGCCGTCCCCTTCCACCTCAACACGGAACAGCAGCGCGTCGTTGTCGCAGTCGGTCGAGGCCGAAACCACGCGAAGGCGATTGCCGCTCGTTTCGCCCTTCATCCACAGTTTTTTCCGTGTGCGGCTCCAGAATGTAACGAAGCCGGTCTCGATGGTCTTGGCGTAGCTGGCCGGATTCAGAAACCCAACCATCAGCACTTCGCCCGTACGCGCGTCCTGCACGATGCCCGCGACCAGGCCATCCATCTTGTCGAAATCGATTCTTGTCTCGCTGCTCATGATCTTCCCATCCTGGTCAAAAGTCGCTGAAGCAAAAAGCCCGCCGGCTTTGGCGCCGGCGGGCTCTGGTATTCCTGATCTCTCTGGCCTTTCTAGTTCGGGCCATGGCAGTCCGCCGGCATGGAGGTCCCATGATGGTGGTGACCGTGATGGCGGAGGCTCTGCATCTGTCCTAAAGGTACGTGCCGGGAGCTTGTGCTGTCAACTGCAAGTTCTCAAACGCCTTCGGGACATTGCGAATTCATTTGTTCTTTGCTCCCAGCAGGTCCCCACTCCGCGCCGATGCTGGCTCCGCCGCGTCCGGCTCTCGAAGCAGTCCCACGATCTTCTGGTACAGGCGATTTCGAAGATCGAAACGCTCCGATGCCCGCGTCACGTAGCGTACCTGCAGGTTAATTCCGGAACCTGACGGCGACAGGATTTCCACCGGGGTTGCGCTGAACCGGCCTAACCCGGCGGCACTCGCCCCGCGCTTCCACTCCTGCTCGGCAATGCGAACATTCTGCTCAGTCTCCTGAATTGCAACTGCGTGAATGCCATCCACAATCCGATGGATGTCGGCTTTTTCCGGCAGGCTCACGGAGATCTCGTCCCACATCCACTGACCGCTTGTGGAGAAATTGAAGTACTTGCCGCGAATCGCAAATCCGTTCATGAACGTGATATGACGGCCAGTCGGAAGCCCTTTGTCGGCAAGCGTTCCTGTCTCGAGCAAGGTTGTTGTAAAGAGGCGGACCTCGGTGACCTCCCCGCCTACGCCGTTGATCTCGACCCAGTCTCCAACGTGAATCCCATTCTTGCCAACAAGGACAAACCATCCAAGAAACGCGATGATGAAGTCCTGCAGTGCGATCGTGAGTGCGGCGGTCGCGAGTCCAAGGATTGTCGGCGTTTCGCGTGGCGTGCCGAAGATTACCAGAAGAATGAGCAGCCCACCTGCAACCTGAATCGACAACTGCAGAATGCTGCGCAGTGTCTGCGACCGACGGCGGTCAATCGTGGGGTAGGTCATCAGCCGGCGCACGAGTGCGTCCAGCAGAACCATGCAGATCCCGATGAACAGGATGACGGCAAACGAGCGCACAATCAGGTGAAGAACGATGCTATGCTGCCGCTGAACCTGCGCGGACCATCTGCCGTAGACAAGCGCAAGCTGCTGCGTGGTTTGAATGCGGTCGTCATAGATGCCAAGAATCTGGTTCATCGAGCTCCGATCCTTGAGCTCTGCCAGCTTTGCCGCACGATCAGAGGCCGCCTGCGCTGATGAAGCGGCGTTGACCCGCGCTTCAAGCGCGTTGTGCTCGGCGGTCAGCTTGGCAATGTCGTCATTGGTCTGTTGAAGCGCCTGCTGGAGAAGCTGATATCGGTCGCGTTGATCGAACCAGGCCTTGACGCGGGCCGCCAGCGTTCCCCGACGCTTCGCTGCCACGACAGCGATGTCGCCGCCCGACTGCACCTGCTTGTCGTACTGGCGCATTGCTGCTTCGTGCGCATTCAGCTCGGCCTGTATCTGGGCTGTCTGATCACCCGTCGCTCGATCCAGGTCCTGATTCGCGTCGGCCAACTCATCGGTATCGAGCCCAAGCTGCGCCTTGGCAACCTCCAGGTCGCCGGCATCGACTGGCGCCCCGTCCTTCGATGAACTCGAGGGCGAAGTCAATTCCGTGGTGATGCGTTGCACCTCCGCCTGATCCTGCTTGATCAGGTCTTGGAGTTGCGACACCTTCCGCGAAAGCGCCAGTGCATCGCCCTTCAGAGTAATGTGCTGTGCCTGCTGGGTTGCCTGGCGCAGCGCTGACCCGAACGCCTGGTCCACCTCATGGTCGGCCAGCCTCTGAGCATTGCGCGCAAACTCCTTCTCCTCGGCGGTAACGGCCAGGGCGCCGAGTGCTTGCGCAGTCTGCCACGGTCGCAAATCGACGATCGATTTCTTTCCGTTTGCTCCTCGCGCCGACCTGGATCCATTGCCAAGAAAGGATAGATTTCCCATCACGTCGCGTGTCGTCCAGCTGAAGACGAGACAGGCCACCAACAGCAGCGACAAGGCGAGGAGAATCACGATCCTCGGATTACGGAAGATTCCTTGGCGAATCGTTCTGCCTTGGCTCTGTGCATTTGGGGGTGTAGACATGGATATATTGTTACAGGAAATATTCCGTGGAGCTGCGGTCAGTTGTGCGTCATCAAGCGCACAAGGTAATCGTACTGTACGCTTCGGGAATCTCTCTGGAGCCTGAATCAGTGGGAACAAAACGGCAATACGGCCTGATCGCAGTCGCGGCCTTCTGCACGTTATTTATGGGAATGCACGGTGCGGCGTTCCAGACCCAACCACAGGCATCAAGCGCTTCGACCATCCCGCCGGAAGCGCGCATCGATATCAACTCGGCAACGGTCGAGGAGTTGCTCAAAGTACCCGGGATGACGCGTACCTGGGCCGAAAGAGTTGTCCGCTTTCGGCCCTATCACGCGAAGGACGACCTCGTGTTGCGTGGGGTCGTCACCAGCCAGGTGTACGACCGCATCAAGGGTTACATCATCGCTCACCGCGACAAGCCTTGATCCCTGCTACACCGTCACTGTCTGCTCAACTTCGTGTTCTTCACCGCGTTTCAGAAGCCTGCTCAGCAGCACATACAGAACGGGGATGAAGACGAGGTTCAGCACCGTCGAGAGAAGCATGCCTCCCACAATCGTTGTCCCGACCGAGCGGCGTCCAAGAGCGCCCGCACCGGTGGCAAACACAAGCGGAAGAACTCCGAGAATGAACGCAAACGACGTCATGAGAATCGGACGCAAACGCAGTTCCGCTGCTTCAATCGCGGCTTCCCCAATGGAGCGCCCTTTGCGACGCAATTGCTCAGCAAACTCAACGATCAAGATCGAGTTCTTGGCCGACAAACCGATCAGCATCACCAGCCCAATCTGGCAGTAAACATCGTTCGACAGCCCCCGCAGCAAAACCAGGCCCAGGGCTCCAAGCACCGCCATCGGAACAGCAAGCAGGATGATGAATGGCAACGCAAAACTCTCGTACTGTGCAGAGAGGGTGAGATAGACGACAAGGAGTCCCAAGCCAAAGATAAGCACAGCACGGCCGCTGGACTCGATCTCATCAAGGGTCAGTCCGGTCCACTCAAACCGCATGCCCGGCATCATTACTTGCTTTGCAAGATCTTCCATTGCTCCGAGCGCCTGACCCGAGCTGTATCCCTGTCCATGATCGCCATCGATTTCGACTGCGCGAAACAGGTTGTAATGCGTGATCACCGGCGGCCCGGAACTCTCCTTCACGGTTGCAAGATTGTCAAGCGGCACCATCTGGCCTGAAGTCGATCTCACATAGAAGTTGTGAAGATCCCGCGCCGTCATGCGAAATGGCTGGTCAGCTTGCACAAATGTCCGGTAGGTTCGGTTGTTGAAATCGAAATCATTCACATACTGCGATCCCATGAACACGCCCAGCGCCGTCGTAATCTGCGAGAGAGGAATATCCATCGCCTTTGCCTTCTCGCGATCGATCGTGACGAGCACCTGGGGGTCGTTTGCAGAAAAGGTCGTCTGCAGGTTGGCAAGGTCCTTGCGCGCGCGGCTCGCCCCAACCATCTGGTGAGCGACACGATCGAGGTCTGTGATCGTATTCAGCCCCGAATCCTGCAACATGAATTGGAAGCCCCCATAGCTGCCCACCCCCTGCACTGCCGGAGGCTGGACAATGAAGACCAGACCCCCATCAGGCTGAAACATCAAGCTCGACAGCTTTGGTGAGAGATCGGCAACAATGTCCGCCGCCGAGTGTCCTTTGGCACGTCGCTCGGCCGCGGGCTTCGTGCTGATGAACATCATGCCGGCATTCGAAGATGCGCCGCTGAAACTGAATCCCATCACCGCAAACGAACCTCTGATATCGGGATTCGAGTAGATGATCGCCTGCGCGCGATCCGCCAATGCCTGCGTGTACGAGAGCGACGAACCCGGAGGAGCCTGGACAATTCCCATCAGAAAGCTCTGGTCCTCCTGCGGAATGAATCCAGTTGGCACCTTCTGGTAGATCCACACCGTTGCGCTCAGACCGATAATGAACAGAGCCAGCAGCACGTAACGCAACTGCAGCGCAACGTGAATGATGCGCGCATAGGTCTTTGCCAGCCAGCTGATGAAACCATCCGCTCCATGGATGAACGCCGCAAAGGCTCGAGAGACGGGGCGAATGTGAAGGAAGTCCAGCTGCCGCGGCCGCGCCTCTTCGCCACGGAGGAACAAAGCCGAGAGAGCGGGCGAAAGCGTGAGCGCGTTGAATGCCGAGATGGCGATCGAACACGCGATGGTGAGTGAGAACTGCCGGTAGAGAATGCCTGTCGTGCCCGGAAAGAACGACACCGGGACAAACACCGCGATGAGCACAAGCGATGTCGCAATGACGGCGCTCGTCACTTCACCCATTGCTCGCGATGTCGCTTCGCGCGGGGCTGAATGCTCCATCGCAATGTGCCGCTGCACATTCTCGATGACTACGATCGCATCATCGACCACCAGTCCGGTTGCCAGCGTGATGCCGAAGAGAGTGAGCGAGTTTATCGAGAAGTTGAAGACGCGTATGAATGCGAACGTGCCGATCAACGAAACAGGAATTGTAACTGCCGGAATGATCGTCGCACGCCAGTCAAGAAGGAAGAGGAAGATGACGATAATGACGATGGCAATTGCTTCTGACAGCGTCACCAGCACTTCTCGAATCGATTCGCCGACAACCGTTGTCGAGTCGAATGCGACGGCATATTCAAGTCCCGGCGGGAAACTCTTCGAAAGCTCCTGCAACACCGCCTTCGCCCTCGCGTCCACATCGAGTGCGTTCGCGTTGGAGAGCTGCAGGACGCCAACTCCCTGCGCGGCATGCCCGTTGTACTCGAGAACAGAGCTGTAGTCCTCCGCGCCCACTTCCGCGTGACCTACATTCTTGAGAAGAATGAGTCCCGACGAGGTGCTCTTCAAAATGATGTTCTCGAACTCCATCGGGCTCGAAAGGCGCCCCACCACGCGTACAGGAATCTGATAGGCCTGGTTTGGGCCTGCCGGCTGCTGTCCCAGCTGACCTGCCGGGATCTCGACATTCTGTTCCTGAAGCGCATTCACCACGTCGGCTGCTGTCAGCCCTTGCGCAGCCAGCTTGACCGGATCAAGCCAGATTCGCATGGCGTATTTGCGCTCTCCGAAGATATTCACGTCGCCCACGCCGGGCACACGCTTGAGAGCGTCCTTTACGTAAACGTCGAGGTAATTTGAAATGAATACATTCGAGTATCGGCCGTCTCGCGTAAAGAAACCTGCGCCAAAGACGAAGTTGCTGTTTGCCTTGCTGATGCTGATACCGGTCGAATTGACCGCAGACGGCAGGCGCCCCGTCACGCTCGCGACGCGGTTCTGCACGTCAACGGCAGCGATATCGAGGTTGTAGCCCGTGCGGAATGTGACAGAAATCTGGCTCGTGCCCGTATTGGTGCTGGAGGAGCGCATGTAGCGCATGCCTTCAACGCCATTGATCGCTTCTTCCAGCGGAATCGTTACGGCTTTTTCAACCGTTTCGGCGTTGGCGCCAATGTAGTTGCAGGCGACGCCAACCTGGGGCGGCGTGAGCGTCGGATACATTGCCACCGGGAGAGTCGGTACGCAAATGGCGCCCGCCAGAATGATCATCAGCGCGCACACCGTTGCGAACACGGGCCTGTGAATAAAGAAATCGACAAACAAAGTCAGCCTTCTTTCGTTATCTGGGTTGACCGCACATCAGCGTGCCTGTCGGCGCCGCCTGCGCCCTCACGCGCCCAATGGAGTGACCGGCATTCCATTGACAAGGAACTGAGTGCTCGACACGATCACCTGGTCGCCTGCATTCAGCCCTGA